>Ga0335077_10013550_pt1 | contig 10193 bp, 5 predicted proteins | sample Lox_Sample_31_FD_207151 | JGI IMG/M metagenome (GOLD analysis project Ga0335077, IMG submission 207151) | Soil microbial communities from Loxahatchee National Wildlife Refuge, Florida, United States - Lox_Sample_3.1 | ecosystem: Environmental > Terrestrial > Soil > Wetlands | place: USA: Florida...
CGCACCGATGAATTGCGCCTGCACCTGCGCGCCGCGGCCAATACGGGAGTAACCCGCAAGGATATTCGAGAGGTCCTTCTTCAAACGGCCATCTATTGCGGCGTGCCTGCCGCGAACAACGCCTTTCATATTGCCGAGGAAGTTTTTGCGGAATCCCGAAAGTAGATCCTCGCAAGTCAAACGGGAACCAGGTTCTCGCTCAGTACATCCGTGACCCATTTCACCGACCGCAGATAGATGTCCGGCAGGAAATTCTCGGGCATCCCGATGCGCCGCGACGAGTGCGCCAACTGCTCCCACGTGCCGGACTCGTAGTCCAATACAACTTCGAAGATCGGCCGGTACCGGCTGGGACGCCCCAACAGCGCTTTCTTGATGTCCTCATCGACCGGAATTTCCGCCAGAACATCGCTCATCGCCACGTTCAGTAACGCGTCCATCACGGACAGTAGCCCAAGCCGGAATAGTTCGTGCGCTTCGCGATGCATGGTGATCTTCTGGCCCAGCAGCTCGCAAAACCGCGCCCGCCACAGGGGCAGCCGCAACAGACCGTCGGCGACCTCATCGCCCAGACTGGCAACGCTGACCAACGAGATCCACTTGCGCCACGCGAGTTCCCCCAAAAGGGTCAGCGCATGCGGAATCGAATGAATCTCGGCTTGGACCCGAAGAGGGGAGAGTTCAGATAGTGCAACAATCGGTCACTCAGCCAGACATCGCGCCGGAAAACCTGAGAAATTCTGCAAAGGTCAAAGCATGGATCGTTCGCGGCCTGCAGAAGTTGCACGTAGACCGCCTTGTTTGCCGGCACGCTGCGCACGACGATCTGCGGCCGGCAGAAAAAGCATCCCTGAAAATAGTCGTGACCGATTTGCGGCATCCCTGAAACTGCTCGTCGGCTTCCACTTTTTCCGCGATGACCGGGATTCTCCGCGCGTGGCAGGCGTCGATGACTCGTTTTTGTTCGGGAAAGGTCGTCAACAGCACATCGATCTTCACAAAATCAGCGATGTCCAGGAGCGGGCGGTCTCGGAAATTAGCCGACCATGTATTTGGCGCAGCTGGTCTTCCTAGCCAGGAAATCCCGTCGCGAGATCCCGTAATTAGTCGTTGAACACGTTGGCGCGAAGCGTGTACGAACTCAGCACCTTCATGTAATTGCCGCGCTCGAATGCGCTCGGGTCTGACACCGCACCGTGGCTCATGCTCCCGCACATCTGTTGGACCGAACTGTACTCATGCTCATCGAGCCAGTGGTTCACCTCGGAAAGGACGTGCGCGGCATGCTGCACCCCGTTGCGCAGCAGCGCGGAAGTCATAAAGGCGACCTTCGCCCCGGCAAGGATGCACTTGATGACGTCGCGCGAGCTATGCACTCCACCGGTAATCCCGAGGTCCGCGCGAACATGCCCGAACAGAATGGCAGTCCAGTGGAGCCGCAGCAAGAGCTCCTCGGGCCGGCTCAGGGACAGGCTGGGGGTGACTTCCATTTGATCGATATCAAAATCCGGCTGGTAGAACCGGTTGAACAGCACGATTCCGTCCGCTCGCACCTCGTCAAAACGCACCCCCATGTTCGCCGGCGCACTGAAGAATTGCGAAAGCTTCACGGCCACGGGAATGCGAATGCTGTGCTTGAGATGCCGCACAAGATCAATGTATTCCTGTTCGACTTCGCTGCCGCTGACGGCCGGGTCCGTAGCGATGGAATAGATGTTGAGCTCGATGGCATCAGCTCCCGCTTCTTCGATCAGTCGGGCGTATTGCAGCCATCCTCCGTTCGAGGATCCGTTGAGGCTTGCGATGACCGGGATGTTCACGTCCTCCTTGGCGTGGCGAATCAGTTCCAAATAGCCATCCGGTCCAAGGTTGTAGGTCTGCAAGTCCGGGAAGAAGTTCGTGGATTCGGGGAAACTGTCGGTACCGCGGCCCAGGTCCGCGTCCACTGAGAGGCTTTCCAATTGGAGTTGTTCCTCGAACAGAGATGGGAGGACCACGGCTGCGAGGCCCTGATCCTCCAGGCGCTTGATGTTGTCGACAGACTCGCACAGTGGCGATGCGGAGGCGATCAGAGGGGATTTGAGATTCAAGCCGAGATACCGAGTAGAAAGGTCGCTCATTCCTCGTCTCCTCCTTTGCTTACCGGCTCCGGTGCCGATTCGGGCTCTTGCGGCGCAATATGAGGAGTCTCGGAACGGCCTGCCATCGCGGCACGATTAGCATAGACGCGCCATTCGCGCTCGACGTCGTCCTGCGCGAGCTTCAGCAACTCGCGCGCGGCGTCTGGATCGCTCCGCAGAAGCATCGTGTAACGTGCTTCCTGATAGGCATACTGTTTCAGTGGAATGCTCGGCGCCTTCGAATCGAGCAAAAAGGGATTCTTGCCTTCCAGGCGAAGCGCCGGATTGTAGCGCATCAGCGGCCAATACCCGCTCAACACGGCCTTCTTCTGCTGTTCGAGTCCATGCACCATGTCATAGCCGTGCGCAATGCAATGGCTGTAAGCGATAATCAGCGAAGGGCCGTCGTGGGCCTCCGCTTCAAGGAACGCTTTGATCGTGTGCGTGTCGCTGGACCCCATGGCCACGCGTGCGACATAAACGTAGCCGTAGCTCACCGCCTCCATGGCCAGGTCCTTTTTCGCGGTGTGCTTTCCTCCCATCGCAAACTTGGCCACCGCTCCCCGCGGCGTTGACTTGGACATTTGCCCGCCAGTATTGGAATAGACTTCCGTGTCCAGCACGAGCACGTTGACGTTCCGTCCCGAACCCAGCACGTGATCGAGCCCACCAAATCCGATGTCGTAGGCCCAGCCGTCTCCTCCCAGGAGCCAGACGCTCTTACGCACCAGGCTATCGGCCACTGGCAAGAGCGCCATGGCATCGGGCGTCTTGATGCCCTGGAGCTTGGCCTTCAATTCGGCCACGCGCTGGCGCTGCTCCTGGATGCCGTTTTCCTTTCTCTGGTCGGCTTCGAGCAAACCCTTCACCAGAACGTCGCCAAGCTGCCCGCTCAACCGGGTTACCAGTTCGCGCGCATAATGATTCTGATGATCGACTGCAAGCCGCATGCCCAAGCCGAACTCCGCGTTATCTTCAAACAGCGAGTTCGACCAGGTGGGGCCACGCCCGTCTCCATTCTTGGTGTACGGCGTCGTCGGCAAATTGCCCCCATAGATGGAAGAGCATCCCGTCGCATTGCCGATCATCAAGCGGTCACCAAATAACTGCGTCAGCAGCTTGATGTATGGCGTCTCGCCGCAACCCGCGCAGGCGCCCGAGAACTCAAACAGCGGTTCCAGCAACTGCGAATCCTTCACCTGTGCGTGCGACAACCGGTTGCGGTCAAGCTCCGGCAGCGACAGGAAAAATTCCCAATTCGCGCTCTCCGGGGCGCGCAAGGGGGCCTGCGGCTCCATGTTAATGGCCTTGTGCTTCACTTCGGTCTTGCTCTTCGCCGGGCAGATTTCCACGCACAGCTTGCAACCCGTGCAATCCTCCGGTGCAACTTGTAGCGTGTAGCGCATGGTCTCAAACTCGCGCCAACGCGGCTTTGCGGACTTGAACGTCTCCGGTTTGCTGTTGAGGAGCGAGGAGTCGTACACCTTCGCCCGGATCACCGCATGCGGGCAAACCAGCACGCATTTGCCGCATTGGATGCACAGTTCCTCATCCCAGACCGGAATTTCCTGGGCGATATTGCGCTTCTCCCACATCGCCGTACCCGTCGGAAACGTGCCGTCGATCGGCATGGCGCTGACCGGCAGCGAATCGCCATTACCGGTGACAATCGTGCCGAGCACATCGCGCACAAACTGCGGCGCGCGTGGGGAAACCGCGGGCAACATATCGAAGGCCGCGCTGACTTTCCCCGGCACCTTGACTTCGTACAGGTGAGCAAGCGTCTGATCCACGGCCGCGAAGTTCTTCTGGACCACAGCTTCGCCCCGTTTGCCGTAAGTATCCTGAATTGCCTTTTTGATGGCCGCAATGGCCTCTTCGCGCGGCAAAACTCCGCTAATCGCAAAGAAGCAGGTCTGCATGATGGTGTTGATGCGGCTTCCCATGCCGGCTTCGCGCGCCACGCTGTACCCGTCGATCACGAAGAAACGCAGCTTTTTCTTGATGATGGTTTCCTGCACCTGGCGCGGAACGTGGCTCCAGATCTCGTCCTGCCCAAATGGTGCATTCAACAGGAATGTGGCGCCGTTTTCCGCTCCAGCCAGAACATCGATGCGATCGAGAAACTGAAACTGGTGACACGCGACGAAATTTGCTTTGGAAATCAGGTACGTCGAGCGGATCGGGTCTGGGCCGAACCGCAGGTGCGACACCGTGACTGCGCCAGCCTTTTTCGAGTCGTAGACGAAGTAACCCTGCGCAAAATTGTCCGTACCCTTGCCGATGATCTTGATCGAGTTTTTGTTCGCACCGACGGTACCATCCGAACCCAACCCGTAAAAGAGCGCGCGCACAGTGCGTGGATCCTCCGTCGAAAATTCAGGATCGTAGGTCAAGCTCGTGTGCGTCACGTCGTCCACGATCCCCACCGTGAAGTGATTCTTTGGCGCCGGCTTCTTCAGCTCATCCAGCACCGCCTTGGCCATTGCCGGCGTGAATTCCTTCGACGAAAGCCCGTAGCGCCCGCCGATAATGCGCGGAATCCCCGCACCTGGCTTCGCCGCGTAACGCTCCATGTAGGTCGCGAGTACATCCTGATAAAGCGGTTCGCCGATTGCGCCGGGTTCCTTGGTCCGGTCCAGCACAGCGACGCCCTCCACGCTTGCCGGAATTGCCTGCAGAAAATCTTCCGTGGCGAAGGGCCGGAACAATCGGACTTTCAATAGCCCCACCTTCTCGCCCGCTTTGCGAAGCGCGTCGACAGCCTCCTCCGCAGCTCCCACGCCCGATCCCATCAGAATGACGATGCGCTCGGCATCTGGCGCGCCGTAATAGTCGAACAAGTGATAAGGGCGGCCCGTACGCTTCGCAAACCGGTCCATCACGTCCTGCACGATGGTCGGGCAGGCGCGATAGTAGGAATTGCAGGCTTCGCGGGCCTGAAAAAACACGTCCGGGTTTTGTGCTGTACCGCGCAACACCGGACGATCCGGCGACAACGCGCGTTCGCGGTGCTGGCGCACAAACTTTTCGTCGACCAGCGCGCGCAGATCATCGTCACTCAGTGGCTCGATCATGTTGACTTCATGCGAGGTGCGGAAACCATCGAAGAAATGCAGGAACGGAACGCGCGATTCCAGCGACGCACATTGTGCGATACACGCGAAATCGCTGGCTTCCTGAACGGAATTGGACGCCAGGAGCGCGAAACCCGTGGCCCGCGTAGACATCACGTCGCTGTGGTCGCCGAAGATGGAAAGCGCGTGGGTGGCCAGCGTCCGCGCAGCCACGTGAATGGTCGCGGCGGTCAACTCGCCCGCGACCTTGTACATGTTGGGAATCATCAGCAGCAATCCTTGGGACGCGGTGAACGTCGTTCCCAAGGAGCCCCCTTGCAATGCGCCGTGAAGCGCGCCGGCCGCTCCGCCCTCGCTTTGCATCTCGATCACATCGGGGATGGCACCCCAAATGTTCTTCTTTTTCTCTGAGTTCCACTGATCCGACCACTCGCCCATCGGTGAAGAAGGCGTGATGGGATAGATGGCGATCACTTCATTGATCCGGTAGGCGACCGCTGCGGCGGCTTCGTTGCCGTCGACGATAGACATTTTTCTACTCATGGGGTTCTCCGGGGTGACAGAAAGGTCTCTAGAAAATGGTAGGCCTTCGTTGCGCAGGAAAGCAATGAAAAGGTGCATGAAAAAAGGGCAAGTGCGATTTGTGCAATCGCACATTGTGCGGTGTGACGCGCGTCACTGCGACTTGTTCGACTTTTCAGCCTGGCTCTTCCATTTCCGCCTCGCCCAGCGGCAGCCGATCCGTGTCCCGGGCTGTCCACACATACATCGTCGGCAGCAGGTAAATGCTGATGAACAGCGCTGCCAGTAGGCCGCCGACGATCACGATGGCAAACGGCCGCTGCGAATCCGAACCGATGCCGCGCGAGAGAGCAGCCGGCAGCAAACCCAACGTCGCCACGAGCATGGTCATCATGATCGGCCGCAATCGCAGAATCGCGCCTTCCACCGCCGCGTCTTCTATCGAATAGCCTTGCGCACGCAAGTGGTTGATGTACTCGATCATGATTACGCCCACCTGCACCGACACGCCGAACAAGGCAAGGAAGCCCACGCCACTGGAGACACTGAAGTGTGTCCCCGTAATCAATAGCGCCAGGATTCCGCCAAGCGGAGCCATGGAAACATTTGCCAGCGTCAGCGCCGCCCACTTCGCCGACTTGAACATCGTGAACAGGATGATGTAGATGATCAGAATGGTGATGGGAAGCACGATCAACAGGCGTCGCTGTGAACGCTTCTGGCTCTCGTATTCCCCCGCCCAATCGATGTGATAGCCAACCGGCAGCTTCACTTGATGCTCCACCTTGCTCATTGCTTCTTCGACCGCGCTCCCCAGGTCGCGGCCCCGCACGCTGTACTTGATGGCGATGTAACGCGAATTGGATTCGCGGTAGATTTCCGAAGCTCCGTCCTTGACGCCCGTATTGGTGAGCTGTGCCAGGGACACGCGCTCGCCCGAAGGTGCCACGATGCGAATCTTCGCGATCGCTTCGCGCGTTTCCCGGTACGGAGCGAGGTAGCGCACTACCAGGTCATAGCGTTGCTCGCCCTGCAGAACCTGCGTAACCGCCTTCCCCCCTATCGCCATTTCCACCGCGTCCTGTACGTCGCTGACATTCAGTCCATACCGCGCGGCCTTGCCCCGGTCGATGCTGAGATTGAGATTCGGCTGTCCCAGAACGCGAAACAATCCTAAATCCTCCACTCCTTTCACCGTACGCATCACCTTCACTACTTCATCGCCCTTCTCTTCAAGCTGCTTCAGGTCGTCCCCGTACATTTTCACGGCCAGTTCACCCTTCACGCCGCTTACTGCTTCTTCCATGTTGTCGGAAATAGGCTGCGAAAAGTTCCAGAGCACACCGGGAATTTTGTTCAGCTCATTGTCCATCGCAGAAATCAAAGCGTCCTTGTCTTCATGGAACACCGGGCGCCACTCATTCTTCGGCTTCAAGTCCACAAAGTACTCGGTGTTGAAAAAGCCCGTCGTGTCTGTGCCGTCGTCGGGTCGCCCCACCTGGGAGACGACTTGCTTCACTTCCGGAAAAGCCGCCAGAAGGAGCCGCGCCTGATTCATGATGCGCGTCCCCTCCGTGGGACCCGTGCTCGGCGCCAGCGTCCCGCGGGCCCAGATGGCTCCTTCGTCGAGGTGTGGCAGAAATTCGGACCCGACCACGCCGCTGAACAACAGCAGGACTGTTGCGGTGAGCGCCAGCCCGGCGGCGCTCAGCGTCAGCTTTCGGTGCTCCAAAGCCCAGCGCACGCTGCGGCGGTACTGCTTACGCAAAAACTCCATCACCGGGTTGTGCCATTCGGCCACACCCTTCCCGAATACGATCTCGGCAAGCACGGGGGCAATGAAGATCGAGAAAACAAGCGCCCCGAGAAGGGCAAACGAAACCGTCCACGCCATCGGCTTGAACAAACGGCCTTCCACGCTCTGCAGGGTGAAAATTGGCATGTACGCCGTGATGATGATGGCACGCGCGAAAAACACCGGACGCAACACTTCAAAAACAGCGCCCCGGATCCGCTCAAACGGGGGCTTCCCCGCATTCGCCGGCAAGTTCAAGTGCCGCACGATGTTCTCGATCACCACGACCGAGCCGTCCACCACCATGCCGAAGTCCAGCGCGCCAAGCGAAAGCAGGTTCGCCGGAATTTTGTTCAGGTCCAGACAGATCGAAGCGAACAGCAGCGAAAACGGAATCGTGAGCGCAACAATAAGAGCGCCACGGACATTGCCCAAAAAGAAGAAGAGAATCACGCTCACAAGCAGCACGCCCTCGGTCAGGTTGTGCATCACCGTGTGCGTCGTGTAGCGCACCAGGTCGCTGCGGTCCAGGAACGGAACGATCTGCACGCCGGGCGGCAAGATCTGCTCGTTCAACTCTCTCACTTTTGCGTGTATATCCTCGATCACCGCGTCCGCGTTCGCCCCTTTACGCAGCAGCACGATTCCTTCGACCACGTCTTCGTTATCCGCAATCGTGCCGTCATTCTTAAGGATCGCTTTGCCAATCTGCCCCAGCCGGATTCGCGGCCCTTCCGTGACTGTCGCGACATCCCGCACGCGAACTGGTGCGCCGTTCTGCGCCTTAAGCACCGTCCCCTCGATATCCTGCAAACTGGTAATCAATCCCACTGCCCGGACATTGATCTGCTGCAGGCCTGACTCGATGAAGCTTCCCCCTGCATTCACGTTGTTGTTGGCCAACTGCTGTTCCACTTGCCCGATGGTCAGGCCATAGGAAATCAGCTTGTTTGGATCGACGCGCACCTGGTACTCCCGCGTGATGCCGCCGAAACTCACCACGTCCACCACATTCGGAACCGACTTGAACTGCTTCTCGAGCGTCCAGTCTTCAATGGACTTCAACTCCATCAGGTCGTACTTGGGATTCGCGCTTTTCAAGGTGTACCAGTAGATTTGGCCGACAGGGCTGTAGTCCGGTCCGATCGAAGGCTGGAGATTGTTGGGAAGATTAACCTGCGAAAGCCGTTCGAGGACTTTTTGCCGGTTCCAATCGTTCTCGGAGTCGTCGTCGAAAATCATGGTCACGCTCGAGAGTCCAAAGAGCGAAACCGAGCGCAAATGTTGCAAATGCGGCAAGCCGTTCAATTGGGTTTCAATTGGGATAGTGACCTGCTGCTCCACCTCTTCGGCGGCGCGCCCGGGCCACTGCGTGATGACCTGGACGTAATTGTTGGCAACGTCCGGATACGCTTCCACTGGCAAGTTGTGAAATGACACCGCGCCCCAAACCAGCAGCAGAAACGTCAGCGCCAGCACCATGAAACGGTTGTTCAGCGCAACTCAACGAGAACGGAAATCATCTCGTTCCCTCAGACCGCCTTATGGCCTTCACCCTACTGCTCCACCGTGTTCTGAAACACGAGTGCATTGCTGACCACTTGCTGGCCCGGCTCGATGCCGGAGCGAATTTCCTGCATCTTCTCCGGCAAGGTCGCCCCCGCCCGTACCTCGACGCGACGGAACTTGTTGCCGCTCACGGGCACGTACACCCAGTCGCGATCGTGCAGGTGCAAAATCGCTGCGGACGGAACCGCCGCGAAGCGCTCTTGCTTTTGCCCGTGAAACGTGGCGGTGACAAACATCCCGACGCGCATGAACAACGCTGGGTTCGCTACCTGCAGACGCACCTTCGCCGTGCGCGTGTTTGCATCCAAAATCGAGCTGATGTTGCTGATCCGCCCCGTGAACACCTTGTCGGGATACGCATTCAGCCGGATTTCCGCGCTCTCGCCGGCGTGCACATTCGAAAGATCGTTCTCATAGACATCGCAAAGGATCCACACCTCCGTCAGATCGGAAATCGTGAAGGGACTGCTCCCCGCGAGCGCCTGCACACCGGAAGCGTTGGTCACCTGTTGGTCGGTGATCACGCCGGAAACCGGAGCCTTGATCTCCACGACGCCGCTGGGGTGGTCTTTATCGGCGCCGAGAACATGCAGGCGCTCCAGCGTCGTTTCCACATCAACCTTGGCCTTTTTCTCCGCGTCCTCCGCCACCTGGTAAGCGTTGAGTGAAATGGCGCCCCTGTCGTAGAGAGCCTGCGCGCGCTCGAGCTGTTTCTGCATCAATGCTTCATCCGTGACCGCCTTACGGTAGTCGGAGAAAGCCGCAGCGATGTCCGGACTCTGGACGCGCAAAAGAACTTGCCCTTTCTGTACGGTGTCGCCCAGCCGCGCGCGAATCTCCACTACGCGTCCCGACGCGAGCGAAATTACCGGAACGGTCCTCGTGATGTCCGGCGCTACGGTGCCTGTCACGCTCAACGTGGAGGTAGTGAGTTGCTCGCTCGCCGTCACCAGTGGAAACTGGCTCGGGTTATCCACCTGGATCACGCTCACGTCCTGCTCTTTTTCCACTTTGGCGTCTGGCGGCGCTCCGGCCTTGCCGATGTCCTCGACTTTCCCACCACAACTCGAGAGCAGTAGCACAAACGCTGCACTGAACGAGCACGGCAAA
>Ga0335077_10013551_pt1 | contig 10193 bp, 6 predicted proteins | sample Lox_Sample_31_FD_207151 | JGI IMG/M metagenome (GOLD analysis project Ga0335077, IMG submission 207151) | Soil microbial communities from Loxahatchee National Wildlife Refuge, Florida, United States - Lox_Sample_3.1 | ecosystem: Environmental > Terrestrial > Soil > Wetlands | place: USA: Florida...
AATTGGTGAGTATAAAATCACCGCCGCCGGCACGTGCCCACATTGCGGGGTCAGGATTCCCGGCTTGTGGCCGGCGAATGGCGCAGCCGACGTCCGTATCGGCGACGGCATGGCTGCGTACTTTCAACGTCTGCCACGCCGCGTGAATTTGAACTGAGCCATGCGCACAAATTCCCAAATGTCATCCAACACGCCAGCCATGCGCCCGCCGGCGGTGGCGGGACAATTTTATCCGGAGGACCCGGCGGAATTGCGGGCAATGATAGAAGACTTCCTCGCCGCCGCGAAGACGGTGGCCGGTAAAATTCCGAAAGCCGTTATCGCGCCCCATGCCGGTTACCAGTATTCCGGACCAATCGCCGGTTCGGCCTACGCGTGCCTGGCGCTCGGACGCGATGCCATTCAGCGCGTGGTGCTGTTGGGGCCTTCTCATTTCGCAACTTTTTCCGGGCTGGCGGCGAGCAGCGCCAAAAGCTTTCAATCGCCACTCGGTTCCATCCCGGTGGATGAAGCGGCGCTCGCTCGGGTCCACGCCCTGCCGCAGGTGACGACCCTGGACGCCGCGCATGAGAACGAGCACAGCCTCGAAGTGCATCTGCCGTTTCTGCAAATCACGCTGGACGAATTCAAACTGGTTCCGCTGGTAGTCGGGGACGCCGCGGCAAATGAAGTCGAAACGGTGCTCAACGAACTTTGGGACGGCGAAGAAACCTGCATCGTCGTCAGCTCGGACCTGAGCCACTATCACGATTATCAGGCCGCACAGCAAATTGACCGCGACACGGCGCGCGCCATTGAGTTGCTGAACTGGCAGGAACTCAACGACTACCGGGCGTGCGGCTGTCACGCGATTTGCGGACTGCTGCGCGCCGCAAAGGAACACGGCCTGCGGTGCCACATCGTGGATTTGCGGAACTCCGGCGACACTTCAGGCCGGCACGACCGGGTGGTGGGCTACGGCGCCTTTGTTTTCACGGAGAAATGATTTGCGCACCGGCCGCCACCAAAAGTTAGTGCGGCTTGCCGCTTTCATCCCGCGCTCAACCATCAGCTGGTGACAAATCCAGCAGCCGCGCCTGCGGAATGTGTCCGGTGATGATGAGCCGGGCGAGATTTGCCCAGTGCTGGCAACGGTCAAGTACAATGCCGTCGGACGTGGCGATGATCTGGTCGGTATGTGCCAGAACATGGTCGGGGCTGAACGTCAATTCCACTTCCATTTTCCAGCCCGCGTTGCCGGCAGCTTCGAGAATAAGGGTTTTGAGACGTCCACTGTTGGAGACCGGCTGGTCAAGCCACCAGCGGCAAACGCTCACGCCCAAAGCCGAGGCGGTTTCACCCACCAGACGCAGGCCGGGGATGGTTTCATTCACCTTGCGGTAACGCCGGTGAATGCCGGCGATGTCCCGGCAACAGCCATCACGACCGAGCAGCACCAGGCCACCGGCCAGCGCGCTTTCAAGGACGGTCAGGATGTTGTAACCATCGAGCCACAGTTCCCGTCCCCGGAGCCGGTCGGGTTCGACGCGGAGCTTTTCGCGGCGCCGGACGTCTTCCTCGGAACAAGCATACCGGGAAACAGCCATGCGCTGGCGGCGGGTGAGATTGTGCCGGTTGCCGACGAGTTCGAGGGCCGAGCGCGCCGCGTAACCGCGGTCGAGCAACCAGCACAGGTCGGCGGCGGCGGCGCGCAACGCGGGGAGCTGCCGAACGGCGAAGAGCCGCTCGTCCTGAGGAGCGAGACCCCGATGTGTTTGCTGGCGTGCCACGGGGATTGAGATTTGGTGCGCATAGCAGGACTTGAACCTGCACGGGTTGCCCCACTACCACCTCAAAGTAGCGTGTCTGCCAATTCCACCATATGCGCACCCGGCTGAATAATGAAGCAGGCTCAACCGTCTCGCGCAAGGCGATTTTAACTGCCGAAAAACCACTGCCAGCCGCGCCAGTGTTGCGGTTGCGGCGTGTTGAACGTCCGGCTGGGTGAACGGCCCAAATCCAACTGGATCAAAATGCCGACGCTGTTGGCCCCGCGACCTTGCGAGCGAATGGCGTCAATGCCGTATCCGTAGGTGGCCATGATTTTCAACCGGTTGGACGGCGAATGGTACATGATGCCGCCACCCACACCGTTAAGCCAGTTGCCGGGCTGTCCCTCGCCGGGCAGATAGTCCACAAAAGCGCTGGACACATTCAAGTCCAGGTCCCAGCGTTTATTGGGGTCCAGCGGCAATAGATAATTCACGTTGCCCAGTACAAAATTCCGGGCGCTGATTTCCTGAAAATAATAGCCCGGCAGCGATAGCGGGAATTCCGACACCAGCGGCAAAAATCCGCCCAGCCGGTAGGCGCTGAAGTGGTCGGCGTCCACGCTCGTGCCAGCGGTCAGACGCGCGTAAAAATTTTGCTGGCTCTTCGGCAACGTGTACGCCAGCGCGGCCTCGGCCCAAAACAGATGCGATTGCTGATTGAGTACGCGGTCACCGTTAAAACCATACGCACCCGAGTCAGTGCGCAACTGGCCTTCATACCATACGGACAACTCCATCGCCAGCGGCGGAAAAAGCGTCGGCTCGACGCCACCCCAACGCAGTCCGGTGCGCACACTGAAGGTGCCATGGTCGTCGGGCACCTGGAAACCGGGTGCGGTACCGTCGTTGGCGGCATAAACCGAGTAATGCGCCGTGCCGCGCAAAATGAAGTTCAGCGGGATCTCGCTGGCGGGATTGAACAGATGATAAATGCTGGCCGACATTTCGGCGCTGTGGCCGTCAAAGGATTCCCCCGGATAATACCTGCCGCCGCGGATTTCATCGTAGCTGTCCGCAAAACCGCCGCCTGCCAATCCGAGGGCAAAATCGGTGTTGGGACCGAGACCGTGGACGAAACCGAGTTCGGAATCGAGATAGACTGGCGCGACAGACAGGCGCAACGTGAGATTGGTGCGCAGAAAATCCGGCTGGTTGTGGTAATAAAAGGCGTAACCGGCGAAGGGCGCGTGGCCCTCCGCGGCCTGATTGTAGCCGAGCTGAATCAGGTCGCGCTGGACGGGATCAATCTGGGCAAAAACGAAACGCGGGGCAAACAAGAATACCCACAGCAGCAACCACCCGGTTCGTTTCATCGCGCCTTCGTAACGCAAAGTGTCCCCGCCAGCAAGCGGATTTGGTCACTCCCCGCTGGACACGCGAATTTTTTTGGGGCTTACTGTTTGCGCCGATGCCGCCACTAAATTCTGAATTGCTGACCAAAGCGAAAAGCCTGGGATTTTCCGACCGGCAAATCGCTTATCTGACCGGCCAGACCGAGGATGAAATCCGCGCGTTGCGGACGAAACTGAATCTCGTGCCCAGCTACCGGCTCGTGGACACCTGTGCCGCTGAGTTCGAGGCCTACACGCCATATTACTATTCCACCTACGACCGCGGTGACGACGAGGTCAAAAAAAACCCGAAGAAAAAGGTGATGATTCTCGGCGGCGGGCCCAACCGCATCGGGCAGGGCATCGAATTCGATTACTGCTGCGTCCACGCCGCGTTCGCGCTCAAGGAGGACGGTTTCGAGACCATCATGGTCAACTCGAATCCCGAAACGGTTTCGACCGATTACGACACGAGCGACAAGCTCTTCTTCGAACCGCTCACGCTCGAAGACGTACTGCATATTTACGAACGCGAAGGTTGCTGGGGCGCCATTGCGCAATTCGGCGGCCAGACGCCGCTCAACCTCGCGCTCGGCCTCCAGGAAAATGGCGTCAATATCATCGGCACCTCACCGCAGAGCATCGAAATCGCCGAAGACCGCAAACTCTTTGCCGCGATGCTTGACAAATTGAAAATCCCGCAGCCGCCCAACGGCATTGCCATCAACGAGGCCGAGGCGCTCGCGGTCGCGAAAAAACTGGATTATCCGATTTTGGTCCGTCCCAGTTTCGTACTCGGCGGACGCGCCATGCAAATCGTTTATTCCGACACCGAGCTTTCGCATTACATGAAATTTGCCGTCGAAGCCTCGCCGGAACGTCCGGTGCTCGTGGATAAATTTCTCGAGGACGCCACCGAGGTGGATGTGGATTGCATCGCAGATGTCGGGCGTTTCAAAAATCCGGGTGACGGAACGATTGTCATTGGCGGCATCCTTGAACACATAGAATATGCCGGTGTTCATTCCGGCGATGCGGCGATGGTTCTGCCGCCGCACACGCTTTCCAGAAAAGTCATTGAAACCATCCGTGAATCCACGCACGCGATGGCACGCGAGTTGAAGGTCGTCGGCCTGATGAACGTGCAATACGCCGTGAAGGAGGAAAAGGTATTCGTACTGGAAGTGAACCCGCGCGCGTCGCGCACCGTGCCGTTCGTGAGCAAGGCCATCGGCATGCCGCTGGCCAAGCTCGCCGCCAAGATCATGGCCGGAAAAACCCTGCAGGAACTGAGTTTTACCAGGGAAGTCCGGCCGGCGTATTGGGCGGTGAAGGAATCCGTTTTCCCGTTCAACCGTTTTCACGGCCAGGACATTCTGCTCTCGCCGGAAATGCGCTCGACCGGCGAAGTCATGGGTTTGGATGCCGATTTGGGCATCGCCTACGCGAAATCGCAGATGGCCGCGGGTTCGCCGCTACCGTTGAGTGGAAAGGTTTTCGTCAGCGTGAGCGATGCGCATAAAAAGCATGTGGCGCCGCTGGCCAGCCAACTTGCCGACCTGGGATTTGAACTCATGGCGACCAGCGGGACGGCGGCGGTCTTGGAAAAGGCCGGCTTGAAAGTCCAGCGCGTCCCCAAGCTGCTCGAAGGCCGGCCAAATGTCATTGACCTGCTCAAGAACAAGGAAATCCAGCTCGTCATCAACACGCCCAGTGGCGCGGCGCCGCGCGAAGACGAAGTGAAAATCCGTACCACGGCCATCTACACCGGCACGCCCATCATGACGACCTTGAGCGGCGCCAAGGCTGCCGCGCTCGGCATCGCCGCCCTCAAGAAATCCGGCTACGGCGTGAAGACTTTGCAGGAATATCACTAGCGCGTTTCAACTTCGCCACTTCGATGTCTGCCTGGCGCGTTGGTTCGGGAATCCGATAGCGTGTACAGCAGGCGAGCACGAGCTTGATGGCAGAGTCCAAATTCACACGATGACCCATGCTCACAAAAACCGGACGGATATTTTTTTGCGTGCGCAAGACAACGCCGATTTGCTCGTCGCCATCCGTAAGCGGCGTGGTTGCGCCGGCGTTTAGCGCCAGTTTTCCAAACGTCCCAATCAACCGGCTTTTGCCGACGCCAACGGCGGGTTGGTCCAGCTCAATGGCCAGGTGCGACGCGATGCCGCACCGGCGCGGATGCGCGAAACCCTGGCCGTCGAAAAGAATCGCACCGAATTCGTGTTCCAAGGCGCGAATCGCCTGCTTGATGGCCGGGCCTTCGCGGAAACTTAAAAAAGTCGGGATGTAGGGAAATTCCGCCGGCCGCGTGGCGTGCGCCAATTCAACAGTGCGCTGCGTTTCGCGGTCATAAACCACGGCGGCAGCGAAGATGGTTTGTTTGTCGGCGGAGAACGCGCAATCCGCCCCGGCTACAAACCGCGGCAACGGTTCGAGCGGCGCAATGATCATGCGCTCGCGCAGACGCCCCTGGGTGGCCTTCCATTCTTCAACGAGCGCGGACCAGCCCGGATCGGATTTGCCGCGTAATGTCATGGAGATTCAGGCAGTGCTCAATTGGGTGGGAGCGGCGCTGCTGCACCACCGCGCGCCGCGGTAGCGGCGCGCCCACCGATTGATATCAGGTCATCGCCGGAATTTTCCTTCGTCGCGCGTAGCACGCGATACCGATGGGTCCAGGGATCAATCCGGCAAACGGCGCGGTAATCGCAAAATTTACACGGCGTCTCGCTGCCTTTGCGATACGGATCCACCTTTGCTTCGCCGGCATAAATCGCACGACCCATTTCCGTCAACTGTGTTGCCACGCGGTCAAGCAACGCTTCAAACTCCGCGCGTGGTAATGCCTCGGTCGAACCCTTGTACAACGAACCATCTTGGTTCCGGCGATAATTGAACTGGTCGCCCGCTTTGACGTCGGGACGATTATCAAGCTTCGGTAACACGTCAGCGCTGAAACGTCCGGTGTGACGGTAGGCCAGGCGCCGCGATTCTTCGGCACCAGCCAGCGCCTCGGCGCGCGTGTCGCCGCTGTCATATTTGCCGCGCAGGTTCACGTAGAAAACACCGGCGGGAATCAATCGTCCCACGCCGAGCAGTGCGCGTGGATTGGGCCAGCGCCGCACCGCGGCCAGATAGCCGAGCAACTGCAATTGCACGCCATGCGCCATCAGAATTTTGTCGAGCTTCCGCTGGCCGGACTTGTAATCCGTCACCACGCACCATGCGCTGTCCCCGGTTTCGCGGCCCAAATCAATCCGGTCAATCCGCCCGCGCAAAGCGAGTTTACGGCCACCCCCCAAATCAATCTCCCAGGCCGGCGCGCCGCCCGCACCGAATCCGAATTCGAGTTCGGCCACCGCCGGATCAAATTCGTATTGTCCACGCATCCACGTGACAAAAGTTTCGACAAAATCCTGCAACGACTCCGCCAGCACGCGCGCTGTGAACCGGCCCCGGTCGTCCGCGCGCAACAAACCGTCGCGATAACTGGGCGCGAGTTCGGCGGCGATTTTGCCGATGCGTTCGCGCGCTTCTGCCGGGGTAAGGTCGTGCCAGCGTTGACCTTGCTCTTTCAAACCATCGTGGAACCTTTTCAAAACCTCGTGCTGAAAGTTGCCGCGTTCACGCGCATCCAATTCAAAAACCTTTCGCTCCTCGGCCCGCAGGCCGGAATGAACAAAGAATCGGAACGGGCACTGGGCGAATTCCTCCAGCCGGCTGACCGAGCTTTGCAGCGCCGAACCATAAATCGCCTCTGGCAAACCGGGCGAAAGTTTTTCGGTCGGATCCGGCTCGCACAATTGGCGCAAACTTTCGGCGAGTGATTTAAGCGCGGGGAGTTCAAGGAGTTTGGACCAACTCGCGTTTGTAGGAGACGACGTGAGGAGTCTCCCATTTTCTTTTGATTTGAGACTCGTTACCTCGTCTCCTGCAAAATTTAGAATTTCGACGAGCGGTGCAATCAATTCATTTACGTGCTCCGCTTTGCGCCAGTCCACGTCCGCACGAAATTCTTGCTCTTCCAATCCAGGCAATAACGCCTGTAAATGCGTGATGAGCGACGATGGATTCAATGCTTTGCCATCGGCATCATGGCGCGAGAAAGTCACGAGCAGCTTTTCGCTGGCGCGGGTGCAGGCGATGTAGCCGAGATAACGTTCGCGCGCGAGTTGATCACGCAGGTTCGGGCCGAGCGTGACGTTACCTTGCTCCAATTCCTCGCGGTCGGCATGGGTCAAAATCGGCGGCGCGGTGGGGGTTTTGGGAAAAATTCCCTCGTTCACGCCCAACACGAGCGCCAGTTTCAAATCCGGATTGCGTGCGCGGTCCACGGCACCAACCAATACCTGATCCAATGCCGGCGGAACCACGCCGACGGTCAGATTCATCAACCCCGCCTCCAAAATCGGCAGCCAGTCCCGCAACGACAACGTTTCGCGTGAAAACGCAAGCGCGACGTTGTCGAGCCACGCGTTCATCTGTTCCCAAACGGTTGAATGGAGCGACGGGTGACGGGTGACGGGTGACGAGCTTGCCGGTTCGAGCAGACTCCATTTCTCGAGCGTCTTTCCCACGCGGAGTTTATCCCACAGTTCACGCAAGGCTTCGGTGAGCTGCGGGCCGGTCGGCTGATTTTTATGGCGCGCGAGGTGCGCGGCAAAATTTTCAAACGGCGGCAGGATTTTTTGGCGTAAATGCTCGGCGAATTGTTCCAATCCAGGATTTCCCGCAATTTGAATCGGTTCGCGCCATTTTTTGCCGTGCCAGCCAAATTCAAGCGCCGCGTTTTCCAGCCGGTCAATTTCCGGTTCGTCCACAGGTGAAAACCCGGCCTTGAGCGTGGCGAACCAGTCGTCGTGCGGCCAGTCGAACGCGACGGTGCGCAGGGCACTGCGGGTCAGTTCCGCGAGCGGGTGGTGAGCAACCGATTCGCGGCGGTCGAGGAAGAAGGGAATTTCATAACGGCGAAATGCGCGCGCCAGCGGCTTGTGATAATCGTCGAGCTTTCGCACCAGCACGGCCGCGTCGCGAAAACGTCCGCCGCCCCGAACGAACCGCAAAATCTCGCGTGCGGCCAATGTGGCCTCGGCTTCAGGATTGGCGCAAACGGCCAGGGAGATTGCGGGTGGCCGATGGCCGATGGCCGATTTTCCGAGTTTGCCGCCCGGCGTTTGCGGCCAGTTTTGTTCCAAATGCCGTAAAGCAGAATTCCCGGCGAACCGGTTTTTCTTCGCGTCGCGTTTGAGCAATTCGATGCTGATTTTGCAGTCCGGTCTATTCTCGAGGCGTTGTCGGCATTGCTGATACGTTTTGGCGACGGCGGACCAGATTGAAAGCCAGGAAGGTTTTGCTGCGGTTTCCGGCGTGGTTTCGAGGCAAAACGCGAAGGTCGCCTGGTCGCAATGCGGCAGAATGGCGGCGAGCAAATCCAGTTCCTGTGGCGTCATTTCGGCGAAACCGTCCAACCAAAGGCTTTGGATCTGGAGTCCGAGGTCTGGGGTCTGGGGACTTTTGCGCAGCGCGGCGGTGGCGAAATCGAGCAGATGGTTGGCGTCCTGCAATCCGTGCTCAGCCAGCCAGTGTGCATAGGCATCGCCGAGCAAAGCGAGGTCGTGGAGTTTATCCTGAAGTTCACGGCGTTCTACAAAACGGGCGGCGAGCGCGCGAAGCTTGGCAGGCGTGCACTGATGCGGTTGCAGTTCACCGAGCAACTGGCCGAGTTGTTGCGCGAAACCCGGTCGGCGGGCGCTTTGCCGGAACAACTTCAGTTCCTTTTCATGTCGCATGACCAACGCCCGCAGCACCATGACGCGGCCTTCGTCGTTCAATTGGTCGGGCGGCGTCACCAACAGTTTTCCCAGAACGAACCGCGCCAGCCGGTCGAATGAAAAAATGTGCAATCGCGTGTAGCCGGACAATGCGTTGCCGGCGAGCAATTGGCGTTCAAGTTGGAACGTGGCCTGCTTGGGCGCGAGCAGCACCAGCCCCGGCGCGTCGGGACCGGTCTGTTCCCGGAGCGCGGCGCGGATTTCGGCGAGGCAGCGGAACGTCTTGCCGCTGCCGGCGGGACCGAGGAGAAAGCGCGCTTGCACGCCGGATTTTTCGCTCAAAGCCACGCAGGCGCAAAGAAATTTATTTGGGCCGGGATGGATTTTCCCCGGACATATTTTTTATTTCCTTTCAGGTCGATTCGTTTATGCTTGCCGCCTATTGGGAAAATTCGAGTTTAATTCAACGACAAACAATATCGAAACCGTATGCCACTGACACATACCAGAGAACTGTTTGCGAAGGCGTTGAAGGGCAAATACGCGCTGGGCGCGTTCAATGTCAACAACATGGAACTGCTCCAGGCCATCGTCGAGGCGTGTGAGGAGGAAAAAGCGCCGGTGATGCTCCAGATTTCCAAGGGCGCACGCCAGTACGCCAATCCGGTCTATCTCAAAAAACTCATTGAGGCGGCTGTCAGCCTGTCCACGATTCCCATTGCCGTACATTTGGACCACGGCGATTCGTTTGAGCTGTGCAAGGAGTGCATTGACGAGGGATTCACCAGCGTGATGATTGACGCCAGCCACGAGCCGTTTGAGAAAAACGTGGAAATCACCAGGAAAGTCGTCGAATACGCGCACAAATACAACTGCGTAGTCGAATCCGAACTCGGCCATCTCGTCGGCGCGCAGTTCGACGAGGGCGAGGCGGGCGGCAGTTTTTCCCACGGCGGCCATTACACGCATCCGGAGGAGGCTGTAAAATTCGTCAAGGAATCCGGCTGCGATTCCCTGGCGGTCGCCATTGGCAACTCACACGGCGCCTATAAATTCAAAGGCGAACAACATCTGGATTTGGAACGGCTCAAAGCGATTAAGAAGGCGCTCATGGACGCCGGCATGGGTGATTATCCGCTGGTATTGCACGGGGCGTCGTCCGTACCGAAAGAACTCGTCGAAGAAATCAACAAATACGGTGGCAAACTCGGCACTGACGCCGCCGGCGTGCCGGAGGCCGACATCGAAGTCGCGCGTCGCACCGG
>Ga0335077_10013552_pt1 | contig 10192 bp, 7 predicted proteins | sample Lox_Sample_31_FD_207151 | JGI IMG/M metagenome (GOLD analysis project Ga0335077, IMG submission 207151) | Soil microbial communities from Loxahatchee National Wildlife Refuge, Florida, United States - Lox_Sample_3.1 | ecosystem: Environmental > Terrestrial > Soil > Wetlands | place: USA: Florida...
GACGCGTGCTGATTGCGGCGCACGGCAATTCCCTGCGCGCGTTGATGAAGCATCTCGAAGGCATTTCGGACGCGGAGATCGTGGGTGTCGATCTACCGACGGGAATTCCGCGCGCCTACCGGCTGGATGCGAATTTCAAATCGGCGGAGGCGAAATTCCTCGGCGATCCGGAAAAGATCAAAGCTCGGATCGAGACCGTGAAAGCTCAGACGAAGAAGGCTTAGTACCCCAGCATCTGCTATCACTGCGCAGTGGCTACTTCATTGATTCGCGCAATCGTCGTGGTCGCAAGCCTTGCGTTTGCGGTCGGCCGTGCGGTCGCACAGGACACCTCGAACGGTGTGCCGGCGAGTGCGGCAGGCAAGCTGCCCTCGACCGGCGAACGGTACAAATCGCTGCAGCAGCAGATCCAGAAAGCGAAACCGTCCGTCGAAACCGCGAAGCAGAAGAGCACCGCGCTGAAAGCCGAGGCGCTCGCGCTGCGACGGAAGCTGATCGAGACAGTGGCTCACGTGCAGGCGTTGGAACGCGAGAAGCAGACACTCGATGCGCAAATCGCGCAACTCGCCGCGCAGGAGAAGACGCTCACCGCAGGCTTCGCGAAGGATCGCGTGCGCGTGGCGCGACTCCTGGGATTGCTCGAGCGCGTGCAGTCCGATTATCCGCCGGCCATTGCGCTGCAGCCGGACGACGCGCTGAAGGCCTCGCGCGGCGCCATGGTGCTGGGTGCGTCCCTGCCGCAGATCTATGCGGCCGCGGCGACGCTCGCCCATCGCATCGAAGCGCTGAAGGCAACGCGCGTAGCACTCGCCGCGCGGCGAACGGACGCCGCGAACAACCTCGCTGCTCTCTCGGACGCGCGCAGCGAACTCGATCAACTTGTCGCGAGGCGAGAAGCGGAAGCCGGTGCCGCATCGGAGGCCTATGCCGGGTTGCAGGCGCAGCTCGACACCATCGTGAAGGAGGCGACCGACCTAAAAAACCTGCTTGACCGGGTCGCCGCCCTGCGCAGCGCCGCCCAGCAATCGGGCATGACCGTGGTGACTGCTGCAAATGATCAGCCGATGCGGGGCCCCGGCGGCCGCGCCACCCTGTTCCGGCCCGTCAATGGCCAGATCGTTCCGGGCGGCAGCGAGAGGGCGGCCATGCCCGGACTGACCTTCGTCACCGCGCCATCGGCTGCCGTTGTCGCACCGGCCGACTCGCGCGTGCTTTTCGCAGGCCGTTACCATAAAACCGGCCAAGTCTTGATCTTAGAATTGCCCGGCGGATACGATTTGGTGCTGGCTGGCATGGACCGGGTGGACGTTCGCGCCGGTGACCAGCTTCTGGCCGGCGAACCGGTCGGCAGGATGGCGCCGAAAGGCAATGGGGCGAGGCTTTACTTCGAACTCCGGCAAAACGGAAAAGACATCAGTCCGGCGCCATGGCTCGGCATCGATCTGAGGAAGGCAAAAAAATCATGAAGCGGTATGCGTTGGTGGGTGCGGGTGCTCTCGCGGGATTTGCGGGCGCGATGATGCTGTTTCCGGCCGTGTACGGCGCAAGCGACATGAACACATACCGGCGTCTCGATGTGTTCAGCGATGCGTTCGAGCTGGTGCGCGCAAATTATGTGCGCCCGGTCGAAGACAAGGAGCTGATCAACAACGCCATCGAAGGCATGGTGTCCTCGCTCGATCCGCATTCGAGCTACATGGATGCGAAGGCCTTCGCCGACATGCAGATCCAGACCAAGGGCGAATTCGGCGGCCTCGGACTCGAAGTCACGATGGAAGACGGCCTCGTGAAGGTCATCTCGCCGATCGACGATACGCCGGCCGCCAAAGCCGGACTCAAGACCGGCGATTTCATCGCCGCCATTGACCAGACACCGATCCAGGGCATGGAGCTCGACGACGCCATCGCCAAGATGCGCGGGCCGCAAGGCAGCAAGGTGTCGCTCACGATCTTGCGTCCCGGCAGCAAGAAGCCGTTCGACGTGACTCTCACCCGCGCCATCGTGCATGTGGACAGCGTGAAGTATCACAAGGAAGGCGATGTCGGTTACGTCCGTATCTCCGCCTTCAACGAACGCACAGCGTCGGGCCTCGAGAAGGCGGTGAAAGACCTGAGGCAGGAGATCGGCGGCAACCTCAAGGGTTACGTGATCGACCTGCGCAACGATCCGGGCGGATTGCTCGATCAGGCGATTGCCGTGTCCGGCGATTTCCTCAACGGCGGCGAAGTGGTCTCCACGCGCGGCCGGCACTCCGACGATACGCAGCGCTACACGGCGAAGTCGGGCGGCGACATCACCGGCGGCAAGCCCGTCATCGTGCTGATCAATGGCGGCACGGCAAGCGCTTCGGAAATCGTTGCCGGCGCGCTGCAGGATCACAACCGCGCCAAGATCGTCGGCATGACGTCGTTCGGCAAAGGCTCGGTGCAGACCATCATTCCGCTCGGCGAAGGCGGCGGTGCGCTTCGCCTGACCACGGCGCGCTACTTCACGCCGTCGGGCCATTCGATCCAGGCGCAGGGCATCATCCCGGACTACGCGGTCGCGCAGCCTGACGATGACGACAGCGCGACCAAGCTGCTGCGGGAGAGCGAGGCCAATCTGCCGGGCCACCTTCTGGGTGAGAACGCCAAGAAGGCGAAGCAGACCATCATTCACGCTCCTGCCGGCAAGAAGTACGACGACTTCCAGCTCGCCTATGCGCTCGATCTGCTGCATGGCGGCAAGATGATCGCGTCCATCAAGAGCGCGCAGGCCAACTAGAACCGCGAAAAGGATTCGCGAGGGAAACCTTACCGGCCATGAAGGGGCTTTCACTCGCACTCCTGAGCGCGGCCGTCGCGTTTTGCGGCGGCTTTGCGCTGTTGCATCTGGCGAACGCGGATTCGAGCGCGGAACTGGCGCGCTTCGGCAAAGCCTACGCCACGGTGCGCGCCGATTATGTCGACGATCCGGGCGATCAGGCGCTGGTCGAAGGCGCGATCAGCGGCATGCTGGGCAAGCTCGATCCCCACTCTTCCTACTTCGATCCGCGCACCTTCGCGGCGATGCAGGTCAAGACGGAAGGCCAATATGGCGGCCTCGGCCTCGTCATCTCACTGGACGACAGTCTGATCCGCGTCGTGCAACCGATCGACGACACGCCGGCAAGCCGCGCCGGAATCAAGGCCGGCGACCACATCCTTTCCATCGACGGCAAGCAGGTAACAGGCCTCAAGCTGGACGACGTGCAGGACAAGCTGCGCGGCCCGGCCGGGACCAAGGTCGTTCTCAGCATCATGCGCGAAGGCACGAAGGATCCCTTCGACGTGACGCTGACGCGCCAGATCATCGCGGTGGAAGCGGTGACGCATAAGCGCGAAGGCGACGTCGGCTACATCAAGATCCCGGCCTTTAACGAGCACACCGATGCAGGCGTGAAGTCCGCGGTTGAGGCCCTGCAGAAGCAGATCGGCCCGCATCTCAAGGGCTACATCCTCGATCTGCGCGATGACGGGGGCGGACTGCTCGATCAGGCGATCGCGGTGTCCGACGAATTCCTCGACGGCGGCGAGATTGTGTCGGTGCGCGGCCGCAGGCCGTCCGACACGCAGCGCTACGACGCGCAGGCCGGCGACATCGCCAAGGGCAAGCCGATCATCATTCTTGTCAATGGCGGGACGGCGAGTGCATCGGAAATCGTCGCCGGTGCCTTGCAGGATCACAAGCGCGCCCGCGTCGAGGGCAGCGTGACATTCGGCAAGGGCTCGGTGCAGACGGTCGTTCCGCTGAACGACGGCAAGGACGGCGCGCTGCACATGACAACGGCGCGCTACTATACGCCGTCGGGCCGTTCCATCCAGACCACCGGCATCATTCCGGACGTTGCGGTTGCCGATTCCAGCACCGACGAAGCCGCCTTCGAAAGCCTGATCGGGCGCGAAGCCAATCTGCCGGGACATCTGGCGGCGGAAGGACCCGAGGTGAAGTCGGATGTGGCGTCGGTCATCCGGCCGGACCCGAAGAAGACGTATGACGACTTCCAGCTCAGTTATGCGCTGGGGCTGCTCGGCTCACCCCAGGCCGTACGTGTCGAGCGCGAGCCGCCGCCGGATCCCGACCGGACGGACAATCAAAGCAATTAACGCCTTATAACCTTGGCCTGCGCTAGGCTGGGACATGGCCGAGACCATCGCCGTCGACCACGAGACTGCCGCAACGCGCAGTTCCGCCCTGCGGATACTGGCGTTCGCCTATCTCGGCTTGCTGGGTTTGATTCTTGTCGCGGTCGCAGCCGTCGCGGTCCTCGGCCGTGCGCGTGACGGCAGGCCCGTCGCGGTTGCCGATGTAACGCCCGTGCAGCACGCGGCCGCGAAACTCTCGCCGCGAATCAAGGTGACAAAAGAGGCTCCGCGAGCCGCGACGCCAGAATCGAGTCCACCTGAATCGGCAGCACCGGCCCTGCTTGCGGCTCCACCACCGGAGCCAGCACCCGTGCACATCACCAAATCGCTTTACGCCGGCGCAGCCCTGGTTGCCGATCCGGATCTGATCGAAGAGACGGCAGCCGGACCATTGCCGCGCATCGGCGACGATGGCCGTAAACCCATGAGCGCCTACGCGCCGCCGGTCGCCGGCGGCAAGGGTCCGCGTATTGCCATCGTCATCGGCGGCCTTGGCATCAGCGCCAAGGCGACCGCCGCCGCAATCGCCGATCTTCCGGCAGCGGTCACGCTCTCGTTCCCGCCATACGCGGGCGATGTGCAGCGCTGGGTGAATCTGGCGCGCGCGCGCGGCCATGAGGTGCTGATCGAAGTGCCGATGGAGCCGTACGATTTTCCCGACAGCGATCCCGGCCCGCATACGCTGCGCACCGGCGCGCCGGAAGATGCCAATATCGAGCGGCTGACCTGGGCGCTGACGCGTTTCTCGGGTTATGCCGGCATTACCAATTTGTTGGGCGGACGGTTCCTCGCCGATACCGACTCGCTTGAGCCGGTGATGAGCTTCGTCGCACGACGCGGGCTCATTTTCTTCGATTCCAGTTCCGGCTCGCGCTCTGCGGCCTCGGACGTGGCATCGCAGGCGAACGTGCCGTTCGCCAAGAGCGCCACTGCCATCGACACCATCCAGACCGGAATGGAAATCGACCAGCGGTTGTCGGAGCTTGAGACCCGCGCGCGGGCCAGCGGATCGGCCGCCGGCGCCGGCTTTATTTACCCTGTCACAGTCGATCGCGTGAAAGTCTGGGCGAAGGGCCTGAGCGGCCGGGGCTTTGTTCTGGTGCCTGCTTCGGCCATAGTCACGCAGCCAAAATAATCTCGCGCGGCGCCCGTGCCGAACTCCGTTCGCCTGAAACACGACGACCTGCCCTACCGGCCTTGCGTCGGCGTGATGCTGCTCAACCGTGACGGACTTATCTTCGTCGGCAAGCGCATCGATCAGACCATCGAGGGCTGGCAGATGCCACAGGGCGGCATCGATGAGGGCGAGACGCCGGAGCAGGCGGCGCTGCGCGAACTCGAAGAGGAAACGGGCACGTGCAACGCGAAAATCCTGGGCGAGATGGACGAATGGCTTTGCTACGACCTGCCGCCGCATCTTCTGGGCGTGGCGCTGCGCGGACGCTATCGCGGCCAGCGACAGAAATGGCTCGCCATGCGGTTTCTGGGCGAAGACTCGGAAATCAACATCAAGACGGCCGAGCCGGAATTCCAGGAGTGGAAGTGGCTCGCCATCGAGGCGCTGCCGCGGCTGATCGTGCCGTTCAAGCGCGACACCTATATGCGGGTGATTTCCGAATTCCGCGACCTCGCCGGCCCGGTCGGATAGTGCGATCCGTCAATCCGGGTGATTGCGCTGGAAATCCTTCATGAAGGTCTCCAGCGTGTCGATGGACGCGATCCGCGCAGCCGTATCCCTGAATGCGGCGTCCTGGGTATCGACCTTCTGCGTTATCAGGACAAAGGCGCTGGCATCAGTGCCCGAGGTCATCCGGTTTGCGAACCGCACGCGGAGCCGCTCAAGCGAAGCCTGATCGTTCGCCAGCGAATAGGCGATCGCGGCGCGCATGAGATTCTGCTTGTCGCCCGCCGCCAACGGCGCGGGGTTTGCGGGATCGGCATCGGCCGGCAGAAGCGCTTCGCTCGATTGCCCGGCCTGCGCCCACTGGCCGCTCTCCCAATAGATGTCGGCGCGCAGCGCCCTGGTTTCCGGCGCGTCATCCGCCGCGATCAGATCGGTGGCCTGATCGTACTGCTTGAGGGCCGCCAGCGCGCGCGCTTCGAGCAGCAGGCGCTGGCGATTGACGTCGTCCGGCAGTCCCGCAATGCGGGTCGTGCGCAGCGCCGCCAGCGCATCCTTGGGCTGATGATCGAGCAGATCGAGCATGGCGAGACGCGTTGCAACCTGGGCTCTGGCGATTCCGTCGAGCCGGTTGTCGATCTGGTATTTGAGCAGTGTTGCCGCCGGCCCGAGCAGATCGACGGCCACCAGACGATCCGCCATGCGCCGGATCATGTCGTCGCCATTCGGACCGATCGGCGTCAGGTCGACAAAGTCGTAGAACAGCGCCAACGATTCGAGCGGCGGGAGCTTGTCTGCCTTACCCTTGAGGAAAAGCGTTTCGAACGCAGCACGCATGTCGTCTTGTGCCTGGCGCCCGATATCGCTGTTCGGGAAGTTCGCCGCGGCCACGCGCAGCGTCTGCAGCCCGCGCCGCCAATCCTTCTTCGCGAAATAGAGCGCGCCAAGCTTGCGCAATGTCTTGAGCTCCAGATCGTCGCCGCGCCATCGGAAGCGCAGGTGCTCCAGCGTCCCGATCGCACGTGCCGCCGAAATTCGATGCGCCGAATATTCCGCATCGGTCCGTGCATAGATGGCGCGCACGGCCAGGAATTCGTTGCCGCTGTCCTCAACTGCGTCGAAGAGCCTGTCGGCGCCGTCGATATTGCCTGTACGCGCCATCAATTCTGCCCGGACGAGTTCGGATTGGAGAAGAAGTTCGGGCGGCAAGTCTTTGGGCCACTTCGCCATGGCCCGGTTTGCACCATTGGCACTGCCGGTCTCCAACATGGCGGCGACTTCGGCGATCTTGGCGCGGGCCTGCCATTCCGCCGGATAGAAATGCAGCACGGGATCGGCAACCAGGAATTCGTGGCGCGCGGTCGGCCAGTCTTCGAGCGCGGCAGCCGCGAGGCCGCGCCACACAGCGGCATGTGCGTTACCCTCCAGACTGCCGCCGGAAAGGTCGGTCAACGCATCGCGGTAGCGGCCCATCGCATATTCGGCCGCACCGCGCATCACCTGAAGCTGCGGATCACTTTCGAGTCCCGGATCGGTTCTCTGCATCAGCTGAATGAGACCGAACGCTTCCGCCGCGAGCCCGTTGGCCAGATCAAAGCGCGCCAGCGCAAGGCGCTTTGCCACCACCGTGCCGGCGGGCGCCCTTGCGAGGTTTTGCAGAAGTCTGCGCTGCGCGTCGTAAAGCCTCGTGCCCGGGCTTGCACCCCAATGGGCGAAATCGACAAAGGTGTTGCCGGCGACCACCGCAGGCAGAACCGCCGGTGATTGCGGGATGATCGTGACAGGTGGCGTGAGCGCGAGCCCGTCGGGCCGCGTGATGGAAACGCGCCCGTTGGCGACGGTGACAGTCAAGTCGTCGGCCGACGGGCGAATGACCAGACCGGCCGCCGTCGGAATGGCGGTGAATTCGAGATAGCTGTGCTGATCGGCAACGGCGCGTCCGGGCCGCGCGGGAATGACTTTCAGAATGTCACCGACAGCAGGATCGGTGAGGCCGATCACGTGATTGGCGCCGGGCAGCATTGTGCCGAGGGCTGCGCGATGCGGACCATCGTCGTTGCGCACAAGCGAGATCGGCGAGGCGGCAGGCGACAGACGCGGCGCGATCGTCACCTGCGTGTCCGCGCCCTTCACATAGGCCGAGATCTGCTCCGAAGCCTTCAGCCCGATCTGCAGGGTGCTGGTGCCATCCAGTGTGTTGCTCTGGAACGAGGAGGGGAAATCGCCGAGTTGGGTCTTGAGCGCATCCGCGTCGATCGCCGGCGCACCCTCAACAACGATCCAGGCCGTGCCGGCGCGGATGAAGGCGGCAATCGCGGTGGCATGCGGAAACACAAACGAAAGACTGTCCGCGTAGCGGAGCGCAACCACCTTCGGGTCCGCGGGTTTGAGCGGCGGCGGTGGCGCAATGGTTGAGACAATGGATCCGATCGGCTTTGGCGCGCCGGCAAACCCGGGGCTGGCGACCTTCGAGGCTGTCGGAGCCGGCAGTTCTTGCGGCTGTTGCGCCGACGCTGTCTGCGCAGGCGGCGGGGCTTGCGTCGCTGCCGTTTGCGGTGCTGGCACTGGTACGGGTGCTGGTGCTGGTGCAGCATCTTTCGGCGCATTCAGAATTGCCGCCGATTGGGCGATGGCCTGGGTTTGCGCGGCGCTGATGCCTTTCGCCGCCGCGACGGGCGCGCCGGCAGCGGCGGCGTCGGATTTCGGCGCGGACACGTCGACAACGATCCTGCCGCCGAATTGCGAGGCGTGAATGGCCGATCCGGAATCGGTATTGAATTCGAGAACTGTGCTGCCGCCATCCACGCGCCAGCCGGCCGCCTTCACCCAGGGAGGTGCGATGCGTGTGAGCGCGGCATAATCGGGGCTGGCAAGTCCGGCGAACTTGATGGTGAAATGACCGGCGGCCGGAAAGACCGTGTAACGGGTGGGCTGCGGCCAATCGAAGACGAGACGCGTGTGGTCGGAGTACGCGCCGGCGCGGATCGGCAGCGCCGGAAGCTTCGTCACATCGACCGGCGGCGGCGTTTTCGATGCCGGCGCGGGAAGATCGGGCGGCGTACCGCTGAATGAGTCCGGCACAAGATCGATGGCGATGCGATTGCCGGACGTACTCGTGTGCGCCTTCAGCGATTGCGTCAGAGCGAGCCGGAAGGTCTGCCCGTCGGCATCGCCGCGAGATTCGCTGACATAGGCAGACAAACCGTGGACCAACATATTCGCGTCGAGCGCGACCTTGCGGTCGAAATGGATGATGATCACCCCGCCGGTGACATCCGTCGTCGCGTGCGCCACGGGATCGAGCGTGAAGAGAAGCCGTGCAAAGCCGTTCGTGGCCGATGTGGAAATGGAATCGGCGTTGGCCGCCGCGGCCATCATCAGCGCACTCGCGGCAATCGCGAGAGCAGAGATGGCCGAACGGAAGGGACGCCGCATCGCGATCACTTCGCCGAGGCAGCCTTGGGTGCCGGCGTTGCACTTGCCGGTGCGGGCGTGGGGGTTGTGGATTGTGGCGCTGCGGCTGCCGGTGCAGGCGCGGAGCTCGCCTGCTGGGCGGACGGCGCTTGCGCATCCGCCGGCACCGGAGTGGCCTGCGGAGATTGCTGTGGCGGCATCGCGACGGGCGCAGAATTTGCCGCAAGCTGTTGCGGTTGCGGTTCCACCTTCGCCTTCAGCCGGTTGGCGAGTTTCACCGTAAGCTTCTGCGCATCTTCGGAATTCATCTTGGCGAGGACGGCGCCCAGCACGTCCGGCTTCATCGCGGCGGCGACCGGCACCAGCACTTCATCGGCCAGCGAATTGAAGATGCGCGCGGCATCCGCGGGCTTCATGGAGGAGTAGCTCTTCACCAGTGCGTCGAGTTGCTTCTGCTCGGCGATATCGCGCTGTCCCAGCAGGGTCTGGATGCTTGCCTGCAGCGATTTCAGTTCGGCGATGCGCTCATCCACGTGCTTGGCCGCGGCGTCGATCAGATTGCTGCGCATGACAAGATCGCGCTCGCGCGCGTCGAGCGCGGCGCGGCGCTTGCCGAGACTGGTCAACAGATCCACGGACGATGCACTGACCGTCTCGGCCGGATCGGCGGCGGGATCCGCTTCAGATTTCGCCACCGATGGAGTCGGGGCCGGATGCGGCGCCGACGCGGTCTGCGCGCGGGCTTCGATCGCGATGCCCCAGCCTTTGAGGACCAGCAGGCCGGCCGCCAAGACAATGACGAGCGGAATGAGTCGAATGCTCTTCAATGGATTCGGCATCAGCGGACGTTCCTTGCAGCCTGCGGGCGCAACGCATCGAGGCGGTTGGCAAGCGATGCAGGCAGGTGGCTCGGCTGGCTCGGACGCGGCGCCGGGCTCGTTCCCGCTCGCTCCATGCGTGCGGCGATGCGGTCACCGGATGCGGTCAGCATCG
>Ga0335077_10013554_pt1 | contig 10191 bp, 7 predicted proteins | sample Lox_Sample_31_FD_207151 | JGI IMG/M metagenome (GOLD analysis project Ga0335077, IMG submission 207151) | Soil microbial communities from Loxahatchee National Wildlife Refuge, Florida, United States - Lox_Sample_3.1 | ecosystem: Environmental > Terrestrial > Soil > Wetlands | place: USA: Florida...
GAGAACAGAGCGCACGAGAAAGCTGGGGATCGTTGTGGTGCCGGCAAGGGCAAGCGCTCCCTTGTGCAGAAAGAATCGCCGATTGAGCTGCATGATGCCTCCTTAACGTCGCTGGAATTCCGGAGAGCCAAGCAAAAGACCCGCCAACAGCTGATCCTGCCGCTCAAGCGGGGAGACTGGCTGCATGCGAAGGCGAGGCCGGACAGGGGTTGCGACGGGATAGGTCGCCGCTGTGTCTTGCAGTTGCGCGCTCTGCTGCTGGAATTGCTGGAGAACGGCAGCGCGTGTGGTGTCACTGACGCCGCTAGGTAGGAGAACCGCTTCCAAGCGGGTTTCCTCCGCCTCCGGTGTGGGCCCTTCGGGATTTGCGGCGAGAATCGCGCCAGCCGCGCCGGAATCCGGCGTCGTATCCCATGTAACGCTGATGGCGGGGAACCGGTTCGCGGCAAGAGACAGCGCAAAGTTCATCCGGTTGACCAGAGCATTGGTGCTGACCCACGCATCAGATTCCCAACTGTAGCCATTCGGCGTGACGCATCCGTAAAGGGGCATGCCCATTTCGCGGATCGAGTTGGCGAGAGGAAGGGGATTGAGGACGTTGGTATTGCTCGCGCGCACTGCGGAAACGACAAATTCGACGGGCGTCTTGATCTTCGCTCGATAAGCTGCCCCGTCCCAGAACTCGGGGGAATTGAAGAGTGTCTTCAGGACGGCGGAGATGTCGCCACCGGTGGAAAGGAACGTCTTGGAGAGGCGATCGACCAGGACCTGCGGCGGATCGTCGGAGACGAAGCGAACGGCGAGCTTGCGCGAGATGAATCTTGCCGTGGAGGGATGAGTGGCGAGCATGTGAAGCAAGTCGCGGCCTTCCTGTTCGCCGTGGTCCTTAAACTTCTTGCCGAGGACGATCTTTGTGCCCGGCTCGTGGCGATTGGGTTCGAAGCTGAACCCGCCACCGCGGAAGGGCCGGTCGACAGTCCAGCCTGTCAGAATGCGCGCGACCTGCGTGACATCGGCCTGCGTATATCCGCCATTGACGCCGAGGGTGTGAAGTTCCATCAACTCGCGCGCGTAGTTTTCGTTCAGGCCCTCGTGGGCCTTCGCCTTGGCATTTGGGCGTCGCGCGGCGACAAATTTAGCGCGCTCGGCGGCAAGGGAATTGGGACCGATGCTGCTTGCGTTGTCGAGATAGAGCAGCATGGCGGGGCTGTGCGCCGTGGCCTCGAGCAGGTTTTCAAAATTGCCGAGAGCGAGGGGGCGGATGATGTCGCGCTCGTAGCTGACGAGGTAGTAGGGCATCTCGCCGTTCTTGTGCAGGAAAACGTTGAAGTGGTTGAGCCAGAAATCCGTCATCACTTCCTGCAACTGCGCCGGCGAGTAGATGACGCGCGTAAGCCGCTGTGCGATCAGCTCGCCTTGAACGAGACGCTGCGGATTCTCGAGGTCAAGGATGACTTCGCGCTGGTCGGGTGAGAGCCCGGCGAGCAGCGAGAGGCGCTGAATGGGTCGGAGCGATTTGATGAAGCGGTCGAACTCCTGGGGCTGCATGGCGGCGAGGTCTGTGACGCGCTGCTGGGCCGGAAGATCGAGGATGCGGCGCAACTGCCCTTCATCGACGGGCGGTGCGGCGCCGGTGTCGGCGGAGTTGTCGTCGGATGTGACGGCATCGATGGCGGCCGAGACCTGGGCCGCGGACGGAGTCGCCGATGCACTATCGGAGGCCATTGCCCCGTTGTCCGTGGATGCCGCCGCGGTCATGGCAGTTGACGCAGTCGGCGCGGGCTGTTGCTTGCGGAGGTTGTCCTTCTGTTTGCGCTCAGAAACCCGGTAGATCTGGTTCTGATAGACGGCACGGAGTGCACCGCTTTCGGGAACCGGGAAGCGGCCGTCGGTGGCTTGGCGAATGATGGCGTTGCTCGGTGCGCGGTAAAGGAGTTCTTCGGGGCTCCACTGCATGGCGGGAAACTGAGCGAGGCGGGTGTCGAGATCGGAGTGATCGAGAGAAGCAGGGCGGAGTTGCTGGTCGAACCACTTCTCAAGGCCCATGGCGCGGACAGCTTCGAGGTCGCCCGGACGAGGGCCAAAAGTGAAGCGATTGAGAGCGTGCAGAATGCGGTCGTCGCCTTGAATGCGGGCAGAGTGGTAGGCAGGACGGCCGAGGGGGCGCGTGCTATCGGCGTCCGCGGCGGAAGATTGAGCGGCGACCGGGCCAGCCGGACAGACAAGGCTGAGGCACAGGATGACTCCTAGAGTTCTCTCAAAAGGCTTCATTTTTGTTGACCTTGCTCGATGATGCTCCAAAAAAGGAAGACACGCCACGGTACCGCTGATGGACAAGACGCCATTTGCGGGGGGAAGTTGCGGTGCGGACAGAAAATCGGACAGTACGTTCGGGTTCCCGGCAGGGATCACTGGGGATGGGGGAACCTAACGGCCTGATTGGTTTTCGACGATAGGTGTGCTCGTAGCACAATGGGGTCATTCAAGGCACAACGGCCATTGAATAGAATTGCGGGGATAACAACACAGAGACAACGCCGATTCAAGCGCTGTTGCATGGATGCGAGGCGGGACGATGCAAGTGGTCAATTCCGGGCCCGATGCAGGTGAACGGCCGCGTGTGCTTGTCGCCGAGGATGACAGTGTCACGCGGGAGATTCTCAAGCAATGGATTGCAAGGTGGGGTTACGAAATCGTTGTAGCCAACAACGGTGCCGAGGCCTGGGAAGTGCTGCAGCAGGAGCGGCCACCCGAGGTCGTCATCATGGATTGGATAATGCCGGGAATGGACGGCATCGAGTTGTGCAGGAAGCTCCGTGACAAATCGAGGGACTATTACCACTACATCTTGATGATTACGGGGAAGACGGACGAAACCGATGTGGTCCACGCACTGGAATCAGGCGCTGACGACTGCATTGGAAAGCCGTTCGGAGAACCGGAGCTGCGAGCGCGTCTGCTTGTGGCAAGCCGGATCCTGACACTGCAGAACGAACTGATCCAGGCGCGAGAGGAACTGCGCGTTCAGGCGATGCGAGATGGCCTGACGGGCCTGTGGAACCGGGGAGCGTTTCTGGACCTGTTCAAGCGAGAACTGGTGCGCGCAGAGCGAACGCATGGACGAACGGGTCTGCTGCTGCTCGATCTCGATAATTTCAAGAAGATCAACGATACCTATGGGCACATCGCCGGCGATCTGGTGCTGCGGGAGATCGCGCGTCTTCTCAGGCAGAGGGTGCGGTCCTACGATTTTGTGGGCCGATATGGGGGCGAGGAATTCTTCATCGTGTTTCCGGGATGCGACAGGGAGCAACTCTGTCAGCGCGCCGAGGCGATTCGCAGGGCTGTCTGCAACGCACCGGTCAGCATCGATGCCGGAGACGTTCCGATTACGATCAGTATCGGTGCCGTGGCGGCGGAAGCCGGTGAGTGCTCGGTGTGGGATGTGCTGGCAGTTGCGGACGTGGCACTCTACAAGGCGAAAGACGCGGGACGCAATCTCGTTGTGTATTGCGAGAAGCCGTGGCGAGAGATCCTGCAGATTACGCTTCCTCATCGCGATCGTTGCGCAGAGTGCGATCCCGAACGTACGTTCGCGTGCTCGGTTTCAAGCCGGCAGGAGAATCGAGGCGAGAAGCGGTTCAGCAACCCTTCTTGCACCGCGCCATGATCGCGTTGTGAAGGCGATCCCGCAGCCCGGCAGGCATGTCGTAAATCTGATGTGAGCGGTAGATCTGGATAGTCTTGCGGGTGGTGTTGAGGGTGACCTCGCAATGCTCGCAGCATCGCAGGTGATCCTGCAATTCGGCGCGCATCTCCGTCGTGACCGTATCGTCGATCAGATCGTCGAGCAAGGCAAGAAACTCAGTGCAGGTCACTTTTCAACTCCAATTTCGCTGGAACTTTTCGAACGTTTCTTTCTGCGGAAGTACCGGCTCAGACGCTCGCGCAGCTGCAAACGCGCACGCAACAGGCGCGACTTGACGGCCGGAACACTCAAGCCGAGTGCCTCGGCCGTGTCCTCCGTTGAAAGACCCTGGACGTCGCGCAATTCGAAAACGACACGGAAGCCCGGGGGTAGTCCCTTGATGGTTTTTTCCAGGATTTTGCGTAGCTCCGTCTGTGTATAGTTCTGTTCCGGATCGGGAGCCCAGTCTGCAAGATCGCGCGGGACCGTGCCCTCCTCGGTATCGATGTCCTCGTCGATCGATACCATTTTGCCTGTGCGGCGCTTGCGCAATCGCATCAGGCTTTCGTTTACTGCGATCCTGACCAGCCATGTGTAGAATTTCGAATTCCCCTGAAACTGATCGAGCTTCTCATAGGCCTTCAGGAACGCATCTTGCATGACATCTTCAGCATCTTCACGGTTTTGCGTGATATGCAACGCAATACGGAAGACCTGGCGGTCGTACTTGCGCACCAACTCATCGAAGGCCGAAACATCGCCCGCGCGTACCCGCTCAACAAGGGCAACGTCGGGGTGCTGCTCGTTTTCTCCTGCAATCGATTGGATGGTGGCCATGGGAGTTGGTTGCGGAATTCTGAGACTTGGCCGCGCGGCGGCTAAGCCTTACCGTCTAAGTGTAATAGACGGAGTGGGGACGTCCAAAGCGGAAATCGGAACCACAGAAGGGACTGCGCGGGGGCGAAGAGTTGTAGTGCGCACGTTACGCAAGTGGTTCTTTTGATCTCTGCGCGGGCACAAATCGTCTTACATTGGAAATATGCGATCTGTTCTTTCTCTTTCCCCGGCGACTCCCACGGCTCGCGTGTTGGCTGCAGTACTCTCTGTTCTTTTGGCGGTGGCGCCGGCGGAAGGGAAAAGAAGGGACGACACAACGCCGAAAGCCAGCGGACCGGCCAAAAGCGAGACGGTACCCACGGCCAAGGAAAAATCCGAGAACAGCAAGACGAAGTCGTCCGCGCCGAAGACAGGTTCAAAGACGACAACCTCGCCGTCAGCCTCGAAAAAGACCGGTACGGCGACGAAGCGGGCGACGACCCCAAAGGGGCACAAGAAATACGTAAGCCCGGCGACGCGGCGAAAGCGGGCAGCTCGCGCTCATCGGATTAAGCTGGCCTTCGTGGCGTCGACGGAGCTGCGTCCCATGGCACAACAGCTCGCAACGATGCGAACCCCGGCGGCTTATGCGGGCGTGGCCAATTACGCACGACAGCACACGGGTGATGCGGCTGCGGCGGCTTATCTCGCTCTGGGCCATGCCTACTTGGTAGACAAGCGTTACAGCGAAGCGACGGCGAGCCTGCGGCAGGCAAAGCAGGCGGGCGACGCGCTGGATGAATATTCGGATTTTCTGGCGGCGAAGGCATGCCACGAGTCGAACCAGGAAGAAGCGGCCGAGGCCCTGCTCAAGAATTTCAGGCAACAATATCCAGACAGCATCTTCGACGATGAAGTACCGGAGCTTGAGGCCAATGTTCTGCTTGACCTTCACGATGTGAAGGGCGCAAAGCGGGTTCTGGATGCTGCCGCGGCCGATACGGCCGCCGGCCGCTCGGGCTATCAGCTTGCTGTGGGGCTCGTGGAGCAGGCACAAGGGCAGAACGCGGAGGCGGCAAAGACCTTCAAGGCGCTTCTGCTCGCATATCCGCTGACCAGCGAAGCGGCCATTGCGCGGGGAAAGCTGACCGAGCTCGGCGCGGAGACTTCGCTGACGAGCGACGAGTTGCGCGGCCTGGCCGATGCATATTACAAGGCCGGCCGCTACGAGCTGGCGAGCGAGCAGTATCGCTCGCTGGCAATGAAATTCAGCTTGGACGAGAAGACCCGGGCGGGGTTCGCGGCGGCAGCGGCTGCCTGCGACCTGAAGCTGAAGAGGCTGACGGTGTCGCAGGCCGAGGCATTGGCCGACACTCCGGATGAGAATGGGGCGCGACGCCTCTACCTTCTCATGGAGTTGGCGCGGAACCGAAGCGATCTCGACGAGCAGACGCAGATTGTCGCGCGCATGCAGAAGGATTTTCCGCAAAGCCAGTGGCTTGCGGAGGCACTCTTCTCAAGCGGCAACATGTACATGCTGCGCAAGGACTATCCGAGAGCGGTGGACTACTACACCTATCTTGCCGCGCATTTTCCGGCGTACAAGAACTCGTCACCAGCGCACTGGCGTGCCGCGTGGCTGACCTACCGGCAGGGACTCTACAGCGCCGCCGCAAGCATGTTCACCGAGCAGATTCACAACTATCCGGGAACGCCGGAGGCCGTGTCTGCACTTTACTGGCGTGGCCGGCTTTATGAAACTCAGGAACACAATCCGGCACAGGCCGCGGCAAACTATCGCACCATCGTGCGCCTATATCAGCATTTCTTCTACGCGCAGATGGCGCGGCAGAGGCTGGCAGCATTGGGCAGCACCGAGCCCGCTCCTGCTCCTGAACTGGATGGCATGCAGGCGCCGGAGATACCAAATCTTGCCGAGAGCTTTCCAGAGGACAGCCCGCACCTGGCAAAGGCGAAGCTGCTGGCCAACGCGGGGCTGAATGACTATATCCCCAGAGAGATTGCAGCGGATCCCGATTCGTCTACCTGGAGCGCGCTTGCGGAGGCGCAGATCTATGCATCGTTTGGCGAGGCCTATCGCGCGATGCGCGCGCTAAAGCGTTCGTTACCCAATGCGGCGACTGCTCCGATCAGTTCGATTCCGCTGCCGTATTGGCGCATTCTCTTTCCCGAGCCTTACTGGACGACGATCAAGGCTGAATCAGCAAAGAACAATCTCGATCCATATCTCGTTGCATCGCTGATCCGGCAGGAGTCGGAGTTCAACCCGTCGGCGATTTCCTATGCGGATGCCTGGGGCCTGATGCAGCTGCTTCCCAGCGTTGGCAAGCGGCTCGCGCGCCAGGAGGGCCTGACGAACTACCAGACGTTTCAACTGCTGAATCCGGAGATCAATATCAGGCTGGGAACGCGCTATCTGCGCGAGACGTTGGACAGATTTGGCGGAGTGACTGAGTATGCTCTGGCCGCCTATAACGCCGGCGATTCGCGCGTGGTGGACTGGCAGGCGGCAGGCCCGTATGGCGGCATGGATGAGTTTGTGGAGTCGATTCCATTCTCACAGACACGAGAGTATGTTCAGGCGATCGTGCGAAACATCGAGATCTATCGAGCGATCGATGCGAGCACGCCAACGGAGGCGAAGTCATCGACCGGTGACTGAAGTTGTAGAGCAGGGAACCCGAGTTGCAACTATAGTGCATCGATTCCCATTGACGTGGCGACCAGAGTCAGAAAGAATCTGCAGCAAACGGAGAGGATGTTTCTCCGTCGAACCATTCGCAGCCTGCTGTTGTTGCAAGACGGTGCGGCGGGAATTCGGAGCGCAGCCCGTTTACGTCAACCCTTCGGAGGGCAGGATGTTAACAGACTTGCGGTTTCTGGAAGAATGGATCCCCGAAAAAATGGACCCCGGCACGGTTTTCGTGCTCGAAAACCAGGCAAAGCTGGGGCATGCCCAGAATCCCTATGTGGCGGTCATGTCGTGTCCGCGGTGTGGAACGATGGGACTCATCACAAAGCGTCAATTAATTGCTGCGGAGACGATGATCTGCGGCGGCGACGCCTGCTCGGCGGAGTATCGGCTTGAGGGGGAGAACATCCTCTTTCGAAGGCCACAATAGAAATCGCCGATTCAGCAGAGTCACGAGATCGCTCGCCCGGCCGGATTGCGTCCAAACCGACTGAGAAGGGCTGTGACGATTCTCGGCGCGGCGACGCGCAGGCTCGGGTAACATCCTCATAGCGGTCCTGCTGCGCGCTTTGTGATGTTGATAGCGCGCCTGCTCGTATGTTCCGAATGGACTGAGAAGGGAAACGGGATCGCGGCAAGGCCTATCCAGATTGCCCGGATGGCGAAATTGGCAGACGCAGCGGACTTAAAATCCGCAGACCTTAACCGGTCGTGGGGGTTCAAGTCCCCCTCCGGGCACCATCAATCGAGAAGTGCATACAACGCGCCGACGACGGAGGAATTGTCATTTGGACACGAACTGTTCCGGTGAGGCATCGAATATTTGCTTATGCTCGCGCACGCAGAAATAGTAGGTCTTTCCCTTGTAAGTCGAAGACAGGGATCGATCAATCTCCATGCCGCAGACCGCGCAGACAGGATGGTTCACGGTCTGCTTGATGGGCCGGGCATACTCGGCGTTGGAAGACGGGTTCAGCCAGCCCTGGCCCTGGTATTCGAGCAGAGAGGCAGTCTGGCTCGCTACACTCCGGCCGAAGTAACGCTCGACCACCCGCAAGGCGAGGTCCATTCCTGAAGTGAGGCCGCCGGCGGTGGCCAGATTGCCCACTTCGACGAAGCGGGCTCCGCGCTGAATATGAATGTCCGGATACTGCATTGCAAGGTCGACGTAAGCCCCGTGATGTGTAGTTGCGGCCTTGCCGGAGAGTAAGCCGGTGCTTGCCAGAACAAAAGCGCCGGTACAAACCGACATCGTCACATCGGTGGTCTTGGTCGCATCGCGGATCCAGGCTTTTGTGGCCTCGCTGGCGGGACTCTGCGCCGGAATAACGATGACCTTAGGTGCGGGGGCGTTGGCAATCGTATAGGTAGGTATGATCTTCAATCCACCGCTCGCAAGAATGGGTGCCGCGGACTCCGCCACGGTGTAGAGGCTGAAGGCATCAAACTTCCGGCCGGGAATGTTGGCACGTTCGAAGACCTCCCAGGGACCGCAGAAATCAATGACAACCGCCCCCTCAGAGATTAGAAAAGCCACCGGAATGGGGCCGTTGGCCGGAGGGTTAAGCGGTTTGAGAGCGGTGCTGTCTGTCGCCCGACCGGTTGTTGGGGCGGCTGCGCCAGGAAGAGCTATGGAGCCGAAGGCGGTTAGGCCGAGAGCTGCGGAATGCTGAAGGAGTTCTCTGCGATTCATACAGATGACCTCTGTAATTTGGTTTGTTAGCCACGGAATTGCGACTAAGGATGATGCCGCGACTGCCCTCCAAGGCTCAGGCCTGAGCCAAACCAAGCCAGCTGCTCACGGACGGTATCCGTGAAAAGACCGTCTTCTCCAGCAGCAATACGAACGCCAGCGAAATCGCCATCTCGGGCAGATAAATGGCCAATCCCACAATCGCCGCCACCAATGCAAATGACCAGCGCGGCTTTCCTATGGGAAGTGGCGCTCCAAGCACTCCTGTATGCCGCCTGCGCCACCACATCACAATTGCGCTGATCGAAAGAGTAATCAGCCCGAGAGCAGCAGTCAGGCCGAGCAACTGATTCGCCAGTCCAAAGAGCTGCCCCTCATGCATGGCTACGCCCGTGTCAACGATCCGATCCGCGAGCGGGAGCTGGGAGAACGGCTCCTCCCTTACGACGGCGCCAGTAGCGGGATCGAGATAGAGAGTCGTGCGCAGCGGACGGTCCTGGGTGTCGGTGTGCACAGTCCACAAGCCATCGGTTGAACTTGGCGGCGCCACCTGCACAGGCCATGGCAGATGAAATGCTTCAGCCTTCGGTACCAGCCTATTGAGCGGACCGAGCTCACCATCCGTTGCAGACTCTTTCGCCGTTGGCGCCTCGGGCATCTGCATACCCGCCATGCTGTTGGCATCGCGCCCCTCGCGTTGCTGCAGCTCTGAGCTCTTGCCTGTATTCCAATCCTGACGGACCAGGTGCGACGCGGCGAATGTTCTCACCGCGAGCAGATACTGACCACCCCAGAAACTTGCCCAAGGCAATCCGCTCAGCAAGATGAACAGGACATATCCAGCAATGAAGATTCCCGTGACCGCGTGCAGATCGCGCCAGAAGATCCGCGATCCCTGGCGCAGTCGAACATAGAGAACTCCGGCGAGCCGCTGGCTTTGTCGTGGCCACCAGAGATAAATGCCCGTAAGCAGCAGAACGATCGTCCACGATGCCGCCAACTCCACCAGATTCGATCCACGATCGCCCATCAGAAGCTCTCCATGCAGATAGAAGAGAACGTTCATCGGACGCTTATCTTCGTCCTCGACCTTCAGGATTTGCAGAGTCGTCGGATTCACATACACGCGATATTCCTTGTTGCTTCTTCCCACAACGATCTGCGATGCGGAGTTTGCCTCCCTCGGAAGAACGTAATAGTGAAAGTTCGTTCCGGGCACGCGGCGCAATGCAGCCTCTACCTGCTCGGCCGGCGTTGAACGCAAACTTCCTATCGCGAGGT
>Ga0335077_10013557_pt1 | contig 10191 bp, 8 predicted proteins | sample Lox_Sample_31_FD_207151 | JGI IMG/M metagenome (GOLD analysis project Ga0335077, IMG submission 207151) | Soil microbial communities from Loxahatchee National Wildlife Refuge, Florida, United States - Lox_Sample_3.1 | ecosystem: Environmental > Terrestrial > Soil > Wetlands | place: USA: Florida...
CCAGAAGTGCCATCTGCGTCCTCTCTCCGAAGCCGAGAAGCCGGAAATCCTTAAGGCCTACCTCGACAGCTTCAAGCGCGAAGTGCAACGCTACTTTCCGATTCCTGCCGGCTCACCGCCCGAAGCGTTCGTCCCGGTGGTAGGAACTTATCCCGCGTTCGAACTTCTTGAAGATTGACGGCGTCAATACGCAGGCCGAAAAAATTTCTGAATAATTTCTGCTTTTCCTCTTGCGTAAAACTCAAAGTTATGGCATCTTCAAACATCCCCAAATGAAAGGACGCCCAAATTTGTCGATATATGAGCACAAATCGCTAAGCGGGCTGCCTCGGCTGCAAATTAGCCGAGTCGGTTTTAGGGCGTCATCCAATTGCGTCAGTTAATCCTCGACGCCTTTTAACGCAAAGCTAACAAAACAAAAGCACGCTGGGTGGTGAAGACTGCGGTTCCTTCGCCTTGACACGACACACCGCTGTCGTCCATTCCCCCAGCACGATCCATTTGTCGCGTGCGCTTGAGTCGCCGCGCATTGGGAATTCCCTCGCGCTTTTTCGAGGGAGCAAGTTGGTCAGTGGTGAAAGGTTACGGTTACTTCTCCTGGTAGAACAGTCCTCGTGAAAGCGAGGCTGTGAGGTTCGACTCCTCATGGGCGCAAGCCCGCTCCGTGGCTGCACGTTCCCTGACCTTTGATTTGCTGTCATACACGCGCGCGGAGAGATGCGCGCGAAACCAAGTTCAGTCAGTGGTGAAGTTCACGGCAACTTCGTGGCGTGCCTGATTCTAGGCCGGGGTTCGAGCCCTCAACCGTGATCCCAGTTCCCTGGCTGCAATGCAAGTTGCGGCGCGAGCGCCTTCGCCCGCGCCGCGATGAAAGTTTCGCCGGTGGTGAAAGAGAAGAGTTACTTCGCTCCAAACGACGCGACGTTGCAGGGTGGCGAACCTTGCCGAGGTGCTGATTTGCGGCAACGCCGGGATCCGCAAGGATCTGGGGGCGTCGTCCCGATGCACAGGATTGCCGCAGAAACCGGCCTCGAGTCGAATCTCTTCTCGCAGGTTCCCCGGCGAGTTTTGAAGAGCAGTTTGCATTTAAGTTCGGCCGGTGGTGAAGACGAGGGTTACTTCGCCTGTCACGCGGGAGATGCAGGTTCGAGTCCTGCCACGGGAGTTGTTGACCGTGTAGCTGAATGGCAAAGCGCCTAAACGTACCTTTGTCGCAGGTTCCCCGGCTGATGGATTCAAATTCATCCAGCCTGCGAGCTGGTTAGAGAGAACGTATGAGTGTCGTAATTCGCACCGGAAAGGCGCAGGTAACCGAGTCGCTGTGCAACTCGTGCTACTGGGCGCACATTCAGCGCGGATTCGCGGAAAGCGAAGAGGTCATCCTCTGTGCCTTCCTGCGTCCCGCGCGGCTGGTCCCGTTCAAGGTCAGCATGTGCACCGACTACAACGACAAACGGGTTCCCAGCAAATCGGACATGGAAGAGATCGCTTGGATCATCCGTACCAAAGACGTGAATCGCCAAGTCGGATTCACGAAAGACGAGACGCACGACGCGAACGAGAAAGAAGACGAACTGGAAATCGTCCCGTCCGAATAAGGGCGCACAAGTTTCGCCGGTGGTGAAGGCAAGGGTTCGTTCAAAGGGTCGCAGGTTCGAGTCCTGCCATGTTCCCTCGTGGGAGCATGTAGCTCAGTTGGCAGAGCAAAACCGTTGCCGCAAATTCCCCGGCGAGTTCTCGTTCGAGGAAAGAGGAATACACGCTAAGCATTTCGCGCCTTGCGTTGAGGCTTGCCAGACGCCTGCGGAAGTTCGAAGCCGATCCGGCAGTTGTTGGCTGGCAGCGGAGCCATCAACTCGCGGATCGCTTCGACGAGATCCTGGATCTCATCGTCGTGGCTATTAAGCCGAGCTTCGAGCTCCGCCAGTTTCGACACCATGTGTTGGTTCACGACCAAGGCCTGGCGCATCTGCACAAAAGCACGCACCACGAAGATGCTCATTTCGATGGCGCGCTTCGAGTTTAAAACCGTCGCCGCCATGATGGCGCCGTGTTCGGTGAAGGCGTATGGCAGGTAGCGACGTCCACCGCGGCCACCGTTTGAGGTCACAAATTGTGACCTCAAACTTTCGCTCTCTGCCTTGGTCAGAATGAAAAGAAAGTCCGAGGGGAAGCGGTGGCTGTTGCGCTTTACCTGCTGATTGAGATGTTTGACTGGGACACCGTAAAGCTCGGCAAGGTCTCGATCGAGAATGACCTTCTGGTTGCGGAGAACCAGAATCTTCGAACTGACTCGCTTAGCAAGGATGATTGCAGTTTTGTTCATGTGCGTCACCGACCTTTGAGGTCACAATTTGTGACCTCAAAGCAAGCAGCAGACCGTTCATCATAGCAAGCCACAAGGATGGCTAAACCGGATAACGTGAGAGTTCTGCAGCCGCTGTGCCGAAACAGGAAGGATGAACACGGCGCTGCGGGTCTGCAGTTCGCAAAGACAGAATACGAGTTCGCCAGGAGCCAGTAGCCAGAAGCTTCTAGGGTGATCGCTTACAGCTCAACATAAGGAGGCCACAATGGCACGACTGAATCTACTCAACCTGAACTTCCGAGCGCGCACGCATGAAGGCGCGCCGGCACGCAACCTCTCGACGGAGCTGCAGCTGCGGCGCTCGGTCCTGGCCTGCCTGCTCTGGGAGAGCCAGTTCTACGAGGACGGAGTCGAGATCGCAGGCCGCATTGCGGAACTCGTTCCCAAGGTTGCAGGCGAGAAGGTGGCCGCGCTCGCCGTTGAAGCGCGCGAGAAGATGAAGCTGCGTCACGCTCCGCTTCTGCTCGTGCGCGAAATGGCGCGTCACGCCACGCACCGCGGCTTTGTGGCGGAGACGCTCGCACAGGTCATCCAGCGCGCCGACGAACTCGCCGAGTTCGTTGCCATCTACTGGAAGGACGGCCGTGTGCCGCTCTCGGCGCAGGTGAAGAAGGGGCTGGCTGCGGCTTTCCCCAAGTTCGATGAGTACGCTCTGGCGAAGTACGATCGCGGCGGACCCATCAAGCTGCGCGACGTTCTGTTCCTGGCTCACGCCAAGCCGCGTGACGAGGCGCAGGCCGGAGTGTGGAAGCGCCTGATCGCCGGCGAACTCACCGCTCCCGACACGTGGGAGGTTGCACTCTCGTCTGGCGCTGACAAGCGCGAGGCGTGGGAGCGGCTGCTCCGTGAGCAGAAGCTGGGAGCGCTTGCTCTGCTCCGCAACCTGCGCAACATGCGGGACGCTGGAGTGGACGAGCCGCTCGTGCTCGCCGCACTCGGTGAGATGAACACGGCGCGTGTGCTTCCGTTCCGTTTCCTGGCTGCGGCGCGTTACGCTCCGCAGTGGGAAGAGGCGCTGGAGCAGGCCATGCTGAAGTGCGTGTCTTCTCAGGTCAACCCGCAGGAGAAGCTGAAGGGCAAGACCATTGTGCTGGTCGACGTTTCCGGCTCGATGACTGCGCCGCTTTCTCAGCGTTCCGAGATGCAGCGCACCGATGCGGCCTACGGGCTCGCGGTGCTGCTCCGCGAGATCGGCGAGAAGGTGGCTGTGTTCAGCTTCTCCGACAAGCTGGTGGAAGTGCCGGCGCGTCGCGGCTTCGCACTGCGCGATGCGATCGACAAGTCGCAGCCGCACTCGAGCACCATGCTCGGCAAGGCTGTGACCGAGCTGAATCAGAAGCACGGCTACGATCGCCTGATCGTCATCACTGACGAGCAGGCGCACGACACGGTGCCTGCGCCGAAGGGTAAGGGCTATGTGATCAACGTGGCCAGCTACAAGAACGGCGTCGGCTACGGCAAGTGGACGCACATCGACGGCTGGAGCGAGTCGGTTGTCGAGTACATCCGCACGCTGGAGCAGACGGAGTAAATGGGGCCGCGGAGGCAGGCAGTTCGCGTCTTCGCGGTTCCGCTTTTCTGGTTTTTGAGGAGTATTTACTCTTTGGTAACGGTGGGGTGCCCCCCCTCTCCCGGTCTATTGGAATCAGGGAGTTAGCGTGAAAACGCGAAAAAATATAAGGGTTTCAACAACATAGGGGCAAAATCTTGAGCCCCTAGGAGTTAGCGGTGCCCTGATGGTCAAAGAGCAAAAAGCCTACGAAGTAGAATCCACCCGCAGTGCGAGCGAAGTCAAGGAGCGGAGAGGATAAATATGAACACGCACTTCCCGTTTTGGGAAGTTGCGCACTGTCGGTCAGCGTCAGAGGCTGATGAGTGCAATCGAACGGTTCCGGCGCCGCAAGGCCGGTTAGAAAAGTGAACGATGTTGGAACTCATGAAAAGCATTCTGACCGGCCAGAATCAGTTCGCGTCGGGCGGGCTGCTGCTGATGGTCATCGGCGGGCTCAGCGTCTACCTGCGCGCGGTGCCGGAGAAGCTGTGGGAGTGGATCGTCAGCCAGACGACCATGATGATCACGGTGAAGGATGACGATGCGGCATTTGTCTGGGTGAAGGAGTGGTTTCTGGAGCAGCAGTTCTTGAAGCGGGTGCGGCGCATCGATCTGGACACGACGTTGCGCTCGGAAAAGATCGCGCTGATTCCGGCTCCGGGCCAGCACTGGTTCTGGTATGCGGGAAGGCCGTTTCAGGTGTGGTTTTCGCGCAGCGACAACACGCGGGAGCGAACTTCGAGGCGGGTGGAATCGCTGACGTTCCGCACGCTCGGCAGGAAGCAAGGTTTTCTGAAAACTTTTGTGGATGACGTAGTGCGCTGTCACAACCGGAGAATGGGAGTGCAGTCGTGGCTCTATACGTACAACGACGGCTGGGAATATTCGGAGAACTACACGCCGAGGATGCTGGAGTCGGTGGTCCTGCAAGCGGGCGACAAGGAGCGCCTGGTCGAGGACATCGCGCGATTCCGCAAAGCCAAGCAGCGATATTTGCGTCTCGGAGTTCCGTTCCATCGAGGCTATCTGCTGCACGGGCCGCCGGGGACGGGCAAGACGTCGCTGGTTTCGGCGCTGGCGGCGCACTTTGCTTTGTCGGTGTATTGCGTGAATTTGACGGAGTTTAACGACCGGAGCCTGATGGCGGCGGTCAATCAGATCCCGGCGAATTCTGTGCTGCTGTTTGAAGACATCGATTGCATGAAGAGCAGCCAGGCGCGCGAGGTGGCGAAAGCGGGAGTCGAGACTGCGGCGGACGGGAAAGGAAAAAACGGAAACGGAGTGGTCAATGGGGTCACGCTATCCGGACTGCTGAACGTGCTCGACGGGTTCTTCGCGCCGACCGGGGTGCTGTTCATGATGACGACGAACCGGATGGAAACCCTGGATCCGGCGTTATTGCGACCGGGACGAATTGACTACAAGCTGTATCTCGGGGAAGCGTGTGACGCACAGAAGGTGGAGTTGTACCGGAGGTTTTTCACCGAGGCATCGGAGGATGAGGCGCGCGAGTTTGTCGCGAGTTCGCGTTCGGCAAAGACGATGGCTGAATTTCAAGGACTGCTGTTGAGCTTGGCGGAGGCGCCTACGGAACTGGACGGCGCCAAGCCGATTGCGGGGCCGGATGTTCGGGAGGAAGAGGTGGGGTTGAGCGTCCGGGGTAGCGAGGTGCGTGGACGGAGGATTTCTTTCACCCCTTTGCGGCCGCAACGCAAAGAGCAACCATCGGGCTAAAGCCCGTTGAAAATTGGGGAGGCGCTAACGCGGCGCTGAAGCGCCGCTCTTCCACGGTCGTGCGGACGGTCCGGTTGTGGCAACGGTTTAGCTACGGTCGACGTCCTGGTCGGTCTGGCCGGCGCTCTTGAGCGTCACCTGGTCCTGCGAGAGTGCGCCGCTCTTTGGTACCGGCGGAGTCTGGGCTTGAGGATCGGGCTTCGGTTCTGACGGGGGCTGCGCGACTTGGTGAACATCAGCCGGGTGGACGCTGCTGATTGGATTGATCATGGTCTGGTCCTCTGAGGGACACTATCGGCAAAGGGCGACGGAGCTTTAGTGAATCTGGGCGGGGCTTGAAGATCTTTGGTAAGAGTTACCTTCCTGAGGCTGCCCACGACTGCCAGGAAACGCGTTGGATTTTACCTCTTCCTTTGGAGTTGAACGGCGCGAGCCTTGACGGCCTTGCCACTTGGATCGGGCGGCGCTTCGAAGCCGATGCGGGTGCGGGTGGGCTCTGGAGGCTCCATGAGTTCGCGGAGGGCGTCCATGAGGGCCTGGATTTCGGAGTCGTGCGTTTCGAGACGGCGTTCGAGTTCGGAGAGCTTGGTGAGGATTTGGCGGTTGCCGGCGATGGCGCGGCGCATGCGTACGAAGGCAAGAACGACGAACACGCTCATTTCGATGGCTCGTTCGGAGTTCAGCACGGTGGCCGCCATAATCGCGCCGTGCTCGGTGAAGGCATAGGGAAGATAGCGCGATCCGCCGTGGCCTAAGGTTGAGATCACATTTTGTGATCTCAAGAGTTTCAGTTCGTGCTCGGAGAGTTGAAAGCGGAAGGCGAGAGGGAATCGCTTATCGTTGCGTTTGACCTGCTGGTTCAAGTGCCGGACTTGTACGCCATAGAGTTCGGCCAGGTCCCGGTCGAGGATGACGCGCTGTCCACGCAGAACGAAGATTTTCGAATCCACTTTCCTGGTGACTACGATTGCTGATTTCGCCATAGGGAGATCTCGCTTCAAAACTTGAGATCACAAATTGTGATCTCAGGTTCTCGGATAGCAGCAGAATAGCAGCCGGCAGCAAGTGGGCGAACCACGGAAGTTCATTCCAGGCGCCCGCGAGCGCCGACTAAGGACGAGCGTTATGACTGACCAGACCTACAACGTTATGGCAGCGGAGTGCCATTCAAACGATTGGAGCGGATGGAGGAGAATCTCGGCATCCCGCTGCCGGTGCTACGTAAATGGGGAGTGGTCGAGAAAGCGGCGTTGGGTCTGCGGCCCGGCGTATGACGAGTACATTCGGCAGGCGGCGTTGGGCGAGGTGATCTACAACGATGACATGGGCCCGAGGAATGAAACAGCGGCCGTCGGAGTGGAATGCCTTGGAATTACCGCGAGACACTGGCGCGGCTGGCAGGGGGGCAGTTGCGTAATATGATGATTTCTTCCTGGCCGAAAAGGATCGTTTACGGCGAAACGGAGGGCGAAATGACCGCCAGACGGGCCTACCGAGAGAACAGAGTACGATTCACCCTTACCTGGCCCATTCCGCGGCGCTTCGCCATACTGGACCAAATGCCGTTCCGTCTTCTGGTACTGCTCTGCGCTGCTGCTCCTACCCTCTGGGCCGTTACGCCCCTCTCCGTCGGTTCGCTCCTGCAGCACCCAGCCCACTATTTCGATCTCCAGCAGCGGCGCGTCCTGTTTACTCCCCGCGCCTCCGACGCATACGACGTCACTACTGTCGGGTTGACGGATAAGCTCGATGGCGGCAAGCCCCTAGGTAATCCCAACGATCCCAAAGGGTATAGCTGGCACACACGCCTCCCGTTTTCCTTCCCCTTCGCCGGGCGGAACTGGAAGGACGTCTACATCAACCTCAACGGCACCCTTACCTTCAGTGCGCCCGAGGACAGAGAATACCCTGAGCGCGACACCTGGGCTGACGGCACCATGCGCTGGCTGGCCTCTTCCTTCGACACCGGCGCGGTTGACGGCGACAAGCCCATGATCGTGCCGCTATGGGGCCTGTATTCCGCCGAAAAAACCCGCATCTACACGCAGTCCTCCGCCGACTGGTTCGCGGTTACCTGGCATGCGATTCGCTACCAAGGCGTAAACGAGGGCTACACCCCGCTCGGGGAGAACGTCTTTCAGGTGCGCCTGGCCCGCAGCGGCTCAATCGAGTTCCGTTACGGCGACGTTGCTGAAAAGGACGGAATCGTGGGCGTGTTTTGCGGAGCCACGGCGGGCGGCAAACTGCTCGATTCCGTCGATCTGCCGCCCTCCCGGCTCGACCCCGCGCTCAATCTCCGCCACGTCGAACTCCAGGACGACGGGGCCGACCTGCACTTTACCATGACTCTGGCCGGGGATATCCCAGCGAAGTCCGTGCGGCCCCTGCGATATCAGGTTGTCGCGATGGGCCTGCGCGAAGGCTATGGGATGGACCTTGTAGTGGACCCCTCCCGCGCCGCCACTAACGTGTACTGCTTCGTCCTCAACGCGCAGGACCATCCTGTCGGAACGGATTGCACGGGCAAGGGGCTCGTACGTCCGGGGGCTCGCACCGTGCAGTTTTATTTGCCCAAGATCGATCTGAAGGACCCGGCGCATCTCGCGTGGAAGGCTGGAACCGCCACCGGCGACTTCAGCAGCCCCGCGGTGCAGACCAGTGAGGGCTTGCGAAACGTAGACCTGACGCCGCTGGTCTCCGGCGTCAATCTCGCGGGCGGCCAACGCTCGGCGCAGGGCAGCATCTACGAGATCTTTTATTATCCTTTCGTCTCGCGCTCCCGCCACAACGTTTTTCAGGAGATTTCCAAACGCGTCTCTGTCGAGGACGACCTAGCCGTTGCGGTCACGGACTTCCGCATCGACGACATCCACAACCACGGCGCCGACAGTGCCACGGATCATGGCAACTCCCGCGAGCTCTTCGGCTCGCCGCGGCTGCAATCCGTCGCCGGCCCGATCTATCTGGGCCCCCGATTCCGTGAGGTTATTGAAGCCGGGGGATACCGTTTTTACAATTACGCGTTCGCCGTGGGCTGGATGGCGCACGAGATGACGCATCGCTGGGTGGCGGTGCTGAACTGGAAGCCGCCCGACACTCTGGCGCTGCGCAATCCGAAGGAGCCGTACCATTGGAGCCCGTTCCTCAACGCGCCCGCCGCGTATCCGGTTTGGAAACTGTTCAGCGACAAGCCGTACGCCGAAGCGTCCACGATGGGCGGAATGGCTGTCGAGAAGTTGCCGGACGGCAGCATGCGGAGCGTCATGGCGCCCCCGGGCGCCCCCTCTGGTCTCAGCGCCCTGGACCTCTATTCCATGGGGCTGATCGGGCCGGAGGAGGTCCCGGATACGTTCTTCATCGCGAACGCCCAACCGGCGGAGGGCGCCGGCCACAAGGGCGGCGACATGGTGGCAGTCAAAATCGCTGATATCGTCGAGGCGAACGGGCCGCAGAATCCGCCGGCTGCAGAGGCGCAGCACGACTTCCGCTTTCAGATCTACCTTCTGCACGAGGACGGCCGCGAGCCCGACCCACAGAAGCTGGCGCAGGCGCGCGCCATCGAGACCATGGTGCTGAAGTATTTCGATACAGCCACCGGAGGCCGCATGAAGGTAGCGGCCTCCGCGCCATAGTTCGCGCATCAATACCCTCGCCAGCGCTTCCAGTCGGGGAATTCATCAGACTGGACGTCTTCTTCCCCGGCTGCAACAGCGGCGCTGAAGCGCCGCTCTTTCACGGCGGTGATGTTGCAATGTCGACATGGTCGTCAGGGCCGCTCGCTTCGCATCGCGGGACGGCCGAGGCGGCCGTCGCCACATTGGCCCTCGCCACATCGGGCGCCGGCGCATCTGGCGCGGCGCTTAGTGCAGTCGTCAGTTGCCATCACAACTATGTCGTCCCTGCGCGAGCTTTTTAGGCTCCGGTTACGAAGAAACTTTCGTCCGGTTTGGTGTTGATCTTTTCTGCGGGGACTTCGGCGGTTACATCTTGCACGAATTCGCGGCGGCGTTCGGGGCCTTTGCGTTCGACCTGGCGGACGCGGCGGGCGGGCATGTTACTGGGTTCAAGGCTGATGATGCGACCGTCGCGCACGTGAATCTGGGATCGGAACCAATCGGTGCGGAACATGCGTCCGGCGGCGTAGAAGGTCATCGAGGCGGCAATCGGGCCTTCGAATTCCTGTCCAGTGCAGGCGAGGATGCGCTTGCCCATCTCTGCGTTCCAGGTCATGCCGCCGACCAGAGGATCATTCAGGCGGCAGCGCTCGAAGGGCATGGCATGCGAGATCTTGCGCAGTTGCAATAGCTGCAGCAGAACCGATGTCTTGGCCAGATTCGTCACGATGACTTTGGCTTCGGACGACGAGACGCGCTCCATTTTGATGTGCAGGTCCGGGGACCACTCGCGCTCAAACTCCTCGCGGGCGAGGGCCAGGCCTTTGTCGGTGGCTTCGACATAGCGCAGAGTGGCGCGGGCCAGGATCACACTGAAGAACGTGGTCACGATGGTGGCAATGACCGGGATGTAGCTGATCAGC
>Ga0335077_10013558_pt1 | contig 10190 bp, 4 predicted proteins | sample Lox_Sample_31_FD_207151 | JGI IMG/M metagenome (GOLD analysis project Ga0335077, IMG submission 207151) | Soil microbial communities from Loxahatchee National Wildlife Refuge, Florida, United States - Lox_Sample_3.1 | ecosystem: Environmental > Terrestrial > Soil > Wetlands | place: USA: Florida...
GGAACGATGATCCAGGCGAGTGACCACGACCGGTACCTGGTAAACCCCGACCGGACGAACTTCGCGCCGCGCGTCGGGCTTGCCTGGACCGTGCTTCCGCGGTTGGTGATCCGCTCCGCGTACGGCATGTTCTACCAGCACACGTTCCGCCAGGGGCGCGAGAACCTCCTGGCGGAGAATGAGCCATTCCTGCAGAACCTAACCGCCTCGCAGGGACCCGGAACGCCGAATCCGATCACGCTCGACGGCGGCCCTCCGGCGAACTTCTTCGCCAATGCGCTGCAGACCCAGGTATCCGTGCGTGGTAACGATCCGAATCTGAAGGCCGGGAACGTACAGCAATTCAATCTGACTCTGCAATACTCATTTGCCAGGGACTGGATCTTCGAGGCCGGTTACGTGGGGAACAAGGGAACGCACCTCTCGCGATTCTGGAACGCCAATCAACCGTACGTCGCCGGCACCTCGGCAACACTCGGCGCGCGCCGTCCGAATCAGGGCTTTGGCGATGTGGAGTACATGGACTCGGGCGGCAACAGCTTCTACAATTCCCTGCAGACCCGCCTCGAGAAGCGATTCTCCAACGGCTTCACTCTGCTCCATTCCTTCACCTACGCGCGCGGGCTGGACAACGTGGGCGCATGGAACGACCCGAACGGCTCGCTGTACCCGCAGGACGCCTACAATTTCGCCAACGAAAAGGCGCTCGCCGAGAACATCATCCAGCTCACTTCGGTGGCCAGTTGGGTGTATGAGCTGCCGTTTGGCAAGGGCCGGAAGATGATGACGTCGGCGCCTCCGGCGGTCAACACGCTGCTTGGGAACTGGCAGGTGGACGGAATCTGGACGTGGCGCACCGGGCTGCCCCTCACGATTTCTAGCCCGGCATGCGCGGCGTGCCAGATGGGAGGCGACCGCAGCATACGCGCCAACGTAGTGCCGGGCGTTGCGCCCTCGGTCAGCGATCCCGGTCCCGCGGCGTGGTTTAATCCCGCGGCGTTCGCCCTGCAAACCACGCCGTACGGCACGGTCGGACGGGACACCGTCTGGGGGCCGGGGCTGCAGCAGTGGGACCTCGGCTTCGCCAAACGGTTCCATTTGGCCGAGCAGCGCTACTTCCAATTCCGCGGCGAATTGTTCAATGCCTTCAACCAGGTCAATTTCGAGCCACCGTTATCGGTTGTGGGAAACCCCGGCTTCGGCACAATCACGGCCGCGCGCCCGGGCCGGAACGTGCAGTTCGGCCTTAAACTCTATTGGTGAGGCGAGCATGAAAAGAGTACTTGCGGTGTTATCGGCGGCGGCCCTGGCAGCACCGCCATCGGGCGCCTGGGGAGTGCGAGGGCATACGGTCGCGAACCTGGCGGCGGTAGAGGGAATTCCGGCGGACGGTCCTGCATTTCTGAAAGCGCAGGAGGCCTACATCGGGCATCTCGGACCGATTCCGGACACCTGGCGCAGCGCCACCGAGCCGTACCTGCGCATATCGGAGGACGCGAACCACGGGTGGTACACCGAACAGTTCGCCTTCGTGGGCGATCCGCCGCGCTCGCGCACGGAATTCACTCTCCGGGTATATGACGAATACCTGCGTGCGAAAACCGCCGATCCCGAGCGCGCGAAGCTGATCAATATCCGCTACACCGGTTTGCAGGCGTACTCCGTCGTCGAAGGGTACGAGCGGATGAAGGCGGGGATGCGCCTGTACCGCGCGGTTGACCAGCCGGGCGGACAGGCGCGCGTCAGCCTGGGCGCCGCGCTCAGCGGGATTTCGCCGGCTTTCCGCGACCCGGCGCAGGTGAAGCAGATGCTGGCTACCGACATCGCGTTCTACATGGGCTGGCTGGGCCACTACGTGGCGGACGCGGCTCAGCCGCTGCATGATTCGATGCACCACGACGGCTGGTCGGGTGAGAATCCGAAGGGCTACACACGCGATCCGGAGATTCACGGCAGATTCGAGACGCGCTATGTGGACCTGATCGAGGTAACCCCGCCGGACGTCGTGAAATTCATGCGACGGGAGCCGCGTCATCTCGACGACGTTTGGAAGGCGACGCTCGACCACTCTCTGGAGGCCCGGAACTTCGTGGAGGACGTGTACCGCCTGGATCTGCGCGGCGCGTTCGAGAAAAAGGACGACGTGGAGGCGCGCGAACTGGTTTGCAAACGCCTGGCTGCCGGAGCAACCTTCCTGCGGGACCTGGCGTACACTGCCTGGATCGAGAGCGCCAAGCCGCTGCCGCGGATCGACCCCATCGACCAGCCGCAGAATCCGGCCAACCCGAAATACAATCCGGCAACCGGCTCCGCTCCGGCGCCGGGGCACTAAAAACTCTCTCTCCGGTTCGCGGCTTTTAAGACCGGGCAGTAGTGAGTTTTCCGGGGCTTCGGCTGAACCGGAATTCTCCCAGAGCCACGCAAGCCGCGGCGTCGTCCGCACTGACGGCGCGGCGGAGCGCCGCCATTTCGTCAAGTGGAGGAATCTCCGCGGACGTCATCGCGGGCGGATTCATCACAGCATCAATCATTCGTTCAGCTCTTCAGACCAGGGCGAGGGAATACCGTGCATGTTGGCGTTCCGGGCTGTTTTTCGGCGGATTGAGTACCATTTGACAGTCTTACCTTCCGGTCGGTAGACTGTCTGGCGGCCATGCCTGAACTCGTTTCGTCGCATCTCCAGGACTCTGTATCCGTCATCACCATCACCAACCCGCCGGTCAACGCGCTGAGCCCCGGCGTACCCGAAGGCCTGCGGTCTGCTATCGCCGCGGCTGCCTCCGACGCCGCGGCCATCGCGATCGTGGTGATCGGCGGAGGGCGCACCTTCATCGCCGGGGCCGACATTCGTGAATTCGGCAAGGTGGTAAGGGGAGAAAAGCCGCGTGGCAGCCTGTTACCGCTGCTGCTCGAGATCGAAGACTGTGCAAAACCCGTAGTCATGGCGATTCACGGAACGGCCTTCGGCGGCGGGTTGGAAGTCGCCATGGCCGGCCACTATCGGGTGATCGCGCCGGCCGCCCAGGTCGGGCAGCCCGAGGTGAAATTGGGGATTATTCCGGGCGCCGCCGGGACTCAACGCCTGCCTCGCCTGGCGGGCGTTGCCAAGGCCGTCGAGATGTGCGCATTCGGCGACCCGGTGTCCGCGCGCGAGGCGCGTGCCTGCGGCATCGTCGATGCGATCATAGAAACCGATCTGTTAGCGGGCGCGATCGCGTTCGCGCGAGACGCTGCCGGGCGTCCGCACTCCAAGGTTCGCGAGCGCGATGAGAAACTGCAGGGCGCCGATGCGGCGATCTTCGAGCGGGCGCGCCAGCAGGCTGCCAAGACCCGCCGCGCGCAAACCGCTCCGCTCGCGGCCATCGATGCCGTAGAGGCCTCCACAAGGCTGCCCTTCGACCAGGGGTGCGCGTTCGAGGCGGAACTCTTCAACCGCTGTCTCTATTCCACGCAGTCAAAGGCGCTGATCCACGCCTTCTTCGCCGAGCGCGGCGTCTCCAAAATCCCCGGCATCCCGACGGACGCTCCCGTATACGAGATCCGGCACGCCGCGGTAGTGGGCGCGGGCACCATGGGCGGAGGCATTACCATGAACTACGCCAATGCCGGCATCCCTGTGATCGTCAAAGAAACCAGCCAGGAAGCGCTCGACCGCGGCATGGCGATCATCCGCAAAAATTACGCCAACACCGTGAAGAAGGGCAAGCTGTCGCAGGCTGCAATGGACCAGCGCCTGGCCCTCATCACCCCGCAGCTCACCTACCACGGCTTCGACCAGGCCGATATCATCGCAGAGGCGGTCTTTGAAGGGATGGCCCTGAAGAAGCAGGTGTTCGGGGAGCTGGATGCCATCGCCAAGCCCGGCTGCATCCTGGCCTCGAACACGTCGTACCTCGATATCGACGAGATTGCCTCCGCCACCAGGCGGCCGGAGCTGGTGCTGGGGCATCACTATTTCAGTCCCGCGAACGTCATGCGGCTGCTCGAAATCGTCCGCGGCAAGGCCACCAGCAAGGAGACACTGGCCACGTCGATGGCGCTGGCCAGGAGGCTGAATAAGGTCGGCGTGGTCGCGGGAAACGCGCGCGGATTCATCGGCAATCGCATGTTGTCGCCGTATCTGCGCGAGGCGCAGTTCCTGGTCGAGGAAGGTGCGTCGGTGGAAGACGTCAACCAGGCGCTCTACGATTTCGGCATGGCGATGGGCCCTCTGGCCATGAGCGACCTGGCTGGGTTGGATGTCGGCTGGCGCGTCCGCAAGGAGTTCCGTCACCTGGAAAAGCCCGGCGTCCGGGTTCCACTGGTTTCCGATCGCCTATGCGAGATGGGCCGCTTCGGACAGAAGACCGGGCGCGGGTGGTCGATGTACGGCGAGAACCGCCAGCCGTCGCACGATCCCGAGACCGCCCGGATGATCGAGCAAGCCGCCCGGGAAGCGGGAATCGAGCGGCGCGCGATTCCACGCGAAGAGATCGTCGATCGCTGCATCCTGGCGCTGGTCAACGAGGGCGCGCAGGTGCTCGGTGAGGGCGTGGCGCTGCGGGCCGCCGATATCGATACGGTTTACCTGAACGGATACGGCTTCCCGGCATGGCGCGGAGGGCCGATGTTCTACGCGGATACAGCCGGCCTCGGGGCTGTGCTGGCCCGCATCGAGGAATTTCGCGCGCGCCATGGAGACGATCTTTGGGCGCCCGCTCCCCTGCTCCGGAGGCTGGCGGAAGCGGGCGGAACATTCGCGAGCCTCGACCAACAGAAGGAAGCAGCAGCGGGGGTATAGGACTTCATGGCCACGGCAACAACCGCACTTCCCATCGTGACCGGCGGCGCGTTTCTGATCGAGGACCGCGCACCGGAAGACATCTTCACCGCCGAAGACTTGAGCGAGGAGCACCTCGCGATCGGCCGCACCGTGGACGAGTTCTGGACCAAGGAGGTGGAACCGCAGCGCGACGCCATTCAGCATCATGAGCCGGGGGTCGCCCGCTCCATCGTGCGGAAGTCGGCCGACCTCGGACTCACCGCCATCATGATCCCCGAGAAGTTCGGCGGCATGGAACTCGACATCACCGCCATGATGGTCGCGGCCGAACACTTTGCGGGCGATGCCTCGTGGTCGGGCTGGCATTCGGCGCACGTGGGCATCGGCACTCTGCCGCTGCTGTTTTTCGGCAATGAGCAGCAGAAACGAAAGTACCTGCCGAAGCTCGCCAATGTGGAGATGCTTGCGGCCTACGCGCTCACCGAGCCGCAGGCGGGCTCCGACGCGCTTGCAGCGCGCACCCGCGCGGATCTTTCCGCGGATGGCTCGCACTACGTCTTGAATGGCCAGAAGATGTGGATCACCAACGGGGGCGCCGCCGACCTGTTCACCGTCTTTGCCAAGGTGGGCGGCGAAAAGTTCACGGCTTTTCTGGTGGAACGGGCTTTCGGGGTGAAGAGTGGCGCCGAAGAGCAGAAGATGGGAATCAAGGGCAGCTCGACCACCGCGCTGTACTTCGACAATGTCCCGGTCCCTGTCGAGAACGTGCTCGGCGAGATCGGGCGCGGCCACATCATCGCGTTCAACATCCTGAATCTCGGGCGGCTGAAGCTCGGGCCGGGCGCGCTCGGCGGGTCGAAGAAGGTGCTGGCCACCTGTCTCAAATACGCCAAGGAGCGCAAGGCGTTCGGCACGCCGATCGCAGAGTTCGGAGCGATCCAATACAAGCTGGCCGAGATGGCGGTCCGCATCTATGCGGCCGAGTCGATCGTGTGGCGGTCCATCGGCCTGGTGGAGAGCCGGCTCCGCAACTTCTCGTGGGACCAGCCCAACGCCTCGGCCACGATGCTGAAGGCAGTGGAAGAGTTCGCCGTGGAATGCTCGATCGTCAAGGTCTTCAGCTCCGAGATGCTCGACTACGTGGTGGATGAAGGCGTGCAAATCCACGGCGGCTACGGGTTCCACCAGGACTATGCGGTGGAACGCTCGTACCGCGATGCGCGCATCAACCGGATCTTCGAGGGCACGAACGAGATCAACCGCCTGATCATCCCTTCGATGCTCCTGAAACGGGATGCGCGCGGACAGCTTGCGCTGCGATCGGCTGCTTCCGCGGCGTTCGAAAGCTCCGGAGGCGATGGCGCCGCGGACGAAGAGACCCGGCTGGTCGCGAACGCCAAGAAGATCACTCTCCTGAGCCTCGAGGCGGCACACCGCAAATACCCGGACACGCTCGACAAGCAGCAGGAGATCCTCATGTACCTCGCGGACATGATCATGGATACGTACGTCATGGAGTCCGCGATGCTGCGCCGGCGCAAGCTGGAAGCGCAGGGAAAGCAGCCCGCCGGGGCCGAGATGACGCCGGTGCTGCTGCGCGATGCTTTGGCGCGGATCGAAATCGGCGCGCGCAACGTGCTGGGCGCAGCACCGGCTCCTGGCGCGCTGGATCGGGTGCGGGCGTTGGCGGCGTACGAACCGGTGGACGCGGTCGATCTGCGGCGGCGCATTGCGCGGCGCCTTTTACAAGGCGAGCGGTATATTGTTTGAATGGCCGGCAGGCAGGCAGGGCCGGCCGCCCTACATCGATATTGAAGAGGGAACCATGAAGCTTTCGCTCACACCGATTCGCTGCCTGTACCGCGGCGTCGATCTGTACGGCCCCAAGATCGGGGTCGTCTCCGGGCAGTGCCGGTATACCTACGCTCAATACGGCGAGCGCTGCGAACGCCTGGCAGCGGGGTTGCTGGCCGAAGGCATCCAGCCGGGCGACCGGGTTGCTTTTCTCAGTTTCAACAACAACCAGCTCCTGGAGGGCTACTACGGACCGCCCCTCATCCGCGCCATCGTCATGCCGCTGAACGTGCGCCTGCAGGCAGTCGAGCTGATGGCCATTCTCAATCACGCTGAAGCCCGAATGCTGGTGTTCGAGACCGATTTCGCTCCCATCGTGGAACTGCTCCGAGCGGGGTGCCCCACCATCCAGCGCTGGGTGTCGATCGATGGCCCATCGCCTCATGCGGACCTCACCTACGACGATCTTCTCTCGCACGGCCGCATCGAGCGTCCGCCGCTGTCGTCGTTCAACGAGGACGAAATCGCGGAGCTGTTTTACACCAGCGGCAGCACCGGCAATCCCAAGGGCGTGATGCTGTCGCATCGCACCCTATATCTCCACGCCCTGACGGTTGGCGGGACGTTCAATCACGACGATACCGGCGTCGAGCTGCACACCATTCCGCTATTCCACGCCAACGGGTGGGGCCGTCCGCAAACCGCGGTAATGGGCGGAGTGAAGCAGGTGATGGTGCGGCGCTTCGATCCCGCGCAGGTGCTGCGCATCATTCAGGAGGAAGGCGCCACGGCGATGTCGCTCGTGCCGACCATGGCCAATTCCCTGTTGAATTGCCCGGAACTCGGGAAGTGGGATACCTCCAGCCTGCGCGAGATTCACATCGGCGGAGCAGCCTCGGCGCCGGAGTTGATCGGGCACATGGAGCGTGCGTTCCGCTGCCGGGTGATTGCGGGCTACGGACTCACCGAAACCTGCCCCGTGGCGACCTCCGCACGTCCCAAAGGCACCGTCCAATATGCCAGCGAAGAGGATCGCGTCCGGCACATGGCGATGGCCGGCTGGCCCCTGCCGGGCTGCGAGATCCGCGTGGTGGACCTCCAGATGCGCGATGTGCCGCGAGACATGCAGGCCATCGGCGAAGTGGTGATTCGCGGCGACAACGTGATGGACGGCTACTTCAAAGAGCCGGAGGCCGCCCGAGCCGTGATGAGCGGCGAATGGCTCCACACCGGCGACATGGCGGTCTGGGATGACGAGTGTTACATCCACATCGTGGACCGCAAGAAGGACATCATCATCAGCGGCGGCGAGAACATCTCCTCCATCGAAGTCGAGAAGGCCATTTGCGCCCACCCTGCGGTACTGGAGTGTGCCGTTGTGGCCGCGCCGGATCCGAAATGGGGCGAAGTGCCGGCAGCGGTAGTGGTGGTGAAGCCGGGCCAGCAGCTCGACTGCGACGGACTTCTCGCGTTTCTGAACTCGCGGCTCGGCGGGTTCAAGTTGCCCCGCATCGTTGAGTTCGCTCCGGAGCCCTTGCCCAAGACCGGAACGGGAAAAATCCTCAAACGCCAGTTACGCGAGCCTTACTGGGCGTGCAAGGATGTGAGGGTCGGACAGGCTTAAGCCTGTCTCCGCTCGGACGACGGGCGGGCGAGCCATCAGTCCTGCCGCAGGGCAGTCACCGGATCGAGCCGTGCGGCACGCATCGCCGGGATGAGACTCGCCACAAGGGCGACCGCGCCCAGAACCAGCGCGGCACCCGCGAATGTGACCGTGTCGACGGCGCTTACGCCGAAGAGCATTCTCTGGAGGAAGCGCGTTAAGCCAAAAGCTCCGGCGAGCCCGAGCACGATACCAACGCCCGCCAGTCGCCCGCTCTGACCGATGACCAGCCGGAGAACGCCCGGTGGCGTTGCTCCGAGCGCTATGCGAACGCCGATCTCTTGCCTGCGCCGCTCCACGGAATAGGCCAACACACCGTAGATCCCTACAGCGGCCAGCAGGAGCGCCGAAACCGCGAAAATCACCATCACCGTCGTCCGGAATCGAGGGAGCGCTACGGACTCCTGCAACGCCTCTTCCATCGTGCCGGCGCTTGCGGCGGGTACGTTGGGATCGATCGCCCGAATCTCCGCACGGACTGCGGTAAGCCACCGCCGCGCGTGCCCGTCCGCTCGCACCACCAGCCACATGGGCCCGGAAGAGTACTGTTCAGCGGATTCATAGTAGATCGGCGCATTGTCCCCCGCGAGACCTTGATATTTCACATCGCCGACCACACCGACGATCTCTTTGTAAGGATTGTTGAGGCTGGGGCCGCCGTGCTTCAGCCGCTGGCCGATGGGATCTTCTCCCGGGAAGTACCTTCGCGCAAGCGATTCGCTGATGACCACAACACCAGGCGAATCGGGCCTGTCGCGTTGGTCGAAGACACGGCCGCGCAGCACCGGAATGTCGAGTGTGTGGAAGTAATCGTAGCTGACCCACGGGACCGGCACAACCGGCCCTCCCTCTTTCGGCGTGCGGCCGGGAATCTCGAATGCGTCCGAGAACGCGACGCGGTCGGGAGGCAGCGTGATTGCAATCGCGGCCGATGTGACACCCGGCAGCACCTGTACACGCGAGAGCACCTGTCTCCAATACGCCGCGAGCTGTTGCGGTTCGCGGTACTGGGGTCCGGTCGGGGAGAGCTGCAGCGTCAGTAACCGGTCCGGAGGTGCCTGGAAGCCCGTGTGCACGCGCTCGAGCCGTAGAAAGCTGCCGATCAGGAGTCCCGCGCCAGTGAGCAGCACTATGGATAGCGCGATTTCCGAAGTCACCAGGGCCGCTCGCAGCCGGCCCCCGCTGTGTGCGTCGCTGTTGCGCCCGCCCTCCTTGAGCCGCTCTGCGGGGTTCGAGCGTGCCACGCTGGTTGCAGGCACCAGCCCGAACGCCGCTCCGCTTGCTACTGAGACAAGCAACGTGAATAGGAGCACACGGCCATCCACTGCGATCTCCGCGGTTCGTGGCAGACCCGAAGGCGCGAGCGCTCGTAACAGGCTCACTCCGGCCGTGGCCAGCGCCGCGCCGGCCAGGCCGGCGGCCAGCGACAGCACCATGCACTCGGTCAGCAATTGCCGCGCAAGCTGCGCGCTTCCAGCGCCCAGGCTCAAGCGGATCGCCATTTCCCGCTGCCGCACGGTGGCTCGCGCAAGCATCAGGTTGGCTACGTTGAATATCGCAATCAACAGTACCAGGCCGACAGCGCCGCTCAAGACCGCCAGAAGCGGCCGAGTGTCCCCCGTAACTTCTTCCATCAACGTCGTCACGGGATAGCGTACGCGGTCAACGCCCTTGGGATCGGCGCGCTCTACCTCGGCGCCCAGCGCATCCATTTCGCGGTTGGCTTGTTCCAGCGTTGTGCCAGCCCGCAGCCGCGCGATACCACGCAGGAAGAATGGCCCGCGGCGTGTTGGCGGATCCAAGGTGAGAATCGCCCAAACGTCTGCCTCGGCGTTTTGAAACCGGAACTCCGCGGGCAGGACTCCAATCACCGTGAACTGCCGGCCGTTGAGTTCTACTGCCTGGCCGATGATTCCAGGCTGTCGCCCATAGCGGCGCTCCCACAGTCGCTCGCTGATGAGGGCGGCGGGC
>Ga0335077_10013559_pt1 | contig 10190 bp, 14 predicted proteins | sample Lox_Sample_31_FD_207151 | JGI IMG/M metagenome (GOLD analysis project Ga0335077, IMG submission 207151) | Soil microbial communities from Loxahatchee National Wildlife Refuge, Florida, United States - Lox_Sample_3.1 | ecosystem: Environmental > Terrestrial > Soil > Wetlands | place: USA...
CAAACGATACGCCGTCGGAACTTATAACTCCTCTTGCCGAACTGGAAGCCATCGCCGGCTTCGAAAATTGCAACACCACTCTCCGCTTGCTTGCTCCAATCACCTCATCGGAAGTGAACCGATTGTTAAAAGCCGAATAGCTTTTATGGTTTACTTGCCCATGGCGACTCGTTTGAAGCTTTTTTTCATTTTTTGAAATCTGCGCCATTCCGCCTTCGCCTTGCTACGGCGCGACAAGCCGCGTAATCTGTGGATAAATGAGTTCCGTTCCACATTTGAGCGCCGAAGCGAAGGCCTCGTTGCCAAAACACGTGGCCATTATCATGGATGGCAACGGGCGTTGGGCGAAACAGCGCAATTTGCCGCGCATCGAGGGACATCGGCGCGGCGCGGATGCGGCGCGTGAAATCATCCGCACCTCTGGCGAACTGGGCATCAAATATCTCACGCTCTACGCCTTTTCCGTTGAGAACTGGAACCGGCCCAAAGACGAGGTGGATGCATTGATGAAATATCTCATTCATTATCTCAAGACCGAGACGCCGGAATTGAACGAAAACAACGTCCGGCTGGAAGTTATCGGCCAAATCTGGCGGTTGCCGGAAAACGTGCAGGAACATCTCAAGAAGTCCATCCAGACCCTTTCCAAAAACAACGGCCTCACGCTCATCATGGCGTTGAGCTACGGCAGCCGGACGGAAATCGTGGACGCCGTCCGCCGCATTGCGCACGAGGCGAAGCGCGGAAAGCTTGAACCTGCCGACATCACCGAGGACGTCATTTCGCAGCATCTCTGGACGCGGAACTTTCCCGATCCGGATTTGCTCATTCGCACCAGCGGCGAGATGCGCGTCAGTAACTTTCTGCTCTGGCAGATTTCCTATTCCGAATTGGCCATCACGCCTACGCTTTGGCCGGACTTCCGCAAGCCGCAGTTCTTTGAGGCGTTGGAGGAATACGCGCGCCGGCACCGGCGGTTTGGCGGGGTTTGATAATATTGGGGCATTCCTGATTTACTGTAGCGTCGAGCCTGTGGCTCGAATAAATCGGCGCATAGCGCCGACACCACAACTCAAATCAAGATACTACGATAATTTGACGTTGGCGTTTAAACGAAACGGAGTGGCGGCTGTCAAAGGATTGCTAATTTATGCGCCATTCCAAAATTACTTCTCTGAAGACCGGGCTGGGCGTTTTGATTTGTGCGGCGAGTTTTCCAGTGCTGACGAACTCTGCCCGGGACCAGGCCGAACTGGCCGCCGCCAACACCGATTTCGCCTTTGATTTGTTCGGGCAAATCGCCCACGAACAGCCGGACGCCAACATCTTCATTTCCCCATTCAGCGTCTCGACGGTTTTGCAGATGATTGACAACGGTGCGGCGGGCGCAACCAAACAGGAGATGGAACATGTTTTGCACACGGACAGCCTGCCGACAAATACATTGAACGCCGCTTGCCAGAGCCTGAATCAATCGCTGAATTCACAAGCCAATGTCATTTTGGAACTGGCCAATGCCGTCTGGTACAAACAGGGAATTTCGTTGAAACCGGGATTTATCTCCGCGAACAAGGAGTTTTTCCAGGCGGAACTGGGCGCGGTAGATTTCGGCAACCCACAATCCGCGCAAACCATCAATAACTGGGCGAACGAGAGCACGCACGGGAAGATTCAGCAGGTCGTTTCATGGCCGTTCGAGCCGGCCACCCGCCTCGTCCTGGCCAACGCCATCTATTTTAAAGGCAAATGGGAGCGTCCCTTTGACAAGAAAGAAACCAAACCGCATGCTTTTTATCTGGCTGGTGGTGGTGAAAAACAGGTCCTGACAATGTGGCAGCATGGCCATTTTGATTATCAACGTGGTATTGGCTTTCAAGCCGTGCGATTGCCTTATACAGGGAGGCGGTTATGGATGGAAATTTTTTTACCGGACACCGGTTCCAGCCTCGTAAAACTGCTGGCCCGTTTTAATACCCCTTCGGAGCGGAACAAACTGCTTGAAGATTTTTTTGAGCAGGACGGTACGCTGGCGTTGCCGCGATTCAAACTTGAATACAATGTGAAACTGAACAATTCGCTTCAAGCTTTGGGAATGAAGCGCGCATTCCACGACGCCGATTTTTCTGCGATGTCCGATAAGCCACTGGAGTTGAGCGAGGTAAAGCAGAAGAGCTACATCGAGGTGAACGAGGAAGGCACGGAAGCGGCGGCGGTGACGACGGGACTGATGCGAGCGGTGGCCATGGAAAGGCCCGTAAACCCATTTGAAATGATTGTGGACCGTCCGTTCTTTTTCGTGATTCAAGACAGCCAGACGCAATCCATTCTGTTCATGGGCGTGGTGTACGATCCAGCGAAGTAAACTTTAACCGCGGATAACCGCGGATGAATAAGGATGCCTCGCCGCGGTGACCCTACCTTCAACTCCTCGACGCAGGCAGAAGGACGGCGCGGAGCCCTGTTGCGCCGTAGCCTCGGCGAAGGTGGAAAGGCGTCCAACCGCGCCGCCCGCGCTCGCTCATCGAATATCGTTTTCCAGCACGATGCGGTAACGGGCCTTGCCCGCGCGCAAATGGTCCAACGCCTCGTTGACCCGCGACATTGGGAATTTTTCGATGGTCGGCGCAATGCCGTGGCGGGCGCAAAATGCGAGCATCTTCGCCGTCGTGGCCGGACTCCCGAGCGGCGAACCGGAAATCGTTTTCTGCCCGGACAACAAAGTGAAGGCCGGCACGGGAATCGGCTCCGGCACTGCGCCGACCACATGCAAACGACCCTTCGGCGCCAGCGCGCTCAAAATGGCGTTCCAGTCCAACGTCACGTTCGCGGTCACCAGGATGAAATCCAGCGACCCCGCCAGCTTTTCCATCTGCTTGGAATCCCGCGAACTGACTGTGTCGTGCGCGCCAAATTTCAGCGCGTCCTGGCGCTTGGCCTCGCTGAACGTGAACGCCACCACTTCGCAACCCCATTTGTTCAGGAACTGCAAGGCCAGGTGGCCGAGGCCGCCGATCCCGATCACACCCACGCGCTGCGTCGGTTGCACGCCGCACTGCACGATCGGGTTGAACACCGTAATGCCGCCGCAGAATAAGGGGCCGGCTTTGGTTGTTTCAATGGCCGCCGGCAGCGGACTCGCCCAAAGCCAGTGGCAGCGCACGCGGTCGGCGAATCCTCCGTAACGGCCAATCATGGTCTGTTCGACCGTGGCGCACAGGTTATGGTCGCCTGCCAGGCATTGTGGACAGTGCAGACAACTTCCCGAAAACCAGCCCAGTCCCACCCGGTCGCCCACCTTCACCCGCTTGACCTGGTTGCCGGCGGCGACAATCGTCCCGGCCACCTCGTGTCCAGCCACAAACGGATAGGTGGACATGCCCCATTCATTGTCCAGCATCGAAAGGTCGGAATGACAAATGCCGCAGTGGCTGACCTGGATTTCCACCTGCTCGACCCCCAACGGACCGGGATCAAATTCAAATGGTGTAAGTTTTTGGCCCTTGGCGGTGGCGGCGTAGGCTTTGAATTTCGCGCTCATATTTTTTTAACGTGGAAACTGGCATCGAAAGTCGGTCTGCGCAAGGGGGTAAAAACACGGGGCAGCCGGTGCGGCATTTCAATTTACGATTTGCGATTCACGATTTGTGAAACCGCAGCGAACGCAGAGAACGCAAAGAATTCATTTTATCTCTGCCGGCGCATCTGTTCCACTGCTCTGACTCGCCCGGAAACGGCACGGAATCCGCTGTCATAAATCAGAATGAGCCTGAACCGTTTGCTCAGTTTCGTGCCACTCGTCCGCCGGCCGGGTTCAGCTTCGGATGACGAGGCGACATCGGATGTAACAATTCTATTCCGCGTACTCAATCTGTTGGCGGCGGTTTGGGGGTTGATGCTGCTGGTGAGCGCAGCCGTTCTTTTTATTTTCGCATTGCTCACACCCAGGGTGGCCTTTCTCGGCGGTGCCAGCGCGCGCGACGCGGAGATTCACAGTATCAAGTCGGTAACCGACATTGGCCTGCTTCAAAGCAAGGCCGTCCTGGACGTTTCCGAAGGTTACGCCTCCGGCGCGAACGCGACCTTCCTTTGTCAGATCGCCCTGGGCACACTCTTGTTTATGATCATCGGGTCAATCGGTGGTCTACTGCTGATTCGTTGGATGAAGAGACACTTGCGCACTGCTGAAGATGACGCCTGACACCGCGCCGGCGCCATTTGAACGATGAAGGCCAACGCGAAAAAGGTTGCAGGTCGCATAACATCAAACACCCCCAACGACATCAACGTGGAGGCCTATGCCTGATTCAACCACAGAGAACCCACCTGTCTGCGATTTACGATTGCCGGTTGCCGATTGCGAGAATTTTTGCGTGCTTCGCGTCTTTTGCGGTTTTCAGAACAAAAACTCTGTTTCCTTTGTTTGCTTCTGTGGGAAAATTTAACAGCAGGCAACGAAGTGAACGAAGAGATGCATGTAATTTCTATTTGCGGCGGGATTTGCCGCGTAAAGCGTGCGCCACACGGCTTGGCTGCGTAAAGCTTTGGTTCAGCTTCTATCCTTCAGATTTTGTTGTTTCCGGACCCGGTAGGGCGCGGGTTCTTCGCGGAGAGTGCTCGAATCCGGTTGAGTTGCACCGCCTCGCGTAGCGAGTGTCCGTTCGCGCAAGGCATCCAGCATCCGCAGTTTCTCTGCCACGGGCCGCGCGGCGAGCTGGCGGCGCAGGGTGCGTTTGCTTTCGAGAATCTTTTGCAGGTCAAAACTCATGGCTCATCTCTGAGAAATTGTCGTTCAAACTTGTGCCAGGCGTCAACCAGTCCATGCCGGGCCAGCAGGGCTTGAAAGTGCGCGGCGTCGAGCACGCCGGCCTCGATGAACTGGAGCAGACGGGCTTTGTCCTTGGCCCGTCCGGTCTGGAGCGCAATGGCAGCAAGGTGTTCGGCGGTGAAGACCCGGGCGCGAGTTCCGTCCACGTCCCGCTCCACTGCTTCCTGCAACGCTTCGACCACCAGCGGGGTTCCCGGCGGCAGGAATTGGACGGGCCAGCCGGCTATGACGATGGATTCGCTTTCCATCCTGCCGCCTCGCGCCTTGAGATAATCAAAAATGGGTTGCGGATTGACCAGCAGGTTCCCCGGTCCGGACGGGAAAGCCACAAAGATGTCCACGTCGAGCGTGGCAACGGGTTCAAGGTAGAAGGTCGCCCCCACCGCGCCGCCAATGGCATAACGATCAATGATGCCGTCGGCCTGCATCCGGTTGATGGTGGTGATGACGGTTTTGATGTCCATGCAGATTCGACCGAATCGTAGGATGCAGGGGAGGGCGGAGGAAAGGCTAAAAGCGAAAAGGCGGTCGAGGGTCGAGAGACGAGAGTCGGGGATTCAGGATTTGCGCCGGATTTTGTAAGGGATCTTCGCCTCCGACAGGACCAGATGGCCAGATGCTTCCTTGGGGGCGAACGTGACGTGAATGGTCGCACCGAGAACATCGGCGACACGGCGCAACATGCTCAGGGAATGGCCTTCGTAAGATGGCGATTCGAGCCGGCTGATGTTTTGCTGGGAAGTGCGAAGTTTGCGGGCAAGGTCGCGTTGGGAGAGGCCAGCCTTCTCGCGTAGCGCCGCAAGTTGCAAAGCCACGTCCCATGCTTCACCGGCTCTTTCAAATCGCTCGGCAAAGACAGGGTCCTTGAGTTGTTCCTCCAGATAGAGGTCGAAGTTCGTCTTTTTCATGTGTCGAATCTTTTTCGCCAGTCGTGCATCCGCCCCCGGGCCGTGTCAAAGTCGCGGGCTGGGATGGCCTGGCCTTTATTGCGAATGCCGTGAACGGCGATGATGCGCCGGTCTTTTACAAAGAACCAGATGACGCGTGTGTTCAACTTGCCGACATGGCGCAACTCAAACAGGCCGCTGCCCAGCGCCTTGGACAGTGGCTCGCGGTGATACTGCCGGTTGCGCAGCTTAACCAGACCACGAAGTACCACCGCGTGGTCGGGAGGATCGCTGCGCCTGAGTTCTTCGAGGAGCTTCAGCACCGGCGAACGGCCATCCGCAGTTTCATAAAACTCTACACTTAATTCCATAATTCAACAACATCAAAGTTGATGTAAAGTGAAACTTATCATTCAGCATGAGATTGGAAGGTTTTCTTGTGCTTGGCATCGTAGGGCGGAAGGGGAGACGGAAGAAAGTCTAAAGGCCGTTCAATTTACGATTTACGATTTCGAATTTGCGATTGGAAGACAACCGAAAGCGAAAGGCGAAACAGGTTGACCTGCCTTTTCTTGGTGTTAGCGTGACTGACGATACCTAATAAAGGCGCACACAACCATGACCGCGCTGGTGCAACTGCTGTTGCCATCATCCGTTGATGGCCTGCGGGCCAGTCTGTTGGAACTCATCAACGTCTGCCCGGTGGAACAGTGCAATCCCGCCGACTGCCCTTTGTTCCCGCTCCGAAAAATGGATCACCGTCAGCGCCTGCATTGGTTTGCTTCACTGGATCGAACCGACTTGGAGTATCTGGCCGCCTACCACTATGTGTGCATGAACGTCAGGCTTGGCGCACGCCGGTTCCTGGCAGTGCGCCAGCAAACCGTAACCTCGACGACGGCGGGCTAACTTCAGCGGCGATTTCCCGAACGTGGCGTTCATCGAAGTAGTTTTTTCGACTCCTCGCCCCGGCCCTCTCCCCGGTCGAGGAGGGGAGGGAGTCGGACAGCACGACGTTCTGCGGCAGCGTCATTCAAAGATGACAGACAGGATGGTTGCAAGGTCCTGAACTCCAAGAAGCTGCTCTCGGGAACCGTTATTGAAAATAGCTGGCATTTGCCATGCTCTAGGATGCGCTATTCACTGACGCATCACGCAATCCGCATGACGCCAGCGCAAACCACGGGGATCAAAAGCAGCGCGGGGACAGTGCAAAGACTGATGAAACGTTATGGTGAATACCCAGAATCATCTGGCCCGGTTGAAAGTTACGATTCAGCGGTTGTATAACTGCGGAGCGGTTCACTTTACAACGGTGTCCGTGCATGAAGTGTTGCCCGACCAAACTGTCTGGCAAGGTGAAGTCGAGGTCTTTAACCTGATCAGCCATCCCACGGCCAAACATTGTTATGGCTGGGCGTATGGCGAGCCGGAGCAGTTTATCACGGTCTTGGAATTGCCGCCGGTCACGGATGCCCAAAGTGCGGTAAAAGTCGGAATCGCCCGCCAAATCCAAAAGGCGAAGGTAAGGTGAACGCGGGAATCGGGAAGATATCCCATCCGATGGGCGAAGGACATGCGCCTTTTCTCTTGTTTTGGATGTTCGCTCTGTTATTCAAAGTGCGATGAGCAATCCATTTCTACTGGGCATTCTCGGTTCCGGCAAAGGCTCGAATTTTGTTGCCATCGCCGGGGCGTGCTCAGCGGGGAAAATCCCGGCGGAAATCGCGCTGGTTTTAAGCGATGTCGAAAGCGCGGGGATTCTGGGACATGCCCGCGAGCGAAATCTTCCAGCCAGATTCATTCCGCCCGGGAAGTTTCGCACCAAACTGGATGAGGAGGCGGAGCGGGCGTTTGTGGGCGCGTTGCAGGAAGCGAAGGTGGATTTGGTGGTGCTGGCGGGTTTCATGCGGGTGTTGAAGGGCGACTTCCTCCGCGCGTTTGAGGGGCGCATCGTCAACATTCATCCGTCGCTGTTGCCGTCGTTTCCGGGTTTGGCGGCATGGCAACAGGCGCTGGATCATGGCGTGAAAGTGACGGGTTGCACAGTGCATTTTGTGGACGCGGGCGTGGATGCCGGGCCTATCATCGGCCAGCAAACCGTCCCGGTGCTGGAAAACGACACGTCCGACAGTTTAATTCAGCGGATTCACGGGGCAGAGCATGAGCTTTATCCCAAATGCGTGGCGGCCATTGCGCGTGGGGAAATTTCCGTGCACGGGCGACGGGTGATTTGGACCAAGAAAATCTAGCCACAGATAGGCACAGATGGGCTCAGATTCAAAACTCACGGATTAAGGCTTTTCTCAATAAGGTTTATCTAAGTTTCATTTGTGCAAATCTGTGGCTTCAGCCAATGAAATCGAAAAAGAAGAAAGTGGCTTTCCGGCGCCAGACTTGGCAGATTAATCCCGTCACACGTGTGTCAGATTGGTAGGGACGCGCCGCCGCGCGTCCGGCTGACCGGCAGGTCGGCTCCACCTTTGAAAATTTGAAATGAGCAAGAAATTACGATTTGGTTTGCCGAAGGGCAGTTTGCAGGACGCCACCATCCAAAAGATGGCCAAGGCCGGGTTCAACATTTCCGTCAGCAGCCGCTCCTATGTGCCGTACGTGGACGACGATGAACTGGAAATCCGGCTGATTCGCGCGCAGGAAATCAGCCGCTACGTCGAACATGGCTATCTGGATTGTGGTATCACGGGGCACGATTGGATTGTCGAGAACGGCTCCAAGGTGCATGAGGTGGGCGAATTTCTGTTCAGCAAGGCGACACGCCAGCCGGCGCGCTGGGTGCTGGCGGTGCCGGAAAATTCAAAAATCAAATCGGTGAAGGATTTGAAGGGCAAACGTATTGCCACCGAGGCCGTCAATCTCACCAAAAAATATCTCCGCCAACACGGCGTGAAGGCGGATGTGGAATTTTCGTGGGGCGCGACGGAGGTGAAGGCGCACGAACTGGTGGACGCGATTGTGGAATTGACGGAGACCGGGTCGTCACTGCGCGCGAACAAGCTGCGCATCGTGGACACGTTGCTGGCCTCGACGCCGCGGCTCATTGCCAATCACACGGCGTGGAAGGACGCGCGGAAGCGCAAGAAGATTGAAACGCTGGCGTTGTTGCTCAAGGGCGCGCTGGAGGCGGAGGCGAAGGTGGGGTTGAAGATGAATATCGCCGAGAAAAATCTGGCCCGGCTTTTGAAAGCGCTGCCCGCCTTGCGCAACCCGACGATTTCCGCCTTGAGTCAAAACGGCTGGGTGGCCGTGGAGACGATCATTGACGAGCATGTCGTGCGCGAAATAATTCCAAAACTCAAGGCCGCCGGCGCGGAAGGCATCATTGAATATCCGCTAAACAAAGTGGTGTATTGATTTGCGATTTGCGATTCACGATTGACGCGCCAAGCCGGGACAAGCGCAAAACTTTCAAGTTGCAGCGTAAATCATAAATCATATATCGTAAATTCGAAATGGGTTCACTGAAAAAACGCCGCAAGGCAAAAATCAACCGGCATAAACGGCGCAAGAAGCTGCGTCTGCATCGTCACAAGAAGCGCACCTGGCAGAAGTAGCAGTCGTCTTCTGCCGTGACTTCGTTCATTCGTCCAACGGTGCCTGCGTTTGCGCAGGCGCGCCGAATGGTTTCTATTTCCGGCGGGGGTTGCATTTGCCGATGAAACATCGTTTCAAAAAACATTACACTCGCGACGAAGCGCGGGCGCTGCTGCCGCAAATCCGCAAGTGGCTGGAGCGGCTCAACCAACTCCGCCACGTTCTGGAACGCCATGAAAAACGGCTGGACACGCTGATGAAACAGGGACACGACGCGGGCGGCCAGACAGTGAACGACCAGGTCCGCGCGCTGGCGGACGCGCAGGAAATCCTGGCCGAATTTCAGCGCCGCCAGATTTTCATCAAGGACCTGGAACGCGGGCTGGTGGATTTCCCCGCGATTATGGGCGGCAAGGAGGTTTTTCTCTGCTGGGAACAGGACGAGGACGACGTGGAATTCTGGCACGATCTCGAAGGCGGCTACGGCGGACGCGAACGGCTGTAAATTTTTTCGAACGTTCAAGGCCGGGTTTTTTCAAACAAAAAACCGCTAATGGGCTTCAGAAATTTTCCCGGGCGGAACTGTTGGTCGGACAGACATGATTCAAGCGGACGGCTTAACGAAATTATTCGGCAGCAAACGCGCCGTGGATGGAATTTCATTTTCAGTGGCGCGCGGCGAAATTCTCGGCTTCCTCGGCCCCAACGGCGCGGGCAAATCCAAATCATAACGCGCTGCCTTCAAGTCAGCGGGATTTTTCCATTTCGACGCGGCCGGTATGGCGCGGGTTGGCGTGGAACATCGGCCAGGAACTTTTTGCCAGTGGCGCAAGCCGATTGGTCGAGTTAATGGCATGCAAGTAATTTCCCGCAACGATGTAGAGTGTGCCATCACTGCCGATATTGGGTGAGGCGCTGATTCGGGC
>Ga0335077_10013560_pt1 | contig 10190 bp, 8 predicted proteins | sample Lox_Sample_31_FD_207151 | JGI IMG/M metagenome (GOLD analysis project Ga0335077, IMG submission 207151) | Soil microbial communities from Loxahatchee National Wildlife Refuge, Florida, United States - Lox_Sample_3.1 | ecosystem: Environmental > Terrestrial > Soil > Wetlands | place: USA: Florida...
TGCGCGCCACGTCACGCCAGAAGGAGATGGCGCTGCGAGCCGCGCTGGGAGCGGGAAGACATCAAATCGTGGCTCACCTGCTGCGCGAAAGTGTGGTGCTCTCTGTTTTTTCAGGCGCCCTGGGGCTGTTGATCGGGGTTTGGATTCTGGATTTGTTTGTGCGTTTCGGTCCCCCGGACCTCTTCCAAGGACAGAATTTGCAGGTGAACGCTTTTGTGGCGATGGTCATTTTCGTCCTTTCCCTGCTGACGAGTCTGTTCTTCGGTCTGGCGCCAGCCTTCAGCGCGTCGAGAGTGGACCTAAATGAAGCTCTGAAAGCAGGCTCGCGAGGCGCCGCCGGTCGCCCTGGAAGCCGCCGCCTGCGCGGCTTTCTGGTAGTCTCTGAAGTCGCGCTATCGCTGGTGTTACTGGTCGGCGCCGGCCTGCTGATTCGCAGTTTCGCGCGCATCCAGAGCGTCAATCCCGGATTCAGAACCGGCCACCTGCTGACCGCCCGCCTCGCCTTGCCTGTGGTTCAATATCGTGAGCCCTCCCAGATCCGCGATTTCTACTCGCAATTGCAGGCCAGAATCGCAGCGCTTCCCGGCGTCAAGTCCGTGGCTTTGGCCAATGGCATCCCGTTCGGCGCGGGCAGCGGCGGCGGTTCGTTCAACATCGTAGGGCGCCCATGGCCGCCGTCGAAGCCAGTCCCCGATGTGGCGAAACGCATTGCGAGCCCCGGCTACTTCGAAACGCTGGGGATTCCGCTCCGCCAGGGCCGAACCTTCGCGCCGCAGGATGCTGGCGCCGCGCCAAGAGTAGCGGTCGTTGACGAGATCTTTGCCAGGACCTTCTTCCCAACAGGCGATGCCATCGGCCGGCAGATCTCCGGCCCGGGACCGAAAGGGCCGAACACCGAGAATTACCAGATCGTTGGAATCGTCGGCGCCGCCAAGGATCACAGCCTCCTCATGGAGCCGGAGGCTCGCATCTATTACCCGTCGCTGCAGGAGCCGTTCTTCTACATGAACCTGGTGGTTCGCGCCGCCGGGGATCCGCTAGGGCTCGTCCCGTCGATCCAGCGTCACGTGCGCGAGCTCGACCGCAATCTGCCCGTCTACAAGATCGCCACCATGGAGCAACTGCTCTCCGACTCGCTCGAACGGCGCCGCATTTCCATGCTGCTGCTGGCTGCGCTGGCGGGTGTGGCGCTCCTGCTGTCGGCCATTGGAGTTTACGGCGTCGTGGCTTATTCGGTGGGCCAGCGGACATCGGAGATCGGTATTCGCATGGCCTTGGGCGCGGAAGCCGGCGACGTGCTTGGAATGGTTCTTCGCCACGCTATGCGGCCGGTCATGACGGGAATCACAATCGGGCTATTGCTCTCCGCGGCGGTCACAAGACTGCTGTCCAGTTTGCTCTATCACGTCGCCGCCACCGATCCACTCACATTCGCGGCGGTTCCATCCATTCTGTTGCTGATCGCAATCGCCGCCGCGTTGATCCCCGCGCGCCGAGCAACCCACGTAGCACCCACTGCCGCGTTGCGATACGAATAGGTGGCGCAGGTTTCAACCTGCGACCTCCCGGTGCCGGTCGAAGCCCCAGGCCCAGAACGGCACCAGCCATCCGGCGAAAGCGCTAACCATGAGCACACGGGTGTTGGGCGGTGGGGATCCGAACATCGCTCCGGCGTAAAGCAATAGCGAAATCGCTAGGAAAGCCAAGAGTGAAAGCCGCCCCGCTCGGTCGCGTGCCCGCGTCGTCGAGACATAAAGCCAGACTCCCGCGGCGTACATCGCCAGCTCGACGGCCAGCGTACCCGAGATCGAGTTCCAAAGCCCCAGCCCCACGCGCGGCCCACCCGGGTAGAGCGGCATATCGGGCCGGTGCGTCACGAAGTCCAGCACCCAGTGGCTGACAACTCCCAGGGCAATCACCACGGCTCCGCCCGTGTAATGCGTCATGGCCCAGTAAACCAGCGCGAACAGCACACCCCAGCCGCATGCCGTGAGCAGGCTGTGCGAAATCGGGTAGCTGACGAACTCGAGCGGCGTGACGGCAGTGTTCCCAGGGTCGATCCGAACCTGTTCCCACCCAAGCGCCAAAAAGATGGGCCACAGCAAATCGAGCAGCGTAGGCGCAGCCATCAACACGCCGAGTGAAGCCCGCGGAGCCAGCCGCTTTGATGCAAACCCAACCGCAAAATGCCCAACGAACATGACTCTTTCGCCGCGTCGCTCAGTGAGGCATTTTTCCTAGCGGCAGCCGGCGCTGGAACATCTGATAGATGTGGTGCGCCTCGTGGTGTGCCATGTACTCCACCTGGAAGTGCACGTCGTAGTGCGGGAATTGGGGATGGTGGCCGCCACGGTGCCATTCGACGGGCGACAGTTTCTCCAGCCGATCCGTAAACCGCCCGCGGTGCGCGAGGAATGCCGCCAGCGTGTTAGCGCCCGTGTTAGCCAGCATCTTGTCGAATTCCGGGTCATTGTCCGGTTCGTATCGCGCCACCGCCGGGTTGTCCCGCGAAAGCATTGCTTCGATGCGCTCGTCGAACACCTCTTGCATGCGCTCCAAGTGGCACAACAGTTCTTTCAGTGACCATTTGTCCGGAACGGTCCGTTTCGCGAGCGATGCCTCGTCCAGCCCCGCGGTGATGCGCTTGACTTCGCCAGTCATCTCGCGCAGCCGCCCCACCAGTTTGCGGTGGGCCTCGTGCTTATCCGAATGTTGGTGTTCCGCCATGTGTTCAGTCTCCTTCGCGATTGGATGCCGACACCTGTTACAAGCTTCAACTCCAGCGGCCGGAAAGGTCCGCCTGGGGCGTTGCGATCGACTGAAACCGCACCAGCCGGATAGCGTCGCTGCCCTTCGTGGAAATGAACGGCATCAATCCCCGGTCCAAAATCGCGTCGACCGCCTGCTCGCCCAGCAGCACCTCACCACACGGCTTGAGGTGAGATTCGCCATCCGCCTTATAATTGTGGGCGGGCAAGCCGGTGATTTCACAGATCTCGCCGGGGCGCATCTTCCAGCCGGATTCCGAGAACGCTTCGCCCAGCAGATAGGCGCAAGCCAGCCCGGGGTTTCCCCAGACGTATTCTTCGTGCGGCGCAGACTCGGGGAATTCTTCGAACGCGAACAGCTCCGTGGACTCAGTCTGCTTACCGTAAGGAAGGCGCAGCAGGAATCGAGGCAGCGCCAGACCCAGCCAGCTCGCCTGCGGCAACCGCCGCAGCGCGTCCCAGGCGTCGACGCCGTTCTGCGAGGATCTCTTGCGCCACTTGCGTGGTTCGGGCATCTCCGCCAAAGACTCGCAACCCAGCACGTGCGGCGATGCGGCCGCCAGAAACGGCGCACCCGCATGGCGCGCGACGGCGGCCATGCGTCCGAGCAACTGCACGTCGTCACTGCTAGCATCGAACGTGTAGTTAGCCGCCAGCACGGACCACGGCTCGCCACGCGGCAGCCCCTCGATCAACATTTCGTAGGTCGCCACCATATCCGCCGCCAGCTCGGGTTTGGCGATATCCAGAAGGTAGACTTTCAGATTCTCGCCGGTGGAAAGGCGGCGGATCAGAAAGAACAGACCGCGCCACGCCGCTTCGAGCGCCTGAAAATCCGCGTGATGCAGCAAGGCGCACATCTGGCCGCTGATGGCGGCATCCACCTGCGCCACAAGGTCGGCCTTCTGCGGGTCGGGCTTGGGCTCGACGTACGGCGCCACGATGTCGCGCAGGAGCGCCTGGAAATCATCCAAAGCGCGCGCCGGCCGAGCTGCGCCGGTGCGGGATTCTGTTGCGCTTATTGCCTGCTCGAATAATTCGCGCGCCGACAGACGCGAGATATCGGGGCTTCGCGGCGAGGCGGGCGCTGGTGGCGAGGCCGCACCCAGCCAGGAACGCACTTCCGATGCGGCGGCTTCGAACGTGCTGCGATCGTTCAGCTTCTCGCGCGTGTCGCGCAATGCCTGAAAGATTTTCAACCGCTCGAAAATGCGATCGGGATGAAAATCATCCAGCCCTATAAAGCGAACCGGAATGCGCGGACCGTCCGGGCCGCCGAGGGGCAAAATCAGTTCAGGCGCCAGCCGCGCAATCGTGTCTTCGAAATTGTCGCGGTCAATAAGAACTGCTTTGCGGTCTTGCAGCCTGGCATCCAGCACACCGCGGTTTTCACGTCCGCTGAAATCGCCGAGAACGGCAATATGAAACGGCGAATCCGGTTCGCGAGGTTCCACCCGCTGGCTCCGCTCTCCGGTCTCGATTTCCACGCTGGCAAAAGAAGAGGGGCGCGCCATGGCTTCTGCAACGTTATCGCAAATGCCGGCAGAAATCGAGGGCCCGCGCGAAGCTGCAGATCAGGACTTTTGGCTGGAAAGAAAAATAAGGTTTGGCAGGTCTCACGAACCTGCCAAACCTGGCAGGATGGTTACTTCGTGGGAGCAGGCGTGGCTGGCGTAGCAGCGGGGGCGCTTTTCGCGCTCTTCTTGCTCGTCTTGCTCTTTTTGTGATGCACCTTCTTGGTCGTTGTCGAGGTCTCGGTAGCCGGCTTGTTTTCCGGCTTGGCAGCGGCAAACGCCGCCGTGCTAAGAACCATGGCTGCACCAAGCATCAATGCGGAAAGCTTTTTCATTTTCGTTTTCTCCTCTTTCTTCTGGGGCGTTCGCCCTCAACACTAGAGACGCGGCGGATTCTATACTCTCGCTTAATAGGCAGTTAAAGTTCCTTAAGGCGCGGCGTGCTAACCTCAGGCAATATGGCATTTTCGGAGTCGTTCTTCGCCTCGCGGTTTGGCATCACCCGCGGCGACCTCGAATCCTACCTGGCTGATGGCCTCTCCCAAGGCGCTGATTACACTGACTTGTACTTCGAAATATCTCTCCACTGTGTGGTCCCAGATGAAACGAAGAGCTGGCTTCAATGTCACTTCGCACTGAAACCTTAGGAAACCCAGGCCTAATGTTGGTTTCAGGACTCTGGTTGTAGGAATTACCGAAGAATGTGAGAATCGATTCTTAAATGGAGGCGGCGTGAAGATCGAGAGTGTTTCAATAACCAACTTCAAGCGGTTTCGCAATCTCGATCTCGAAATCAAAAATAGGGCTCTAGGTGAGATTGCGGATCAGTTCCTGATTCTGGGGGACAATGGTAGCGGAAAAACCACGATCCTCCAGGCAATCGCCCTCTCGCTTTCCGCGGCATCCGCCATCACGCGTGGTGTCGACGAATTCGATTGGCTAGGCTGGGTACCTGGCCGCTATAAACGCTGGGGCCAGCCAATCATCGAGCTTGTAGTTCACTTTTCCAAGGAGGAGCTTGAGGCGACACACGAGGCTGCTAGGCGGTGGTGGGAAATCTCTGGGAGCCGCCACCCGCAGAGCACTCCGTTCATCGAGCCTGGCCGCGATTCTCCGGTCAGATTGCGCTTCGAGGGCGAACACTTCCCGAGTAATTCGCGCGCGGAGCTGTTTCAGTTTCAGGGCCGTAGATATGCCGCGGCTCTTCTAGCGACTGACCAGTCCGCTCGTGATCTCTTTGAGCGCCTGCCGGGAATCTTTTGGTTCGATCAGTTTCGAAATCTTGCCGCCCCGCCGGTAGTTGCAGAACCGAGCAAGACCGACGGCACGAACGGGGAAGGTGCGGGACGCGTGTCCTACGCCGTCGGCGTGGCCCGGCTCAGAGACTATCTGAATAAGTGGAAACTAGCGCGTATTAGTAGAGGCCCTTCGTCCACTGGGCATGACTTCCTGATGGAACTCGAAAACCTGTACAAGAAAGTGTTCCCAGGGCGTTCGTTTAGCGATCCAGAGCCTATGTACGTAGGGGGTATTCCCTCACCTTCAGACTACTATTTCACGATCTCGGACGGCAGCCGCACATACGACATCGAGGAGATGTCCGCTGGCGAGCAGTCCGTTTTCCCCATTCTTTACGAATTCGTGCGCCTCCAGATCAAGAACTCAGTTGTTTTGATAGATGAGATTGATTTGAACTTGCACCCGCCGCTGGCGCAGCGGTTTCTGAAGCTTTTACCCCAAATTGGACGTGACTGCCAATTCATTTACACCACGCATTCAGAGACAGTGAGCGACGTTGTTAGCCCGGCACAGGTAGCCCGGCTGGAAGGAGGGGCTCTTTGCCGGTAGACCTGCTCCTCTGTGAGGGAGCACCGAACAGCCCTGACGTGCGAATTCTGACCAAACTGCTCTCGGGGTTCTGCGGCGAGGTCCGACCTTCGGGATCGAAATACGGAATGGGTGAAAAGATCCTCGCTCGACGAGAGGCCATTGGAAGCCTTCGGATAGCTGGTCTGTTGGATGGCGATTTTCAAGTAGATTGGCCGATCCCCGAACCCTTGCAGTGGTCGGCAAGCGGCACTAGCTTTGGATGGCGTTGGGGTCGAAAGGAAGTCGAGAATTACATAATCGACCCCGAGGTTGTCCTCAGAAGCCTGGGCTGGGATACCGACCGTGGTCGGGTGTATCGCAATGCGCTCGAGGCCGCAGCTGACAGTATCCAGGTCTATGAGGCTGCGAGAACGGCTTTAGCTTTTTCGCGCAAACGGTTTAACCCCCTGCCATCTAGCTGGGGCAGAGCGCGAGGGGGTGACAAACACGAGTTTCCCGATGATTTAAGTGAGGGCGCTTGTCGCCAGGGCATTCAGGACATCGTCGGCTCACACGGCAAGGGCCAAAGCGTTCTAATCGAGGAGGTCATCACCCAATTTGACCGCCTGCTTCCTGACTTCCGGGCGGGCGGTGTCCGAAGGAATGCCTACCTCGGGACCTACGCAGGAAAGGACCTGCTGTTGGCGATGGAAACAGGTCTCGGCACCTTCGGATTCAATAACGGGGGCGCATTTCGGGAAAAGATTCTCCTCGGCATCGAGAAGACGGACAGCGACATAGCGACGTGGGTGCCCGAGTGGCAGGCGCTGCGAGATGCCGTCGAGTCGTTCACTGGCGTGTTCTGATCCGCTGCCGGCTAGGCGCGACTTTCAAGAATGAGCCGAGTCTGTTAACGTCAACACATATGGCATTTTCGGAGTCGTTCTTCGCCTCGCGGTTTGGCATCACTCGCGGCGACCTCGAATCCTACCTGGCTGATGGCCTCTCCCAAGGCGCTGATTACGCTGACTTGTACTTCGAATATCTCTCCACCAGTCACATCATCATCGACGAATCCATCGTGAAAAGCGCCACGCAGGGTGTCTCACTCGGAGTCGGTGTGCGCGTGATCGCGGGAGAACGCACCGGATACGCCTATAGCGACGACCTGAGCCCCGAGAAGATCCGCAAAGCCGCGCGCGTGGCCGCGTGCATCGCAGCCGGCCCCGCAAAAGTGGAAAAGACCGCGCTCGAAGAAGGAAAGAAGAGAAATCTGTACCCGGTCTTGTTAGCGCCCCACGAAACCGCTTTCACCGAGCGTGTCGAACTGGTGAAGCGCGCCGACGCTGCCGCGCGAGCTTACGATGCGCGTGTTTTCCAGGTACAGGCCGTCTATGCCGACAGCCTGCGCCACGTCATGATCGCCACCAGCGCCGGCGTGTTGAGCTTCGACCGCCAGCCGCTGGCGCGGATGAACGTAGCCGCGCTCGCCCGGCAGAACGGAGGCGCGCCGCAGCGCGGATACTCCGGAGGCGGCGGACGCGTCGAGCTGTCCTTCTTCCTCGAGGAAAAAACGCCGGAGCATTTCGCGCGCGAAGCCGCCCGCCAGGCCATCGTGCAATTGGACGCCGTGGAAGCTCCGGCCGGCGAGACTACCGTCGTGCTGGGCCCTGGCTGGCCGGGCATTCTGCTCCACGAAGCCGTCGGTCACGGCCTGGAAGCCGACTTCAACCGGAAGAAAGTCTCCGCCTTCAGCGGCCGCATCGGCCAGCAGGTGGCCAGCCCGCTCTGCACCGTCATCGACGATGGCACCATCCGGAATCGCCGCGGCTCGCTCAATGTCGATGATGAGGGGAATCCCACGCAGCGCAACGTGCTTATCGAGAATGGTATTCTGCGCGGCTATCTGCAGGACCAGCTCTCCAGCCGGATTCTCGGTGAATCGCCGACCGGCAATGGACGCCGCGAAAGTTACGAGCACATCCCCATGCCGCGCATGACCAACACCTTCATGCTGGCCGGGGAAAGCGACCGCGAAGAGATTATCCGCTCCGTTCACAAGGGCATTTATTGCGTGAGCTTTGGTGGCGGGCAGGTGGACATCACCAGCGGCAACTTTGTTTTCTCTGCTTCGGAGAGTTATTTGATCGAAGACGGGAAACTCACCCGGCCGGTACGCAACGCCACCCTGATCGGCAATGGGCCCGAGGCCATGCGCTACGTCAGCATGGTGGGCAACGATCTCGAGCTCGACGAAGGCATCGGCATTTGCGGCAAAGAAGGCCAGAGTGTTCCGGTGGGCGTCGGCATTCCCACGATCAAGGTGGATCGCATGACCGTGGGAGGCACGGCTTGACCGACAATCATCTCGCAGAACTCGCCTCTTCGACCGTGAAACAGGCGCTCGAGCGAGGCGCAGGCGCCGCCGAATGCACGATCGCGGAAGGGAGCGAGTTTTCCGTCAATGTGCGCATGCGCGAGGTCGAGAGCCTGAAACAGGCGGGCTCGCGCGGCGCGGGTTTGCGGATTTTGATCGGCAAACATACAGGCTCCGCTCACACCTCGGATCTTTCGCCGGACGGCATCCGCCAGATGGTGGGTGCCGCCCTCGAACTGGCCTCCATTACGGGCGAAGATCCGCATGCAGGCCTGCCCGACGACGGCGAGTTCGGGGCGATTCCGGGCGACCTGCAGCTTTACTGCCCGGATGTCGAGAAGTTGGAAACACCGTTCAAAATCGAGCAGGCGCGAGCCGCAGAAGCCGCCGCCCTGGCCGTCGATCCGCGCATCAGCAACTCCGAGGGCGGCTCGTTCGCGTCGCATCTGGGCAAGCGCGTGTTTGCCAACTCACGCGGATTCGCTGGAGAGTACTGCACCAGTTACTGCTCGCTCTCCGCAGCCCCGGTGGCGCGGGAGGGCGATTCCATGGAGAGGGATTACTGGATTTCACAGGCGCGCGGCTTCGCGAGTCTGGAACCTGCCGGACACATCGGCCGCATCGCCGCCGAGCGAACGCTGCGCCGCCTGGGCGCGCGCAAAGTGGAGACGCAACGCGTGCCGGTGATTTTTGAACCGCGCACGGCACGCAGCCTGCTCGAAAACATTTTCGAAGCCGTGCATGGCGATTCCATCTACCGTCATGCCTCGTTCCTCGCTGGAAGGCTGGATCAGCAGGTTGCCTCCCGGAACCTGACCGTGGTCGACGACGGCACCATCCGGGGTCTATTCGGCAGCTCGCCGTTCGACGATGAAGGCGTACCCACGCGCCGCACACTGGTGATCGACCGGGGCGTGCTGAAAAGCTATTTGCTCAATACGTACACGGCACGCAAGCTGGGGATGAAGACCACGGGCAACGCTTCGCGCGGGCTTTCGGGGAATGCCGGCATCGGGCATGGCAATCTGTTTATCGAGGGCGGCGCTCGCACGCCCGCCGAGATCATAGCGTCCGTCTCCAATGGCTTTTACGTGACCGAGTTGATCGGCTCGGGAGTGAATATTGTCACGGGTGACTATTCGCGCGGCGCCGCCGGCCTCTGGATCCATAACGGGGAACTGGCGTTTCCCGTCTCCGAAGTCACAATCGCCGGAAATTTGAATAATATGTTGATGGGGATGGAAACCATCGGATCGGATCTGGAGTTTCGCGGCTCCACCGCCGCTCCCACTCTTCTCATCCCGGAGATGACCGTTGGCGGCCGATAGCAAAATCCAAGAGGTTAAGGTACCGATTCCCATTCCATTGATCGTGGGCGCCGTCGTCGTGGCGCTGGGCCTGGGAGCGTGGGGTTTCCTGGGTTATTGGGAACGCACGCACCCGCCCGCGCCGGGCGTCCTGACAGCGGAAGCCAAGCAATACGTCCGCAGCCTGCAGTTGAGTGACGTGGAAATGAAGGCCACCGAGAGCTATATGAAGCAAAAGGTGGTCGAGATTACCGGGAAAATCGCGAATAACGGTTCCCGCGCCATCAACGTGATCGAAATCAACTGCGTTTTCCGCGACGCCTACGGGCAAGTGGTGCTGCGCGAGCGCGTGATCGTCGTCGGCCGCCGCACCGGCACACTCACGCCTGGCGACAAAAAAAGCTTCCGGCTGGCC
>Ga0335077_10013561_pt1 | contig 10189 bp, 10 predicted proteins | sample Lox_Sample_31_FD_207151 | JGI IMG/M metagenome (GOLD analysis project Ga0335077, IMG submission 207151) | Soil microbial communities from Loxahatchee National Wildlife Refuge, Florida, United States - Lox_Sample_3.1 | ecosystem: Environmental > Terrestrial > Soil > Wetlands | place: USA...
CAGGGAAGCCCTGGACATCTTCCGAAAGGCTCCCAGCAGCCGGCCGGTCGATGCCGCGTGGGCCTGGCAGGGCCTCGGCGAGGTGGCTCTCTTGCGGGGCCGGCCGGCCGAGGCGGAAAAGGATTTCCGCGCCGCCCTGAAGATCCGGCAGGAGGCTCCCGGAGCCGGTCCCGAGCAGGTGGCCGCGTCCGAAGCCGGACTGGGCCGCGTTCTGTGCGAGTCCGGCGCTACCGTAGAGGGGGAACGTCTCCTCCGCGACGCCGCCGCTTTGCGCCAGAAGGCCCTGCCCGCGTCCCATTGGCGGATCGCCTTCACGCAGGCCCTGCTGGGCCGCTGTCTCACCGCCGAAAAGCGCTACGCCGATGCCGAACCGCTCCTGCTGAACGCTTATGAGGCGTTGCGGGCCAAGCGCGGCGAAGGCAGAGAAGATACGGCCGTGGCAGCCACCGGCCTCGCCACCCTGTACGAAGCCTGGGGCAAGCCCGACCGGGCGGCCCCCTACCGGAAGCAAGCGCGATAATAGAATCAATGCAGAACATTCTGCCAGTTCTATGTTTTATCGCCGGCTTCGCCCTCGCCTGGCTGGTCCTGCGCGGCCGCCGGCGGGACAACGACGCCGAGGCCTTCGCGGCTCTCGCCACCGCCACGCTCGCGCCCGTTCGGGAATCGCTCGACAAGGTAGACCACAAGATCCAGGAGCTGGAAAAAGCCCGCGCCGGCGCCTACGCCACTCTCAGCGAGCAGGTGCGCAGCCTGGTCGAGACCCAGTCTCAATTGCGCACCGAGACCGGCAAGCTGGTCACCGCCCTGCGTACGCCGAGCGCCCGCGGCCGCTGGGGCGAGATTCAGTTGAAGCGCGTGGTCGAAATGGCCGGCATGCTCGATCATTGCGACTTCTGGCCGCAGACCACGCTACAGGGCGAAGAGGGCCGTCTGCGCCCCGACCTGGTCGTCCGGCTGCCCGCCGGCAAGACCATCGTCGTCGACGCCAAGACCCCGCTCGAAGGGTATCTCGCCGCGGTCGAAGCCACGGACGACGCTACCCGCAAGGCCCGCCTCGCCGACCACGCCCGGCAGGTGCGCACCCACCTCGCCTCGCTCGGCCGCAAGTCGTATTGGGAGCAGTTCGACCAGGCGCCCGAATTCGCCGTCCTGTTCCTGCCCGGCGAAAGCTTCTTCAGCGCGGCGCTGGAGACGGACGCCTCGCTGATCGAATATGGCGTGGGCCAGAACGTCATCCTGGCCACTCCGACCACCCTGATCGCGCTGCTGCGCGCGGTGGCTTACGGCTGGCGCCAGGAGAAGCTGGCGCAGAACGCAGCCGAGATCAGCGCGCTCGGCAAGGAGCTGTACAAGCGTCTCAGCGACATGGGCGACCACTGGAACCGGGTGGGCCGCGCACTCGACCGCGCGGTGGAAGCCTACAACAGCGCCGCGGGGAGCTTGGAGAGCCGCGTCATGGTCAGCGCGAGGCGGTTCGAGGATTTGAAGACCGCACCGCTGGGCGTCGAGATTCCGCGTCTGGAACCGGTGGAGAAGGTGACCCGCGAGGTTCCCTAGGTTCGCGCCATCTGACGGTACTCCAACTCCGAATTCCCGGGCAGCAGCACCCATAGAGTGTAGATGCCGATCGCGGTGCCGAACGGGAAGTGGAGCAGGCTCAGGAACGCGATCACGATCGCCAGCAGCCGCGCCCAGGACTGCCGGTCCAGCAGGCCCCAGCCGGCGATGATCCCGAGGATTCCTTTGACCATCAGAATTCCGCCGATAAAGCGGAAAAGGCCTCCGAAAAAGAACGGGAAGTCGGAGTTGAAGGGGAGCCAGTGTGGCATCGAGCCCACAATCAGGCCCGGTATCAGATGAATGACGGAATAAACAATCCAGAGAATGCCCAGCGTCCGGATGTGCCCGGCAACCCGGGGCCCGGGAACCTGGGCCTGCGGCGCCGGTACAAACGACTTGCCGCAGGTGGGACAGAAGCGCGCCGTCTGTGGCAGGCTCGTGCCGCAACGATCGCAGAACATACGTCACCTCCGCGCTAACTATCTTATACGGAGGTGACGTAAATTTTGTTCCCTAGTGCCCACCCCCCGGAATGTGAAAGTCGCCCGGACCGAACCCGAGGAACGCGTCTCCCAGGTTGTTGAGCGTAGTCTGCTGGGATGTGGTCAACAGGGCGTAGAATGCCGCGTCCGCCTTGGCCTGAATCGCCAAAATCTGGCCTTGTGCCGTGCCGATGGCCGCCGATTGCGTCGCGATCCCGGCCTGGTCGTTGGCCTTGATGGCGGTGTTGAGCGCCGCGTGCGCCGTGTTGATCGTGGTCTGGAGGGGCGTGATCGCGTTCAGCTCGGCGGTGAAAATCGTGGTAGCCTGCGTCTGCTGCCCGCTCGTCAGGGTGAGCAGTTTGGTCAGGAACGCCACTTCGCGCGATACGATGGTGGCCACGTCGGGCGGATTCGTGCTGGTGGATCCACCGCCGCCGGCGTCGAATCCGAAATCGGGCCGTCCCTGCGCCAGGATGGCGCCTGTAGAGAGTACTGCGATGGCTGCCGCGTGAGTCAGGAACTTCTTCATGGATACCTCGCTTGGGATTGATTGACGCGCATCGGCGCGTGCCCCATCCCGTGCACGCATCATGCCGCGCAATCTCCGTCGCAAGCTCAACAAAATGCGAAGGCGGCAGCTTTCCACCGGCGGCAGCGTGCCGCAAAAACGACTGCGGGATGCGGCGAGGTGGCGAGCGTCAGTTTGCCGCCCGGAAGTCGCGCAGCACCGCCGCCCAGCCCGGGTATCCGCGCGCCGCGGAGTAAGCATCCTCTTCCAACTGGAACGCGATGTCTACACGCCCTCCAGCAGGAAGCTCCGCCGCCCGCGCGGCAAAGTTCCAGGCCTTGAGCGACAGCGTGCGCCCGCCCTGGCGCACGATCAGCCGGAGGTGCTTCTCCTTCCACACCACCGGCGGCCCGGCCAGTTCCACACTCAGCGCCGCGAACATGGGCGGCGGATTGCCGTGCCCGAACGGCGCCAGCGCGAAGACTTCTTCGATGGCTCGCTCGGAGATTTCACGCAGCTCCATCACCGCGTCGATCTCGACCCGGCGCATCAAATCTTCCGGCGCCAGCTTCGATGCGGCGCAGGCGTTGAAACGCTCGCGAAACTCGGGCACGCGAGCGGCGTCGAGCGTGACTCCCGCGGCGTGTTGGTGCCCTCCGAAACGGACGAACAGACCGGCCATGGATTCCAGGGCGTCCAAGAGGTGAAAGCCGGGAATGCTGCGGCCGGAGCCCTGCGCCAGTCCATCCTCGGGATTCCGGCTGAGCACGAATACCGGGCGATGCAACCGCTCCACGAGCCGGCTGGCCACGATCCCCAGCACGCCGCGGTGCCAATCCTCGGCGTAGTAAACGAGCGCGCACTCCTCGTCGGCCACCGCGATCTGCTCGCAGATTTCGCGGATCTCCGCTTCCACCTGCTGACGCGTGGTGTTCTGCTCGTGAAGCTGGCGCGCCAGCTCGCGGGCGCGCTCCAGGTCGCTGGTCAAAAACAGCTCTACTACCGCCCTGGCCGTGTCCATCCGGCCGGCAGCGTTCATCCGCGGAGCGATCTGGAACGCGACCTGCCGCGCGCTGGGCACGTTGCCGTTCGTGAATCCCGCGACGTCCAGCAGCGCGCGCAGCCCCGGATTCCGCACCGCTCCGAGCCCGCGGAGACCGTGCGCCACAATCACCCGATTCTCTCCGGTGAGCGGAACCACGTCGGCGACGGTGGCGATGGCCGCGATCTTGAGGAAGGACTCCGCCACCCGCCGGACGCGATCCGGCGTCCAGCCCATCGCCGGCAACAATCCCTGAATCAGCTTGAGCGCCACGCCGGCGCCACAGAGGTTTTTCTCCGGATACCCGCAATCCGGGCGGTTGGGATTCAGCACCGCCAGCGCGGGAGGCAGCTCCTCTTCCGGCAGGTGATGGTCGGTTACGATCACGTCCATCCCGAGCCCGGCAGCGCGCCGCACCACTTCGGCCGCGCGAATCCCGGTATCCACGCTGACGATCAGCTTGACGCCCTGTTCGGACGCCGCTTCGACGACCTCCGACCGCATCCCGTAGCCATCCTTGAGCCGGTGCGGCACGTGGTAGGACGCGGCGCCGCCGGCCAGCTCGATCGCCTTGGTGAGCAGCACCACGCTGGTGGTTCCATCGACATCGTAGTCGCCGTAAATGAGGATGCGCTCGCGGTTACGGATGGCCCGCGCCAGCCGCTCGACGGCAGCGGCCATATCGCGCAACGCAAGCGGATCGTGCAAGTCCTCGAAAGCCGGATTGAGGAAACGCCGGGCCGCGGCCGGTTCGCTCAGGCCGCGATGCACGAGCACCTTCGCGGCCAGCGTCGAGAGATGGAGCTCGCCGGCAAGCGCCGCGGCGCCCGCCGGATCCGGCTCGGGAAGCAGCCAGCGCGCGCTAGTTCTTGGAGAAATACCCGCCAAGCGAGTTGCCTTCGTCCAGCTCGTCTTCGGTGATACTGGCCGCGATCTCGTCTTCGATGCCCAGGAACTCCTCGTACCAATCGGGCTGGAGCTCGTACACGTACAGGCGGGAATCGTGATCGAAGGCCAGCTCGATAGAGCAGGTTGTGCCCTCGTAGGCACGCAGTTTGCGCAGGCGGGCCTGATAGTCGCGCTCGTCTTCGTCGTCGAACTCGACGTCGTCGAGCTGCTCCAGCAGGTCGTCGATGTCCTCGGATTCGAACTCGCGGCTCGCGAACAGAATGAGCTTCGCGCCCGCTTTGGTGGCGACTTCCAGAAACATTTGATAATCCGGGTAATGCTCCGCATCCCAGAGGACCATCTGGTTGCCTTCCAGCGCGCCGGGACTGCTGCGGAAGATCGCAAAATCGCGCGATTCGAGATACTCCAGAATCTCGCGCTTCAAACTGTCGAGGTTGAGGTCCACGTAATGTCCAATTTAAGTCAACAATAGAATATCAGAGGGCTCCGCCAGATCGCGGGCCGCCGGCGTGACAAGGGTCTTCGGTCCGATGCGGATTTTGCGCTTCTCCCGGATGGCCTGGCGCACGTCGGCCTCGCAGACGAAGTCTACAACAGGGGTCAGGGGTCGGGGGTCGGGGGTCGAGGGTGGCGGCGCTTCCGCGCCGGAAGTGGTCAGTCAACTATAGCCGCCGGATTTGCCGCGCTGCGACAGGAAATTATCCACGACTTCAGCAGCGATATTCGACACCACGCCCTGTTTTACGGGCGCAGGAGTCGAGCAGCCGCAGGAAGGTCCGGAGGAGGCGACGGCAACTCCCTTCGTTGCCAGGTACCGCTCCACCGCCGCTACCACGTCCGAGCGGTCGATGCTGCCGCCCGCGGCGCCGATGGTCCCGCCATCCGGAGCTTGCCGGTAGTCGAGCGGCATCTCGAAGGCCTGCTCCGGCGTGCGCACGGTGTACGCCAGGCGCTTGATGTTGATCAGATGTTGCGGGCCGACGTTGTCCGAGGTGCTGTTCCCCGCCATCGCGCCGCAGCCCAGCGTCATCGACGGGAAGACGTTGGTGGTGATTCCCGTCGAGCCCTGCGGCGCGGGGGTGTTCACCAGGCAGCGCATGGCAGGCATTCGCATGCCGAATTCGCGAATGCGGGTATCGTTCTTCGAGTAGATCACCGCGGTGTGGCCAGCGCCTCCGAACTTCAGGAGCGCGAAGCTCGTGTCGAGCGCGGCGTTGAAGTCCGCGACAAACAACAGCGCCAGCACCGGCGAAAGTTTCTCCGCCGAGAGCGGGAACTTCTTGCCCACACCTTCGATTTCGCAGCACAGAATCGACGTGTCCCCAGGCACCTCGAACCCGGCCATTTTGGCGACCTTGGTGGGCGCCTGCCCGACACACTGCGGATTCACGGTCCAGTTCGGCTGGATGAGCAGCTTGCCCAGCGCCTCTTTCTGGGCGTCGGTGCAGAAGTATGCCTTCTGCTCCTTCAGCAGGCTGACGATGCGGTCGCGCAGCGAATATTCCGCGACGATCGCCTGCTCGCTGGAGCAGACCGTGCCGTAATCGAAGCTTTTGCCCGCGACGACCTTGGCGACGGCATCCTCCAGGTCCGCCGAGGTGTCGATGAGCACCGGCACGTTTCCCGGCCCCACGCCGAATGCCGGCTTGCCGCTCGAGTACGCCGACTTCACCATGCCGTGGCCGCCGGTCGCCAGGATCACCGCCGTGCGCTCGTGCCGCATCAGCGTCTGGATGCCCTCCATGGTCGCCAGCTCCACGCACTGGATGATGTCTTCGGGCGCACCCGCCTCGAGGGCCGCCTGGTACAGGACTGCCGCCGTCTGGCAGGTGCAGCGGTGCGCGCGCGGATGCGGGCTGATCACGATGGCGTTCCCCGCCTTGAGCGAGATCAGGGTCTTGTACATCGCCGTCGAAGTCGGGTTGGTGGTCGGCAGAATCGCCGCCACCACGCCCAGCGGCACTCCGATTTCGGTGATCTTTTCCTCGGGAAGCTCGCGCAGCACGCCGACCGTCTTCATGCCCCGCATGCGGCGCGGAAGCCAGTCGCAATTCAGAATATTCTTGATGTACTTGTCTTTGGCGTTGCCGTAGCCGGTTTCTTCCACCGCCAGCTCGGCCAGCCGCCTCGCATTGGCGCGCGCAGCCGCCGCCATCCGCTCGACGATGGCGTCGATCTGCTCCTGCGAGTAGGTCCGGTACTTCTGCCAGGCGGCCCACGCCTTTTCCACCTTGGAGCGGACCTCCTGTACCGAGAGGAGATCTTTGTCTTCCAGCATGCGGCGTTACTTTTTGATGCCGCCGGTGGGGAGGATTTTTTCGACCTCCTCGTGCGGCCGCGGAATCACGTGTACGCTGACCAGCTCGCCAACCCGGCGCGCGGCGGCGGCGCCGGCGTCGGTGGCGGCTTTGACCGCGCCGACATCGCCGCGGCACTGCACCATCACCAGTCCCGCGCCCACGAATTCCTTGCCGGTCAGCACCACGTTCGCCGTCTTCACCATGGCGTCGGCGGCTTCGATCGCGCCCACCAAACCCTTCGTTTCAATCAGGCCAAGGGCCTCCATGTAGCCTCCCAATCGGTGAAAGATCTAACGTAGCACGAATGAAGGACAGGCTTCAGCCGGTCCATCCCGCAATCGCATCGGCGATCCGCCGGCTCGCCTGACCATCCCCGTACGGATTGTGAATCCGCGACATGCGCTCCCTCTCCTGCTCGTCCTCGAGCAGCCGCGCCGCTTCTTTCTCGATCGCATTCGGGTCCGTCCCGACCAGCCGCACTGTTCCCGCCTCCACGGCCTCCGGCCGCTCCGTCTTCTCCCGCATTACCAGCACGGGCTTGCCCAGCGACGGCCCTTCCTCCTGAATGCCGCCGGAATCCGTGAGCAGCAGCACGGCCCGGCGCATGAGATCCACGAAAGGAACGTAATCGAGCGGCTCGACCAGCAGGATATTCGCCTGCCCCGCCAGCAGGCGCTCCACCGGCCCGGTCACGTTGGGATTACGGTGCACCGGGTAGACGATCTGCACGTCGGCGCGCCGGGCCAGCCGCAGCAGCCCCTCGCAGATCCGCTCGAAGCCGGCCCCGAAGCTTTCCCGCCGGTGCGCCGTCACCACGATCAGCTTCCGCCCGGCATCGATCTCCGCCCACCGGGGAGCGCGCAGCTCGCCGGCTTCCAGCGCGTCTCGCACGAACAGCACGGCGTCGATTCCCGAGTTGCCCGTGACGAAAATCCGGTCACAAGGCACGCCTTCAGCGCTAAGCACCTCGCCGGCCCGGGCCGTGGGCGCGAAGTGCAGCGCCGAAAGCCGCGTCGTCACCACGCGGTTCATCTCTTCCGGAAAGGGCTGCGCCAGGTCGCCGGTGCGCAGGCCGGCTTCCACGTGGCCCACCGGAATCCGCTGGTAAAACGCCGCCAGCGCGCCGCAGAGGGTAGTCGTGGTGTCTCCCTGCACCAGCACGATATCCGGTTTTTCCGCTTCCAGAACCTCCTCCAACTGCGGAAGGATTCGCGCCGTCAGTTGTGCCGGCGTCTGTCCCGGCTGCATGCAGTTAAGGTCGTGCTCCGGCTCGATCCGGAATGCCGCCAGCACCTGGTCGAGCATGGCCCGGTGCTGAGCCGTGACGCAAGTTCTCGCCTGGAACCCGGTGCGCTGCTTCACGTGGCGGAGCACCGGACCCAGCTTGATGGCTTCCGGGCGCGTGCCGAAAATGAACAGGACCTTGCGCGGGCGGCTCACTATCCAAGATCATAGTGGATTGCATCCTATGAACGCGCAGATCTTCGATCGAATCCGCGGGATTGCCGCGGACGTGCTTCAGGTCTCTGCCTCATCCGTCAGCGCGGAATCGTCCCCGCAGACCATCGATACCTGGGATTCGGTTCAGCACCTGAACCTCGTGCTCGCCATCGAGGAGCAGTTCGGATTCGAATTCGAGCCCGAGGAAATGGATGGCATGAAAAGCCTCGGCGCCATCGCCGCACTCGTCGAACGTAAAAGCGGCGCCTGAGAGAGGGCGCCCTCACGCGCCTCCCGGGCCGGACCTGCCGCGGGCTTCGCGATGCGGAATGCTAGAATCGACACAGGGGTGCCTGCGCCTTCCTTATGATCGTTCCGCTCCGCCCAGCGGCCGCGCCCGCGGCAAAATCCGCGCCGGTTCCCCTGCTGGCGGGCAATTCCCAAGGCTCCGCCACATCCGTTCAGCAAGTCGGATACGCCTTCCTGATCCTCTATCTATTCCTGATCTACAGCCGCATCTTCGACGTGAAACTGTCCAACCTGCATATCCCGGGCATCAGTCTGCGCATCATCATCGTGACTCTAGTCCTGACCGGCGCGTTCGTGGGAGCGCTGAAGACGCCCATCGGCAAATGGTTCGGGTTTTTGACGCTGTGGTTTGTTTTGTCCATCCCGACGAGCGTATGGAGAAGGGGCAGTAAGGATGTCCTGGTGGATGCCTGGATCCCCGCCTTTGTGATCTTCCTGTCCACCGTCGGGCTGATTGTCAATTACCAGCAGTGCCGCCGCGCCATCTACACGGTCGCCTGGGCGCTATTCGTGCTCACCCTGATCGCAGTGTTCTGGGGAAGCACCGAGGAAACCGGGCGCTTGTATCTGCCGCACGGCAAGTTCTCCAACCCGAACGAGATGGGGCAGGCCCTTCTCCTGGGCATGCCGCTGTGGGGACTGGCACTGCTGGATACCCAGTCTTTCGTCAAGAAAGCCTTCTCGTCCGGGGTCATGTTCCTCATGCTGATCATGGTGAGCAAGACCGGGTCTCGCGGTTCGTTCATCGCTTTTGCCGCCACGTTGTTCGTGGTTTTCCTCCGGTCTTCGGCCATCGGCAAGCTGAAACTGATCATCGGCGGATTCGTGATCCTGGCGCTTCTGGTCGGGCTCATGCCGGGCAAATTGGTCCGGCGCTATACCTCCTTTTCCGAGGAGACGGATCCGGTGGTGAACGTCGACGACGATTACGATCCCGACATGCAGGCCACCGCGGCGTCCTCCACGAAGTCCCGCCGCGAACTCTTGAAGAAGAGCATCAAGTTCACCCTGCGCCACCCCGTCTTCGGAGTCGGCCCGGGCATGTTCCCGGTCGCGGAAGACGCGGACGCCAAGGAGAACGGCCAGCGCGTGGGCAAATGGCAGGGGACGCACAACAGCTATACCCAGGTCTCCAGCGAGCTCGGAATTCCGGCCCTGGTCGCTTATGTGGCGATCATCGTTCTCTCTCTCAAGCAAACCACGGCGTTATACCGCCGCACCCGCGGCGATCCGCGGCTGAAAGGCATCGGCTACTGCGCGATGGCTCTGAACTACTGCCTGGTGGTTTACGCAGTGTCGGTGATCTTCGACTACATCGCGTACTCGTCGATGTTGTCGGTCTTCGCCGGCCTTGCCGCCGCACTCCACCAGACGGCTCCCTACGAGATCGACCGTATCACCGCTACCCCCGCTCCCGCGCCCATGGTGCCGTTCGCCGAGTTCCGCCCGCGCTGGCGGCCCACGGCCGGCGCTCCGCAGCAGGCGTAAGCCGGCGGCCCCGCCGCGCCCCTTCCGCGGAGCTATGCCAGCAGCAACTCCAGGTCCTCGCGCCTCAGCGACCGGATCAGGCTGTTGTCCTGGTTGATGATGGCGGCTGCCAGGTCGCGTTTATTGGTCTGCAGCTCGAGAACTTTCT
>Ga0335077_10013562_pt1 | contig 10189 bp, 8 predicted proteins | sample Lox_Sample_31_FD_207151 | JGI IMG/M metagenome (GOLD analysis project Ga0335077, IMG submission 207151) | Soil microbial communities from Loxahatchee National Wildlife Refuge, Florida, United States - Lox_Sample_3.1 | ecosystem: Environmental > Terrestrial > Soil > Wetlands | place: USA: Florida...
GTCACGCTCCGTATCATCACCCGCGACTCCGTGGTAAGACAGCAGATCATGGTGTCCCGGACCAGCGAGACGTTCGATGCCCCGCTGCCGTCCCAGCCGCTCTCCTTCCGGTTCGACGAGGGGGGCTGGCTGCTGGGCACCGTCACCGGCGACCTCTCACCCGACGAGCTGGCGCAGATGGCGGAGCACGACCTCGACGTGCGGGGTCGGGACTGGGCCCTCGACCAGCTGGCCACCTCGCACGATTCCACGGCCCAAGCCGCACGGCGCCTGGTGGTGCTCAACGAGCACGTCGCGGCGCTCCGGGAGCTGGCGCTCCAGGCGATGGGTGCGGACTCGAGTGCCGCCACCCGCGCCGTGCTCCGTTCCGCCGTGCGCGACCCCGATGGCCAGGTCCGCGGCGCCGCGCTCGCCGCCCTCACCGCGCAGGATAGCGCCTCGGGCCTCGCCCTGGCGGAAGCGATCTATCCCTCGGACCCGAACAACGCCGCCAGGCAGAGCGCCCTGGGCGTGATCGCCCAGAGCCGGGGCGCGGGAGCGCTCGACCTCCTCCTCGGTGCCGTCGGGCCGAGCCAGCCGCTCAGCATGCGCTTCACTGCGGTGCGGTACCTGGGTCGGCTTCGGGACCCCCGCGCGCTGGATGCCCTGGAGGGGCTCACCGCGAGCAGCGAGGACCGGAACCTTCGCGCCGCCGGCCTCAACGCCTTGCTTTCGACCGGTGACAGTGCCCGCGCCGCGAGCGTGGCTCTGCGCCTGATCGGCGACCCGGACCCGCTCTTCGCGACCGCGGCGGTTCGTGTCGCCGCCCGCGCGGGAGGGGCGTCGGCGCGGGCAAGCCTCGAAGCGGCATTGCCGCGCGAATCGCGGGTCTTCGTCCGGGCGGCGATTGACCGGGCGCTCCACCCCGCAAACTCCACCCGCTGATGGACCCGTCCACCTCCCTCCAAGGACTCCGCATGCCGCGGCAGTGGCTCTCTCTCCTCTCGCTCCTTCCCGCGCTCACCGCGGCCCTGGCGGCGCAGCAGGCCCCGCCTCCACAGTATCCGGCGCTGCCGAGCGAGACCCCGGCGGTCCTGGTGCCACGCACCGAGGAGTTCGACTACGAGCGTCGCGACGTCATGATCCCGATGCGGGACGGGGTGAGGCTCCATACCGTCATCCTGGTGCCGAGGGGCGCCCAGCATGCGCCTATCCTGCTCACCCGAACGCCTTACGACGCCACCGAGCTCACCACCCACGCGGCGAGCGCGCACCTGGGGCCAATCCTCAACGGCTACGACAATGCCACGGACGTGATGGTCGAGGACGGATACATCCGGGTGGTGCAGGACGTCCGAGGCAAGTACGGCTCCGAGGGGGACTATGTGATGAACCGGCCGCTACATGGCCCGCAGAACCCTACCCCAGTTGACCACTCGACCGACACGTGGGACACCATCGACTGGCTGGTGAAGCACGTCCCCGAGAGCAACGGGAAGGTAGGCATCCTCGGCATCTCGTACGACGGCTTCCTCCCGCTCATGGCGCTGGTCAATCCCCATCCGGCGCTCAAGGTCGCGGTGCCGATGAATCCGATGGTAGACGGGTGGATGGGCGACGACTGGTTCCACAATGGCGCCTTCCGCCAGCAGAACATGCCGTACATCTACGAGCAGGAAGCCACGCGGGGGAACGACGCCAAGTGGTGGACGACCTACTTCGACGATTACTACACTTACCTCAACGCCGGGTCGGCGGGGGAGCTGGGCCGCCGCCGCGGCCTGGAGCAGGTCGGGTTCTGGCGGAAGATCCTGGAACACCCGAATTACGATGCCTTCTGGCGCGACCAGGCCGTGGACAAAGTGCTCGCGAAGGAGCCGCTCAAGGTCCCCGTGATGCTGGTGCACAGCCTCTGGGACCAGGAGGACATCTACGGCGCGCCGGCGGTGTACCGGGCCATCAAGCCCAAGGACGCGGGCAACAACATGGTCTACCTCGTCCTCGGCCCTTGGTACCATGGCCAGGAGATCGAGGAGGGGAGCCACATCGCGGCACTCCGCTTCAACAGCAACACCGCGCTCTACTTCCGGGAAAACATTCTGCGGCCGTTCCTCGCGCAGTACCTCAAGGACGGAGCGCCGCGGGCTGACATCGCCCCGGTCACCGCCTATGAGACCGGCACCAATACCTGGCGCCGTCTGCCGGCCTGGCCCGCGGGCTGCGCCAGCGGCTGCAGCATCCATCCTACTCCACTCTACCTGAACGCGGGCCTCGGCGTGTCGTTCACGGCCCCGGCCGCTGGGGGACCGGCCTACGACGAGTACGTCTCCGACCCGGCGAAACCGGTGCCCTTCCGGTCGCGCCCCATCCAGCCGATGGGCTATGGCGGGGAGTTCACCTGGGAGTACTGGCTGGTGGATGACCAGCGGGAAGCCTCGGGCCGGCCCGACGTACTGGCGTACACGTCGGATGTGCTGACCGCGCCGCTCAAGATCAGCGGCCAGCCGATGGCGCATCTCGTGGCGGCGACAGACGGCACCGATGCGGACTGGGTGGTGAAGTTGATCGATGTCTACCCGGACGAGGTGGCCGATCAGCCGGAGATGGGCGGGTACCAGCTGATGATCGCGGCGGACATCTTCCGCGGCCGGTATCGCGAGAGCTTCGAGACCCCGAAGCCGATCGCGCCCGGCCAGCCGTTGCTCTACCAGTTTGCGCTCCCACCCACGAACCACGTCTTCCTGCCGGGCCACCGCATCATGGTGCAGGTCCAGTCGAGCTGGTTCCCGCTGTACGACCGGAATCCGCAGAGCTTCGTCCCCAACATCTTCTGGGCCAGGCCGTCCGACTACCGGAAAGCCACCGAGCGGATCTACCATGAGCCGACGCACGCGAGCTTCATCGAGTTGCCGGTGGTCACGACCCCCTGACAGGGGAGAGAGCGGGCTCAGCCTTGCGGGCTGAAGGAGAACTTCTGGCCACCCACGCTGGCCTCGTACATCAGGCCGCCCTTGGCCATGGTGAAGATGGCGACACCCCCGTTGTACTTCACGTTGGCGGAGGCGCCGGTCTTCACGGCCACCGCGGAGGCCTGGGCGCTCAATTCGAAGTCGCCGCGGCAGAACTCGTTGAGCGCCGTCTGGTCTTTGAAGAAGATCACCTCACGGTAGGCCTGTCCTCCGAGTTGGAAGCCGATCGTCACCTGGGTGAGAGTGGTCCGCCCGCGGAGTCTCCCGTGATCGTAGACCCAGCCCTTGCCGCGGGCGCCACCGATCCCAATCGCTCCCTTGCCGACTGATGGGAAGATCGCGTAGCCGGCAGATTCCGCGAACAACCGAGTCATCCCGGGGTCGGACTTCTCGAACTCCTGGATGGCGTGCGGCACGTCCTTCTGCGCTGCAGCGGGCGCTGCCCACGCCAGGCGGCCGAGCGACAGAACGGACAGCAGAGTCCGGACTGCACGAGCCATGAGGTCCTCCACGCGGTGTCTGATTGAAGGTGGAACCGCGGCGCGGCTCTCGCCAGTCGCCGGCCATGACCCGGCTCGGTGCTCAGGGGGCGGGACCACCGGGGCAGACCGATGAACGATCCGAAGGCGTCCCGCCGCTGGGCGCAGCGCGTGACGGCCACGAGCAACGCGCTGGACCTCGAATCGGGGGTCTTCACCTGGTCGGATCCCCGGGCCATCGCGCGGTCCCTCATGGCCTCGGCGGAGCAGAGCCAGCGCCGGAAGGCGGAGCCGTTCCGCTCCGCAATGTCGATGCTTTCCTTTTATATCAATCGGGCCGGGCGAACCCTCCCGGCCTCGCGCCGAGCCATCCTGAACGCGGCCAAGGATGAGTTGCGTGCCCTCTACGGCCGTCCGCGGCGAGGAGTCGGCTGAACCTCGAGCCGAGGGCAGGAGGGGGACCGCGCTCTAGGCCGGTCGCATTCCTGCCCCATCCCCCATGGCCCGTCCCTCACCCGATGCGACTACTCGGCGGCTCCTTCGACCCCGAAGTTGGATGCCTGCCTGGCCCACCAGGACAGCCACCAGACTGAACCCAAGCACCGTAAGCCACCCCTGCCACCCGGGTTGCCGGAGAGCCAGGATCCGCGCCACCGCCGGAATCCCCAGCGCCAGGAGAACCAGCCCCACGCACAGCGCGAGCGCCGCCCAGACGAGCCGGTTACGCGTTACCGGATTGCGTAGGATGCCCGAATCGACCGATCGCATGTTGAACACGTGCCAGAGCTGCCCCAGCGCCAGGGTGAGGAATGTGATCGTCGAGGCCGTTTCAGGGCGCGGCCCATGAAGCGTCAGCCACTGCGCGATCAGGGCCGCGGCAGTCAGGAGGGCGGCATAGGCCGAGATGGTCCGCCACTGGCGCGGCCCCAAGAGCGGCGCCCGCGCGCGGCGGGGCGGGCGGACGAGGGTCGAGGGATCTCCCTCGCCCAGGCCGAGTGCCAGCGCGGGGAAGACATCGGTGACGAGGTTCAAGAAGAGAATCTGCAGGGGAAGGAGCGGCAGCGGCGCACCCAGCAGGAGAGCCACGGTTACGACTCCGACCTCGCTGAGATTGCAGGAAAGCAGGTACACAATGAACACGCGGAGGTTCTGGACGATGACACGGCCTTGACGAATCGCCTCCACGATCGCCGTGAAGGCGTCGGTTCGCAGCACGACGTCGGCGGCTTCCCTTGCCACGTCGGTGCCTCGCTCTCCCATGGCGATCCCGACATCGGCCCGGGCGAGCGCCGGCGCGTCGTTGACCCCGTCGCCCGTCATGGCGACGACCTCCCCATTGCCCTGATGCAGCGCCAGCAGCCGCAGCTTCTGGAGGGGGCTGGCGCGGGCGACGACCGTGGCGGCAAGGAGGCGCTTGCGCTGTCTCGGGCTCAGCGCCTCGGGGCCCGTGATCTCGTCCCCCAGCACCACCTCCGACTCCGAGCCCTCAGGCAGCAGCCCAACCTGCCGGGCGATCGTCCTGGCGGTGGCAGGGTGGTCTCCAGTAACCATGACCACACGAATCCCCGCTCGCTGGCAGGCGAGAAGCGCGTCGGCGGCATCGGCTCGTGGGGGATCGGCGATTCCGACGAGCCCGAGCAGCGTCAAGTCGTGATAGAGCTGGTCCGCCGGGCCGCCTCGCCGATCGGCGATCGCAAGCACGCGAAGGCCCTGCCGTGCCAGTTCGTCCCCCTGCGCGCGCCAGGCCCCCCGCCCCACCTCTTCGAGCCGATGCACTCCGGCCTCCGTTGCCGCGGCCACGCACAAGGGCAGCACCGCTTCCACCGCGCCCTTGACCGCCACTCGGATCTCCCCGCCAGCGACGTGCGCGGTGCCCATGAGGCGGGTCTCAGGGTCGAAGGCCTCTTCGTGGACCTCGGGCCATCGTTCAAGCAGGGCGGCGCGGTGGAGTCCGGCTTCCACTCCGAGTCGGAGGAGGGCGACATCGATCGGGTCGCCGACCGCGTCGCGTTCCGTGAGCGCCGCATCATTGCACAGGACGGCCGCCTCGACGAGCCGTCGCGCGCGCTCCCCCACTCCTTGCCATGGCGACGAGCGGGCCTCGCCTTCGGACGTCACCAGGAGACGCACGCTAAGTCGGTTCTCGGTCAAGGTACCCGTCTTGTCCGTGAGGATCATCGTGGCCGCGCCAAGGGTTTCCATGGCCGCCATGCGGTTCACGATGGCATCATGTCGGGCCATGCGCTGCATGCCGCGAGCGAGAGCTATCGTGGCGATAATCGGCAATCCCTCGGGCACCGCCGCCACTGCCAGGGCAATTGCCGTCTCCACAACGAGAAACGGATCCTCGCCCTTGGCCACGCCCGCCACGATGACGAATAGCGAAATGCCCAACGCGCTCCATACAAGCCGACGACCGAGCCCAGTCAGCCGGCGCTCCAACGGTGTCTCGCCCTCTTCCGCTTCGACCACCAGCTCGGCGATCTGGCCCAGCTCGGTCCGCATCCCCGTGGCCACCACGACGCCTCTTCCCGTTCCTCGGGTAAGCGCGGTAGCCTTGTAAAGCATGTTGGAGCGCTCAGCCAGCGGCCGCCCAACCGGAATGGCCGCGGAGTGCTTCGCGACCGGAAGCGACTCGCCCGTGAGTGCCGCCTCGCTGGCCAGGAGTTTCGATGCTTCCAGCAGGCGCAGGTCGGCGGTGACCACATCGCCCCCCTCCACGAGCACCACGTCTCCAGGTACGAGCGACTCGGCGGGGATCCGTGCAACCTGCCCATCTCGAAGTACGGTCGTCCTCGCCACGCCGAGCGCGCGCAACGCCTCCATGGCTCGCGCGGCGCGAAACTCCATGACGAAGCCGATCGCGCCGTTCGCCAGCACCACGACGAGGATTGCAGCCCCTTCCTCCCACTCGCGCGCGAGGAAGGCCAGGCCCGTGCCGACAAGCAGCAATCCGACCAGGAGGCTGGTGAACTGCGCGAGCAGAACCTTCCATATCGAGCGGGGTGAGCGGGCACGCAACTGATTTAGCCCATAGACGGCCAATCGACGTAGTGCTTCCGAACCGGTGAGGCCCTGGATGGGATCCGTGCGCAGAGCGGCGGCGACCGCGCCCGCCGGCTCTCCCCAGGGAATCTCGGAAGGAAGGAATGATGAGGTGGACGTCACTGGGGTTCTTCCTCCGAGCGGCTCCGCGGGCCCATGAGGATTCCTATAGACTACTTCTCCGAGTGGCCAACCTGCCACGCCGGGCTTGAACCGAGACTGAGGATGGCCTGAGCCCTGGTTCAGGTCGGGCCGGCGAGCCTGTCGTGACATGGTGCCCTGCGCCCTGATACTCCCGGTTCTACGTGGCGGGCCGCCGGCCCAGGACCGGCAGGATCAACCAACCCCGAGCATCACCATGACTTCCGATCGTGGTCCCTCGCGTTGGAGGGCCGCACAGGCCGAGCCCAACGCCGCGATCATCGACTTTCTTGGTGGCCCATGTGGACCGGGCCCATGTTGCGGCGGGAGCCCGGCGTGGTAGCCGGGTCCGGGACATGACGGCCGGAAGCCAGCGGCGCTCAGGGCCCCCCTCGATGGGCTTGGCTCGCGGCCGAGTCCGGCCGGGAGGCCGGTCCGGAAGCCCGCCGCGAGTGGCGGGTGCGCGCCCTCGCCGCCGTGGGGGCGACCGCGCCGGTTCCGGAGGCTGGACGTCGCCATCTTGGCGCGCTAGGATCTTCCCCGTGACCATTCCCGTCCGCATCCTCGGCCCGGCCGACACGGCCGTTCTCTCCAAGGTGGCTCCTGGTGTGTTCGACCAGGACCTGCAGCCTGCCCTCGTGAAGGAGTTTCTCGGCGACTCGCGGCATCATCTGGCCGTCGCGCTGGATGGTGACACGGTCGTCGGCTTTGCGTCGGCCGTCCACTATATCCACCCGGACAAGCCCGCCGAGCTCTGGATCAACGAGGTCGGGGTGGCACCGACCCATCGCCGCAAGGGCGTGGGCCAGACCCTGCTGAAAGGCATCTTCGACCTCGGAGCGCGCCTCGGCTGCCGGGAAGCCTGGGTGCTGACGAGCCCCGCCAACCAGGCCGCGCTGCAGCTCTATGAGGCGGCGGGCGGGCGGCGCATGCAGGATCCGCCGGCCATGTTCACATTCCGCCTCCCCGCCGGTTCCCGATAGCCGGCATCTCCCCAGGCTTTCCCAGGCGCAGGCCGCCGTTGCTTTCGATGAAGACCTACATCGCTCTGTTGCGCGCGGTGAATCTCGGCGGTCACAATCGGATCGCGATGCAGGAGCTGCGGGACCTGCTCTCCCATTGCGGGATGGAGGAGCCCCGCACCCTGCTCGTGAGCGGCAACGCCGTCTTCCGGAGTGGCTACTCCGCCACCGCCAGGCTCGAGGGACTGCTCGAGGATGCCTTGAAGGAGCGCCTCGACCTCGAAACCGATTTCCTGGTGCGGAGCACGGACGAGTGGGGCCGGCTCATCCGGGACAATCCCTTTCCCGACGAGGCAAGGCGGGATCCGGGCCACTTCCTGGTCATGTGCCTCAAGGAGGCGCCGGAGCGGGATGCGGTTCGGGCGCTGCAGCAATCCATCGTGGGCCGTGAGGTGGTCGGCGCCAAAGGTCGCCAGGCGTATCTCGTCTATCCCGACGGAGTGGGCAGGTCGAAGCTGACCAACGCGCTCATCGAGCGGAAGCTCGGCAGCCGGGGGACCGGCCGGAACTGGAACACGGTGATCAAGCTGGCGGCTCTTGCCGGGTGACCTTCACCGCGAAAGGCCCTCCATGACACATCCTGAACTGCACCGTACGGCGCACATCGGTTGGCTCCGGGCAACGGTGCTGGGCGCCAACGACGGCCTGATCTCGACCAGCAGCCTCGTCGTGGGCGTCGCTGCCGCGCAGGCCACTCGGGAGCCCATCCTCCTGGCCGCCTGGGCCGGCCTGGTGGCCGGCGCGCTCTCCATGGCCGCCGGCGAGTACGTCTCGGTAAGCTCACAGGCCGACACCGAGCAGGCCGACCTGGCCCGGGAGCGGAAGGAGCTGGCCACCGAGCCGGAGCGGGAACGCGCGGAGCTGGCCGGCATCTACGTCGCCCGCGGGCTCAAGCCGGAGTTGGCCCGGCAGGTCGCGGAACAGCTCATGTCGCACGATGCCCTCGCGGCCCATGCCCGCGACGAGCTTGGGCTCTCGGAAATCACGCGCGCCCGGCCGCTGCAGGCCGCGCTGGCCTCGGCGGCGGCCTTCGCAAGCGGAGCGCTGCCGCCCGTCTTCCTGACCTGGGTCGTCCCCGTCCCGAGGCTCAGCATCGTGCTCGCGGCGTGCACCCTTGTGCTGCTGGCGTTCCTGGGGGGCCTCGCGGCCCGTCTCGGTGGGGCGCCGCTCTGGCGCGGCACCTTTCGGGTGAGCTTCTGGGGGGCGGCGGCGATGGCGTGCACGGCGCTCGTCGGCCGGCTCTTCGGCACCGTCGCAGCTGGCTGAGTCTTCCCGGCGCAGCGTATCGCCTCGACATCGAGGCGCTCCTTTCACCATGGCCAGAGGCCATGACACGCCGAACGCTGAACGCTGCCCGCTGAACAGTACACACAACACGCTGCGCCCTGCCCCGCGGTCCCGCCCCGCTACGGGCTCGCGAACCGCCGGATGAAGGCCAACGCGGTTTCGGCGACCTCCCGCCATCCACTATCGATGGTCAGCGAGTGTCCGCGATTCGCGATCTGCGCGATCTCGGTGACTCCGGGGTTCCGCCGCTCGCGTTTGAACGAGGCGTTGGCGATGGCCCACGGCACGGTGTGGTCCTTCTCGCCGGAGATGATCAGGAGCGGACCGCGCGCGGGGTTTTTGGTATTGACCTGCGCCTCGGTCCAGGGATTGAGATTAGCCGTCGCCGCCTGAAAGAGCGGGGCGCCGGGCGCCGGCACCGCGTGGGTTCGATACAGCTCACGCGCCTCCTCAACACTCACCACGTTAGCGAAGGCGTAGCGGAACTGGTCGAAGGTGAGGGCGACGGCCCGCCGTCGATTGCCCGGATTGCCGAGCACCGGCCAGGCAGAGCGGAGCGCCGAGATGGGGAGCGGGAGCACGCCGCGAAAGGGAGCGGGGTCGATCGCCACCGTCGCGACCGATTTTCCGCGTCCGGCCAGAATCTGGGCGAGGAGCCCCCCGAAGGAGTGACCCACCACCGCGGGCCGACGAACCAGCTGCCCGGCGATTTCCTCGAAATGTCGCGCCACCTGGCCAACCGTCTTGTTCGCGAAGACTCGAGGGTTGGCGTTCGCGTCGCCGACGCTCTCCGGGTCGTCCGGCCAGCCCGGGGTGAGGCCCGAGTAGCCGGCCTCTTCGAAGAACGTCACCCAGCGATCCCAGCTGCCCGCGAGCAGCCAGAGGCCGTGAATGAAGATCACGGGCTGCCGGCCCGAGGCATTGGCGCGTTGCAGCTGTGCTCGTTCGCGTACGGTGAGCGAAGGCGCGGCGCTCACTGGGGTCATGACATCTCCTTTGGCTTCATGGGCGAGCTTCTGCGGCGGGCCCGGCGAAGGGCCCTGACATACTAGCGACATCGGTATCGAGCGGGAAGGAAGCCCGGCGCTCACTCAGCGCTGGAGGCGGCATCGAGATGCCGGCCGGGACCGGCTGGAGGCCTCAGCGCTCGCGGTAGAAGTCGAGGCACTCGGACTCGCGGCCCCGCACCACGCGGCGCCCAGCCAGGGGCCCAGTCCGTACCGTAACCACCGTGGCCTGGTGCTCGTCGCGTTCCCCATCGCCGTAG
>Ga0335077_10013563_pt1 | contig 10189 bp, 9 predicted proteins | sample Lox_Sample_31_FD_207151 | JGI IMG/M metagenome (GOLD analysis project Ga0335077, IMG submission 207151) | Soil microbial communities from Loxahatchee National Wildlife Refuge, Florida, United States - Lox_Sample_3.1 | ecosystem: Environmental > Terrestrial > Soil > Wetlands | place: USA: Florida...
GCCGCTGGTGCTGCAAGCGCTGTTTCCCGAGGAACAGATCGTCTTGAAGAAGTCGGCCTACAAGATCCCGGCCGGCCCAACAGCCTCCGTTCCGATCTACCTCTACAACTTCAGCCCGAAACGCGCTCGTGGGAAGCTAAACCCATCTGTCTCGCTGCAGCCTGCTGGCTCGGCCACACCTGAGCCGTGGAGCGCCGAGATGCTGCACGACGTGGATATCGCCCCCGGTGAGCGGAAAGAGCTCGCCTTGCGCCTGGCTGGTCTCAGCACCAATGGTCTCGAATGCGCTGCAATCCGAGTCACCGGCGAATTCGGCGGCGCCGGCAAGCCGGTGCTCTCGTTCCGCCTGGTCCCCAGTCCGAAGTAAGGCTTTACGCCGATAGGTCCACAAGACCTGTCATTCGAGCAACAACTCCCCTCGGGAAATCACCGGAAGATGGATGGTGGATGTTGGTTGTTGGCTGTTGGATCAAACCTCCAAGCTCTTGAGATAAGCAACGCTCTGTTGAGTGAGCTCCCAATTCTGCTCCACAAAATAATTCTTAACCCCACCAACCTTCGCCGCCTTAAACGTCTTCACCCAATCAATGCTGCCCTTCCCGACCGCAACCTGAGGGTGCCTCTCGGCATTCATGTCCACGTCCTGCACGTGCATGGAGAAGAAGCGGCCGGGGTACTTCACGAAATAATCGGCGCCCACCAGGCCAGCCGTGATCGTGGACATCTGGAACTGGAACTTGACCAGCTTCGGGTCGAGCAGGTCCAGTAGCATGTCATAGGTCCGCTTGCCGTCCACCATCGAGAGTTCGAAGCCCTCGTTGTGCAGCCCTTGCTGCATGCCCGCCTTCGCGGCCACGTCAGCAATCCGGTTGTATTCTTCCGCCGCCTTTTTTACCTGGTCGAGCGTCGGGTGGTTCCCACCATTCCCGTCACCCAGACTGGCGGTGATCATCTGGGTAATGCCGACCTCGTTCGCCCACTCAATGCTCCTCTTCTGGCTGCGGCGCAGCTCGCCCATGGTAAAATGCGAGCTTTCGGACTTGAGCCCGTGGTCGGCCAGGATCTTCTTAACCTCCTTCCCGTCCGCAAGGGACGAAAACTCGGCGCCATACCCAATCGGCGAGCACAGCTCCAGCCGGGTAACGCCGATCCCGGCGAACCGCTCAACAAACGCAGGGAAATCCTTAAGCATCGAACGCGTTGGCCACACCTGGCATCCGATTGGCAGCCCCAGCGGGTTCGCCAGGAGTCTCGTCACGCTCCCCGCCAGCGACCCGGCCACCCCGCACCCGACCGCCGCCTTTGCCAGGAATTCCCGTCTCGTCATCGTATTCATGCGCGTTTGTATCCCGAATCCGCCGGCCGGCGCAAGCGTTTCCTCATCCTCAATCCTCTCCCGGAGCGCTTTCGCCCAGAGGCAGCCGCGCGCCGTGGCGCACATGCAGAATGTGAACCTCGGCCTCGGTCACTGTGAAAAGAAGCCGATACTTGTAGTGCCTCCGCCCGTGAAAAGCCTCACGGATTTCGCAATTGAAGAACTTGCTCTCCGGCGCCAGCGGACAGCGTTCGGGAAACATCTCCAGTGAGCCAATCGTGTCGTAAATGCCGTTGAACCAACGGTCGGCGGCCCCGGCGTCGCGTTCCGCCAGCCATCCGTGTGCTTCGGCGATGTCCTGCTGTGCCGGAAACTCAATAATGACGTTCCATCGCTTCATTTCGGGCGGCGGGCGATCCTGTGCCTGGCGCGGATTTCATCCAGTGCAACCCGAAACGGTTTGCCCGTGCGTTCTTTCATCGCCTCAAGCCCCCGTTGGATGCCGCGAATGGCATCAAGCATTTCTTCAAACGCGGCAGCATCCTGCACAATCAACTCCGCCTTGCCGTTCACGGTCAGAACCGTAGGCCGTCCGCTGGCTTTCAGCCGCTTGAGGTGAGTCTTGGTGTGGCGCTGAAAATCCGTCAGCGAACGAATGTCTTGCACCGAAATCATAACGTTGAATTCAATGTTTTATCCATGCTGCCATCAAGTCTGCAATCACGCAAGCACTCTCAATGGCTCAGCAGCAGGCATTGCCGTGAAAGGGCTGGTAGATGCTCGCCTTCGCGTCTTCGCGCCTTCGCTGTTCAAGACTTGACCATCACTGCCCCCGCCGGCACGTCCTGACCTGTCTCCACAGCTTGCCGGGCCGCGGACAGCTCGTTCGCAACCAGCTTGATGGCCGCGCAGTTGCTCCCTCCCACCCGTAACCAAGCGTTGGCCCCCGGAGCTGCCTGGCATCAATTAGCGCCTCCTGCACATCCTGAAGAATGACCGTTGGGCTGTCATACGTCCCCGCCCGCCACCCAAACAGCTCCAGCCCGTTAACGTCCTGGCAAACCAGTGCGGGCCGCGCTAGCGGAGAACATGACGATCTCATTGGGCACCCCCTTTCCGGACGGACTTTTTTTGTGCGGTTTTGGCTGCCGGCGCACCTATCATTGGTGAAGACAGATGAGTAACGACACGGAATTACTCCGGCGGTTTGTCGAGGAACGCGCCGAGGGCCCCTTCACCGAACTGGTGCGGGAGCACCTGAACCTGGTCTATTCAGCGGCACTGAGGGAGATGAACGGTGATGGGGCGCTGGCGGAAGATGTTTCGCAGGCGGTCTTCACGGAGTTGGCGCGCGAGGCTCCGCGGCTCTTGGGCCATCCTTCCCTGGCTGGGTGGCTGTACACCACGGTAAGGCATTTGGCGGCGAATTGGCGACGGGCTGACCAGCACCGCCGGCGTCGGGAAGAAGAGGCACACAGTATGAACCAGTTGCTTTCCGAAGACACCCCCAACGAGGTCTGGCAGCAAGTCCGGCCCGTGCTGGACGATGCCCTCCACGAACTCAACGCCGCAGACCGCGAAGCCGTCGTGCTCCGCTTCCTGGAGGACCGGCCTTTGCGCGAAGTCGGCGCCCGGCTGGGCCTCAACGACAACGCGGCCCGGATGCGAGTGGACCGGGCGCTGCACAAACTCCGCGGGCAACTCGCCCGACGCGGCATCACCTCGACCGCCTCCAGCCTGGCCGCCGCCATGGCAATCGGGGTCCTCACCCCGGCCCCGGCGGCCTTGGCGGGCACCATCTCGAGCGCAGCACTGGCGAGCGGTGCCATTGCCGGTTCAACCACCTTAACTCTGATGAAGCTTATGAGCATGACCACAGTAAAGGTCGGTTTGATCGGCGCCCTGGTGGTGGGCGGCATTGCCGTGCCCGCCTGGCAGCAAACCCGCCTGCAGAGCGCGCAGGCCGAGAATGCGCTATTGCGCGCCAGAGAGACGGCCCTGCGCACCCAAGAAACGGAACTGGCCGCCTTACGCGGCAAGGTAGAGGGCCTGCGCAAGGCTGAGGACGATCCCGCTGAGTTGGAGCAATTGCGCCGGTGGAAGGCGCAGACCCAGCCCGAGTTGCTCCGCTTGCGCGGGATGGCCGGGGTAGCCCGGCGGGCGAATGTTGAGGCGGAGCAATTGCGGGCACAGCTCGCACGGCAGGCCGGCCAGGGCGGCACCAACCCGGTCTCCGGGAAAATGGCTGAAGGGCTGAGGCAGGCCTTTGAACAACAGGCCAAGGGCCGGCTGTCGCGGCTGACAGCCAGCCTGCACTTGACTCCCGACCAAGTCCAGGCCGCTCGTGAAATCTTGTTGCGAAAAGCGGACGCGGAAGCGGACGGGCAGACGGCAATGATGCGGCAGATCTCCGCCGGGAAGTTCGACCAGGAGGTGCTGGACAAGCTGGAAAATGAAGCAGGCGATCCGGAGCCGCAAATCCAGGCGTTGCTGACTCCGGACCAGACAGCCGCCTATCCAGGATACAAAAAGGAGGAGGCCTCCTTCAATGCGCGCACGATGGCCAACGTCGAGATGGCCCAATTGCGGGACACCACCCTCGGCTTGACTTCGGAGCAGGAGGATCGGGCCTTTGCTGCCTTGTATCAGGTTAGCTTCGATCGCCTCACCGGCACCATACAGCCGTACGTTAAAGGCGAGGTAGAAACCCTGCTCTGGTTGATGGAGCAAAAGGCCAGCGCCCTGGAGCCCGTCCTGACCCCCACCCAGTTGGAAAGCTACCGCCAAGCGCAAGCCAGCCAGGCCAAGGCGATGCGAGACCTGTATAGCAAGCTGGCAGGCAGCGGCGGCTCGAAGTAAGCTGGTTTCCTGAGTCCGCCCGGTTCCACGACCTGAACGCTGATGAAGCTTGTGAGCATAACCAAAGTGAAAGTGAGTCTGATCAGTGCCTTGATTGTGGCCGTGATCGCCGTGCCCATCTGGCAGCAAACTCGGCTGCAGCGCGCGCAGGCCGAGAATGCGAGCTGGCGTGCCAAAGAGGCGGAACTGCGCACAAACGAAACGGAACTGGCCGCCTTGCGCAGCAAGGTGGAGGGCCTGCACAAGGCGGAGAACGATCACGCCGAGTTGGAGCAATTGCGCCAGTGGAAGGCGCAGACCCAGGCCGAGTTGCTCCGCTTGCACGGCATGGACGGGGTGGCCCGGCGGGCCAATGCTGAGGCGGAGCAATTGCGGGCGGAGCTCGCACGGCAAGGAGGCGACGGCGGCACCAACCTGCTCACCGGGGCGATAGTTGACGCGATCAAACAGGGCATGGCAAACCAGGCAGAGAGCCATCTGTCGCGCCTGACGGCCAGTCTGCACCTGACTCCGGAACAAACCCAGGCAGCACGCGAGATCCTGTTGCGACAGGCGGACGCTTCCGCGGAGGCGACGGCGATGCAGCAGCTCTACGGGAAGTACGACCAGGAGGCGCTGGACAAGCTGAAGAAGGACGCGGGCGATCCAGAGACGCAAATCCAGGCGCTGCTGACTCCGGACCAAAAGGCCGCCTATTCAAACTACCAACAGGAAGAGGCCGCCCACAACGCGCGCACAGCGGCCAACTTTGCGATTCTCCCATTGCGGGACACCCTCGACTTGACTACGGAGCAGGAGGATCGGGCCTTTGCTGCCTTGTATCAGGTTAGCTTCGACCAACTCAGCGGCAAGGCAAAGCCGCCCACGACCAATGAGGTCGAACGAACGCTGTGGGATCGCGACCTGCGAACCAAGGCCCTGGAGCCCATCCTCACTCCCACCCAGTTGGAAAGCTACCGCCAACAGCAGGCCATACAGGCCAAAGCGATCAACGACAACAAGATGGGGGACAGTCGCGGCTCGAATTAAGCGGAACTCCGGGTGCGTACCTCTCCCGCGTGCGAGGTTATTCGCACTTACTGTTCACGGCTTGAGCATCACCGCCCAAATCACGTATCACGCATCACGCATCACGTTTCACCTTTTTGTTCACGGCCTAAACATCACCGCCTGCGCCGGCACGTCCTGGCCCCGCTCCACGGCTTGCCTTGCACCAGACAACTCGTTCGCAACCAGTTTGATGGCGGCGCAGTTGTTCCCTCCCACCCGTAACCAAACGCCCGTCCCCGAAGCTGCTTTGCATCCATGAATTAGCGCCTCCTGCACATCCTGAAGAATGACCGTTGGGCTGTCGTTCGCCCCAGCCCGCCATCCAAACAGCTCCAGCCCATTGACATCCTGGCAAACCAGCGCAGGCCGCGGGTCAGGCTGTACCGCGCTGACCTTCACGCGGCTGAGCCGCAGCCCCCGCGCGTGACGGCAATAGAACCCGTACGCGGGCAGCGCGCCGAACATTCCATATTCCGGGTAGGCTTTCTCCTTTTCCGGAACGTTCGCCAGGTCCTTCAGTTTGCCCCCGCCGGCAAACGAGACGGTGATGTTCTCCAGCGCCACGTCTTCCACCGGGTGGCCCGGCAGCCCGGTGACACTGCACCCGACGGTATCGGCGCCGAACGCCTGCACGTCGCTGATGCGCACATGACGCAGCCGGCCCGTGGCGATGGGCTCCATCCCGCTCTTGAAGGGGCGCGCCCGGTCGCCCAGCCGGATGAAGATCGCCGAGCGGGTGTTGTGCATCGTTACGTTCGAGATGCTGACCTGCTCCAAGGTGCCGCCGTCCACCAACTCCAGCGCCAGGCCGCTGATCTGAGTGTCGTAAATCGCGCAGTTGCTCATCACGATGTTCTTGAACCCTCCGTTGGATTCGGTGCCGAGTTTGAAGGCGTTGCACAGGCTGCTCAGCACGCAATTCGTGACGACCACGTTCCGGCAGGGACGCTCCTGGGTGCTCTTGAGAACCAGCGCGTCATCCCCGCTGCGAACATCGCAATTGGCAATCCGCACCCGCTCGCAGCCGTCAATGTCAATGCCGTCATTATTAGCATTGCACGTGCTTTCGACGCGGATCCCGTCAATGCAAACACCCTCGCAAGCCAGGTAATGCTGCACCCACATCGGCGAGTTCCTCAGCGTCAGCCCCCGCATCGAGACCTCGCGGCAGGTGATAACACGCAGAAGGTAAGGCCGGACTTTGTACTCCCCCTTGAAGGCCCCACCCTGGCCGTCAATCGTTCCGTGGCCTTCGAAGGCGATGTGCTCGAGGTTCTCCGCGTAAATCAGGCTGCGCTCGGTATAGTGGTCGGTGTAGGACCGGATGGCGGGGATTGTGGGTGGGTAATCCTCCAGCCTCGTGCTGCCCAGCAACGTCGCCCCGCCTTCCAAATCGAGGGTGATGTGGCTCTTCAGAAAGAGCGTCCCGCTCAGGTAGCGGCCCGGAGGGAAATAAACCGTGCCTCCGCCAAGGGCCGCGCAGGCATCAATGGCCGCCTGGAGCGCTCGGGTATCCAGCTTTGCTCCGTCTCCCACCGCGCCGTATTCACGAACTGAGACCCTGCCGCCGCTAGCCAGCGCCTCAGCCGCATAAGCGCCGGGGCCAACCACCGCAGCCAGCCCGCCCACCCCGAGCAGACTCTTCAGCGCCCGGCGACGGCCCGTATTGAAGGCAGCCTTGGGCGGGTGGATTGGGCTTTCCATTTTTCTGTCTCCAATATTTCTGCCTAAACGGTTTCGGTCTGAGGGCTCGCCTCGCTAGTCATCTGCTCGGCCAGTAATCCGTCGGCACCAGGAACTCCGACTTCACTCCATCCTGCACTATGAGCGTGACCACGCTCCTCGTCATGGGCTCCGCCCTCTGGTTCGATCCTGAGCTCCGAGTCGCTGTCGGACCCACTCAGGGCTTCTCCTCAGATCAACAACGGCCCAGACTACCGCACACTCCTGCTCGACTGTATAAAAGACCCCGTAAGGAAAGACCTTGCTGAGCAAGCGTTGGTAATCGCGGTGGACCACGCGATGGATGCCCGCAGATATCCTCAGGCCCTCAATGTCGGCCCGGAGGGAAGCCGCAAAGTACTCGCCGAGTCCGGACTCCTGTGCCTCATAAAAGAGGTATCCATTATTCAAGTCTTCCAGGGCATCCTCGGAGATTTGAACATCTCTCATCTTCTGCCGATGGTTCCCTTGACCGAATCCCAGTCCAAAAGGCGCGCTTTGCCCTGGCGCACTCGCGCGCGACGTTGGTCAAGGAGATCCTTCTGTTCCTGGGGGATATCCATGCGATCAAAGCGCTCTCGGAAATCCTCCCAGATCGCTTCCATCATCCGGATCTTCTCGTCCACCGGCAACGCCTTTAGCTCTTCCGTTGTCATGCTTCGACTATACGATGCTCCGGGCGGGCAGGCTACTTTGTTCTTGGATCGAGCGACGAGCGCAGCCACGCCGGGCCACTGAGGCCAGCCTCCCAGAGGGGCGAACTGTCGGCGAACAGCGTTAGTTCACCTTCACGCTGCCGGCAAACCCCAGCAATTATCAGGACACTTGCTCGCTTGGTGGCCGCCGCAACATTTGCCGACGCCTGGCGTAGAGACCACAGCAAATCGAGGTTTCCTCCGCGCCTCCGGCTTGCTACCCTGAACTCGCATCTATATGAGCGATCAACCTGCTATACCAAATGATCTTACCCGCCGGAGCTTCCTGCGAACTTCCGGAACCGCGCTGGGCGCAGCCAGCCTGGCCAGCCTCACCCTGGCCACCCAAGCCGCCGAGTCATGGCCTCCAAGCGGCCGCAACCTCGTCGCCCGAGGCGACGTCGTCCTCTTTCAAGGAGACTCCATAACCGACGCGGGCCGCAGCCGCGACCCGGCCAAGGCAGCCGAACCCAACAACCAGGGCGGGATGGGCAACGGCTACGCGTGGCTGGCGGCGGCGGAACTACTGGTGGGTCATCCCGGCGATGATCTTAAGACCTTCAACCGCGGCATCAGTGGCCACAAGGTGTTTCAATTGGCCGACCGCTGGCAGGCGGATTGCCTCGAGCTCAAACCCAACCTCCTGAGCATTCTGATCGGCGTGAACGACTTCTGGCACACGCTCGATCCCAAGCTCGGTTACAAGGGCACGGTGGAGATCTACGAACGGGATTACCTGGCGCTGCTCGATCGGACGAAAAAGGCCCTGCCGAAGGTGAAGCTGGTTATCTGCGAGCCGTTCGTCCTGCGCTGCGGAGCCGTGAACGACCGTTGGTTCCCCGAGTTCGACCGCTATCGCGCTGCCGCTCAGCGCGTCGCGAAAACCTACCATGCGACATTCGTGGCGTTCCAGACGATGTTCGACGAAGCCGTCAAATACGCCCCACCGTCACACTGGGCCGGCGACGGCGTGCATCCGACCCCGGCGGGCGCTTCCTTAATGGCCTATTTCTGGTTGAAGGCTGCAACAGGCAAACGGTAAGCACCGCCCCCAACGGCATCACGGGCGTCCGTCAATCCTGACCCGCGGGTCTTGGCCCCGGGACCTGACGCGCTGCCTTGAGTTCTTCGCGCAATTCACGGCTCCTATCGGGCTGTGCTTGGAGCAGGTTGTTCGTCTCGCCCAGGTCGCCGGCAAGGTCGTAAAGTTGGCCGCTGGGGTCGTTGCCAAGTTCGGTATCGGTGGCGGCATTGCGCTTCGGACCGGACGAAGGCTCGATGTATTTCCACGTGCCATCCCGCAAGGCCAGCACATTAGCATGTTCCACGAACTGTTCCCGGCCGGCCCGCGATTGGCCTAGCAGGGCCCTCAGCACGTTCCGGCTGTCCGGCCCTTCACCGACGGCCAGTTTCTGCCCCGTCAGCGCGGCAAACGATGCGACGAAATCAACGTGGCTGACCAGCGCATCCGAGACGCCTGCCTGGATGTGCCCCGGCCAACGGGTGATGAACGGCACACGCGTGCCTCCCTCGAAGATGCTGTACTTGCCGCCCCGCAACGGGCCGGCGGGGCGATGGCCGTTCAAGTTCTCGACAGCCCCATCCTGGTAGCCGTCATCCACCACGGGACCATTGTCGCTGGAGAGAATCACCAGTGTGTTCCGGCTCAGGTTCAGGCGGTCGAGCGTGTTGAGGATTTCACCCACGCACCAGTCGAATTGCACGATCACGTCGCCGCGAACCCCGCAGCCGCTCCTTCCAACAAAGCGCGGATTGGGCGCTCTGGGCACATGGGGGTCGTGGGTGGCAAAATACAGAAAGAAGGGCCGGTCCTTGTTCTGTTCGATGAACGCGATGGCCTTCCGGGTAAACGTGTCAGCCATATCCTCGTCCACCCAGCGTGCCGCCTTGCCGCCGGTCATGTAGCCAATGCGGCTGATGCCGTTGATGATCGTTTGGTCGTGGCCGTGGCTGGGGTGCAGCTTGAGCAGTTCAGGATGGTCCTTGCCCGTCGGCTCAGTCCCAACAGGTTCGCTGTAGCTGACCCGGATCGGGTCCTTCGGGTCCAGGCCGACCACCCGCTGGTTTTCGATATAAACGCACGGCACGCGGTCGCCAGTGGCAGGCATGAGGAACGAGTAGTCAAAGCCGATTTCGCGCGGGCCGGGCTTGATCTCGCGATTCCAGTCCGGGCCGCCTTTGCCGCCCAGGCCAAGATGCCATTTGCCGACCACGCCCGTTCGGTAGCCCGCCCGTTGCAGCAGTGAGGCCACGGTCGTCCGGCCTGGCTGAATAATCAGCTCGGCGTCGCCGGGCAAGATGCCCGTGCCCTTCTTGCGCCAGGGATATTCCCCGGTCAGGAGGGCATACCGCGCAGGTGTGCAGGTGGCAGACGTGGAATGGGCGTCCCGGAAGCGGAGGCCTTCCCGTGCCAGGCGATCCACGTTCGGCGTCGGAATTCCAGTCGCGCCATAGCAGCCCGTGTCGCCGAAGCCAAGGTCATCGGCCAGGATAATGACGATGTTGGGCTTTCCGACGCGTGCTTCGG
>Ga0335077_10013564_pt1 | contig 10189 bp, 7 predicted proteins | sample Lox_Sample_31_FD_207151 | JGI IMG/M metagenome (GOLD analysis project Ga0335077, IMG submission 207151) | Soil microbial communities from Loxahatchee National Wildlife Refuge, Florida, United States - Lox_Sample_3.1 | ecosystem: Environmental > Terrestrial > Soil > Wetlands | place: USA: Florida...
CAGTATAGTCGTCGATCGTGATGGCTATGAAGTTTACGATCTGAAAGGAAACAAGACGGGTGAAGTGAAGGCCGGGCAGGGAACCTCTTCGGCAGATCTTGTGGGAAGAGATTCGATGACTGATGCGCATTTTGCCAACTTCATAGCCGGCATTAGGAAAGGCGAGAAGCTGAATGCTCCAGTCTCGGTCGGAAATGTCGCCGTCACGATGCTCCAACTTTCAAACATTGCATGGGAAGTGAATAGGAAACTTGAACTCGACACGAAGGACGGCAAGATTCGCAACGATAGCGAAGCGATGAAGGGGTGGCAACGGGAATACGAGCACGGATGGGCACCCAGGATTTAGTGAGTTCATACACGTTTCAGGAAGGCGAGAGACAATTAAGCTGAACGGCTCCCGCATTGGTCAACCCTGTACATCTTTCAATTGCAGTGCGCGGAGCATGACATGACTGAGAATATCTCGCGGCGCAGCCTCATTAAGGCGGGCGCATTGACGGCAGCTTCTTCAGGACTCCTGAGGGTTCCGGTGTTTGGATCGCCAGCGCAGCCCACAGGCAAACCGAGTCCGATTCAACTTGGCTTGGCGAGCTATACCTTTCGCAACTTTACGCGAGAGCAAATGATCGGCTTCTTGAAGCAGATCAATGTAGACAGCCTCAATGCCAAGGATGTGAAGGATCACCTTCCAGCAGATGAGCAGGGGGAAGCGAAGGCGCTGGCGGACTACGCTGCTGCCGGCGTGAAGCTTCACGCTGCAGGCGCCATCTACTTCCGCAAGGATGAGGATGCCGACATCCGGTCCAAATTCGAGTACTGCAAACGTGCAGGAATTCCCGTTATCGTCGCTGGCGATCCGACACCCGAAACGCTTCCACGCGTCGAGAAGTTCGTGAAGGGATACGACATCAAGATCGCGATTCACAATCACGGCCCCGAAGACCCTGTGTGGCCGTCACCGCTGGACATTCTTAAGCTGGTCAAGAATCTTGATCCGCGCATCGGCTGCTGCATCGACGTTGGCCACACGGTGCGAGCAGGCACAGATGTTGTTCAGGCGATCCATGAGGTGGGACCTCGCCTCTTCAACGTGCACATGAAAGACCTGGCAAACTTCCAGAGCAAGGAGAGCCAGGTTGCCGTGGGAGACGGCAAGATGCCCATACGCGAGATCTTTGCCGCGCTCATCGAAACGAAATACAAAGGATTCGTGGATCTTGAATACGAAATCCACGCTGACGATCCAATGCCGGGAGTGACTGCGAGCTTTGCCTACATGCGAGGCGTTCTGGCAGGCATGGGATACTTGGGTCACGACTAAAAAAAACGAGATCAGCATTCGCTGGCAAAGGTTCGAGTCATGCTTATCCACGAAGATCGTCTTTTTCCGGTGGATCCGGACACGCGCAAGGTCGCCAGGGCTCTGTACGGTCATGTGTCTAGGCTGCCGATCGTCAGTCCTCATGGGCACACGCAGGCGCAGTGGTTCTCAAAAAATGAGCCGTTTCCTGATCCGGCGAAATTATTCGTGCAGCCGGATCACTATGTTTTTCGGATGCTTTACAGTCAGGGGATTTCGCTCGACGATCTCGAGATCGGCCGGCTGAAACTGGAGGATCCGCGCAAAGTATGGCGCATCTTCGCGAGCAACTATTTCCTGTTTCGCGGCACGCCGACACGAGTCTGGCTGGATTATGCATTTCAGGAGCTGTTCGGATTTAAGGAGCGGCTTTCAGATCAAACCGCCGATGCGTATTTCGACCAGATCTCGGAGATGTTGAGGGCGCCAGAGTTTCTTCCCAGAGCGCTTTATGAGCGTTTCAATATTGAAGTCCTGGCGACAACGGATTCACCTCTCGAGACTCTCGAGGATCACATGGCGATTCGTGATTCCGGATGGAAGGCGAGGATCATTCCAAACTTTCGCCCTGACCCAGTGGTCGATCCGGATTTCCCGGGATTCGTCGAGAATGTGTCTAGGCTCGGACATCAGACCCGGGAAGATACGACCTCATGGAACGGCTACAGGAATGCTCTCCGCAAGGAGCGCATTCGTTTCCGCGACCTGGGATGCACGGCAACCGACCATGGGCACCCGACTGCACAAACCGCCGACCTCTCTGAGACGGAATCGGCAGCACTGTTCTGCCGCGTTCTCTCCGGAAGGTGCGATGCCGGCGAGAAGGAACTCTTCCGGTCGCAGATCCTGACTGAGATGGCCTTGATGAGCATCGAAGACGGGCTCGTGATGCAAATCCATCCGGGAAGCGTACGCAATCACAACCGGCTGGTCTATGAACGCTTTGGCCGCGACGTGGGAGCGGACATCCCGGCGCCCCTTAGTTTTGTCCATGCGCTTCAGCCGCTTCTCAATCGCGTGGGCAATGAGAAGGATCTGACGATCATCTTGTTCACTCTCGATGAGTCGACATATAGCCGGGAGCTTGCGCCTCTCGCTGGGCACTATCCTTGCTTGAAGCTCGGACCGCCGTGGTGGTTCCACGACAGTCCGGAGGGGATGATGCGATTTCGCGAGCAGGCTACTGAGACAGCCGGGTTCTACAACACCGTGGGATTCAATGACGATACGCGGGCCTTTCTCTCAATTCCAGCGCGGCACGATGTGGCGCGCCGGATCGATTGCGCATTCCTTGCGAAGCTGGTCACCGAGCACCGGCTTGATGAAGACGAGGCGTTTGATGTGGCGCATGCGTTGACCTACGACTTGGTGAAGAAGGCTTATCGTCTTTAGACCATGCTGGCGCAATCGGCGGGGTGAGACTTCATAAGCGCTTCAATCGTCTATAGATGCATAGGTGGATCCTGGGTAAGTGAGGATTAGCAGATCATGATGCCAACACCGCGGCTGTTGCTTGAGGAGAAGCAGACTGCGACAAACAGAACGCCGCGCCAAATCAACCGCAACCTGATCTTCAACCAGATTCGCACGATGCAGCCCATCTCTCGCGCAGATCTGGCGCGGTCCTCCGGGTTACAGAGGAGCACCGTTTCACTGATCGTTGAAGAGCTTTTGGCCGAGCGCTGGATCGTGGAAGGCTGGATAGGAGAAAGCGCCCGAGGACGAAAGCCCACCGTATTGGTTCTCAATCGCAAACGGGGCGTGCTTGCCCTTGATGTACACCCTGCGCAAACGACACTGGCGGTAACTGACTTGTCGGGCAAGATCGTCAGCGAGACGCAACTCGAGCTCCCGCAAGATCCAAAGAAGGTGATTGGAACGATCCTCGGCGCTATTCGAAAGACGATTGACTCGAATGATGACCGCTCCTTTGAGGGAATCGGAATCACCGTGCCGGGCCGGTTCAGTCACCAGCTCAAGCGAACCATTTTCGCGCCGAACGTCCAGTGGCCAATCGCACAGATTGCATCCAGGGTCGAGAAGTCGACCGGACTTCCAGTCGTAGTAGACAACGTGGCCAACGCTTGCGCCTTATCTGAAATGTGGTTTGGGTACAGCGACCTGTCGCGCGATCTTGTGGTCGTGAATGTTTCTGAGGGCATTGGAACCGGGATCTATGCAAATGGCCGTGTGTTGCGCGGCCATGTGGATGCCGCCGGAGAGTTTGGTCACGTTCAAATAGATCCGAACGGACCGCCCTGTGGTTGCGGGAGCCGCGGATGCTGGGAGACCTTCGCATCGAACCGGGCCGGGATGCGCTACTATCGCGAGCTTTGCGGAGGCACTGTGCTCCCCTTCGAAAGAATTGTGCAACTCGCCGATCAGGGAGACGCCGCGGCGCTGACGGCCGTCTCGAAGATGGCCAGCGCCCTCGGACGCGGAATGCACATGATTGTCTCTGCCCTCGCGCCGAGCGAAATCGTTGTTGTCGGTGAGCTGACAAGATTGTGGAAGGTTGCGCACCCTATCATCGAAGCCGAACTGCGGAAGTTTCCACTGATCAGCATTCCGAGGCTTCGCATTGCCGAAGAGCCGGAGAAGGCTAGGCTGCGCAGTGCCGTGGCCCTGGTGATGGACGCCCGATCTCTTTAGTCGAAGTTAGATTCACGGGCAGACAAGGCTGCTGGCGCGAACAGCAGCCCTTTTTGCGTCCGGCCGAAGACCTTCGGAGTGTGCGCCGAGTCACAGCGCTGCCCAGATACCGAGATCACAATGCACGACGGGCGGAATGATTGGTCAGCTCGCAGTTAGAAGAGGAACTTCGGCCCGTCGGGGATACACATATTTCTCAAGGAGCAGCTGGCAGCGGGAGCCTCGACTCTCCTGACGAGCCAAATGAGGGCGTGCATATGAACACGAGCGGACGAAAGATTGCCATCATCGGCGGAGGAATTGCCGGGCTTTGCGCCGGAGTCTATGCACAGAAGTGCGGCTACCAGGTCGAGGTCCTCGAGATGAGCGAGATGGCTGGCGGTCTGGCGGCAAGCTGGCGCAGACACGGATACACGTTTGAGACGTGCCTTCATTGGTTTGTAGGGTCAAAGCCCGGCGGAGAGATGCACGATCAGTGGATGGAGGTCTTTGACGTCGAGCAGCTGGAGTTTATCAATCCCATCGAGTTCGTACGTATCGAAGCGCAGGGTGGGGAGACGTTGCGGATCCCAACGGACGTATCCGAACTGGAAGCCGAGTTTCTCAAGCGAGCCCCGCAGGATGAACCCGAGATCCGTCGATTGACAAGAGCGATTCGAAACCTTGGCAAACTAAGGATGCCCGATCCCCGCAAAGGCTGGATCGGAAACCTGAGAACCTATGTGCGTGATCTTCCCTATCTGCCCACGCTACTAAAATTCTCCAAGATGACGGGCAAGGAGTACGCGAGCAGATTCTCAGATCGCTTGATCCAAAGCTTCTTTGCAAGTGGCGAAATGGAACAGATGTCTGCCATCGCACTGGTGATTTCTCTCGCCTGGATGAACGCGGGCAATGCCGGCTATTCCATCGGGGGCTCGCAGGCGATTATTAGGCTGATTCAGAAGAAACTCCAGGAACTCGGTGGGGAGATCCGCCTGGGTGCCCGCGCAAAGCGCATTGTTGTCGAAGGTGATTCTGCAACCGGCGTGGAGTTGACGAGCGGAGAATTCATTCCGGCCGATTGGATTATCTCGGCGGCGGACGGGCACGCTACAATCTTTGAACTTCTGGAGGGCAGGTACGCCGACGATCTCACGAAAAGCCAGTATGCGACGCGACGGACGTTCCCTTCTTACCTGCAAGTTTCTCTGGGCGTGGCCATGGACCTGAAGCAGCAGCCGGGTATGCTGAGTTTGCTGCTTGATTCTCCCTTTTACGTTGACCCGGGTACTGAACTCCCGCATGTGTCGTACCGTTTTTTTCACTATGATCCAACGTTTGCCCCGACAGGAAAGACTGCCGTTACCTGCTTCCTGCCGACGCGTAATGCCGAGTATTGGACAGGGTTGGAATTGAAGGACCCGATCACCTACCGAACCGAGAAGAATCGCGTGGCGGAAGCGGCCATCAGGATTCTCGAAAACAGAATCCCCGGAATCTGCCGTGCGATCGAGGTCATTGATGTTTCGACGCCTGCCACGGTCATCCGATATACAGGGAACTGGAAGGGCAGTATGGAGGGATGGCTGCCAACGCCTGACGCAGGGTTCAAGCCATTGCGCAATACGTTGCCTGGGTTAAGACGCTTCCTGATGGCAGGACAGTGGATACTGCCGGGTGGCGGCCTGCCTTCAGGCATGTTGACCGCGCGGCCTGCAATTCAGGCGATCTGCCGGGCTGACGGGGTTCCGTTCTTGCTGTGACGGCGTCCAATTCAGCGGGGATTCCCATTCTCAGGCACATTCCATCGCGCTTCGGACCATCGTGAGAATGGCGCCGGATAACAGGTGCCTTGCGCCGGCATCGTAGTGTAAGTTGAATCGGACCAGTAGACATTTTCGATTGACCGCATGGTATTGTGGAGGATTCGAGGATGAATCTTATGAACCATCCAGTCATTTTTGGCGCCTGTTCCGCCATCGCGTTATGGGCGGCCGCCCGAGTGGGCACAGTGGTGCACAAGAGGTCCGGCCCGACACCAGAGAGTAAGAGGGAGGATCTCGGATTTGTGGTTAGCGCCATTCTGACGCTTCTGGGCCTTCTGATCGGTTTCAGTTTTTCGATGGCGATCAGCCGATACGATCAACGGAAGAACTATGAAGAAGAAGAGGCCAATGCAATCGGTACGGAGTACTTGCGTGCTGACCTTCTGCCTGCGGCCAACGCAACCAAGGTGCGCCAGTTGCTTGTAAAGTATCTCGATCAGCGCAGGCAGTGGTACGTGACGCACGACAAGGAAAAGCTCGCGGCGGTCGACGCGGAGACAGCGCGGCTTCAGAGCGAGATGTGGCTGGAAATAAAAAGTGCGGCCGCAGCACAGCCCACGCCAGTTATGGCGGTAGTTGCTACCGGAATGAATGATGTCTTGAACACCCAGGGGTACACGCAAGCGGCCTGGTGGAACCGAATCCCGACGAACGCGTGGATATTGATGATCGTTATCGCGCTGTTCTGCAGTTTCCTCATTGGGTACTCTTCACGTGAATTCAGGGGGGGCACTTTTTGGATTGTGCCGATCGCAGTTGCGGTTTCGTTCATGCTGATCGCGGATATCGACAGCCCGCGAGCGGGGCTTATCCGTGTTGTGCCACAGAATCTGGTCAGCCTTGCGCAATCGATGCAGCAGCAATAGAAAGAGAGTTGCGGCGCGATCATTCCGATCGCCTGCAGGCGGTGGCCAGCAGAGTCAGCGCGCCTAAGGATGATTAACCGGAAGGCAGGTGGTGCGGTGCTGCTGATGTGGAGGGAAGCGGAGCGATTGTCCGGGAGCCCATAGTCTGTGGACTCCCGGAACTGTCTTGTGGTGCTATTCCGCCGGCGCAGGAGGAAGCGTGAGGGGTTGAGTCAGCGCAAAAGTAAGAACAGACTCCGCAGGGAGTGAGACGTCTCTGTTGTTTCCGGTCGTGGCTGCGCCAACTGTGCCTGCCGTGACACCAACCAGAGCACCGATGGCAGCGCCCTTGCCTCCACCCGCCAAGCCACCGATGGCTGCTCCAGCACCGGCACCGCCGACCATCAATCCGGCTGTGCGCTTGCCTTTACCCTTTGTCTGCTGGGCGGCATCGTCGGTCGCAATATTGAAGTGCTGTCCGTTTATCACGATCGAAGTGAGCGTCAGGGCAAGAGAGGCAGCACCTTTGAATTTGCCAGCCGACTTCGCGTCGCGGACCACCCCGGAAACATGGGAATGCGAAGGAATTGCAGTTTTTCCGCCAATCGAGATGGGATTTGCCATGGTTCCGGTAAATGTCTGCCCGGTTTGACTCGTTTTGGAGCCCAGTGCCTGATCGATGCGCACCGTCAGGACCGTTCCAGCTGGAACTACAATCGGCTTCGGTGGCGGCGGAGGAGGTAGCGGTTGGGGGGCAGGTGCGGCTGTCGCCTCCACTGCAGGTGCTGCTGCCTCGGGCGCGGCGCCTGTATCGATCGAGGTCTGATCGTCGACTTCGCTTACGCCGGGTTCCTCCTTGGCGATCTTCTGAATCTGCTTGTCTGCCGCGTCGTCTTTGACCTTTCCAGTCAGGGTGACCTTGCCCTGATTCGATGCGACCGTGACATTTGAACTCTTGGCGACAGGATCAGCAGAGACTTTTGATTGGATGTCTTCCTGAATCTGCTGATCGCTGTGATGTGGGGAACATCCGACCGACATCGCCAGCGAAGCGATGAGGCAGAGATGCAGCGTCATGCTTCTGTTCATGTTTTCTCCTTCGCTTACCTCTTTGCAAAGCTTGACTTGCTTGCGAGTGTTGATGCTAAATCCGGCGGGTCACCGTGAATACTGGCAGAAATGCCAGAGTCGTACCCAATATGGGGATAGGCGGTCATACATGCTTGATCAGAATGGCGGTCAGGTCATCCTGCTGACCCGTCCCACCGGAGAATGCTAGAACAGCCTCGTGCATGGAACGGATGATGTCTTCCGCAGGACGGTCCCTCGATGCGCGGAGTGTCTTCATAAGCCGTTCCACGCCAAACTGTTCGCCTTCTTTGTTTTCCCATTCAAAGAAGCCGTCTGTGCTGAGCAGGAGCATGTCTCCCGTCCGAAATAGAAGCCGGGAGGGAGGCTCCGAGTTGAAAGCTGGAAGAATCCCGAATGGTACGGCTTGCGCGTTAACCTCTGAGAAGGAGTCACTGGCCCGGGAATAGAAGAGGATAGGTCCATGTCCGGCGGAGAGGACCTCAACTTCCTCGCCATTCTTTGAGCAGACAGCGGCGACAAACGTGACAAAACGGCCTCGGGCGTGATCGAACCATATTGTTTCGTTCAGTTTCGCCATCGCCGGAGCCAGGTCACGATATGCGTCGAACATCGACCGGGCATAGGCGCGACAGGAGGTCGCAAGCAGCGCGGGGCCGATGCCATGACCCGTCACGTCTGCCAGGATCGTGACAACCCGCCCATCCGGAAGCGTCAGCCAGTCGAAGTAGTCGCCGCCGGTCTCGTCGGCGGACTTGTTCCAGCCGGCGATGTCGAAGCTCTGGGCATTCGGTTTCTCTTTGGGCAGCAGTGACTGCTGAATCGAACGGGCGACGTCGAGGTCGTGCTGGATCGCTTCGAGCTTTCGTTTTGTCTCTGCTTCACGAAGCGCGGCCACAACGTGCTGTCGGATCTGCCCCGCAACGATCCCGGCGATCACTCCAGCCGCGAGCAGAGTGAGAGCGTAAATAGGAACGCTCGTCTGAGTGACCGGGGCTGATACGCCTGGGACTGGCGGACGCCATCCCAGTTGAAAGGCGGCAAGCAGATAGCTGATCACTGCGACGATGCCGGTGAGATACGAGTTCCAGCTCGTCAATCGCAGGGTGGACAAGATGATGAAGATGAAAAAGATAAGTATGGCTGGCGAGGCGAGAGGGCGATACGGAGGCTCGATGCTCTCGGATGCCATAAAAGTCAGAAAAACTGCAGGGAGCCCGGTTTCCAGGATCGTGCTCACTATCCACAGCCACGCGGGCAGGCTTCGCTTCTCATTCCGAGCCGCTTTGATCTGACTCAGCATCCAGAGTTCAAATGCGATGACTACGCCGACAAGGGTGAACTCCGCCAGCAATAGCGCCGATGGTGCAACCGTCTGAAGCAGAAACACGCGAACGACTGCCACCAGGACAAGAAGAATCAGGAAACCTAGAATTCCGAGTACGCGCAGGCGCTCGCTTCGTAATTGAGCTTCTGCGAATGCGGCGGAAGAAATGCCTTGTGGCACCATGGACGGCCTCCGATCCAATTGCTCGCCTATTCTCGTCGCCTTCAGGAATGTACCCTACTCGCACTTCTGACAGGCGTCGAAGCGAGGGATTCTAAGGAATTCGTCGCTCAACGGGGAAGATGGCCGTGGCTAAGCAGACCACTGGCAGAAGTGCCAGATGCCGGTCCAAGACCCGGCTTTATAGGATGGAATGGCATACTCGGGTTCTTGCCTGCCACAGATGGAACCGATTTGCCTGGGAAAGAAACTCCGCAAATCCTCGCTAGGTTTTGGATCCGCGGTCCATGGATGGCACCGTCAGTTTTGACAGTAGGCAAGGAGTCGAGCTGTTCCTAAGATTCGTGTTGAGCGGCCTAAGTTGCGGTGTGGCGGCGGGCCGTAAGCAAACGCGACAGGATTCAGGGTCGCCAGAAATTCGAAATCAAAAGGAGATTGCGATGAAGCCAAGAACCACGTGGTCATCAGCGTGGCTAATGCTGGCCGTGGCGACGACCTGCCTGGCCATCAGTGCCCGCATGAGCGCGCAAGTGCAAACTGACACCTCAACAACCCACGGAGCTGCGTCTCACGAAGTCAAGGTTGAGAAGGCAACCGTTGTAGCCGTAAGCGGCAATAATTTGGTCGTGAAGATGGAAGACGGCACGATTCGTGACATCGCCAACGTTCCAGAAACCGCCCGCGTAACCGTGGACGGCCAGCAGCTTGGCATTCACGATCTGAAGCCCGGCATGCACCTGCAACGGACCATAACCACAACCACGACACCCCGGGTGATCACAACCACGCAGAGTGTGACTGGAAAGGTGTGGCACGTGAATCCGCCTTCTTCTGTGATTCTGACCATGGAAAATGGCGAGAATCAGCAGTTCAAGGTCCCGAACGGCCAGAAATTCATGATTGATGGAAAAGAAACGGACGTATG
>Ga0335077_10013566_pt1 | contig 10187 bp, 13 predicted proteins | sample Lox_Sample_31_FD_207151 | JGI IMG/M metagenome (GOLD analysis project Ga0335077, IMG submission 207151) | Soil microbial communities from Loxahatchee National Wildlife Refuge, Florida, United States - Lox_Sample_3.1 | ecosystem: Environmental > Terrestrial > Soil > Wetlands | place: USA...
TGACGCACAGATCCGGCATGGCTTTGTACATGGAGACCATCATCTGCTCATCACCATCCACGCCCGTAGCTTTCCCGCCGGCGCCGTCATGGCCGTAGAAGTCCGGCGTCATGTTCTTGCGGATTACAGAGGCGTTTCGTTTGTTCACGAATTCCTCAAAGTGATCCCTGACAAACTTCTTCATTTGATCTGTCGTCATGCATCACTCCTGGGTCTAAAGAACCAAGCTTTCGATGCTTTCCATCGCTATCAGTTCATAACAGGTTCGAGTCCTACCTGGGGAGCCAAATTTTTGTATCAACGGTTTAGAAAGACCTTTTCGTTTCGATGCACGAATTTTGTACGGAGCTTGGTCGCGCCTAAATCACTGATAGAACAACGAGTAGCACGCAGAGCATGGACTTGAGAATCGAATCCATACCAAAAACCGCAGAGGATTGTCTGCTGCAAGTGTGTCACCGGCTGATTCGCTTAATCTTGAGGGCCGCGATCTTTGACGAAAGCGTGGTCGGGCGCATCCCCAGCAGTTCCGCAGCGCCATCCGATCCGTAGATTTTTCCGTTTGCTTTCTCAAGAGCCGACACGATCTGTTGCCGTTCCAATTCAAGGAGTTGAGCTCGCGTACGAACAAGGGAAGTCGCGTCCGTCAGCTTCGACGTGGCCCGATTGGAATCCCCCAAAGCGAAGCGCAGACGGCCTCCTCCCGAAACGATCAAGGCGCGTTCAAGAACATTTTGAAGCTCGCGAACGTTTCCGGGCCAGTCATAGCCGCAAAGTTCCCGAATATTCTCGGCCGCTAGGCGTGGAACGGCGAGGTTCAGCCGCCTGGCTGCCTGCTCCAACAAGTCGGCGGCAAGAATGATCACGTCCTCCAGTCGCTCGCGCAGTGGAGGGGTTTGGATCGGAAATACACTCAAGCGGAAATAAAGATCCGAGCGAAATCGTCCGGCGGCCATCTCTTGTTTCAAATCCCGATTCGTTGCGGCGATGACACGAACGTTTACCGGCCGGGTGCGCTCCTCACCCACTCGCTCGAATTCACCTTCCTGCAACACGCGAAGCAGCTTGGACTGAAGATCCAAGGGAATCTCAGCAATCTCGTCCAGAAAACAACGATCCTTCATGGGCAAGTTCAAATCGCCCAATACGATCGCGCAGGGCGCCGGTGAACGCCCCTTTCACGTGGCCGAAGAACTCACTTTCAAAAAGATCACGCGGAATCGAAGCGCAATTGACCTTTACCAATACTCGGCTTGCGCGTCTGCTGTTGTCATGAATCGCGCGCGCGACGAGTTCCTTGCCCGTTCCCGATTCGCCCGTGATGAGGACGCTGGCATCGGTCGGAGCCACTTGCTCGATTTGCGCGAGGAGTGCTTTCAGTGCCGGACTCTGCCCTTTGAATCCACCGAGATTCTCCTTAACTTCGGATTTCAGATAGTCGTTCTCTTGCACCACCCGGAGTTGCAGGGAGTGAATCTCTTCGAAGGCTCGTGCGTTGGCGATCGAGACCGCCGCCTGATCTGCAAATACCCGGAGCCACTTGAACTGTTGTTCATTAATGTGAACTCTGGCGAAGACACCCAACACGCCAAGGATCTTGCCGCCGAAAATTAGCGGGTGGCCTGCAAAACCGTGAATGCCCTCGTCCCGGACCCAGTCGGGATGTAGAGTCCACCTGGTGTCCGCGACGGAATTCTCTATCAGCATTGATTCGCCTGTTGAGCCGATCCAGCCGATCTTTCGAACACCCAAAGGAAAGCGCTGGAAAGAACCGTCCAGTCGGGACCAGTCCGCGGAATCTACCTGGGAACAGCCGGCGCTCGCCGCCAAGTGGAGGCAACTGGTACGATCCGAGCACTCGCTGGTCATCCTGCACGTCGAACAGATGTCGCCAGGACCCAATAGCCATATTCGCGCTAAAGCGACGCCGGCAGTGTCGACCAGGCCGGCGACGATCATTTTGAGGACGGTCTCTACTGTCCGGACCTGGCTCACAGCGAGCGAAATCGACTGAAGAAGCTCCAGGTCCATGTCCCAACAGTTTAAAGGAGTTCAAGGTGAGGGCACAACGACACTTCGTCGTTGCAGGAGGATTCGTTGTGGTTTTGAATGAGAACACACCTCATCATTTCAGCAACTTAGCGGCAACCCTCGTTGGCAGCCGAACTGCCTTCACGAGGTTGTCGGAGCAACTTAAGCCGTAAAGGAAAGGAGTTCACCGTGAAAAGTTTCAGTAGGTTAGCCACATCACTCTTAGGAGGTATTGTTATGACGCAAGCAGCCACTCTGACGCCGGATGCGGCTTCAGATCCTCGAATCGACCCGCAGGTGCGGTCGTTTCTCGCCGAACTCAACAAAGACAGCAGCCCATTTTGGGAACTGCCCCAGCCCAAACCGCAGGAGATCCTGACCGGGATCCAAAACCAAACGCCGGTGGACCTGTCCGGCGTCACCACGACGGAACGAACCATCAGCCAGGATGGGCGTACCGTCAAGTTGTACATCATGAAGCCACAGCAAGTGACAGGCAAGCCAGGGGTCCTGTTCTTTATCCACGGTGGCGTCTGGATCGTCGGTAATTTCCAGAACCATCAACGGCTGCTGCGCGATCTCGTCGTAGGTTCTGGTCAGGTGGGGGTCTTCGTGGAGTATACTCCGCTCCCGGCCGCGAAATATCCGACGCAGATGGAAGAAAGCTACGCAGCGCTGAAGTGGGTCGCCGCGCATGCCCACGAGTTCGGAGCCGACGGCTCTCGCATTGCCATCGCCGGCAACTCGGTTGGCGGAAACATGACCGCAGCCATCACGCTCATGTCGAAGGATCGGCAAGGCCCGAAGATCGCTCTCCAGGTGCTCTTGATTCCAGCCACCGATGCCAGCGTTGATACCGACTCGTATCATGAGTTCGGGACCGACCGATTCCTGGCGCGTGCGTTCATGAAGTATGGGTGGGACCTCTACGCGCCCGACGAGAAGACGCGCAACAATCCTTATGTCTCACCACTTCGAGCCACGACCGAGCAACTTCAGGGCTTGCCGGCCGCGCTGGTCATCACCGCAGAGAACGACCCGTTGCGCGACGAGGGCGAGGCTTACGCTCGCAAACTCAAGGATGCCGGCGTGAAGGTGGCGGCGACTCGGTACGAAGGGATGATTCACGACTTCGTGCTCCTCAACGCCATCCGTAACGTGGCGGGAGTTCAAGCGGCCCTTCAGCAAGCGAGTGACGCAATTCGTGATGCTTTGAGACCGTAACGCGCCCGCGGGGGGCGCAACGAGAGTTAGGCGTTGTCGCCCCCAATTGCCGTGACAGCGCGGCAGGCATGAAGACAAGGGACGTAGTTCAAGATGAGAAGGAGAGAAGACCATGACGAAAAATGCACGCACGTGATCCGTGTCCCGGCAACCGTCGGTTTTCCCATCATGATCTTGGGATCGGAGATGATTAAGGCTTCTGGCATTCGGAACCTCGGCTCACCCTCAGTTCACAACGGCACCCCAGACGCCGCTGCGAAGTCCTGGATTTGGACCAGCAACAGTCTCCATTCGGGCGTTGGCATCGTCAGGAAAGTTCGAAAGACGTTGAGAGAGGGGAGCCGGTCTGAAGCTTCTCGACTTCACGCTATCTGATGGATTTCATTACGGGCATTTCAGACGTTTCTTCCGGATTGGCCCGACTTGACCCTTACCCCGGCATGGATTCGAACTCTTTATCCGACCAGCATCCCCCAAACGAATTGGCGCCGGCCCACTATGCGTGCCAACGTCCGGATGGCCGACGAACCGGACAGAATCTCCACGCCGGATTACACGTTTCTCCGCATGGAAGGGGATGTCGATTCGAACCCTCTCCGACCCGCGGGCTAACGGTTGGGATCAGCCGAGGCCGAAGGCGGTCGGCTGGAGCGATCTGTCAGGCCAGAAATCATAATTGCCACAACCCGTGACCCACATCTCCCTGGATGTAGATCGCGAACGTACCCTTTCCTGGAATCTCCAGCGGGGGGTGCGCAACCAACGCGCCCTGCTTTGATGCCGCATCCAACGCCGCTTCGATGTCGTCAACGAGCCAGTACGGTCGAATGACGGGCTCCTCCGTATCCCGCAAGGGACCGCGCACACCAATACTGCCCCCATCCGGCAGCGGAGCCGTCCGCGCACCTCCAAGAAGCGTATCAGCTGATCCAAACTTGATGCCGTGTGCAGCCTCATAGGCAGCACACACAGCATCTACATCCGAAGCGACAATCTCTAGATAGTGAACCTTCATCCCAGACTCTCCGGTGTTTCCGGCCTAATTTACGTTTAGGCCGACCTGGATAAAACCGGTCCCGGTCGGCCTCAGACGGAAGTGTCTACGCCGAGGCCGTTGTAAAAGAGGAAGCGGCGATCCAGTGCCTCCTCAGTGCGGCGGCCGCAATGCCGGCTGCGCAAAGCCTCAACCGCACAATCGTAGAGACTTGGTGCGGGCTGAGCAGGAAACAATCCCAGTGGTGAGCGACGATCTGCGGAGGAATTGCTCATGACGCTCCCACTCCAGTTGGGACGCTAGAACACGCCAGAATATCACACATAAGAAGGCCGCTTGCAGCGGGTCGTCCGGTGTGACGAGTGCGAGACGGGTCCAGACCGGGCGCCCACACTGGACGAGCGTCGGCGAGCCAAACTGAGACGAGAAGTTCAGACGTTTCTTCTGGATTGGCCCCACCTGACTGTGACCCCGGTGTGGACTCGAACTCTTGACAACTAATTCATCCGATCAGCATCCCGAACCGGCGCTGGTCCACTCTGCGTGCCAATTTCCCGATAGCCGACCATCCTGGACCTTGTCCCCGCCGCTCCGCACAAACTCAACCTGTCCGTGTGCAATTGTCTTGGCCTTTGCGCCATCCATGCTGGGCGATCGCTACAGAGTTGAAGCTGAGCTCGGCCGCGGCGGCATGGGCGTCGTACTCCGTGCCCATGATACGCGGCTGAACCGCACCGTCGCTGTGAAGATGCTGCCCGCGGACGCCGCTCACGGAATCGTGAATAGCTCGCTGGTTCTCATCCGGTACCTGGGCCAATAAACCCGCGCGCGCCATGAGCCATACAACGGGTGCCATGATAATAACGACATGGCACACGTTATGGACCGGCGAGAGTTTCTGAAGGCCGCCCTCGTAACGGCGGCCACAACCCGGAGCGCCTGGGCACAGAAAAGTGCGCTCGGAAGGTTGAGCCGCCCGCTGGCGATCACGATGTGGGACTTTTCGTGGTTGGAGCGGCGCTGGCCCGGCGCCGGCTACGAGGATTGGGATTCGATTCTCGATGAGCTGAAGCAACGTGGATACGATGCCGTGCGCATCGATGCTTATCCCCATCTGGTCGCGGCCTCGCCCGGACGCACGTGGGAATTGCTCCCTCGATGGAATCAGCAGGTCTGGGGCAGTCCGGCGAAGAATCGCGTGCGGGTTCAGCCGGAGTTGAACCAATTCATCCGCAAGTGTGCGGATCGCGGGCTCTGGGTCGCATTGTCCACATGGTTTCGCCAGGATGCGGACGATACCCGGATGAAGATTCAACGCCCCGAGGATCTGGGCCGGGTCTGGAAGACAACGCTCGACACGATTGCGCAGGATGATCTGATGAAGCATATTCTGTACGTCGACTTGTGCAACGAGTTCCCGCTTCCCGACTGGGCGCCGTTCCTGCCTCCCAATACCGAACGCGCGAACAAACTGGGCCAGGAGTGGATGCGCAATGCCATCGCCGCTGTGCGCCCGGCCTATCCTCAAATGGATTTCACATTCTCGATCACCACTGAATACGAAAAGCTAAACAAACAGGACGTCTCCATGCTGGACTTCCTGGAGGCGCACATCTGGATGACACAATGGACCACTTTTTACGACGACATCAGCTATAGCTATGAACGCTTCGATCCCAAAGGCTACGAAAACCTGGTGGAGCACGGGAAGAAAGTCTATCTCTCAAATCCGGATCACTGGAAAGAGGGCCTTGTCTCTGGAATTCAAACCATTGCTAAGTGGTCGCGCGCGACGCGGAAACCGCTGATCACCACGGAGTGCTGGGCGGTGGTGGACTATAAGGACTGGCCGCTGCTCGAGTGGGACTGGGTAAAGGAACTCTGTGAGCTGGGTGTGCGGACCGCCTCCGCGACCGGCCGCTGGGTGGCGATGGCAACGAGCAATTTCTGCGGGCCGCAGTTTGCCGGGATGTGGCGCGATATCGCCTGGCATCAGCGCTTAACAGACGCTATCCACCGGGGCTCTATCGAACGCGATTAGGCCTTCGCCAAAAAGGGGCTCCAAACCGTTGCGTGACGCGGCGATGAAGACCATCACTCCAACACGAAAATATTTTTCGTCGCGCACATCTGTTTGAGGACCTTCGGCCACACGCTGACGCTGACTTCGCCCAAGTGCGCTTTTTTGAGAAGAAGCATCAACGTGCGGGACTGGCCGATGCCTCCTCCAATGCTGAGCGGCAGTTCGTCACGCGTGATCGCCTGATGGTAGGGGAACTTGAGGAAATCCAACTGGTGAGTGAGCTCCAGTTGCTTGCGCAGCGTTTCTGGGTTGACGCGGATTCCCATGGAGCTGAGTTCGTGACGGCGCCGCGTGACGGGATTCCAGACCAGAATGTCGCCGTTCAAGCCGTGCCTCGGTTTGCCATCCGCAGATCGCGTCTCGGTGACCCAATCGTCATAGTCGGCGGCGCGCATCTCGTGCGGGTAGCCGTCCGCCAGCGTCCAGCCGATCCCAATGATGAAAATCGCCGGGTACTTCTGGAGCACCAGCGTCTCGCGCTGCTTGCGCGGCAGATCGGGGTACATGTCCAAAAGTTCTTCGGCGTGCAGGAAGGTCAGCCGTTCGGGCAGACACGGATACTTATCCGTCTTTAGTTGCGGGAAGAGTTCCTGAAGGTGCTGCTCCGCATCCACCAGAACCCTCCAGATCCTGCTGACGGTTTCTTTCAGAAACTCGAGATTCCGTTGTGCGGGCGAGATCGCCTTCTCCCAGTCCCACTGGTCGACGTACGCGCTGTGGTCGTGGTCGAGAAAATAATCCTTGCGGACGGCCCGCATATCGGTGCACAGGCCCTCACCCGCTTCCATCCCAAAACGCTTCAACGCAACGCGCTTCCATTTGGTGGCGGCCTGCACGATCTGCGCTTCGATCGGGTGCTTGTCGCGATCGTTGGAGATGTGGAACTGAATGGGGGTGCGCGAGCCATCCCGATCGAGGAGATCGTTCACGCCGCTCTCGACGTCGACGATCAGGGGAACCGTCACCATCATGAGTCTGAGTTCACGGCAAAGGTTTTCCTCGATATATTTCTTTGCGGCAAAGATGGCTTTTTGAGTTTCTTTGGCGTCTAGCAGAGAGCTGTAGTCTTGCGGGAGTATCTTCTCGATCTCCTCATAGCTACCGATACCCGGCCCGGCCAGGTCCGCTTTCTTGTCGGCTGTGAGAATCATGGCAACACCTCGGGGATTCCTTTAAATACCGCAAGCGAATCACCCAACAGGGTGATGGAATCCAGACGCAGGATGACTAAGGGGTTGATCGCGGCGGCAAGCCAGGCCGTGTGTGCGCCCGCCGTGGTCAGAAACCCAAACCTGGGTCAAAACGCCCAGTCGTCAATTTGCAAACAAGCGGTAGCCACGGTCCGGCGGAAACCAGCCAGCAACTAGTTCGAGGCGTCGTCGCAGCTGCTGCGCTGGCAGGTAGTCCGGTCCGGTTCGAGCCGTAACGTCATGCCAGAGGCAATGTACGTATTCGGCCGCCGTCCCGGCGAACGAGGCCCGGCCATAACGAGCCAGTTGCCGGGAACTCCGGGCGAGAAGCGGGCTCGCCAGCAGGCAGCGCTTCTGTTGCAGCGCCAGTTCGTCGATCTCGCCCTTGATTCCATCGCGCATTTCTCGGGCGAGAAGAAGCCAGTACTCCTGGAACTCCGCCTCAGAAAGCCGCTCCCACAACGCCTGGCCGAGGCATACCAAAAGCTCCATGGCCAGGTCATGTTCCGGGCTTTCCCCGGTCATGACTTCCACCTCCAGTCCCGCATCGGTTTCGGTCCAGCGTGAGGATACGCCGGGATCGGTTTCCGCCGAAAATGAGATCTGGCAAAGACCCAGCCTGAGCGCCATGGAGGATGGCATGGCGCGCACCGCCGGGCGGATAAACTCGCGCAGCAGCGACTCGGAGAGAAACGGGCTACTAAGCAGCGTCCATCCGTGCGCGAGACGCACCAAGCGGGACCGCATTCAGGATTCTCCGCACAAACAACGCGCCTGGACTGCCGCTATTACTCCTAACGCAAACCGGATATGGAATCAATGGGCTCGAAAGCCAGCGAGTCATGCCAGCGCCTGGCCCTTAGTTTCGCGGGCGAAGGGCAGGATCAGCATACCGAGCACGTACACCAGTGCAATCGCGCTCGCGGCGCGCGCAAAGCTGCCCAAATGCACAACAAGATACCCCGTCAGAAAAGGGCCGGACGCCGCCAGGACGCGGCCGGCGTTGAAACAGAAGCCGGCGCCGGTGGCGCGGATGCGGGTAGGGAACAGCTCGGGCAGGTATACCGGGAAACCGCTGAAGATGCCATTGGTGAAGAATCCGAGCACCGGCAGGATCGCGAGCACGGTTACATACGATCTCGGGATCAGGAACGCGGCCGGGAGCGTAACAGCCGCGCCCGCCATCATCACGGCGAAGGCCGCGCGCCGGCCCGTATGCTCCGCCAGCGGCGGAAAGGCAAAATAGCCGGCAATCGCGCCCACATTCAGGATCATCACCGCATAGCTCACCTTTCTGGTGATCTCGACGGCGTTGAGCGGCCCCGGTTCGATCAGCTCGCGAACCAATGAAGGCGTCCAGTTGGTCGCGCCCCAGAGCCCAAACACGGCGACGAACGCCAGCGCGGAGCCCACGATCGTATCGCCGCGTCGTTGGGGGCCGAACAACTCCCACAGCGTGAGGCGGCCTTTCGCGGGCCTGGCTTGCTTCCACCGCTCCGGCTCCTGCACTTTCAGCAATACGAACAGGCCAACGAACGCAGGAAGGATGCCGACGAAGAACATCAGGCGCCAGGATTGTCCCGAGAGCAGCAGGTTGACTCCGGCGGCTAGAAAATATCCTGCGCCCCAGGCCGATTGCAGGACGCCCGCGCCTTTCACGCGCCACGACTCGGGCAGCACCTCGGCCACCAGCGTCGCGCCCGAGGCCCATTCGCCACCCACGCCAAGAGCCGTCAGGAAACGATAGATGGCCAGCTCCCACCACGAGTGCGACAGGCCGGCGAGGCCGGTGAACACGGCGTAGATCAGAATCGTGATGACCAGGGTACGTGCGCGACCCAGATAGTCCGCCAGAACTCCGAGGAGAATGCCGCCGAGCGCCCATCCCACCAGAAAGATCGCCAGGATGATGCCGCCGTACCAGCCGATGTTCTCTGGTGTGCCGCGGTTGCCCAACAGCTCTCGCAGCGCGGGCGTCAGTACCAGGTTATATATGGTGGCGTCCATGGAGTCGAAGACCCACCCCAGCCATGCCACCAGCAGCACTAGAAGTTGATGTCGGGAAAGGCCGCCCGCTAAGTGCTCGCTGGCCGTAGTGGGGTGGACAGGCTCCATCGCCGGACGGCCATCATACCGTAGGTCGCTAGACGATGCCCTTATTCATTCAGCGGGCAGGCCCGGCACCTTTCGGGACGGAGGATCTGCTCTTCGGAGAGATCCAGGTGGCGCACAACAAAGGTGCCCGTTTGCAGCATGTCCGGCTGGCCGGCGTCGGTCAGATAGTCGCCAACCAGTTCCAGCGCGCGGTACTTTGTGGGCGCCAGCAGGTAGATGCTATCTCTGCCGTGCAGGGTGATTTCGTATAGGTTCATCGTCTCCCTCCGTTTGTGCGCGGGTGAATTTACGGAACTTCTAGCGCCGCAATGAAATAATAGAGGGCCACAAACACCAGGACGGCGGCGGCCAGAACTCCAGCGACGCGAAGCGACTGCCCGAGGGAGAGCTTCTGCGATTGTTCGTCCGATTGGACGCGTTTCGTGAGGGTGTTCGACATAGCCCCTCCCCGCCGCAGACTGCGGCGCTTCACACAGATAGGTTTGGGCTGAGTATAGATCTCCGGTTTCGTTTCCTCAATAATGAATTCTCACTAGAGCGGCCACAGGCC
>Ga0335077_10013568_pt1 | contig 10186 bp, 7 predicted proteins | sample Lox_Sample_31_FD_207151 | JGI IMG/M metagenome (GOLD analysis project Ga0335077, IMG submission 207151) | Soil microbial communities from Loxahatchee National Wildlife Refuge, Florida, United States - Lox_Sample_3.1 | ecosystem: Environmental > Terrestrial > Soil > Wetlands | place: USA: Florida...
ACGTGGGCACGCCCGCCGTGGCCGCGAGCCCGGCGACGCGCAGGTACTCGGCCGGGCTGGCCGCGGGTGCGTAGCCGAGCAGCACTCCGATGCCAAGTGCGCCCTCGGCCAGATCGGCCGCGAGCCGGTCTAGCAGCGCGCTGACCTGACCAGGCTCCGCCGGCAGCTGCCAGGCCGGATCGGAGATCCTAGCCATGAACGCACCCGGGCTGGCGTCGGGCGGCAGCCCGGCCACTGCCTCCATCCTGGCCAGTGCCCAGGAAGCAGCGAAGCCGTAGTTGATCGGCCGGCCCTGCTGAGCGGCGCGGTCGTACGCCTGGGCCACCGGAGTCACGCCAGCCTCGAGCTCCAGTGCGGTGGTGACCCCGTCCAGGGCCTGCAACCGCAGGCCGCCCAGGTCGCTGACGTGGCTGTGCAGATCGATGAACCCGGCCGTCACCACCTGGCCGTCCACGTCGATGTCGCCCCTTGAAGCCCTGGCCGTCAGGCCGGTCCCGACGTCCGCGATCCGGCCGTCCGCAATGGCCACATCGCGCACCGCGTCCAGGCCGGATGCGGGATCGATAACCCGGCCGCCGTGCAGTACCAGGTCAAAGCCGTCCGCCGACACCGTCACCGGACCAGTGTGCTCCGGTGCCTGCTAGCCTGGCCAGGCCGGCCCCGAGGAGAGCAGATGACGAGCGGCGAGACGCTCCCGCGCGGCGAGGCGGCTGAAGGCACCACGACGGGGATCGTCCTGGTCGCGCACGGCGGCCAGGCCTCGAGTACCGAGCCGACCTCGGCGCTGCAGCCCGCCGTGCTCCGCATGATCCCGGTCGGGGCGGCAATCTGGTATGCGCTGCGGGGGAGCGGCGCCGTCGTGCAGCGGCGCCGCTTCCGGGTACGCGGCTGGAACGGCGCACAGGCCTCCCCGGTCGGTGACCTCAACCGGGCGCTCGACGCGATCGCCGCCGAGTTCGGGCCCGTTCCCGTGGTGCTGGTCGGGCACTCCATGGGGGCGCGCGCCGCGGTCCGCGCGGCCGGTCATCCCGCGGTGTCGGCGGTGGCCGGGCTGGCACCCTGGCTGCCACTGGGCGAGCCGGCCGACCAGCTGGCCGGCCGGTCAGTGCTGCTCGTGCACGGCACGTCCGACGGCATCACCAGCCCCGCGGAAACCTGGGCCTTCGTCGAACGCGCCCGCGCGGTGACCGACGTGGCCGCCGTCGAGGTGCGCGCCGGCGACCACGCGATGCTGCGCCGCGCTCGCCTGTGGCACGCGATCGCGGCCGAATTCGCCCGCGCGGCGCTCGGCCTGCCGGCCGGAGACCGGGTCCTGGCCGCCGCGGTGACGGCGACGGCCGCGCCCCGCACCGTGCTCTGACTGACCACCACCCTGAATCAGGGTTCCAGCACGACCGCGGCGCCGCGCGTGCCCCGGTGGAGCTGCGCCATGGCTGCGGCCGCTTCGGCCAGCGGAAAGCTGGCCCCGACCGTGATCACGCCGGCCGCGAGCAGTGGGACCAGCCGCCCGAGCCGGGCCCCGTCCGGGACGACCACGATGTCGGACAGCATGATGCCGCGCTCGGCCGGCGGGAGGTCGGCCGTGATGGTGGCGAGCCTGCCTCCGTCCTTGACCGCCCGCACCGCGTCGGGCGAACCCGATCGGGCCGCGTTAACCGCTGCGTCGGCACCGCCCATCGCGTGCACCCGCTCGGGCCAGTCCGGCTCGTGGTAGTCGAGCACGTAGGCGGCGCCCAGGGCGCGAGGTCGCTCTTCCCGGCTCGCGGTCGCGATCACCCGCGCCCCGCGGTACGCGGCGAGCCGGACCAGGACACCCCCGGTGACCCCGCCGGCGCCGTGGATCAGTACCGTCTCACCGGGCCGAACGGCCACCGCGTCCAGCGCCTGGTCCGCGGTGAGCGCCGGGACGGGTAGCGCCGCGGCCACGGTCATCGGCATTCCGGCCGGGACCGGCGCGACGTGGGCCGCCGCCGCGATGAACTGCTCGGCCCAGCTGCCCGCGGGCAGCGAGTGCGTGGTCACCGCGTCGCCAGGCCGGAGCTGACCGACGCCGGCGCCGACCGAGGCGATCAGCCCGGCCGCCTCCACGCCGAGCGCCATCGGCGGCCGGACGCCGGTATCCCAGTCACCGGTCCTGATGAACTCGTCCCAGTTGCCCACCCCGCTGGCCCTCACCTCGAGCAGCACCTCGCCGGCGTGCGGCGGCCGCGGCTCAGGCAGTTCCAGCGGTTGTATCGCCGATCCGGTCCGCTCCACGCCCGCTGCTCGCATCTGGTCTGCCCTTCCTGTTTAGCCCGCGCCCGCAGGGTAGCAAGCTCTGGTTTGGAGGGAGCGCCCGTGGCTCAGATCGATGTGCTGGCCGGTCGGCCTATCGGCCCCGTCGACCGGCGGATATTCGGGAGCGTCGCCGAGCACCTGGGACGCTGCGTCGACGGCGGCGTGTTCGACGAGGGATCGCCAGGCGGGTTGCGCGCCGACGTTCTGGCGGCCGTCCGCGACCTCGGCGTGACCAACGTCCGCTGGCCCCTGCGGGCGGGCCCAGGCGAGGAGCCCGACCGCTTCGGCACCGCCGAGTTCATCACCTGGTGCGTGGCGGCGGGGGTCGAGCCCGTGCTCGGCCTCAACATGGGCACCGGCACCCTGGACGAGGCGCTGGCCTGGGTGGAGTACTGCAATGGCAGCGACAGCTACTGGGCCGGCCGCCGGCGCGCGAGCGGGCACGCTGAGCCGTTCGGCGTCAGGTACTGGGGACTGGGCCGCGAGATGTACCGGCGGAGCACCGCGGCGGAGTACGTCGCCGAGGCCGGGCGGTGGGCCTCGGCCCTGAAGCGGCTCGACCCCGGCATCCGGCTGATCAGCTGCGGCCAGACCGGAATGGACGACTGGGATCGCGACGTCATCGACGGCCTCGCCCCGCATATCGACATGCACGGCATCCACCTGTACACCGGTTCTGCGGACTACTGGTCGAACGTACTCGCGCCGCACTACGCCGAGCGGGCCCTGTCGGTCGCCGGCGCGCTCATCGACCGCGCCCGGTACATGCAGCGCGTCGAGCACGAGATCTCGGTGGCGTGCGACGAGTGGAACGTGTGGTACCGGACCGACGACGGGCAGCTTGAGGAGCGCTACACCCTGGCCGACGCCCTAGCGGTCGCGACCTGGCTGAACGTGTTCGTGCGCCAGTCGTGGACCGTGCGGATGGCCAACCTGGCCCGGCTGGTCAACGTGGCCGCGCCGATTGTCACCTCCCCGGACGGCATGCTCAGCCAGAGCATCTACCATCCGTTCCAGCTGATGGCGGCGGCCAGCGAGCAGGTCGCGGTGGACACCTATACCGATTCGGGTGCCCGCGAGCACCGAGACCTGGCCGGCGAGCGCTGGCCCTACCGGGTGGCCGACCTCGGCCTGTTCCAGCGGCTCGACGTGGCCGCGACCACCGATCCTGGGCGGAGCAGGCTGACGCTGTCCGTGGTCAACCGCGATCCGCGCCGCGCGGTCCGGACCCGGGTCCGGCTGCTCGACGCCAGGGCGACCGGGGTGATGATCGTTCACGAGGTCACCGGGGACAGCCCCGACGTCGTCAACACCGTCGCCCGCCCGGACACGGTCAGCGTGCGCAATGCCAAGCGCGAGGTGGACGGCGAGCACGTGGACATCAGCTTCTCCCCGCACTCGTTCACGGTCCTGGAGATGCAGCTGGGCTAGCCTCTCGAGGCGCGCATCGCCACTGCATCGGCGGGGCGGTTCGTGATCAGCACGCCGACCCGCGGGTCGGCCAGCCAGCGCCTCATCTCGGCGTCCTTGTCGACGGTCCAGACCATCGTCTTGATCCCGGCTTGATGGCACCGCGTCAGCACGCCCGCGGCCGCGAGCTGGCGATGGACCGCCACCCAGTCGGCGCGGCAGGCCCGGAGCCTGCGCATGGGGAATATCTCGCTCAGCCGGGTCGCCGCCCGCAGGGCCCTCCGCACCTCGTTCAGGTCGCGTCCCAGCGACAGCGCCGCGGGGACCTCGGGGAAGCGTGTCTTGATCGCGGCCACCGACTGATCTTCCAGCGTGGTCACCACGAAGTTGCCGGGTCCGAGGATGTCCAGCGCCATCTCGACAACCTCGTCCTCGCCTCCGGTGTCTTTGAGGTCCAGGTGCCCCGTGGCCTTCCCGGCGATCAGCGTCATCAGGTCCGCCACCCGCGGCACCGGGTAGCCCGCCAGCTCGCACAACCGGGGATAGCTGATGGCGGCCAGTGCCTCGCCCTGCCGCGTACGCGGGTCGTGGAAAGTGGCCAGCTCACCGTCGGCGGTCCGCCGGATATCGAACTCGACGTATTCCGCGCCGGTTTCCAGGGCACTCGCGTACGGCTCGATGGTTCCGGTTCGCGGGCCGTGCGCCGAAATGGCCGCCATCATGACCTCCCTTTCAACGCCGGCTCACCCTATCCAGCGTATTTCCTGCTGGCTGAAGGTCTCCGTAGTAACGGTTGGTCTACGATCGCCGGCCGGCCTACGGCGCGGTCACTTGCGTGCCATAGAGTCCGGCTTGCAGGGCGCGTGTACAGGGGAGTGAGGGTGCCGTGACTTTTCCTGATCCGTACGGCTCCGGCCAGGACGCCGTTCAGCCGCCGCCTCCCGGGTTCGCGGTCGCACCCCCGGTTCCTGCTGGGTATGGCTACGGGCAGTATCCGGCGGTCCCCGTGCCGCCGGATATGTACGTCGATCAGACGTCCGGCCTCCTCCTGCCGAACGGCACCGAACTGGCCAGCGTCGGCCGCCGCATCGGGGCTGGGTTCCTGACCATTCCGCTGGCCATCGCGACGCTCGGCATCGGCTACGTCATCTGGGGCCTGATCGTCTGGGGCAACGGGCAGACTCCGGCGCTGCAGGTGCTCGGGATGCGCGCCTGGCGGCCGGAGACCAACCGGGTGGCCGGCTTCTGGATTATGGCGCTGCGTGAGATCCCCGGGCGCATCATCAATCACGTCTTGGGCATAGTCAGCCTGCTCACCTCCTTCGTGCTGTTCGTCGCGGGCCGCGAGCACAAGGCGCTGCACGACTGGATCGCCGGCACGGTGGTCCTGCACGACCCGGACAGGGTTCTCGCCGACTGACGATCCGCGGCGCGTCGGCCCGCGGATAAGGCGTGGATGCCGCGTTCACGCAGCTCTTACTGCGTGAGCGCGGCAGCCAATACAATAGGGCCCGGTACGGGTGATGCCGGAGTGACGGAAACTCACTCTCGCGCACCGGGTAGCGCCGCCAGCACCACGGAGGCGCGAGATCATCCGTCACATTCGCCACACTGGTCACGTAAATTCCATTTCCGAACTATTGCAATATCCCTTTCCGACTGATCCGGATGAGTAGCCGAACTACGGTAGTGGCGCATGGAGGACCCTGAGGTCGTCGCCGCCATCGTGGCCGGTGATCCCGCCGGGCTCGCCGAGACGTACGACCGGTACGCCATGCCGCTCTACACGTACTGCCGTTCCATGCTGCGCGAGCCGGCTGACGCCGCCGACGCGGTACAGGACGCGTTCCTCGTGGCCACGGCCAAGCTCCGGGACCTGCGCGATCCGGCCAGACTGCGGTCCTGGCTCTACGCGGTCGCCCGTAACGAGTGCCTCCGCCGGCTGCGGGCCGGGGCCGCTCTGTCCGCCCTCGACGAAGCCGCGGACATTCCCGTCGAGACCGCCGAGCTCGGCGTCGCGACCGAACGGGCCGAAATCCAGCAGCTGGTCAGGGCCGCGATCGGGGGGCTGAACCCGGGTGAGCGGGATGTCATCGAGCTGAGCCTGATCACCGAGCTTGACGGCAACGAACTCGCTGACGCGCTCGGGGTGTCCCCCAACCACGCCCACGCGCTGCTATCGCGGGCACGCCGCCAGTTCGAGCGATCTCTCGGCGCGCTGATCGTGGCCCGGACAGGACGCCATGCCTGCGCGGAGCTCGACGGGATGCTAGGAAGCTGGGACGGTCAGCTGACCGTGCTGATGCGCAAGCGGATCAGCCGGCACATCGAACGGTGTGAGATCTGCGGGGAGCGCAAGCGCCTGGAGCTGACACCGGCGCTATTCGCCGGCGCGGTACCGATGGCCGCGATGTTGCCGGGCTTTCGTGAGCGGGTGCTGCGGGTACTCGCGGACCGTTCACCCGCCGGACTGGCCCATCGCCTGACCGTGGCGAATCGGGCAGGCCCGTTCGGTTCCCAGGGTTTCCCCGAGCCGATCAGCCCGCCGGGGGCCGGGCCGTGGCAGCGGATCCTGCGCCATCCGCGGGCCATGATGGCTGGCGCGGCCGCGTCGGTCCTGGTGGCCGGGGCCATCGTCGTGGGCGTATTCGCCAGCCCGCACCCGCCGCCGTCGGCCGGCCCGGCGGGCGGGTCGGCGCACAGCGCCCCGGTCGGCGGGCCGGGCCCGGCGCATGGCGGCCCTTCCGGCCGCCATGGCAGCACCGGTGGTAACGGCAGCAACGGCAGTAGTGCCGGGAGCGGCGCCGCCGGTCAGGGGCTGGCGCCGTCGACCTCGCCGGGCGGTGTCACCACCACCCCGGTAGCCTTGCGATCGCCGGGCACCTCGACTCAGCCCGTCCCGGCGACGCCGGCCGGGAACTCCTCTTCCGCCCCGTCGTCGCCGAGCGCCGGGACGTTGTCGGTCTCGACCAGCCGGCTCGACCTGGTGTCGGTGAAGGGCACCGCGGTCGGGAAGTTCACGCTTACCGCCCAGGGCGGCCCGGTCAGCGCCTACTCGATTACAGCCGGGTCCTCGCTGATCGGCAACATCAGCGTCTCGCCCGCCACGGGCTCGCTGGCTGCCGGGGCGAGCGTGACGGTCACCGTGACCTCGACCAGCCTGGTCGCGCTGAACGGCCAGCTCACCGTGAATCCGGGCGGCCACTCGGTCACGGTGGTCCTCACCATCAGCCTGTAGCGCCGCTACCACTCCACGAGGGTCCAGATCTCCGGGCGCGGGGCCTCGCCCACGTCGACGGCGGCAAAGCGCCTGGCCGCCTCCTTCAGGTGGGTCATCGCGGCGTCGCGCTGGCCGTCGGCGTGCAGCAGGTCGGCCATGTTGGTGTGCAGCGCTGCCATCCGGTGCTGGTCACCGAGTTCGCGGCCGAGGTCGAGGGCCTCCGCGGCCGCGGTCAGGGCCTCCGGGCCGCGGCCGGTCTCGGCCAGCAGCCGGGCCAGGTTGTTCAGCGCCGCCACGGCCGCGCCCGGCTCCAGGGGCCGGGCCTCGGCCAGGCTGTCCCGCAGGTAGCTCTCGGCCGCGGCGGTGTCGCCGGACCGGGCGGCCAGCATGCCGAGCACGTTGAGCGCCTGCGCCGTGGCGCCCGGATCGGCGGCGGCCCGGGCGCTGGCCAGCGCGGCCCGGCCCAGCTCGGCAGCCTGCCCGGCGGCGCCGCGCCGGTAGGCGACAACGGCCCGGTCCGCCTGGGCCCGGGCCAGCCGGCCTGGTTCGGTGCCTTCGACCAGCTCCGTCACCACGGCCAGGTGCGCCTCGGCTAGGTCCCAGTCACCCAGCCGGTGGTGCACGTCGGCGAGCTTGTGCTCGATCGCCGCCTGGGTGGCCCGGTCGCCTTCGGCCGCAAGGGCCGCGGCGGTCTCGAACTCGGCCAGCGCCTCCCGGTAGCGGCCGAGCGCGACCAGCGCCTCGCCCAGGGCCATCCGGCCGGGCAGCTGCGGGTAGCCGAGCGCCAGGGCCCTGGTCAGGTGGGCGTGCGCCTCGGCGTGCGCGTACAACTCGCGGGCCACCTCGGCGGCCCGCCACCACCACTGCGCAGCCTCCTCGTCCCGGCCCGCCAGCTGCAGGTGACTGGCCACCGTGGCCGCCCGGGTGGTGGCCGGATCGTGTTCATACCGCCGGGTGAGGGCGTCGGCCGCGCGTCCGTGCAGCAGCCGGCGGCGGGCCAGTGTGGCCGACTCGTACGCCGTGCGGCGCAGGGCCTCGTAGGGGAAGCCGTAAGACGGCGCCTGCTGCCGGGAGGGCGGCGGAGTCTCGGTTAGCAAGGACCGGGCCAGCGCCTCATCGATCGCCTCGACGATCTCGTCCTCACCCCGGCCACTCACCGCGCGCAGGAGGTCAGCGTCATTGTCGCTGCCGAGCACGGCGGCGGCCGTCAGCATCTGCCTGGCCGCCTCGCTGACCGCCTGCAGCCGGGTCCGCAGCAGGTCCCTGACGCTGGCCGGCGGCCACCAGGCGCCCGGCTCGCCCGTGTCAGCCTCAACCGCGCCGGCCTCGGGCTCCTCGGCCGCGCGGAGGGCCTCGACGTACTCGCGGACCAGCATGGGCAGCCCGCGGGTCTCGGCCAGCAGCCGGGACACGTCGACGCGGGGCATGCCGTCCAGGCCGAGCAGCGTGCCGATGGCCTCGGGACCGAGCGGGCCAGGTTCGACGCTCTGGCCCATCAACTGGTGCTCGGCCTCGCTGAGCGCGGTCCGCAGCACCCGCAGGCGGCCCGCCTGTTCGGGCTGCCAGCTCAGCACGAGCAGCAGCGGCCAGTTGGCGAGCCGCCGCACCAGGTAGGCGAGCAGGCCGAGCGAAGAACTGTCGGCCCAGTGCACGTCCTCCACCACCACGATCCCAGCCGGGCCGGCCGCCGCCAGCAGCGTGTCCGCGATGGCCGCGTACAGCCTGGTGACCGCCACCGGGCTGTCCAGCGGCGGCGCGGTTGCCTGGCCCGGATCCGGCTGCGACGCTGCCAGCGCCGGGACCAGCCGCCCGGCCATAGCGGCGGTCTGCCGCGGGAGCGTCTCCGGCAGGTCGGGCCGGACCGCCAGCGCCGTCCGCAGCAGGTCGGCGGCCAGCACAAACGGCAGCCCGGTTTCGCCATCGTGGCCGCGGGCCGCTAGCACCGTGGCACCCGCCCGGGCGGCTTCGGCCCGCAGCTCGGCGATGAGCCGCGTCTTGCCGCTGCCGGCCTGGCCGGCGATGGCCACCACCCGGCCGCCGCCGCCCGCGCCGCTTCCGCCCGCGCCACCGCCGCCCGCGCCGCCGCCTGCCTCGTGCCAGGCCGCTCGCAGGGCGGCCAGCTCAGCCTCCCGGCCCACCAGTGGCCAGGTCAGCGGGGTCGCGATCGTCGCCCCGTCGGCGGCCGCCTCGTCGCCGGCGGCCGTCTCGTCCCCGGCAGGCGTCTCGTCCCCGGCGGGCGTCTCGTCCCCGGCGGGCGTCTCGTCCCCGGCGGTGAGCGTCCTGGCCGGGGTCGGCGGCGGCCCGAGCCGCCCCGCGCGCACGTCGTCATAGAGCCGCGTGGTCTCGGGCAACGGCCGGACGGCCAGCTCGCGGTCGAGCACCCGCACCAGCGACCGGTACTGCCGCGTGGCGGCCGAACGTTGCCCGGCCCAGCCGTGCAGCCTGATGATCGCCTGGTGGGCGGGTTCGTGCAGCGGGTCGAGCTGCAGCCAGCGCCGGGCGTGCACGGAGGCCCGCTCCAGCGCGCCGTCGGCGACGCACGCCGCGACCAGCCGCTGCAGCCCGCGGGCGAGCGCCTGCCTGAGCTCCTCGCTCACCGACGTCTGCCATTCCTCGAACTCCGGGCAGCCGCGCAGGGTGAACCCGGCTAGGAAGTCATCACGGTACAGCGAGGCCGCCCGCTCGAGTGAGGCAGCGTCCGAACGGCCAATCAGGCTGCTGAACTCGCGCACGTCCACCCGGACCAGCGCCGGATCGAGCGCCACCGCCGCCCGGCTGATGCGCAGCCCCTCGCCCATGGCCGCGGCGGTCACCGACAGCGTGCGCCGCAGCGACGCCCGGCCCTTGGCGCTGTCCGCCTCGGGCCAGAACAGGTCGGCCAGCTGTTCGCGGCTGTGCTCGCGCCCGGTCACCGCGAGCAGCGCGAGCAGCGCCGTCGCCTTCCTGGTGTCGAAGGAGACCGGCGCTCCGTCCCGCCTCACCACCGGTGGCCCGAGCAGGGCCAGGCTGAGGTCTAGCGTCGCCATCACGGTGCCTTTGCCACGTCCGAGTCATGCGAAGACCTGCTGAGTTGCGATCCGCGCGTAACGTTAACGGTCACCGTAACGCACCTTCGTAAAAAACCAGCTCGCAAAGCTTGACTGCCGTAACGATCTCGTATCGCCTACTACCTAGGCTGATGGTGCGTCGCAAACGATGCCGCGAACCCGGAGAGTGACATGGCGCAGCAGGTAGGGAGGGGGGCCGCTCCGGCGGCTCAGGAGACCGAGGCAACGCCTG
>Ga0335077_10013569_pt1 | contig 10186 bp, 10 predicted proteins | sample Lox_Sample_31_FD_207151 | JGI IMG/M metagenome (GOLD analysis project Ga0335077, IMG submission 207151) | Soil microbial communities from Loxahatchee National Wildlife Refuge, Florida, United States - Lox_Sample_3.1 | ecosystem: Environmental > Terrestrial > Soil > Wetlands | place: USA...
CACCAACCTTCCCGTCGAAGGCATCTTCCACAACCTCATGCTGGTCTCGATCAAGAAATCGTATCCCGGCCAAGCGCGGAAGGTCATGAATGCGATCTGGTCACTCGGCCAGGCGATGTTCACGAAATGCATCGTGGTGGTGGACGAAGATGTGAACGTGCAGGACATTGCCGAAGTCACGCTGAAGGCACTCAACCATATCGACCCGGAACGCGACATCCAGTTCACACTCGGCCCAGTGGATTCGCTTGACCATGCCTCTCGGCTGCCGAACTACGGCTCGAAGATGGGGATTGACGCGACCCGCAAATGGCCGGCTGAAGGGTTCACTCGGTCCTGGCCGGATGAAATCCTCATGGATGAGAAGACGAAGGCGGTGGTCGACAAGAAATGGAAAGAGCTGGGATTGTGAGTAGTCCCACGCTTGTGCGCCTGTAACCCCTGCCGACATCCCTTTTAGCCGCGCTCACCTTGATTATCAGCATCCGTCTAAGGTAGAGTTCCTGTCAGTCATTGACAGGAGAGGGGCACAGTGACGAAACCAACGGATCTGGTGCAGGGGACGGTCGACGTTCTCATATTAAAGACGCTCGCTTTACAACCCATGCATGGTTGGGGAATCGCCCAGCGAATTCGCCAGCTTTCGCAGGAAGTTTTGCAGGTAAATCAGGGGGCACTATATCCCGCGCTGCACCGCTTGGAACAACAAGGTTGGATTCAGTCGCATTGGGGCGAGTCGGAGAACAATCGGCGCGCCAAGTACTACTCGCTCACCAAAGCCGGCGCGAAACATCTGCGACAAAAACAAGCAGAGTGGAACCTACTTTCGGGCGCCATTGACTTGGTACTGGAAGCGACTTAGGCGGAGTGAATCGCATGCGATGGCAGCACAAATTGCGTTTACGATTTCGCTCCCTTTTTCGTAGATCGGAAATCGAGCGCGAACTCAACGACGAGATGCAGTTTCACGTCCAGTCGCAGATCGACGAAAACATCACCGCTGGCATGAGTCCGGAAGTGGCGCAGACGGCTGCTTTGCGTTCGCTGGGAGGATCCGAACAGATCAAAGAGGAGTGTCGCGATGCGCGCAATGTACGGTTTATTGAAGATTTCCTGCAAGATCTTCGCTTTGGTTTCCGCATGTTGTGGCGGACTCCTGGATTTTCTGCGATGGCGATACTGTGCCTGACACTGGGCATTGGGGCCAATGCAGCAGTGTTCAGCTGGATTGAAGGAGTGCTGCTTCGCCCGTTTCCTTTAGTTGCTGATCAGGACCGGCTGGTTGCGGTGATGTCAACAAAGGTAACTGGGAACGGCAATCAAGCAGCTGCGGCAAACGAATACGACGATACCTCCTGGCTGGACTGGCTCGATTTTCAGCGCAGGTGCACGCTGTTTGACGGGTTCATCGCAGACAAAATCATGGGGACAACGCTCAGTGTTGGGGAGCGGGCCGAGCAGGTGGCGGGGAGCGTAGTTTCCGCAAATTACTTTGACGCGCTTGGAGTACATCCGATACTCGGGCGAGCCTTTCAGGCAGGCGAAGATGAAGGACGCAATGCGCATCCCGTGACCGTGATCAGCTACTGGATGTGGAAACAACGCTTCGGAGGAGATCGGAACGTTATTGGTCGAGTGCAGATGCTCAACGGGTTGCCGCACACGATAGTCGGGGTGGCTCCAGAAGGGTTTTACGGGACATTTGTTGGTCATCCAATTCAGTTTTGGGTGCCGGCATCGATGCAGGAAAGATTCGTTCCCGGTGGATATCAGTTAGAGGATCGTGGCGGCCTATGGATTGAAGGCTTTGCTCGTCTTAAGCCGGGAGTTAGCCTGGAACAGGGGCAAGCGGAAATTTCTTCAATTGCGAAGCGTTTGGAAAAGGAATATTTGGCAACTAATCGCGGACGTGGCGTCAAGCTGTTTCCGCTTTGGAAGGCCCCGTTCAACGCAGCCGGCGATCTGTTTCCCATGCTTCGGATCACGCTTGTCGTGGTCTTTTTCGTTCTGCTTATCGCGTGCGCGAATGTCAGCAATCTCCTGCTTGCCCGCTCGCTTGGGCGGCGTCACGAAATGACTGTGCGGTTAGCCGTCGGCGCGCGGCGGGGTAGACTTTTGAGACAGCTGGTCACGGAAGGATTCATTCTGTCGAGCATTGCGGCCCTTGTCGGACTTCTAGTGGCGTATTGGTGCCGGAACTTGCTGGCTGTGTTCTTCTCCTCGAGCAGGACGCATTTTCAGGCAGATTTGGACTGGCGGGTGGTTGCGTTTGATGCCGGCATCTGCCTGACCGCGACGCTGCTATTTGCCCTGGTGCCCGCGATCCAGACCAGCAATGTCGATCTTGCCGGCTCCTTGAAATCTGAGTCTGGTTCGGTGTTCGGCGGACGAAGAAAATTGCGGCTGCGATCAAGCCTCGTTCTGGTGCAGATGTCGCTGAGCTTCATTCTGCTGGTCGGCGCGGTTCTGCTGATGAAGAGCATGCAGCGAATTCACACCGCCGACCCCGGTTTTTCAACCCAAGATGTGCTGACTACCGGGATAGATCTGGTCGCAGCCGGCTACGACGTGCCCCGCGCGCGACATGTTCAGGACGCTTTGCTCGAACGTGTGGGAGCGCTTCCGGGAGTAGACTCGGCTACCTTGGCGCGAGTGCGGCCGTTCAGCTACAACCCATACTCCTCTGGTCCGATTGCAGTCGACGGATACGAGCCTGCGCCCAACGAGCAGCCTAGCGCGGAATACAACGAAGTGAGCCCCGGGTATTTGGCGACTTTGGGGATTCCTCTGCTGTCAGGCCGCGATTTCACCGCTGCCGATGACGAAAACGCAGAAGCAGTTGCGATCGTGAATGAACAGATGGCCGCGAGATACTGGCGTGGTGAGGATCCGGTAGGCAAGCGACTGCAAGTGAAAGGGCGATGGCTGCGGGTGATCGGAGTTGCCAAAACTGCCAAGTACGATACTTTTGCAGAGGCTCCGAAGCCGTTCTTCTATGTGCCTCTGCGCCAGAATTTCTCCATTCGCGTAACGCTCAACATTCGGACGCGGCAGGATCCCGCGACATTGGCGCCCACACTTCTGCGTATTATTCGAGGACTGGACCCGAATCTGGCGCCCAGCGAAATCGTTACGATGCGGAAGAGCATTGAGTTGACGGCTTTATCGTCGCAACAGGGGGCCGTTTCTTTACTCGGCATCTTCGCCGGATTGGCGCTGCTTTTGGCCGCAGTCGGATTGTACGCCGTGACGTCTTACTCAGTATCACAGAGTTCGCGCGAACTGGGCTTGCGCATGGCGCTGGGCGCGCGACCCTTGGATGTTTTGCGGATGATCATCTCGCATGGCCTGTGGCTGACTATGACCGGCGTCATAGTCGGCGCGGGAGTGGCGCTCGCTTTAACGCGGCTGATGGGAAACTTGCTTTTTAAAGTGAGCCCGCATGACCCGATTGCGTTTGTGACCGCTTTCGCGGTCCTCTCGATTATTTCGGTAGTCGCGAGTTTGACGCCGGCTTGGCGGGCATCTCGATCCGATCCAGTGGAAGCGTTGCGGAATTGATGCGCGTCGTAATGTCTCTAGCCTTTAGCGGACCCCGTTCGCATTCAGGTGTGCGGAGTAGCTCTGATCCACTTTCTTAATGTGCTTCACAAGCCAGTCCTTTAGGAATTCCAGAACAGCGACGGAATTTCCCCCCGTGCCCGCATTTAAGTCTTTTTGAAATCCCGCCACTTGCGCAACGAATTTCTGATGTTCCAGGCGATGCCCCGCTAACCCGTGATACTTGACTTGTTCCATTAAACCTTCTTCCGCCCGGAAATGAGTCTTTGTGTAATCGCTCAATTCGGCCACAATTTGCTGCAGCACAGTCCGCCCCTTGCCCACACGCATGGCTTCATGCAAAGCATTCATCAGATGAAATAACTTCTGATGCTCTTCATCGCACTGCTTTACTTTGACGCTGTAAGATTGATCCCACGTAACCAAAGCCATTGCCGGCCTCCTCTTCTTCAGTGAATCCCGTTTGCATTGAGATGGGACGAGTAACTCTTATCCATCCCATCAATATGATTGGGCAGCCAATTCCGGAGGAACTCCAAAACCACAGCTGTGTTTAGTCCACGTCCGGTGTCCAGTGCGTACTTGAATTCGGCAACCCTGCCCATCAACTTTTGGTGCTCGATGCGGTGAACCTCCAATCCGGGAAAGTTAGCCTGCTCCATCAAAGCTTCTTCTCTCTGAAAATGGGTATAGTGTGGTTAACCAGATCCTCTACTATTCCACGGATGATGCCGTCGGCTTTTCCCCTGGTCATTGCGTCATGCAGGCAATTCATCAGATAAAACAGCTTTTGATGATGCCCGTCTAATTCCGCCACTTTCACACAATAGGACGGGTCCCAGGTAAGCAAAGCCATTTGAATACGCTCCAGCTGCGTTGTTGCGCGTCATTATGAGAATCGGCAGGTTTGAGCAAAACTTTAAGTCTTCGGTTACCGACTCCAACTGATGCGAAGAGCCTGAGTTTGTGGCTAGTTTTTCGCACGCATCGCTCGCGCGATGTCCGGCAGTTTCTTAAAAATGGCGGAGCACTTCAGCCACAGCTTGTTGTCGATTGCCGGATAGCCGCTGACCGTCGCTCCCGCAGGCACATCGTTGGGAATGCCGCTCTGTGCGGTCGCGATAGCGCCGTCTCCGATTTTGCAATGGCCAGCTACGCCCACTTGTCCGGCCAGGATGACCCGGCTGCCAACATCGGTTGAGCCGGCGAGGCCCACCTGCGCGCACAACAAGGTGTCTTCCCCTACTTTTGAGCTGTGCCCGACCTGCACTAAGTTATCGATCTTCGTTCCGCGCCCGATCCGGGTTTCTCCGACGCTGGCGCGGTCCACGCAGGCGTTAGCTTGTACCTCTACATCGTCCTCGATCACCGCCGGGCCGGATTGCACGATTTTGTGCCATCTTCCCGAATCATCTTTGGCGAAACCAAAGCCGTCAGCTCCGACGACGGCTCCATTCTGAAGGATCACGTTGTTGCCCACACGGCAGTGTTCCCGCACGACTGCGTGCGCGTGGGCGAAGAAGTCGTTTCCGATCCTGGCGCCACGATAAATCACGACTTGAGCGAGCAGCACGGCGTTGTTTCCGATCTCGACACTTTCATCAATTACGACATATGGTCCGATATGAGCTCTCGCCCCGATTTTGGCGGACGGGTGAACAACGGCCGTGGGGTGGACGCCGGGCGCGTATCGTGGCGGCTGGTAGAAGAGTTCGAGGCAGCGCGCGAAAGCCAGGTAGGGATTCTTGCTCCGCAGCATGGCGGTTGGGAGCGCGGGGAAATCTTCGGCCACGATGACCGCGGAAGCTTTTGTGGTCCTAGCTAAAGCTGAGTACTTGGGATTGGCGACAAACGTGATTTGTCCGGTGCCAGCTTCTTCGATTCCAGCTACGCCACTGATTTTAGTTTCGGGCGAGCCGTTCTCCAGGCGTGCATCCAGTGCGGAGGCGATTTCAGCAAGTTTCATGATTTTTCCGAGGGACCAGATTCGAGGTGATTGTAACGGAGGCGACGGTTGAGCGCTGATCAGAAGCAATCAGTGCTCGGCGACAACCCCGGTGCAAACTAGAACAGGCTGTTCTTCTTCAGATTTGCACTAATCTTCGCGCGGATTGCATCCTGCTCTTCGCCGAGCAGTTGGATCAGTTCATCGAGTAGGGCGGTCATCTTGGCAGGATTGCTTTCTTTGCTGATGCTTTCGCATAGTCTGATCAATTTTTGGTCGGGCATACCTTGGGTTCGGTGCGATGGGTCTCTGCACGCTGGTTTATAGCCTTAAAAGGCGGTCCCGATCAGTCCCGTACCGAACAAAAAGGAGTAGAAGGCCGGGGAAATATCAATCTGGCAGAGTACGCTTGCCGGCGACCATTCCAACGGCCACAAACTATCTTGACTTGAATTCGTGCGGGTGTATGATTCGCGCCACAGCCATAAGTTGAGGAGGCAATATGCCGAATTACATGCATCAGGTCGCATACACAACTGAGAGCTGGCAGGCGCTGATTTCGCAGCCGCAAGACCGTTTGGAGGCGGTGCGCACAGCCATCGAAAAACTTGGCGGCAAACTGGTTCAGGGCTGGTTTGCTTTCGGGGATTACGATATCGTGGCCATCACCGAGATGCCGGACAATGTCAGCGCGGCTGCGATTTCCATCGCCTTCGCTGCTGGAGGCGCTTGCAAGAGCGTGCACACGACGCCTTTGTTGGCCCAGCAGGAAGCGGTCTCCGCAATGAAGAAGGCGGGGGAAAGCGGCTATCGTCCCATTAAAGCCGTGGCTCGGGCCGCGTAGAGCCCGGAATGAGCAGAGGTCATTCTGAGCGGGTCGGCTGCTAGGATTTTTTTAATTGGTAATGCATAGATCCTTCGCTGCGCTCGGGATCACAGCGCAATGCATAGATCCTCGGGAGACTTCGCCCGCGAAGTCTTCGCAGCGTCAGGATGACAGCTCAGATTAGGCACAAAACGGTGGCTAGGGCAGCGTCACTCCGCTAATGAGCTACTGACGACGTCATCCTGAGCGGCCAAGCTGCGGACGATCTACGCATTTCGATTCGTAATGCATAATCCTCCGCTTGCTCAGGATGACAACCGTTAAGAATTCATTCTCCGAACATGGTTACCTGCCGAGTATCTGCGGCCAAGCCGCGGCGATGGCGCCGACCTGCACCGATCACGGCAAGCACGGTCAAAGACTCCAAAGCGTACCTGGGTATGAACATTCTTTGAGTGTTCGATCGCAAATCGGGAGGATTGATCAAGAATCCCTCGGGCAGATTTGCCGAAAGGTCGCTAGACATCAAGCCCTCGATCATCTCGTTATCTTTGAATTTGATTCGCACCCACAAACCTTCGGTACGAGGCCGGGTGGTAAATGTCTTGCGGTTCAGCGATTCGGTCTCGCCGAACTCGCGCACAAAATAGACGACCTTGATGTCGCGAAGATCGATGGCGACGACATTGCCGGCGGTGTTGAGAAGTTCCAGTTTGCCCTCTCGAACGAAATTGGCAGGCGAAACGTAGCCATTTATTGAATCGCGGTCGATCTTGCGAACGACGACTTTTTTGTGGGTCGAAGGCATGGCGTTGGTGCAGCCCGCTGGCGCAGAGGCTTGGGCGATTTTCGCTCAACCAGATTCTCACATTTCAGCCGCGAACATGATGTGTCATTGCATTCTTAGTAGCCAAATTGTCAATGGTGTGGTATTTTCTGTAGTTTGCCGGAATCCATCTGATTGAGTATAAGTCTATTGTGCAGAGTAGTTTACGAGGAGGCTGCCCGGAGCTTCGGAGGGTGCGCGCGTTTCCCTGTGGAAATCTCGGCCCAAACTGAGTTACCTGACTAGCAAAGCGGCGCTGGGCAAGGCATGGCTGACTACATCTACACCATGGAAATCAGGCTGACGCCTGATCAATTACGCGGCGTCAGCCTGGTTCAGGACATTGCCCGCAATGCCGGAATGAATATTTACCTGACTGGCGGCGCAGTGCGGGACATCATCAGCGGATTTTCTATTCGCGATCTCGATTTTAGCGTTCAGGGTAATCCTCTCAAGCTGCAAAAAGAACTCGAACGCGCGGGCGCGATCATTTCCTCTTCCGATGACGACCTGAAAACCCTATACCTCGTGCTGCCGGGCAATGTACGGGCCGAAGTGAGCGCGGCCCGCACGGAGCGGTACGAGAAGGTCGGCAAGCCCCCGATAATTGCTGCCGCCACCATCATCGAGGATCTTCGCCGCCGCGATTTCACCGTCAACGCCATGGCGCTTTCCCTGAATCCTGGATCGCGCGGGCTGCTGATGGACCCCTTCAACGGCGCAGCCGACATCGAAGCCAAGCTTATCCGTGTGCTGCACAACTACGCTTTCGTCGAGGATCCTTCTCGTCTCATCCGTGCTACGCGTTTTGCAGCGCGTTTCCACTGGCCTTTAGAAGAACGAACTCAGGCCCGGTATCAATCGGCAAAAGAAAACAACTACATCGAGCACATTACCGATCGAGCCATTGGGCAGGAGATTGAGCAGATTGCCTATGAAGATGATCCGCTGCACGTTCTGCGCTCGCTGGAAAAAGAAGATTGGCTGAAAGTGCTGAACCCGCATTGGTCCTCGGCCAAAGTGGATACGAACGGGCTTGCACAATTGCTAAAGACGCGCCAGCAGATGAATGAAATGGGGTACGCTCCCGATCCTGCTCCAGCGGTTTTGTATTTTGTGACGGCGCGGCTTGGCGATAAAGATATCGCGGACATGCGGAAATTGATTCCGCGTAAGAATCTGGTTGCCGCGTGGAAGGACCTGGAAGATAACGCGAAGGACCTGGCGAAGAGACTGACTGGAAAGGAAGCGGCGACCCCATCCCGCACGTGGAAACTGCTGTCCGAGTCTCGGCCCGAGATGGTGCTGTTTCTGGCCGTGACCGCAAGGCAGCAGGCGGTCGCGCAAAAGATCAAGAACTTCTTCACCAAGTGGCGCCAGGTTCAGCAGAAAATTCCTTTGCCCGAGATGACGGAGCTGCACATTACACCTCAGCTTCCCGAGTATCCGAAGATCGCACACGACGTGTTTATGCTGCTGCTGGATGGCAAGCTGCGTTCTCGCACGGAAATTCTGAAATTTTTGAAGCCGCTGGCTCCGCCACCTCCGCCACCACCACCTCCCGTAAAGCGAGGGCGCGGGGCAAAAGTTGCGGCGGCACCTACGAGCAAAAAGAAGGGCAAGGTCGAAGCCCCGGTCGCTCCGGTTCCGCAACCCGTCGCAAGCTCACACCCAGCTCCCGAAATAAAAAAGAAGAGCGCGGAGATTGCGAAATCCAAAACTGAAAAGCACCAGCCTGTCAAAAAATCTGCCAAGCCAGCGCCGAAGAAAAGTAAGAACCGTTAGTGGAAGATCTTCAACTACTCACCTGAAAAAAAGGTACACTTAGCGGGCATTTCTTCTGGGGCAGGGAATGAGCAAACTGAGGAAAGTTCTGCTTGGATCATTCTTGGTATTAATTCTTTTGCTGGTCGTTGGCATAACTGCGACGATCGGTTGGCGTCCGTTTATTGGCCCGAAGGCTCGTGCCTTGACGGCACGTAAGTTTGAGGCGACTCCGCAACGGATAGAGCGCGGCCGGTACATCTTCAACTCGCTCTCCGGTTGCGTGGATTGCCACTCGGAACATGATCCGAACGGGCCGGATCATTTGGTGCTGGCGAGCATGCAGGGGTCGGGAGAAGTGATGCCATTCACGGATCTGCCGGGCCGCGTGGTAGCGTCCAATCTCACGTCGGACCCGCAGACGGGGGCCGGAACCTGGAGTGATGATCAACTTGCCCGCGCAATCCGCGAAGGCATCGGTCATGACGGGCGGGCTCTCTTCCCGATGATGCCGTATGAACACTACCGGCTTATGTCGGATGAGGACTTGGCCTCGGTGGTCGTTTACATCCGTACGCTGCCGCCACTCCATCATGAGCTTCCAAAGACTGACATTGTTTTTCCGGTGAAGTACCTGATACGGTCTGCGCCGCAACCGATCACGGCAGCCGTTAGCGCTCCCGATCACACCAACCAGCTGCAATGGGGCGGGTATCTCGTCAATCTGGCTGGCTGCATCGATTGCCACACGCCTATGGATCATGGTCAGCCTATCGCCGGGCTGGAGTATGCCGGTGGACAGGTGTTTCAAGGAAGCTGGAGTGGCACAATTGCGAGTGCGAACATTACGCCTGATCCTTCTGGCATCGCGTATTACGACGAGCCCTTATTCCTGCAGGTATTGCGTACTGGCTATGTGAAGGCGCGCAAGCTTAACTCGCTGATGCCGGTCGATCAATACAAAGGCCTCACCGACGACGATCTGAAAGCGATGTTTGCGTATCTGCGGACGATTAAACCGGTGAAGCATCGTGTCGACAACACCGAAGCTGCAACTTATTGCAAACTCTGCCGAGCGAAGCACGGGGCTGGCAAAGAGAATTGACGGTAAGGGTGCAGTTTGATAGGGAAGCGAGCCAAACTCGCGGTTTTGCTGGCGCTAAACGCGACAGATCGCGCGGCTGGCCCAGATCCCTCGCGGCGCCGGGGTCCTTCGCTCACGCTCAGGATTTCGGCTGCGGGCTTCCGTTTCGCTCACGCCCGC
>Ga0335077_10013570_pt1 | contig 10186 bp, 7 predicted proteins | sample Lox_Sample_31_FD_207151 | JGI IMG/M metagenome (GOLD analysis project Ga0335077, IMG submission 207151) | Soil microbial communities from Loxahatchee National Wildlife Refuge, Florida, United States - Lox_Sample_3.1 | ecosystem: Environmental > Terrestrial > Soil > Wetlands | place: USA: Florida...
GTGAACGCAATCGAAGATGGTATTGGAAGTGTACTGGCCGCTGTGGCCGTAGCGGAAGATCTGGTTCGGCGGCTTGCCCAAATTGAAGAAAGCGGTGGCCATGGCCCCGCGCACGGCCTCCACGGTTTCGGCGCCCGCGGCCCACAGGCACGCGAACTCGAGGACGTCGGACCAGACCCATTGGGCCTGCTTACTGGAACTCCACGGAGAACCGGGCGCGGAGAGAACCACGTAGACGCGATGACTGGTCGTGACGAGGGGCGTCCAAGCTCCGCCAGGCAACCGGAACTGCCAGGCCAGGGAATCGGTGTGCAAGGCGACTGCGGTAAACGAGGAGCCGGAGAATGGCAGGGCTACGGTTACGGTGTCCTGGCCCGCCGGGAACGCAACCGTGGTGACTGCGATTTGGCCCATCAGGTTGGGGCCGGCGGCGGCTGAGGCTATTACGTCAAAGCTGGCGATGGTAGCATCATCGCGGCTGAAGGTGGCCGACACGGAGCGAACGACGGCGGGGGCCGCTTGCAACCAGGCGACCGGACTGAGCGACGGATTGGTATCGCCAGCCTTCCATTCGGGAAGGGTGAGCGGCGTGGCGCCATCGTTGAGGAGCAGCGGGAGAGTGGCGGCATCGCCACTCTGGTGGAATTGGAGCGACAGGAGTTGGATCGGCATAAGGCTTCGTAATAGCTTAGTACGGGAGATGGTTGCGCGGAAGCTCTGGTAGGCCTCACCTTGCGCAAAAAGACGGTGTCTTCGGAAATTTGAGCCGGACCGGAGGCTTTCAGATTATAATTACCCCAACCGGGTGCCAATCTCAAAATCTGGGGTTTGGGCAATGGGGGGAGAAGACTGTATCACAGGCACTCACTCACAGGAACGCGGCTCCAATTCCATCTAAATCGAGTTGTATCGCATGCAGAAATGTAGAAAAGAGTTCATAAGGAGGATTCACGATGCCTGCTTTCAAGTATAAGGACCTGATGATTACGGTCGGGCACATACCGCGGCAATGCTTGTGCTTTGGCTGGTCGTTTCAAATCACTTACCGGCCCCGGGTGGCGGCCGAAGATGTCATCGAGGAGCAGCTTTGCAGTGCGTGCTGCACACCACCCAAACCTTTCAGGTACCCGGGACGACCGTGTATCTGAGCCCACTTCACTGCCCCAATTACACGCCGGTGGCGGGCGGAGGAACGGTCAGCACCGATGCCGAAGCGTTGGAAGCCCTGAAAGGGCAACTGCGCCAGGCGATCGCCAACATCGAACAGGCGGAGAAGGCCGAGACCGAAGCCATGCAACCGCGAACCGAAGCCGAAGTAGAGGAGATGCAGGGGAAGCTGCGGGAAGCGATGGCGGAGCTCGAAAAGCGCAAGGAGCAACTGCGCAAGAGGTAGAGAAATAGGACCCATGCCGGTGGCGCGGCGCAGGGCGATCTCCGGTCGTTACCGGATGCGACGCGCCATCAAGAATTCAATGCAACCGAGGGCCGCAAAACCAGTCAGGCAGTATCGCTTCCGGGCCAGTCCGGATTTTGAGTTGATTGCCTTCGAGCGGCTCTCGCCTTCCGAACAGGAAATATTTCAAGGCATCCACAAGGATCCCGACGGCTATGGGATCTTACAGCCTCGCGGATCGAAAGGGTTGAGCGTCAAATCGGTTTCGCGCGATCTGGCGTTGTTGCTGTATACGCTGCGTGAGACTGGACCGCTTCCCCGGTTCGCGCTAGACGCCTTCGGGGAACAAGCGGATGAGATCGTCGCGAGAATGGTGCTCGATGGCATTCTGGAGATGGAAGCCGGCGGCGAGATGATTTCGGGACCGGCGGCGCGGGAGTGGGTGGCCGCGGACGAAGATGCCGCTGCCGACGGAGGTGCGATAGGAGCGCTATCGGTGCGCGCCCTGCGCTATGCGCAGACGCTCAAGATAGAAGACTCCGGCGTGCTCTCCGCGCGACTTTACGATTACAACCGCATCCCGGCAAGCCCCTACTGGCGCGAACTGCTTCCCAACCGGGCGGCGGCGGAGAAGCTTCTCGATATCGGTCGCGCCGCGAGCGGCGGCTTTCGTACGGGGGAGAGGTGGTTTCACTGGCACCGGCCGAGATCGCACTATGACGAGTCCAGGCCCGCTTACAAGATTTACGTGAGCCCGGGGATGGATGGTTTGCGCGATGCCTTTCAGGCCGCCGCCGCGGCGGCCGTGGAAAGCCGCGCCTTCAGCGTGAAGGTGGGGAACGATGTTTACGGGCTGCTGCGGCCCGACAAGATCATCGTTTATTGCAAATCGTTTGCAGATCTCAAGGAAACGGCCGAGCGCATCTTGCGCAGGTTGTCGGGATGCGAAGGGCAGGGAGTTCCTTTCTCAGCGGATCTGAACGGCGGCGCGCTTCTCTCCTGGGGCATCGATCCCCCACAGGACGATCACGCGGTTTCATGGCTGGCATCGGAGAGCTGGCGAATCCGCATCACCAACCTGCTCGCCTCGGCGCTGGTTCTGGCGCGAAGTTCCGGGACGGGCGAGCCGTGGCGATTCGCCCTGGAACGTATGCGGCTGGAAGGCGTGGATACGCGCACGTGGACGCCTCGCGCCGCCGGTTAGAAGTATGGCGCTGATCGATCCATTCGTGCTGGCGGACGGCGTGGTATTGCTGCCGGTGCGCGACCTGCCGGAACAGGTTCGCCGAGGCCTGCCCGCGGGCGACGAAGATTTCGCGATCAGCCGCCCGAATGCCAGGATCACCTCCAAAGTGGTGGATTCGGGGGCGGCCGAACTCATCCGCCAGTTTGCGAATCCGACTACGATTGGCGAAGCGGTGGCGCGATACTCGCGGCGCATCGGCCAGAATGCGGAGGAGCTGCTGATGGAAGCGCTCCCGCTGCTGCAATCGCTGATGGCCGCGGGTCTGCTGGTGCCTCCGGATTCCAAACAAACCCGGAAGATTACGCCGTCCATCGCGGGTTGGGAAGTGGTTCGCCCGGTGCAAACGCTGGAGGATACGGATGTCTTTCTGGTGAGGAGCGGCGCCGGCGAATGGGGCGCGCTCAAGGTGGGCCTGGCGGCGAAACGGGAGGCCGGCATTCTGGCGGCGATTCAAGGAAATGCGATCCCGAAGTTTCTGGAGGCCGGCGAGTGGAAGGGGCAGCCGTGGCTGCTGATGGAGTGGTATGCGGGGGTGGACGCGCAGACCGCCTGCGAAGAGTCCGGGCGCGCCCTTTGCCCGGGCCGTGTGGCGCTGGCGGGCAGGATTCTGGAGAGCTACACCGCGCTGCACGAGCAGGGCGTGGTACACGGCGACGTGCACCCGCGAAACATTCTGGTGGATCGCGCCGGTGGCGTGCGGCTCATCGACTTCGGCTACGGCCGGCGGACCGGGGGAGACGTGCCGGAACGGGCGGGCGTGGGATTCTTTCTCGAGCCCGAATTGGCGCGGGCGCTGGCGCGGGGAGGCGCGGCTCCGGCGGCGAATCCGGCGGCAGAGCAGTACGCGGTGGCAGCGCTGGTGTATCTGTTGCTTACAGGCTCTCACTACCTTGACTTCTCGCTGGAGCGGAACGAGATGCTGCGGCAGATCGCCGAAGATCCCGCGCTGCCGTTGGCGGAGCCATGGCCGGAGATGGAGGCCGTGCTCGGCCGGGCACTGAGCAAAGATCCGGTTCTGCGATTCCCGTCGATGCGGGCGTTGGGCGATGCATTCGTTGCGGCCGCGCGATCGATTCCGCGCCAGGAAACGCCTTTCAAGCCCACGGCAGATCCGCTGCGGGCGGTACGCAACCGGCTGATGGCCAAGATCGGTTTCGGCGGACCGCTGCTGGGCGGCGGACCGCTGCCGCCGCCCATGGCCTCGCTCAACTACGGCTCGGCCGGCGTCGCTTACGGCCTTTACCGAATGGCGTGCGCCGGCGACGATGGAGAACTGCTGGCGCTGGCCGATGCGTGGTCGGCGAGGGCGGTGCGGGAGATCGCGGACGACGCGGCATTTTACAACCGGGACCTGGATGTCACGCCGGAGACGGTGGGGCGCCGGTCCCTGTTTCACACAGCGGCCGGCATTCATGCGGTGGAGGCGCTGATCGCGCAGGCGCGCGGAGACGCGGCGGCGCACGGGCTGGCGGTGGGCGCGTTTCTTCGGGCTGCCGATGGGCCGGAAGACGAGCCCGGCCTGGATGTGACGCTGGGGCGCGCGGGCGTGGTGCTGGCGTGTGACAGCCTGCTGGGGTGCCTGCCCTACGACGGCAAGGCCAACGGCGAGATCGGGCAGGAACTGCGGGAGATGGGGCGCAAGCGGCTGCGACAGATCTGGAGGCGGCTCGACGGTTTCGCGCCCATTGCCGAATCGCGTGAACTGAGCGTTCTGGGAATCGCCCATGGCTGGGCGGGGCTGCTCTACGCGACGCTGCGCTGGTGCGCTGCCCTTGGCGACCCGCCTCCCTCGGGGCTTGCGGAGCGGCTCGACCAGCTCGCAACGTGCGCGGAACCGGCGGGCCGCGGCTTGCAATGGAAATGGGACCTGGCGCACTCCGCCGGTCAACCGGGCGGAGAGACGGCGCCCGGCTGGTGCAACGGCAGCGCCGGATATGTTTACCTCTGGACGCAGGCCGACCGGGCGATGAAAGAGCCGCGCTATCTCGCGTTGGCCGAAGGCGCGGCATGGAACGCGTGGGAGACACGGCATTCCATCGGGAACCTGTGCTGCGGCATGGCGGGGCAGGCATACAGTTTGCTGAATCTATATCGCCACACGGGAGAGGCGGTGTGGTTGGTGCGGGCGCGCGAACTGCTGCGGATGGCGTCGCCGGCGGAGGACGACCGGCCGGAAAGTCTGTACAAAGGGGTGCTCGGGCTGCTGGTTCTTGAGGGCGATTTGGAAAGACCGGAACAGGCGCGGATGCCGATGTTTGAGGCCGAAGTCTGAACGAGCGCACACCGGCGGCAGGACCCGGAACGGGCCTAGGCCGCCGACGTTACCGATGATATTCTAAATTACGGGCATCATGTATATCAAAAAACAGCGCTTATTAACTCCGGGGCCGACGCCGCTCTATCCGCCAGCTCTGCATGCCATGATGGCGTCGGACATCCACCATCGCACCGAAGATTTCCGGAAGGCCTACCGTGCGTGCCTTGCCGACCTTCGGGAGGTGATGGGAACCACCAACGACATTCTGATGTTTGCCGCCTCGGGCACGGGCGCGATGGACGGCACGGTTTCGAACCTGTTTTCCAAGGGAGACAAGGTGATTGTGTGCTCGGCCGGAAAATTCGGCGAGCGCTGGGCGGAGATCGCCAAAGCGTACGGGCTTATTGCCAACGTGATCACGGTTCCTTACGGGCAGGTGGTGACGCCAGAACAGGTGGCGGACGCGCTGGCTGCCGGACCGGAAACCAAAGGCGTTTTCGTGCAGGCATCGGAGACCTCGACGGGCGCGGCGCACGATGTAAAAACCATGGCGGCCGCGGTGGCGAAGACCGACGCCATTATGGTGGTGGACGCCATCACCGGGCTGGGCACGATGCCGCTGGACATCGACGGCTGGGGCCTGGACGTGGTGATCGGCGGCTCGCAAAAGGCGTTCATGATTCCGCCCGGGCTGGCGTTTCTTTCCATCAGCGCGAAAGCGTGGAAATTTGCCGAGACTGCCGCGCTGCCGCACTACTATTTCAATTTCAAGAAAGAGAAGAAGAGCGGCGACGCGGGCGAATCGAGCTGGACACCTTCCACGGCGCTGATTCTGGCGTTGGCGGAAGCCCTGAAATATGTAAAACAGGTGGGAATGGCGCACCTGATCGAGAACGCGCAGTTGCTGGCGAAGGCCACGCGGGCGGCGGTGGAGCGGCTGGGGCTGGAGCTGTTCGCGCCGGATTCGCCGGGTTCTTCGGTGACCGCGGTGAAAGCGCCGGAGGGAATGGATTCGGGCGTGATCGTGAAGGAATTCCGCAACCGTTTCGGAGCCATCATCGCCAACGGGCAGGGCTCGATGAAAGGTCAGATTTTCCGCGTGGCACACCTGGGGTATTTCGATTTCGCGGACCTGTTTGCCATGATTGCCAGCCTGGAGATCATCCTCAATGCCAACGGATTCGCCGTAAAGTACGGCACCGGAGTGGCCGCGGTGGAGGAGATTTACGAACAGGCGGCGGTACAACAACTGGCGACAACAAGATAGCTGTCAGCTTTGAGCTGTGAGCGTGGCTCACGGCGTGTTTAGCTCATGGCTCATAGCTCGCAGCTCAAGGCTTTTTCATGAACATACTGATTGCGGAGCCTATTGCTCCAGCCGCCGTGGAGTTGTTGCAATCGGTGGACGGCTGGAAGACTATCGTTTCAAATCCGAAGGAATATGCGCAGCACCTGGGGGAGGCCGACGCGCTGCTGGTACGCAGCGCGGTGCAGGTGACGGCGGAGGTGCTGTCAAAAGCTCCCCGGCTGCGCGTGATCGGGCGGGCCGGGGTGGGCGTGGACAACGTGGATCTAAGCGCGGCCACGCAGGCGGGCGTGCTGGTGATGAACACGCCGGGGGGCAACGCGATTTCGGTGGCGGAGCACGCGCTGGCGCTGATGCTGGCAATGGCGCGGCAGATCCCGCAGGCCAACGTTTCCACGCGCGCCGGAAAATGGGAGAAGAAGAAGTTCCTGGGCAACGAGCTGCGCGGCAAGACGCTGGGCATCGTGGGACTGGGCAGCATCGGGCGCGAGGTGGTGAAGCGGGCGCGGGCTTTCGAAATGCGCATTCTGGCGCACGACCCCTACGTGATGGCGAAGATCGCGGAGGATTTCGGCGCGGAGCTGGCGGACCTGGACACGCTCTACGCCGCCAGCGATTACCTGACGCTGCACGTGGCGCTGACCCCGGAGACCACGGGAATGCTCTCGCGGGAAGCGTTCGCGCGCATGAAGACGGGCGTGCGCATTGTGAATTGCGCGCGCGGAGAGCTGGTGGACGAAGCGGCGCTGCTGGAAGCGATTCAGTCCGGCAAAGTGGCGGGCGCGGCGCTGGATGTTTTCGCGACGGAACCGGCGCCGGCGGGCTACGCGCTATTCGGCTCGGAAAGCGTGCTGGCGACGCCGCACATTGGCGGCTCGACGGAAGAAGCGCAGGAGATCGTGGGGGTGCGGATCGCCGAACAGGTGGTGGAGTACCTGAGGAACGGCGTTGCCATCCACGCGGTGAACATGCCGGCGCTTTCGCCGGAGCAATACCGCGCCATTACGCCCTACCTCACGCTGGCGGAGCGGCTGGGCAATTTCGCGGCGCACATTGCCTCGGGAAATCCCAAGACGGTGCGGCTGACCTATTACGGGCGCATCGGCGACGGCAATACGAACCTGCTGCGCAACGCGGGCGTGGCCGGGGTGCTGGGCCGTTCGACCGCGCACAAGGCGAACCTGGTGAACGCCATGCCGATTGCGGAGCAGCGCGGGTGGAGCGTGGAGGAAGCGCGCGAAAACCGGTCGGGGCCGACGGATTCCATCCGGCTGGACCTGGTTACGGAAGCGGGGACGACGTCGGTGGAAGGGGTGGTGCTGCTGGAGAAGCCGCGGCTGACGCAGGTGGACGGCATCTACTGCGAAGCCGCGCTTTCCGGATTTCTGATTTTCATGAAGAACCAGGACGTGCCGGGAGTGATCGGGCATGTGGGCACGGTGCTGGGGAAGAACCGGATCAACATCGCGAATTTTTCGCTGGGACGGCGCGATGCGCCGTTGTCGCCCGGCGCGGAGGGCGCCCCGCCGCTGGAAGCGGTAGCGGTGGTGTCGACCGACGAACTGGTATCGGAGACGGTGCTGGCGCAACTGCGCGACCACGCGGCGGTAAGATTCGCGAGGGCGGTGGAGTTCGTGTAGGGGGAAGACCAGAAGTCCTGCGAAGGAGGAACGTGAACTCGAGCTACAACCCGGGACGAGTGGCCGGATCCCTCTACCTGCTCCTCGGCTTCGCGGTCTTCCGCCTCCAATATATTCCGCGCGCTCTGTTTGTCCGTGGCAATGCGACCGCGACGGTCAACAACATCGCCGCCCACGAGCGGCTCTTCCGTTTCGGCATGATCAGCGACCTGCTGACCGCGACATTCGCGATTTTCGTAGTGTTAGCGCTTTACCGCTTGCTCAAGGGAGTCAACCACGATCAGGCAGTGCTGATGGTGATCCTGGGAGGGCCGATGCCCGCGGCCGTTTACTTCTTCAACGTAATGAACGACGTGGCTGCCTTGTTGTTCGCCCGCCCCGCCGACTTCGTATCGGTGTTCGAAAAACCCCAGCGGGACGCCATGGTCCTGCTGTTTCTCCGTTTGCATGACTATGGAGTGTTCACCAACGAAATCTTTTGGGGTCTGTGGCTGATTCCTTTCGGCATTCTGGTATATAAGTCGCGCTTCCTGCCCCGTATTCTGGGCGTATGGCTGATCCTGAACGCTCTCCCTTACCTGGCTACAAGCTTTACGGGCTTCCTGTGGCCGCAGTACGCGGACAGGGTTTGGAACAATCTCTTCCCCCTCGCGTTCGGGGAGGCGGCGATCATGCTGTGGCTTCTGATCAAGGGAGCCAAGCCGCAACCGCTGGGTGACGCAGCCTCATCGTCGGGGGCTGGATAAGTTTCGGAGAATATCACTCCGGGTAAGTTCGGGAAATCCCAAGACGGTGCGGCTCACCTTTTGGGCACGTGGGCGGCGGTGCCGGCAAAGAACCGGATCAACATCGCGAATTTCTCGTTGAGGCGGCGGGATACACGGATGGAGTTCGCGTAGGGGGGCGGAGGACTATGAGCATGAGCGGACTTCGGGCCCAAGCTTCAGAGGTCGTGGGGTTGAAGGCCGGTTTTTTTGAGATTCTCGCAAGGATGGCAGGGCCGAGTTCCTCGGAATCGTGGAACGAGAACGGATAGTCTGGCCATCCGTCCTTTTTCATAATTTTGTGAGAGCCCACCGTGCGGTCGTGACGCCATCCGATCCGCTGCAAGGCGGCGAATACGCGGCGCGCCTTCGCCGCAGGCCACGAACTCATGCGGCAATGTCGAACACAGCCTCAGCCGACTCAGGAGGCAACTCGCCATGGGCGATCCGGTCCTGGACGATCTCGCGCGCGGCAGACTGCGCCCGTTGAATTGCATCCTGCCTTGAGTCGCCGTATAGGAGAACGTTCAGTTCCGGCACCTCAGCGATCCAACGGCCATCGAGTTCCCGATCGAGCTCAATTGTGAGCTTCACAGTCACAGCTTAGCACGCACACCCGGCGGGCGATCCGGCGGGTGGCGCAATCTCGCCTGGCCGGCGTACCGAGCCGTTCGACCGCGCACAGGCGGCGGTGGGCGGTGGAGTTCGCCAGCGGGGCCGGGCGCGCACTAGTCCGCCCGCAGGGCTTGAATCACGTCCACGCGAGCGGCGCGCATCGCCGGCCACGCGGAGGCGGCCACGGCGGCTGCCAACAATACGCCCGCCGCGCCGACCACCACCCACGCTCCCGGCATGCGTGCGTTCTCGAAGTAGCTGCCGGCCAGTTGCTGCAGGGCGAGCCCGCACGCCAATCCGGCGCCGATCCCCACGGCCGTAATTACGGTGCCCTCCGCGATCACGCGCGCCAGCAGATGGCGGGGCTGAGAACCGATCGCCAGCCGGATGCCGAATTCGCGCGTGCGCGCGCTCACCGAAAATGCCAGTACGCCCGCCACGCCGATCACCGCAATCGCCAGCGCCACCATGGCGAAGCCGCCGAAAACGATGGCGTTCAAGCGATCGGGCGTCAGCACTTCCGCGCGCACATCTTCCAGGGTGGAGGCGCGCTCCACCGGCTGGTCCACCGAGAGGCCGCGGATGGTCCGCGTGATGGGAGTGATGAGCGCATACGGATCCGTGCGCACGTGGACGAAGAGGCGCCCGCCGAAAAGCGGTCCCTGGCCGAACGGTTGATAGACAGTCATGGTTGGGCGCGGAACCAGGTGCTCGTCGTCGATGTCGGCGGCGATTCCGACGATGCGCAGCGGGGCCGGCTTCATGCCGATAAACTTGAGGACGGGGTCGGTGAAGGTGACGTGGCGGTTGAGCGCCTCCCGGTCAGGAAACATGCGCTGTGCCACGCTTTGACTTACGATCACAACCGGCTCGCTGTCTTTGCGGTCGAGATCGTTGAAATCGCGTCCGGCGATCAAGGGCACACCGAGCGCGGCGAAAAATCCGGGCGATACGATACGGAACTG
>Ga0335077_10013571_pt1 | contig 10185 bp, 8 predicted proteins | sample Lox_Sample_31_FD_207151 | JGI IMG/M metagenome (GOLD analysis project Ga0335077, IMG submission 207151) | Soil microbial communities from Loxahatchee National Wildlife Refuge, Florida, United States - Lox_Sample_3.1 | ecosystem: Environmental > Terrestrial > Soil > Wetlands | place: USA: Florida...
GGCGCTGCCGGTGGCCGCGATCGGCTGCGGCGTCGCCGCGCTGCCGCTGTGGTGGCTGGTCTCCCGGCTGCGCAGCGGGTACTTCGCGATCGCCACCTGGGTGCTCGCCGCGACCGTGATGCTCATCATCGAGAAGTTCTCCTCGATCGGCGGCGGGACCGGCATGCCGTTGCCCGGCCTGGCCGGGTTCAGCCCGGCGCTGCTCACCGCGTACACCTACTGGGCCGGGCTGGCCGTCACGGTGCTGGCGCTGGCCGCCATCTACCTGCTGCTGCGCGGCCGGCTCGGCCTGGTGCTGACCGCCATCCGCGACGACGAGGTGGCCGCCCGCAGCTCCGGGGCGCGGGTCGGCCTGGCCCGGATGCTGGTGTTCGTGGTGGCCGGCGCCGGCTGCGGCGCCGCGGGCGCGGTGCTGGCCATCAGCCAGCTTCAGGTGCAGCCGAGCGCGGTGTTCAGCGTCCAGTGGACCGCCGAGATGGCGTTCGCGACGATCATCGGCGGGCTGGGCACGATCGAGGGGCCGATCCTCGGCACCGCCGTGTACATGGTGCTGCAGCAGACGCTGGCCTCGTACAACGCCTGGTACCTGATCATCCTGGGCGTGGTCGCGATCGCGGTGGCCCTGTTCGCCCGCCGCGGGCTGTGGGGCCTGGTGGACGAGCACCTGAACATCCGGCTGTTCCCGGTCGGGTACTGGCTGCGGACGGGCGGCGAGCGCCGGGGCGGCCGCAGGCCCTGAGCCCGCCCGCAGACGACCGCCGCGGTCAGGGCGCCGACTGGGCCCGCAGGTCGGCCTCGATCTGGCGGGCCGTCTCCAGCAGCACGGGCAGGATCTCGCTGCGCATCGCGTCCATGCTGACCCGGCTGGCGTGGGCGGACACGTTGATGGCCGCCGTCCCGACGTCGGGAGCGCCGCGGATCGGGGCGGCGACCGCCCGCAGGCCCTCCTCGAGTTCCTGGTCGACGATCGCGTACCCCTGGCGGGCGACCTCGCGCACGATCACCCGCAGCCGGCCCGGGCTGGTGACGGTGTGCGCGGTGAGCTGTTCGAACCTCTCCCCGGCCAGGTAGTCGTCGAGTTCGGATTCGGTCATCTGCGCGAGCAGCACCCGCCCCATCGACGTGGCGTAGGCCGGGAACCTGGTCCCGACCGAGATCGCGACCGTCATGATCCGCTTGGTGGGGACCCGGACCACGTACACGATCTGGCGGCCGTCCAGGACCGAGATCGACGAGGACTCGTGCAGCCTGGCCACGAGTTCCTCCATGTGCGGCGCCGCGACCTCGGGCAGGGCCAGGCCGGACAGGTAGGCGTAGCCGAGCTCGAGCACCCGGGGGCGCAGCGAGAACTCCCGGCCGTCGCTGCGCACGTACCCCAGCCTGACCAGCGTCAGCAGGAACCGGCGGGCGGCGGCCCGGGTCAGCCCGGTCTCCCGGGCAACCTCGCTCAGGCTCAGCCGCTCGCGCTCCGGGCCGAACGCCCGGATCACCGCCAGCCCGCGGTCCAGCGACTGCACGAAGTCGCTGGAGCGCGGGACCAGGTCGCCGTCGGCGCCCCGGCCGGGCAGCGGCGAACGGGCCGGGAGCGGGGCTCGGCGGCGGCCCGGCCCCCCCGGGCCGGCCAGCACGCCCGTGCCGCTCCCGGGCCGCTGCGGGGGCGACTGAGGCACGGCCGGGTTGTTCGCTGTGCGCCCAGAGGTTCTCATTGATCGCATGCTAGCGCGCCGGGCCCGACGCGGAATCAGCCGGCGCGCGCCGTTGTCAGCCGGTGAGCTTGCTGAGATCGATCACCTGGCCGGCGGGCGGGGCCACCGGCCGGGGGACCGCGTTCCACTGGCTGAAGTCGAGGCTGCCGTTGCCCTGCCGGGCCACCGCCTGCAGCGGGTAGGGCGGCCCGGCCGCGGCCACGACCAGCCTGGATCCGTCCGGCCCGAGCAGGACCTGGCCCGCGTGGCCGGCCACGGTCGTGGTGCCCGCGTCGGTGAACCGCGGCAGCCGGCCGGTGAACGAGGCGAGCAGGCTGGACATGTTCAGGTTCCCGGCCAGCTCATCACCCTGGCTGCCGGACATCTCGACGTACTTGCCGCACATGATCGAGCACGCCGAGGCCGGGACCCGCAGCTGGGCCAGGAACGGCGCGGTCGCCTTCACGTAGACCTTGTCGCCGGCATCGACCAGCGTCAGCGGCACGCCGTTCTCCGTGATCGTGCCGGCGAACCCGCCCGAGGAGGTCAGGCCGAGGTTCAGGCCGATGGCCTTGCCGCCGCTCCGGAGCACCCCGTCGAGGTGCACGCTGCGGGCTGCCTTCACCACGCTCCGCATCCGGGTGACGGTCGCCGACGCGCTGCGCGGCGGGCTGGAGTTCGAGCCGCATCCGGCCAGCAGCCCCAGGCCGGCCACGGCAGCCGCCGCCCCCGTCAGCACGCTCCGCAGTGACCTGGTCGCGGTCAGTGGCCTCCCTGGCCACGGGCCTGTCCCCATCGCAATACCCCCTGGTTTCCTTGGCTCGCTCCGGCGCGGGCCGGCCGCAGCTCGCGGTCAGCCGGTGCGCTCGACCACGAACTCGCAGAGCGCCTCGAACGCGGCCCGGGCGGGCACGTCGGGCAGGGCGAGGATCTCCTGCCTGGCCGTTGCCGCCCACCGCCGGGTGTCGGCGCGTGCCATCTCCATGGCCGGATGCGCCCGCAGCAGCGCGAGCGCCTCCGCGTGCAGCGCCGGGTCGGTCAGCTCGCCGCGGCTGAGCAGCTCCGCGAGCCGGGTGTCACCGGCCCCCGACGACCGCAGCGCGTGCAGCATCGGCAGCGTCAGCACACCCTCCCGCAGGTCCGTACCGGGTGTCTTACCCGACTGAGCGGATTCACTCGCCACATCGAGAATGTCGTCGCAGAGCTGGTAGGCGATGCCGAGCGCCTCGCAGGCCGGGGTGATCCGGTCGACCACACTCTGCGGCGCGCCGGAGAACATCGCGCCGAACCGTCCCGAGGTCGCGATCAGCGACGCCGTTTTCTCGGTGACCACGCCCAGGTAGTGGCCGAGCGGATCCTCCCCCGGGCGCGGGCCCACGGTCTCGGCGACCTGGCCGCTGACCAGCCGGGTGAAGGTCTCGGCCTGGATCCTGATCGCTTCCGGGCCCAGGTCGGCGAGGATCTGCGAGGCCCGCGCGAACAGGAAGTCGCCGGTGAGGATCGCGACGGTGTTGTCCCACCGCGAGTTGGCGCTGGGCAGGCCGCGGCGGACCGCCGCCTCGTCCATCACGTCGTCGTGGTAGAGCGTGGCCAGGTGGGTGAGCTCGATCGCCACCGCGGACGGCACGATCCGCTCGTCCCTCGCGTCGCCGAACTGGGCCGCCAGCAGCACCAGCGTGGCCCGGAATCGCTTGCCGCCGGCGCCGATGAGATGCCGGGAGGCCTCGGCCAGCAGTTCATGCTGGGCCCGGGCGGCCTGGTGCAGGCCGTCCTCGACCCGCGCGAGACCCTCGATGACGTCGGCGGCCAGCGCGGCATCCGGCAGCTCCACCGTGACTACTGTGCTCAATCAGGCTCCCTCAAGGCTGGCGCCCGCATTGCCCGGCGTCAGCGGGACAAGGACAACGCCCCCCCACGATATGTGCAAGGCAGGGTAATCCGAGGTATGCCCGCAGCGCCAACGGCGAACCCCGGCCAATCCCCGGCGCCGCGCGCTCAGCGGACGAACAGCTGATTCGCCGCGTGGTTGGCCAGGCTCAGCAGCGGCTCCGGCACGATGCCGAGCACCAGCGTCACGATCACCCCGACCGCGACCGCGACACCGGTGAACAGGCTCGGCCGCACCACCGCCGGGCCGTCCGGGGCCGGGTCGCTGAAGAACATCAGCACGATTACCCGGACATAGGGGAAGGCCAGGATCGCGCTGCTGAGCACGCCGACGATGACGACCGAAAGCACCCCGCCCCGGATCGCGGCCTGGAAGACCGCGAACTTCCCGGTGAAGCCGCTGGTCAGCGGGATGCCCGCGAATGCGATCAGGAAGAAGGCGAAGACCCCGGCGACGAGCGGCGAGCGCTTGCCGAGCCCGGCCCAGCGGGACAGGTGCGCCGCCTCCCCGGCCTGGTCGCGCACCAGGGTGACCACCGCGAACGCGCCGATCACCGCGATGCCGTACACGGCCAGGTAGAACAGGCTGCTGGACAGGCCCGCCGTGCTCGCCGCGACCACCCCGGTGAGGACATAGCCGGCCTGAGCGATCGATGAGTAGGCCAGCAGCCGCTTGACGTCGGTCTGGGTGATCGCGATCACCGACCCGCCCAGCATCGTGAGGATCGCGATGCCGATCATGGCGGGCCGCCAGCTCCAGGACAGCTGCCCGAACGCCACGTAGAACACCCGCAGCAGGGCACCGAACGCGGACACCAGCGTGCACGAGGCCATCAGCGCGGTCACCGGCGTCGGCGCGCCCTGGTACACGTCCGGCTTCCAGCTCTGGAACGGCACCGCGCCGATCTTGAAGAACAGCCCGAGTCCGAGCAGCGCGATTCCGGCGTACAAGAGCGTGACATTGCTGGTGTTGGATGACGCGGCCGCGGCGATGGCCGACAGTCGCACCGAGCCCGCGAAGCCGTACAGCATCGCGATGCCGAACAGGAAGAACGCCGAGGAGAACGCGCCGAGCAGGAAGTACTTGACCGCCGCCTCCTGGGAGAGCAGCCGGCGGCGCCGGGCCAGGCCGCAGAGCAGGTAGAGCGGCAGCGACAGCACCTCGAGCGCGACGAACATCGTGAGCAGGTCGTTGGCGGCCGGGAACAGCAGCATGCCGCCCACGGCGAACAGGGCCAGCGGGTACACCTCGGTGTGCGCGATCCCGGCCGCCAGGCCCTCGCGCTCCTCGGCGCTGCCCGGCACGGCCGCCGCCTGGGCCACGAACGGGCTGACGTCATGCGACGACTCGGCGATCAGCAGCACGCTGACGAACGCCAGCACCAGGATCGTGCCCTGGATGAACAGGGTGGGCCGGTCCACGGCGACCGCGCCCATCGCGGCGATGTGGCCCGGGCTGCCGTGCGCGAAGATCGAGCTCGTGGCGGCGACCACGACCGTCAGCACGAACGCGCCCGCCAGGCCGCCGAGCGCCAGCGCGATGTGGATCGGGCGGCGCGCCGCCCGGGGCACGAACGCCTCGACCAGGACCCCGGCGATCGCGACGCCGAACACCAGCAGCATCGGCGAGAGCTGGCTGTATTCGATGCTCGGCGCGCCGATCGCGGGGCCGGCCGCGGCCAGGGCCGGGGTCACGGGGTACTCCTCGGCGTGAGCGCGCTGGTATTCGCGGCGGGATGGGGCGGCGCCGGGTCGGTGGAGTGGACCTGGACCAGCGTCTGGTGGACCGCGGGGTTGATGATGTCGAGGACCGGCTTGGGATACACGCCGAGCACCACCACCAGGGCGATCAGCGGGCCGACCGCCCACAGCTCGCGCGCCTTCAGGTCGGGCATCCCGGCGACCTCCTCGCGCACGGGCCCGGTCATCGTGCGCTGGTACATCCACAGGATGTAGATCGCGGCCAGGATGATGCCGACGGTCGCCAGGATCGCGGCCGCCTCATACCGGGTGAACGTGCCGACCAGCACCAGGAACTCGCTGACGAAGGTGGACAGGCCGGGCAGGGACAGGCCCGCCAGGCCGGCGATCAGGAACAGCCCGGCCAGCACCGGCGCCACCTTCTGCACGCCGCCGTAGTCGGCGATCATCTGCGAGCGCCGGCGCGCGATCATGAACCCGGCGATGAGGAACAGCGCGCCGGTGGCGAACCCGTGGTTGACCATGTAGAAGACGCCGCCGGCCTGTCCCTGGCTGGTCATCGCGAAGATGCCCAGCGTGATCAGGCCCATGTGGGACACCGAGGTGTAGGCGATCAGCCGCTTGAGGTCCCGCTGGCCGATCGCGACGATCGCGGCGTACAGCACCCCGATCACCGACAGCACCAGGACCAGCGGGGTGAAGTAGTGCGCCGCGGCGGGGAACAGTTCCAGGCAGTAGCGGATCATGCCGAACGTGCCGACCTTGTCGAGCACGCCGACCAGCAGGACCGCGGCGCCCGGCTGCGCGGCGGTGGCCGCGTCGGGCAGCCAGGTGTGGAACGGCCACAGCGGCGCCTTGATCGCGAACGCCACGAAGAAGCCGAGGAACAGCCACTTCTGCGTGGTCGGGCTCAGCGAGACGTGCACCAGCTGGCTGAACAGGAACGTGCCCGGGTGCCCGTGCTGGGCCGAGTACACGTACAGCGCGATCACCGCGACCAGCATGAGCAGCCCGCCGAGCAGGCTGTAGAGCAGGAACTTGACCGCCGCGTACTGGCGCTGGCCGACGCCGTAGCTGCCGATCATGAAGTACATCGGGACCAGCATGGCCTCGAAGAACACGTAGAACAGGAACACGTCGGTGGCGGCGAAGACCCCGATCATCATCGTCTCGAGCACGAGCATGAGCGCGAAATAGGTCTTCACGCTCCGTCTCGGGGGCGGCTCGCCCGCCGGGTTCGCCTCGCCCTCGGCGTCATTCCAGGAGGCCAGGATGACCACCGGCATCAGCACCGTGGTCATCAGGATCAGCACCAGCGCGATCCCGTCCACGCCGACCGCGTAGTGCACCCCGAACTGCGGGATCCACTGGTAGACCTGGGTGAACTGGAAATCGGGGGCCCCCGCGCCGGTCTTGAACTGCACTGCCATCGCGATCGTCACCGCGAGCGTGACCAGGGTGAAGCCCAGGGTGAGCTGCTTCACGAGCGTGGCGCGGGCGCGGCGGTCCGCGTCCCCGCCCGGCGCGGACAGGCCCGGCGTCAGCGAGACCGCGACCGCGCCGACGAGCGGGATCGCGCCCGCCACGGTCAGCCAGGGAAATGTGCTCATCGGCTATCCCCTACACCCTCACCAGAAGCAGCGCGCCGACGAGCAGCGCCGCGCCGAGGAACATCAGGAGCGCGTACGACCGGACGAACCCGTTCTCGACCCGGCGGACCCGGCCCGACGTGCCGCCCATCGTCGCGGCCAGCGTGTTCACCAGCCCGTCGATGCCCCTGTTGTCGAAGTACACCGACAGCCGGGTCAGCCATTGGCCCGGCCGCATCAGCAGCGACTCGTTGAACGCGTTGCCGTACAGCTCCTTGCGCGCCGCGACGGTCACCGGGCTGCCGGGGGGCGCGGTGACCGGGACCTCGCGCCGCCCGTACATGAACCAGGCCAGGATCACCGCGGCGACCAGCAGCGCCAGCGCGCCGATCCCGGCCGGGGTGTACAGCCCGGGCGACGACGGCGGCCTGCCGGTCACCGGCGCGAGGAAGTCGATCAGCCGGCTGTCGAGCATCAGGAACGCGCCGGCCCCCAGCGCGCCGATGGCCAGCAGGATCGCCGGCCCGGTCATCACCGGCGGCGCCTCGTGCGGATGCTGGCCCTCGTCCCAGCGGCGGTCCCCGGTGAAGGTCATCAGCAGCATCCGGGTCATGTAGAACGTGGTCAGGCCAGCCCCGATAAGCGCCGCGGTGCCGAGCAGCGCGCCCGAGGTGCCGCCCTTGCCGAAGGCCTGGTCGATGATCGGGTCCTTGGTGAAGAACGCCGAGAACGGCGGGACTCCGATGATCGCGAGGTAGCAGCAGATGAACGCGCCGAAGGTGAGCGGCATCACCGCGCCGATGCCGCCGAACCGGCGCATGTCCACCTCGTCCTTCATCTCGTGCTTGACCGACCCGGCGGTCAGGAAGAGCCCGGCCTTGAAGAACCCGTGCGCCAGCAGCTGGGCGATCGCGAACACGTAGCCGGCCGGGCCCAGCCCGGCCGCCAGGAACATGTAGCCGATCTGGCTCATCGTGGACCCGGCCAGCGACTTCTTGATGTCGTCCTTGGCGCACGCGATGATCGCCCCGAACAGCAGCGTCACCGCGCCCACGATGGCGACGGCCAGCCGCGCGTCCGGGGTCAGGTTGAAGATCGGGTTGGACCGGACGATCAGGTAGACGCCGGCGGTCACCATGGTGGCCGCGTGGATCAGCGCCGAGACCGGGGTGGGGCCTTCCATCGCGTCCAGCAGCCAGGACTGCAGCGGAAGCTGGGCCGACTTGCCGCACGCGCCGAGCAGCAGCAGCAGGCCGAGCGCGGTCACCACGCCGTGGCTGGCGCCGGGCACCGCGCCGAACACCCCGGTGAAGTTCACGGTTCCGAACTGGGCGAACATCAGCATGATGGCCAGGGACAGGCCGGCGTCACCGACCCGGTTGGCGATGAAGGCCTTCTTCGCGGCCGTCGCGGCCGCCGGCTTGTACTGCCAGAACCCGATCAGCAGGTAGGAGGCGAGGCCCACGCCCTCCCAGCCCGCGTACAGGGCCAGGTAGTTGTCGGCCAGCACCAGCAGCAGCATCGCCGCCACGAACAGGTTCATGTACCCGAAGAACCGCCGCCGCTCCGGGTCGTTCGCCATGTACCCGACCGCGAAGATGTGGATCAGCGAGCCGACCCCGGTGATCAGCAGGACGAAGCAGATCGACAGCGGGTCGAGCAGCAGGCCGATGTTGACCTTGAACCCGGCCACCGGCACCCAGGAGTAAAGCTGCAGGTCCCGGCTGCGCTGGCTGGCCGGGTAGCTGAGCATGGCGAAAAACGCGATCACGCCGTAGACGAACGCGGCGACCGGCATGGCCACGCCGACCAGGTGCCCCCAGGAGTTGCTGCGCTTTCCGCCCAGCAGCAGGATCAGCGCTCCGGCCACGGGGAAGGCCAGCAGCAGCCACGCGGCGCGCTGGACGCCGATCGCGCTCACGGTGGTCATCACCGCGGCCGACGGCGCGCCCGCGACAGAGCCCGTCACTGGCTACTCCTTCTACTGTGTTGGCCCGGACGGACGCCGTGTCCCTCCGGGGCAGGCCCCGGGCCATGGCCCGGGGCCCGGGTTAGTACTTCAGCAGGTTCGCGTCGTCCACCGACGCGGACCGGCGGGAACGGAAGATCGCGGTCAGGATGGCCAGGCCGACGACGACCTCGGCCGCGGCCACCACCATCACGAAGAACGCGATCACCTGCCCGTCCAGGTTGCCGTGCATCCGGCCGAACGCGACGAAGGCCAGGTTGACCGCGTTCAGCATCAGCTCCACGCACATGAAGATGATGATCGCGTTGCGGCGGATCAGGACGCCGACGCCGCCGATCACGAACAGGATCACCGACAGCGCGATGAAGTGCACGGGGCTTACCATCGGGCCCCCTCGCGGGAGTTGCCGTCGTGCTCGCCGCTGTCGCTGTCGGGCGCCAGCAGCTCGCCGGAGGCCAGGCGGACCTCCGGCGCGGCGGAGGACGTCTCGGGGGTGAGCTCGAGCCCCCGGCTGGCGATCACCGGGCTGACCGACTGCTCGGACGGGGTGCCGTCGGGCAGCAGCGCGGGCATGTCGACGGCGTTGTGCCGCGCGTAGCTGCCCGGGCCGGGCAGCGGGGTCGGCCGCGGGCCGGTCACCCGGCGGCGCGCCAGTTCCCGCTGGGTCGGCTTGGGGGTGGTGCGCTCGCGGTGGGCGAGCACCATCGCGCCCAGCGCCGCGGTGATCAGCAGGGCGCTGGTCACCTCGAACGGGAACACGTACGTGGTGAAGATGAGCCGGGCCAGGCCCTGCACGTTGCCCGCCGAGTAGGCCGCCCCCGCCGCGGAAGCGGGGCCGATCGCCGCGTGCCCGACGACGAGGGCCAGCAGCACGAACAGGCCGATCGCGACCAGGGCGGTGGCCAGCCGCTGCCCCCGGATCGTCTCCACCAGCGAGTCTTGCGAGCTCACCCCGATGATCATGAGGACGAACAGGAACAGCATCAGCACGGCGCCGGTGTACACGATCACCTGGACGAAGGCCAGGAACGGCGCGCCCTGCAGCGCGTACAGGACCGCGAGCGACAGCATCACCACCGCGAGCAGCACCGCGCAGTGCACCGCCCGCCGGGCCAGGATCATGGCCAGGGCGGCCGCCACCGAGACCACGGCAAGCACCCAGAACGTCAGGGACTGCGTCTCGGCCGCCATGCCGGAGGCGAGTACCAGGCCGTGGGTCATCGGTCGTCCGTCCCGAGCCGGCCATCTTCGGCGATGTGCGGGTTGCCCGCGATCCCGCCCGAGCCGAGCCGGTAGTAGTCCTGCTCGGTCTCGCCCAGGCGCATCGGGTGCGGCGGGGCCTCCATGCCGGGCT
>Ga0335077_10013573_pt1 | contig 10185 bp, 11 predicted proteins | sample Lox_Sample_31_FD_207151 | JGI IMG/M metagenome (GOLD analysis project Ga0335077, IMG submission 207151) | Soil microbial communities from Loxahatchee National Wildlife Refuge, Florida, United States - Lox_Sample_3.1 | ecosystem: Environmental > Terrestrial > Soil > Wetlands | place: USA...
GCCGGCTTCCCGCTCTTCTGAAACTGCAGAGCACTGCCTTCAATCGACAGTGTCCCGCCAGCGTTCTTCGCTGCTCCTTCGAAGCCTAGCAGATGGGTTACGCGGGCGCTGAACGGCGCGGTACCATTCGTTGGCTCGCTGGCGTTCTGGGCCAGTGCCGCTGCACCGCACCAGATGAGCAGGATCAGGCTCGCCAAGACACGACGCGGTATCGGGAAGAAGACTGTCATGTATTCCCACGGAACAAGTGTGCGATTCATTTCTCTCCAAGGCCGACCCGTCGGAATTCCTGAATTGTTGGGCAGGCTCTGCCAAATTCTTACGCAGTAACCTCAAGCACTCGAAGTTCCACACCCGGATTGGGGACGAGGACGATGGGCCACAGCGCAGCACCAGCATTTCGTGTGCATGACGCGCGGCCGGGACGCGATTCAACATATTCGCGAGTCCCATGACAAGCGACGAAATTTGGCAAATGACGGGCAGACGAAGTCGGAGGGGTTACCTTGGCCGCTTGAATATCACAAAAATGGCTCCATCGCCCTCAATCGATGCGGACACAACTTCCCAGCCAAGGGATCCAAACTCGTTCAGCGTTGCATCCACCTGTTTCATCTCGTCCCGGCTTTCAGGCACCGGGAAATCCGCTAAACGGTATTCCCATTCCATGTAGGTTGCTCTTTCCGCCCTCCGCTTGCCAGTGGGAGCTTCAGAGAGCCACAAAGTCAACTCTCCATGGCTGATCTGTGACTCCACCAGCCGTGGCAATGAGTTCGCATGTATGCAGGCAAAGTTATTTGGATTGCTTCTTATCTTCCGACGGTCTCCGGCTCACGATGGGTACCTCGTGCGATTGGCCCAGAATATCGTTGTAGGCCAGCGTTTGCTTGCCCACCAGCACCAGAAGGTTGCGACCCGCAGCGTACTGAACCGTGTTCATGCCGAGCTCGGGCGTGTACAAGAGTACGTAGACCGTGTCCGCCACCTTGACGCAAACGTCATAGCTGACGTCGCCGGAAGCGGCGCCAGAGCCGGCCTGATGAGGTTTCACGCTGGTGATTGTGCCCACTTGATACTTCCCCGTGGACTGACACACGGCGGAAACTGCCGTCAGACAAATACAGATCGCGCATACTAGCTTGAGCATTGTTCCCTCCTCACATCTGACAATGTTGGGTTAAGCAGGACGGCCTTGTCAGCCTTCCTGCTTGGCACCCATGACATGGCCTAATTCCCGATGCTTGCTTTTTCCGCTGCTGTTTCTACAGGGCGTGGTTTTCTCAGACCATTTCTGTCAGCGAGCCTGGCGAAATCGTCCGCATTGAACGGATATGCGCGCGCCGACTCTTGCCCGGTGGAACTCAAGGTGATATCCACCCTTCGGTTGTAAGCCAGGACGATGTTCCCGAGTTTCCGGATCACCTTTTCCCGGGCCTCGCCGCTCAAAGCAGCATCCTGGTCCAACAATTGTTTGACCTGCTCGGAAGTCAGGCTCTTCTCCTTGCCGAAGGCTTGAGTCTCGATATTGGCCTCGGGGACGCCCTGCTCCACGAGAAAACGCTTGGCCAATTCCGCCCGCCGTTCCGACAATCGCTGGTTGTAGGACTTTGGCCCTCGCCGGTCAGCATAGCCAGTAAGCAGGAGACGGGCATCGGATTTGAACGAAAGATACTTCTTGAACTCTTCAGCAATCGTCTGCAGCGCCTGCTTCTCGCTCGCGAGCAGGGCGGCGTCAGACTTGAGAGATCCGGGCCGATCGGTTTGAAAGTAAACGCTGCGCATCGACAGTGCCCCCGGTTCGATTGAGCCGACGATGTGCAAAGCCACGGTTTGAGTCTCGGCTCCGCCGCATTCATTGGTTGCTTTCAGAGTGTAGTTGACGGTTTCATCCACTGGCCCGAAGTCGCTCTTTTGAGGGGCCACGGTCAATGTACGGCTGCCGCTCGCATCGACCGCGCCCAATGGACCGATCGCCACATCGGAAGCGTTCGTCGCGCTCCAATTCAGCGCGGCAGTGCTGTCCTCGACCACCTTGTCTCCCACGCGCTTGTAGTGGGTCTCGGCCGGTGAGAGGCTGAGATTTGCCTGTACCGCAGTGTTCACGTTTACGGTAACCCTGGAGGTGGCCGTCCCACCCGGCCCGAGCGCGGTGAGGTCGTAGGTGGTCGTCTGCCTGGGCTGAACCGCCCGCTCTCCGGAGGCCGCGACGGCTCCAACCGGTTTGATTTCAACCTGCGGCGCGTCTGTGGAAGACCACTTGATTTGGGAAGAATCTCCGCAGTTGAGGTGCGCGGCTGTCGCTGCCAATTCTGCCGTAGGCTTGGCGACGGCCACAGTAGCACTGGCGACTCCTGCTGTGAAGCGCGGTGCCGTTCCAAGCTTTTCTCCGCGCGACCAGGGAACAGTCTTGCGGACGCCTTTGGAGGCATCCACCACTACCCGCTGGTTTGCGGGCACATCGACTGGGCCTGACCAGACCTCTTTGTCTCCGCTCTCTATGTTCACCTGATAGCTGCCAGATGGAACGACCAATTCCTGCTTCCACCACAAGAAGTCAGTATTGAATTCGTCGCCGTGCCCGACAAAGAAATCTGGGGTCTTCCCGTTCAACAAAACGGCGTCGCGGTCAGCTCCCTCGATCGCGATCGCGCCGAACGGCCCGGAGACCTTTGCCGCAACTGCCTCCAGAGCGACTTCGAGGTTGGTCGTCTTCCCCGCCGTGATCGTGACGGTACGCGTAATGGGCTGATAGCCATAGTTGACCAGTTCGACCTTATGTTCCCCAGCGCTCAGGCTCAGTGAGGGATGCTTGCTTGCTTCGCTGATGGCACGGTCGTCGACAAAGACGTAGGCCTGCTTCGGGGTGACACGAAGTTTGAGCTTGCCATTTTGCGCAAGTCCCGACGTTATGGCAGCCAATAGAAACAACGCAATGAAGCCAATACGTGATGCCGCAGATTGAGATCTCATGATCAGTTCCTTTTAGAAAAATGTGTTCCGCTCGCGGAGTCAGTGCAGGTACGTGTGTAACGGCGCAGCTCCGCTCAACGCAGGAGATGCAAGCGCGATGCCAGATACCAGAACTGAATCAGGATTTGCTAAGCAGGTAGATTTTCAAGCGATTTACACCGGAAGGCTCCCCGCCGTACCAACGCGTTCCTGGCGCAGGCCGCGTGACAGTCGTCAGCCGCCAAAAGCTTGCCAATGGTCTGACACGCGACACGCCAGAACTGCGCATTCGCGGGTTTGGAATTGGCATTGCGTTTGCAAGATCATGCACCGAGCGAGGCGGCAGCCGGTACAGGTGGCCCAGACGAATTCCGTAGCCAACCAGCACGGAGCGCTTGAGAGCAACAGATACTCGTGGCAAGTTAACCGTCGTACGCGGTCCTTGGCTGCGCCTCGCGTCATCGCAACTCGGGAAACTTTCCGAGGAGAGCCTCGAGTGAGATTAGGGAGGGAACGAATGAGGCACATCGAGACGATGCCGGGCGAACCGAACGCGAGCATGATTTCTTCGATCATCAATCTTGTTTGCCCACAGTGCGGCGGTCACATGATGGACTTCGAATGCCAGGGCAGATGCGGCAGGAACTGGTTCTCGGAATGGGAATGGGCACTCAACACCACGAGAGGGCCTCGCGTTCCCAGAACGAAAGATGCGCGGCAGCGTCGGTAGCCACTGTTCGAGGGCTGTCTAGCAAACACTCTTCTTATGATCACCGGAGCACACGTTTCTCGCCCCCGCTCGTAGCCTAGAAACGCAAACCTATAGTCGTTGTGGCAGACTGCCTGCAATCGTATTCTTTGGTGTCTACGTCCGAGAGAAGGAGAACCTTGATATGGACACACTCTCTGGGGTAGCAGGACTCGATCGCCGGTTTGGAATTCCCGGGCTCGCCGGCGTTGGTGAAGGCAGAGGCGCGATGCCACGGGTGAAGATCACCTCTCCCCTCTGCGAGGCCGAAATATACCTGCACGGTGCACAGGTAACCTCCTGGAAGCCGGCGGGTAGTGATGAGGTGCTTTTTCTGAGCTCGAAAACGCGGTGGACCGATGGTCAGGCAATTCGAGGCGGGATTCCGATCTGTTTCCCCTGGTTTCGGGCCAAGGCCAATGATTCCCCGGCCCCTGCACATGGGTTCGTGCGAACAAGGAGCTGGCGGCTCGAATCGATTCTTGAGGAGGATGGCGCTGTTGTCGTGAGCATGATGACGGTGAACGACGAACGCACCCGGCACTGGTGGCCGGGAGAGTTCCGTCTCGTTCACCGTGTTACTTTCGGTTCTCAACTCAAGCTGGAGCTGGTTTGCACCAATACGGGGACAACGACGTTGCGCTTCGAAGAAGCGCTCCACACCTACAACCGCGTGGCGTGCGTTCAGCATGTGCGCGTGCGGGGACTGGACACCGTGCGCTTTCTCGACAACACCGACTCGAACCAGGAGAAGGCGCAGCGGGGTGAAGTGGCGATTACTTCGCAGACCGACAACGCCTACCTGAATACCTCGGACACGGTGGAACTTTTCGATCCCAACATGCGGCGTCGGATTCAACTGGCAAAGGTCAATTCGCTCACTACGGTCGTATGGAATCCGTGGCGCGAGAAAGCCTCTGAGATGCGGGACCTCGGTAACGACGAATGGACGCAGTTTCTGTGCGTCGAAGCGAGCAATATCCTGGACGCCGCCGTGAGCCTGGCGCCGGGACAGGAGCACCGAATGACTGCGATTCTCACGGTGGAGGGGCTTTAGCGCAATGATCGCGGGGATAACAGCAATTGCGCCGGTCGGTGAGCGTTGAGTCGCTCGGGAGCTTGCTCTTCCATGGACATTCACGCGGTTAGAGTCTGAAATTGGCGCTCTGTCCTCGACCTCAAACACGTTGTTCTATTGTTCTATTTGACTTCTGCGGACGGACTCGACGAGGGCAATCTCACAACGACGGCTGTGTCCGATTCAGCGTTTCTGCGCATGCGCCTGGCCCGATCCGCCTCCTCAGCCATATCGTGCTCCAGCATGTCATGGAGTGCGCTGAGCACTTGATATTGCATGATTGCGATCTGGTATCTCTCTCCGACCAGGTACTCCGCCTGTTCGCGAGAAATTTGATTCGCTTCCTGCGTCCTGCAGATATTCGCAACCTCGGCTGACATTGATTGCGCGATCAGAACCATGGCCTGTTCGTATTCTTTGAGAACGTCGCTCGGGCCAAGCGGGATCTCCGGTTTGATTTTCATCAGATCAGCAAGCTGGGCGGCAGCCGGGCTTTTAGCATTGGCAAGAACTTTCTCCAGCGCAGGTGGCTCCGCCTCTGTCCCTCTTCGCGCCGTTTGGGCCCGGGAAGTACCTACCATCACACTCAGTAACAAGACCCCGCCGATAATCGATTGCGCTCTCATTTCCCTCCCTTACCCTCCCGCCACTCAACGTTGCGGCGTCATAAACAGCCTTGTAAGCGCTGCTTTCAAGCTCCTGACGACATTCCAGGAGGAGGTGACCTTTTTTCGAGAATGGCGCTAGCTAGATGCGCCACGTCTGGATCGCCACAACGCAGTGCCCGAACCAGTTCCCGGCCCGCATCTTCGGAAGCGTATTGCGCCCACATCACTCCGCACAAGAAAACATAGTCCTGATTCATTTGCTCCCCCTCACTTGACGCTTACTGGACAAGCACGGGCCGCTCCAATCTGACCCCGTGTCCGCGACCGACTGTAGCTCCTTTCGAAACAGCTACTTGGACTTTTCTCACGAAATGGCGAGGCGCCGCCTCTTCCGTTCAGATACGGAACATCGCCAATTCTTGACGGATGACAACTGCCTTCGAGCTGTCCCCGCCGAGTATTCGCATGAATCCTATCGATGCCGTCTGGCATTGAGGTTGCTACCCAGATGTGGATCAGTGACGGCCAGTCTGGTCTCAAGACACAAAGGTTGCCGGAGCACCAATAAGGAGAAGTCATGATGAAGCTCTACCTGAATTTTGGAATGGTCACAGCAGTTCTGCTTGCGGCTTCGATTGCGCGGGCCGATTCTTTGGAGCTGAAGAACGGCAGCCTGATCAAAGGAAAGTTCACGGGCGGAACAGAGAATGAGATCAGCTTCCGTGTGGACTCGTCGGTGCAGGAGTACAAGGTCGCGGACATCGTTTCGCTCAGCTTTGATTCTGAAAAACCGCGAGACACGCCGACAAGGCCCGCAAGTTCCTTCCCCGAAGGACCGACGGCGGAAGCCAGCGCGAAGGCAGTGCGGTATATCACGATCCCGGCAGGAACGCGCATTTCTGTGCGCACCATCGACCGCATCGATTCCACCAAGAACCACGTGGGAGATCGTTTCGAGGCTTCGCTGGAAGAACCGCTTACGGCCGACGGTAACGTCGTCGTCGCCAAAGGAGCGAACGTCTATGGCCGCCTGGCAGAGTCCAAGGAATCGGGGACGTTTACGGGCAGGTCGCAGCTGCAACTGGAGCTAACCGGGATTGTCATCAATGGGCAGACCATCCCGGTGGTGACGGGAGAATATGAGTTAACCGGCAAGTCCCGCGGTGCGAGCACGGCAAAGCGAACGATCGGCGGAGCGGCGATCGGTTCGATCATCGGCGCCCTCGCCGGCGGCGGCAAAGGAGCGGCGATCGGAGCAGGCGTTGGAGGAGGAGCTGGCGCAGGTTCGGAAATCATCACCAAGGGAGACCAGGTAAAAATACCGAGCGAGACCCTGCTCGATTTCACTCTGCAGCAGGACCTGTCGATACCACACGCGTCCTGAGGTAACGAGGCGGTCCCGTTCCATGATGGCGACGTTCGACGGCAGGCGCGGTGCCTGCACGCATCGGACGTTGACGAAACAGGTAAGCTCCTGGCAGAGATTCGACATCGGGTGTGAAATTGTGTTGAACACGCGAGCGCATTGTCTTAGACCCCCTTTTTCCCCACCATGGAGGCTTCGTTGGCCAAGTTCCGCAGAATCTCTCCTTCACTAAAGAGGCGGGCTGCGCAGATCGAACTGCTGCTCATGGACGTGGACGGCACGATGACCAACGGCGGCGTCACTCTCCTGTCACAAGCCGATGGCACCGCGCTTGAAATCAAGACTTTCGATGCCCATGACGGCCAAGGCCTGACGCTCGCCCACACCGCCGGCGTGCGTACCGGCTGCATCACGGGTCGCGAAAGTGCCGCTCTCTTGCGCCGCGCCCAGGAAATGAAGATGGAATTCATCTACATGAAGCAGCCATTGAAAATGCCGGCCTATGAGGACATTCTGCGCAAGGCCGGGGTCCCGGATTCTGCCGTTGCCTATATCGGCGATGATCTGCCCGACATTCCCTTGCTCCGCCGGGCCGGCCTGGCGATCGCCGTGGGCAATGCCGTCCCTGAAGTAAAACAAGCCGCGCACTACACTACCAAGACCCTTCCTGGACATGGCGCAGTACGCGAGGCGGTCGAACTCATTCTCCGGTCGAAGGGGATGTGGGAGGCGCTGATCGACAAGGCCCGTGCATAAACGCCGCCTCCGCGGACTTCACGCGGTCAAGAAGGACGGTGCCGGCGTTTCTTCGATGCAGACTCGCGCCCATCGGCTAGGCGCCTGCCGCCGATAGAAAACCTCACGATACAATTCGTGGGCAAACTCGTAACACTGCCAAATGGTCCCGTCCGAGAACTGACGCGATCCCCTCCGCCGCACCATGTGCTGCCGGCGCACCAGGTCCTCGCAGGTGCTTTCCAGCTTCTCCTGGTCCACGGTCGTGCCGAGGACGTTTGGGTTCGCAGTAAAAGACATGCCCGTAACGCTCGCCAGTTCCAACACGCGCTGCTCGTCCGCGCTCAGTTTCTCAATCTGCAGTTCGATCATCCCCCGCAAACTCTCCGGCGTTTCCAAATGGATGCTCTCGATCGGCACCTTGATATGCCAGGTCCCGTTCTCGACGGCGATCACACCCCGGCCTTGCAAGTCTTCCAATATGCACACCATGAACAAAGGATTGCCTTCGCTGTGGCGGTGGATCAGCGAAGCTAAACCCTGCGGCGTGGCTGCTTCCGGCGTCTCGAGCGCCAGATACTCAGCCACTTCGCTTTCTGTCAGCGGCTCCAGAGCAATCTCCCGACATAGCTGATGCACTAGCAGATCCTGCTTCACCGCTTTCAACGGATGTTGCACGAGCGCGACGTCCACCGGACGATATGTGCCGATCAGCATTAACTTGCCGGCCGAGCGGCGGCGGGCCAGAGCTGAGATGAAGTCAACCGTTGACGGATCCGCCCAATGCAAGTCCTCGAACACCAGGAGCAACAGTTTTTCGGAACTGATCGTCTCCATTGCTTCAATGATTTCGCGCAGCATGCATTCGGGTGTAGAGCGGGCAGTTTGCCCCTGCCTCTCGCGTTGTTCACCTCTCACATGAGCGGGAAACTGCATCAACACCGTGGGGGCTTGAACAGCGAGAGTTCGCGCCACGGCGTCTCCTCCGGAACCGTTGCACAACTCCGAGAGCGCCTCTAGCACCGGATAGTACGCTTCCTTGCTTCCATAGCCTTCCACGCATTGTCCCCGCGCAACGCGAATACCCGGAAAATCTGCAGCGACCCGTCGTACAAACTCGTCGACGAGACTGGTTTTCCCAATGCCTGTCTCACCCGTGACAAAGACAACCTGGCGTTGCTGCGCCAAGCTCCTCTGCAGGCAATGGCATAGTTCGTCCAATTGCGCGTCCCGGCCAACCAGCTTCCGGGAGGGCGGATTATTCCCCAAGTCTATTTGGACAGCCACATCCGCGATGGGAGCGATGAACTGATAGCCCCGTCTCGGTAGCGTCTCGATAAAACGAGGATTCTTCGCATCGTCGCCGAGCGCATAGCGGACATCAAGAATTTGGCTCTTGAGCACCTCGGGCTGGACATACGTATCGGGCCACACAGCTTCGAGCAGTTCGCTCTGCGTCACCAGCCGACCGGGGTGCTCCACCAGATACTGCAGGACGGTGAATGCCTTGGGCGTCAGCCGAATCCGCTCCTCATCCCCATCATCGCGATGGCGCCAGAGGCATTCGTTGACCGTGTCCAGCCGGAAAGGAGCAAACTCTTTCGTGCTTGCGCTTCTGATGTTCGGGAGGGCTGCACTCATGGTTTCTACCTCGCTCGTGGGACGCATTATGGAAATATTCCCCACCCGCGGACAACCCTAGATGGGGTGTACGACAGCCGGCCCTTTAGAGATGGTGGTGACGCCACTTTCGGGGGGGTTGGAGACAACCCCGGCGCGGTCAGATATCAAGGCGCTTCCGGCCAAATAGGCGAGCGTCGATCGACCAACCCCCGGGCCCCAGGATTGCGAGGGCTATTCCCAGTGTTGCCAACAGGATGGTGTTCCGCAGCTGATCCGTACCGGTGAAGACAATTCCGAGCTCAGTCACCGCCAAAAGCACGCCGGCGACTGGCGTCCACAAACCGGCGAGCAGAAAGATTCCTTCGCCGGCCGCGATTACCTCCAGCCAAACCGATGCCGGGTGCGGCGTTCCCATCAACCCGGCGATGCCGTCGTGAAGCAACAGAATTCCGACAACGAGCCGCAGCAGGAGAAGCCCGCTCCCGGGCCAACCGCGCGGAAACATGGAAAATAAGCGTTGCAATATGATGCCTGTTCCAGACATAACAACAATAGAATGCGCGCAACGCGATTCGACACCCCAAAGCCGGGGATTTCGTTACTACTCTTTCGGGGGGGTTACAGTTCAATGATTCCGCGCTTCAGCGCGATGGTGACGGCGTGCGTTCGATCGCTGGCACCAAGTTTCGAGAGGATGTTCTTGACGTGACCCTTGACTGTGTCCTCGGTAATCCCGAGTTGATCGGCGACCAGCTTGTTTGCGTTCCCGAGGGCAATCAAACGCAGGACATCGATTTCTCGCGCGGTCAGGGCGTCATCCACCGCGTGGTCAGCGAGTTCGGCAGCAACCTCAGCGGGAATGTGCTTTTGCCCGGCATGCACCGCGCGGATTGTCTCCAGCAGTTCCTTCCGCAAAAGGCCCTTTAACAAATAAGCCCGCGCCCCGGCTTTGAGAGCGCGCAGAACCTGGACGTCCCCCTTGTAGGTCGTCAAAACGATGATGCGCGCTTCCGGGAATTCGCTGCAAATGGCGGCCATCGCCTCGATCCCATCCATTTCCGGCATCTGCAAATCCATC
>Ga0335077_10013574_pt1 | contig 10185 bp, 7 predicted proteins | sample Lox_Sample_31_FD_207151 | JGI IMG/M metagenome (GOLD analysis project Ga0335077, IMG submission 207151) | Soil microbial communities from Loxahatchee National Wildlife Refuge, Florida, United States - Lox_Sample_3.1 | ecosystem: Environmental > Terrestrial > Soil > Wetlands | place: USA: Florida...
TGTAACTCTATGGCTGGCTTGTCCTGATAGTAAGGACAGTTCCTGCCGGCACTACGACCGGAGGAGGCGGAGGTGGAGGCGGTGGAGGGGGCATCGATTCTTTAGCTTGAGGTGTCTCTGACGCGATGCTTGCGGGTGAGGAAGTCGTCGTCTGAGCCGTCGGGCTTAGATTCGGGTCCACCGAGGTCTCATCATGCACCTCAGCAACGCCTGGTTCTGCTTTTGCGATTTGTTCGACTTTGGTGCGTGCTGCAGAGGTCCGAACTTTCCCCTGAATCGATACTTTGCCCTGTTGAGATGCTACCGTGACTGCGGACTCCTTCGTCTCCGGCTCGGTAGCTACTTTGGCTTGAATATCATGTTTGATCTGATCATCGTTAGGCGGCTTATTACAGCCAATCGAAAGTGCCAGCAGCAGGATTAATACACCTTTCGATAGCACATCAAGACACATAGCTCCTCCTGGCCAGCAATCCCGAGCGCGAACCGCTCAAAAAGAGTTGATCGGGCTATTGGCAGCCGTTGCACGCTTTCACAGTCGTGGCCGAATCTGGATTCTAGGAGGGCAAAGTGGTTGATACGACTGGCAAAACTGTCAGACCGTCCATACAAGATTGCACGTAGCCAATTCTCGCAAGTGCTCGCCCATCCGCTGGTTGCTCTCCCGCAATGACATCGAACTCATTCCGATATACAAATATTCGGATCTGGTTTGATGCCTCCGCTTTGAGGAAAAATAGAAGCGTGCTCGGTGTATGCCATTGAGACGAGGGATGTTAGGCGGCGACCTTTTTCACTTTAAGAATCTTCTTGTACTCCTCTGATACTTTGTTAGATATTTCTCTGTTATTTTTGACAGTAGACGCATCTCACGGAGAAATGTCTGCGGAACCCTTTGTTCATGGCTGCTCATAATCAGGGTCTCACTTCAAGGAAACAGCCGCCCAAGGTTCTGCGCCGGTCTCTAGAGATTGTCATCTGCTTTCTGCTAACCGCCGGGCTCCGGGGGACTGCCTTCACCGGACGATTCGAATCAGCGCCGATTCGTGTGAAAGGCTCTTTCGTCATCGCCGCAATCTGTAGAGATGGAATCATCGTGGCATCGGATTCGAGAGGCACCCTCAAGGACAGAGATGGCCGGCGCATCGCTTATTACGATGTAAACCAAAAGATTTTTCCGATTGGGAACAATGTGGTAGCTGACACGGGGTACGCGTCGCTTAATGATCCCAAGGTGTCTTTCCTTGCTGCCTTGATGTCTCACTTCGCGAGTAGTTCTTTATCTCATGTCCAGATCGACCAGATGCCTGAATCGTATTTCAAGTACGCAAGCCTGATTCTTCCTGCTGCAGGTGCCGACTCAGCCAAGCTTCAGACTCTTATCTTTGCCGGATATGAAAACGGCCGCCCCCTGCTGTGCATTTATCTAGGCGAGGCCGGCCGCGCCAGGAGCTGTACCTCGACCGGATACTTGTCGAGTCCAAGGCAAGAAATTCTCGGCTTGGCGAAGGTCAGCGGACTTTCGTTTGCGGCGGCTGCGCGTGTGATGCAAGACGCCATTGATGAGTATGCCGCGGCTGTTCAACCCGGGTCGGTTGGCGGGCCAGTAGTAATAAGAACCATTACGCTAGTGAAATCAGATTGGTTCAAAACACCTCCCAATTGGCCTCATTGGGAAACGTTTACTGATTTGGCAATTGATTATGAGAATGAGAGAGTACATTTTCAATTGCTTCCAGGAATCCCGAAGGATCAACTGGATGCACTTGTCAATGCAGGGGCTGAGTGGGCACGGGCTGCAGGCATGCGTGAACCGGTTAAGTCCACTGAAGACGCGCCGGTGATCGGCTCATATCCCGCAGACCACTGATGCTCTAGCAGAGAAGATCACATGTAGTGTGGCTGTGAGACCATTCGGGGTTAATCGGGTACACGTTGGGAGTATGTGCAGTGAATCTTTGTTTCTCTATTAGGTACTTCACTAGAACTGGGTGGTTATCAGTCCTCATTGTGTTACTTTCCGTTCTTCCTCAACTCGCGAGTCCGCAGTCTGAGGATCAAGTCCATGTAACACCTCGAAACCAGGACCGATCGACTTCAATGGCGCACACCGCCAGCGGTAATCCTAAGCTACCGCTACAGGCTAAGGTGGTACGGACTGATGTAGACCTTGTACTCGCGCCAGTAATCGTAATGGACTCCCTGAATCGACCAGTAACGAATTTGGAAAAAGACAATTTCAAGATATATGAAGACGACAGAGAACAGGGTATCCGATTCTTCTCCAAAGAGGATGCTCCCATTTCTGTGGGCATGATCCTAGATTTCAGCAAGAGCATGACTAATAAGTTCGACGCCGAGCGTACTGCCTTGTCGGAGTTTTTTCAGAATGCGAACCCCGAAGATGACTATTTCGCAATCGCCTTCTCCGACCGGCCCATGCTGATTGCTGATTCTACCCAGTCCCTCACAGATCTACAGAATAAACTGGCAATGGCAGTGCCAGCCGGTAACACTGCACTGCTGGATGCAATCTACCTGGGAATTGACAAGCTGCATTCGGCCCGATACCAACGGCGAGCTCTGGTCATTATTTCTGATGGCGGTGACAACCACAGTTACTACAATACTAGAGAAATAAGAGAACTCGTCGAGGAGGCCGATGTCACCATGTATTCGATCGGTATTTTCGACAATATGCCCGTCCCAGTTTTCAAGACGATCGAGGAAAAACTTGGCAAACGTCTCTTGACCGACCTCACCGAATTGACTGGGGGCCGTACGATCGCCGCCGATAATCGTGACAAGATTCCTGAGATTGCCGCCACTATCAGCAGGGAACTGCGTGAGCAGTATGTTCTCGCGTACACATCAGATCGGCCTGTTCACGATGGAAGATGGAGGAAAATCAAAGTGCGGGTTCTGAGCGGCGATGGCAGGCCCTTGCACGTGCACTATAAAAAAGGATATATGGCGCCAGCTGAGTAAGGGGTGAAGCAAGGTCGCGCTTTGGATTCAGATGCAAGCATAGGCCGACTTTCAAGTCGGCCTATGCCTTTTGCGACTATTGACCAGGAGGAGAAACTGCCTTGGACTTTTTCTGCTTGCTGGGTGCGCCAGTTCGGTCTGTCGGCAAAGAGTTTTCGTCAACAACGGTAGTGTCCTTGACCGTAAAGTTTCCGCCCTCGGGAACAAAATAGAATCTCGCTGTGTTCCCATTATCGCGTGCTTCGCTTTCACGAGCTTCGATGCGGCCAGGATCAATCTGCTGCTTGGCTTCACCGCCGGTCAGATAGCTCTTGGCATTAGCTGCACGCAGAGAAGCCAGATCATTTACCTGCGCTGCTTCGTCTGGGTCAGCATAGCCAACAATGACTAGCTTTCCGTTCGGTTCGTGTTGCATGCGTAAAGCAACATCATCGAGAGCTGCTTTGCACTCATTGTCGACTCGTGCTAGTGTCCTATCATTCTTAAAGTCGCACGAACTGATCAATGTCTCGCTCGCGACTTCTGGCGGAGGAGGAGGCGCAGTCACACTGGCGGACGCCGTGCAACTTCCGCTAAAGCCATGAACATCGGTCACCCCTACGCTGATGTTGATTGGTCCGGGAGCGGCATTGCTGGTATCAAGCGTTGCGACCGTGGTGAATTCGCCTGGCTGACCTCCGGCGGAGGTCTGGCCTTCTTTGAGGGCTCCGGCACTGGCCGAGAAGTCACGCTTTGCAATGCGGCTGCCATCTGGGCTGCTGCCATGAACACTGACAGTAATCGGCTCACCCGGTTTTACACTTGTAGGGTTGACAGAGCAGCCGACCTGAGGATTCTGAGGCTGCTTCACGGTGAACGCCGAAGTACAAGTGGCCGTGCTATTCTGCTTTGCTTTTGGATCTACGACATTCGCGGTTATGGTGTAATTGCCGGGTGTTAGGCTTGCAGTATCAACAGTAGCTGATGTTCCTTGCCCAGTCGCGGGGCCGCTGGTACTGCTCCAGTTGTAGTTCAGAGCGTGCTTGGGGTTGAAATCAGATGGTTCCACAGAAGCAGTCACTGGACCATTCCACGGAAGCAATTCGGTTGGTGTTGCGGAGCAAGCTGCTTGCGGTGGCGGTGGAGTTGCTCCCCCAAAACGGAAGATAAGACCAGCTGAGTAGCGCAAATTGTTCTGCCATTTGGTGGGGTTTAGCACACCAAGCCCTATTACGTTGATGGCAGAAAAATGAGTAGGTAAATAGTCTACCTGTACAGGACGGAACCCGATTAGGCGGCTCAATCGTATGTCAATTCCGCCTCCTACCGCCATGGCCACGGCGTTCTGACTGCTGGCGAACTTGGTGCTGGGTACTCCGGGTGTCACGGTTACCCCAGTGACGGGAGGAAGCGGACTAGGCAGCAGTACATCCGGAACCGAGAAGCTTCTGGAATTGTGGGCTCCGCCTACCAGATACTCAAAGAACGGTGACACAACTCCAGCTTTGTTGACAAAGAATCGCGGCCCAAACATGTAAGTGAAAGCCGTTTGATCTGGCTGGAGAATGCCGCTGCTGCCAATCGAGAGTTTTCCATTGTGCACACCGCCTAGCTCCGCAGCTAAGCCGAAATGCTTATTAAGGTTGAACTGAAAGGAACCGACGCCCCCGTTTGCCGTGAAGGCGTTGACCTGGTTCGGCGGAGTTCCGCCATTAGCATTGAATCGTACGAATGAATAACCGCCGTAGACCTCCGCTTTGGGCACGTCTTGTGCGGTGACGTGGATCGCGAACAGGACTGCGCATGTGAACATTACGAAATGCCTTTTCATGTTTGGGATTCGCTCCTTCCACTGAGCCGCATCTTCTGAGATTCCCAGTCGATCTTTGTTGGTGTGGTCAATTAGGAGATCGTGTCCGGACGGTTCAGCTTCTCAGAAGGCATGCTATGAAGATGTACACCGGACTGAATACTGTCAAAAGTATCAGTAAATAGAAAGCCTTCGCGATGAACTAAATTTTTGTTGTGTGTGGGATATCGAGTAACACGCTGACAGATTTGCCAGTTCGCAGATCACTACACCTGGATAACAGTGGCATGGTAGCAATCAACGTCTCAACAATGGCAGGGTTGTTTCTCTAGTCCGTGGGCTAAAAACCGACGCTATTGATAGGGCAATCCTGAACCAAGTGGCGAATCATGTGAGCACGAGCGGTGTCAAGCAAAGTCGAGCTCGGCTGGTGATAGCAGATGACCACACACTTTTGGCTGAAGCCTGCAAGAACTTGCTTGAGCCCGAGTTTGAGGTGGTTGCCGTGGTCAATAATGGGCGCGATTTGATCGAGACTGTAAGAGACCTGCAGCCGGATGTTGCAATTTTGGATATCGCTATGCCTCAACTGAATGGCTTGGACGCTGCCGATCAGCTGAAACGCCTTGTTCCCTCGACTCGTGTTGTTTTTCTCACCATGAATATTGATCCCCAAGTTGCAGCGGAGGCATTTCGGCGAGGAGCTTCAGGGTATCTTGTCAAGAACTCCGCCGCCGCAGAACTAATGACCGCAGTTCGGCAAGTTTTAAGAGGGCAATCGTATTTGTCACCATTGATTACCGAAGATACTGTTAGATTTCTACTTCGAAGTGGCAAGAGCTACGATCAGGAAAAGCGAATTACCGCCCGCCAACGAGAGGTATTACAGCTGCTTGCTGAAGGCAAGTCGATGAAAGAAATTGCCAGCGCCCTCAAGCTGAAGCCCGGTACTGTAGCGTTTCACAAGTATCGGGTAATGGAGAGCTTGGGCCTGAGAACCAATTCCGAACTGCTGCATTACGCGATCAAGAATCATTTGGTTTCTTGAAGAGGCTGCCAGCTTCGCGTTTCGCTATCTTTTTCGTTTTAAGTTATGCGCGTAGGACGTGTTTCTTTATCGCATACCTTACCAGGTCTGCGTTGCTGCGAGTATGAAGAGTTTCCATGATGCGGTATTTGTGAAAGGCCACCGTACGGGTGGTCAGATTCAAGACACTGCCAACTTCTTTCATAGACTTTCCTTCCGCCAGGAGTTGCAGCACTTCTCGTTGCCGGTCGGTCAGTTGTTCACTTTCATCATCAGCCGCGTCGTTCCGGTTCAAGAGGAAATCGACTGTGTCTTTTGCGATCGAGGGAGAGAGATAGGATTTGCCCTTCAGAACTTCCTGGACCGCAGTGGTTAGTTCGGATGCAGCACCCGTCTTAAGCAAGTACGCGGAGGCGCCGCATCGAAATGCCTCTGCCGCCAAATCCGCGTCTTGATTCATGGTGAGATAGACCAATTTTACGGAAGGAAGCAGCTTTTTAACTTGCTGTCCGGCGTCGAGTCCATTCAGAAGGGGCATCCCTACGTCGACAATGACCACCTGTGGCTTAAAAACGGAGGCCAGGCGTACCAATGCACGCCCGTCCCCCACCGTCGCAACGACGTTATATTCCGGCTCGAGTAGTTTCTTGCAGGCCTCTGCTACGAGTGTATGGTCGTCCGCGACGATAATCTTTGGCTGGATCTGCATGGCTCTCCTACAACTTGGAACTCTTGGGCTGAGCTATTTTACGATGACTTCCATAGTACCGATGTAACTCACGAGAATCCACTGGGAAAATTACCAGTGGCCGAATGTTAATGCATGTCCAAACGCGACCTAAGGCACGCAAGCCATAAAAAATGTAATCACCACGATTTTTGCGGATTTCACAAACTACGAATACATTGGCTCGCATTCACCCCAGTGACGTAGGGGCATTTTAGCGCCTTTGCCAATTCTCAGGTGTTCTCATATTGTTAATGCGCGTTTTGGATTCCTTTCGTGATAAGTTGCCACCCCTTTAATTCTGACAGTGTACGAGGCCCGCTCTTGCCAACCAGATTTTCGGCAAATTTTCACCAATGATTCGGGAGTCCGTCATAACGTTACGGACCGCCCTCTCAATAGGCTCCTGGGACTTCGATGTCCGATTCGAGCAAGTGGGTTTGGTCTGGGGAAGCAAACGACTGTATTCCCCAAGCTGTCACTAATAACAGTTTCGAGGCACACGGAAGCTTGCGAAAATAACTGACAGGCCGGGGTCAAATTTACATTTTTATCGCTGCGAACGATTCGCAACATTTCACTTATCGGATCAGATCAGCCTCACAGGCCAACGCTAGTCCCGGCAAGGGTAGCGATTGCGAATCGTTTTAATCGGAGATCTTATGAGCTTGGGCAAGCGTAGCGTAGCAGAGTTTATCGGCACATTCTGGCTAGTATTTGGTGGTTGCGGCAGCGCCGTATTGGCCGCTGCATTCCCAGCATTGGGAATCGGTTTTTTGGGAGTTGCTTTGGCATTTGGACTTACCCTGCTAACAATGGCGTTTGCCATTGGTCACATTTCAGGCTGCCATCTGAATCCCGCAGTCTCTGTTGGGTTGCTTGCCGGTGGTCGCTTCCCAGCCTCTGATCTCCTTGCATACCTGGTAGCCCAAGTGATGGGATCCTGTGCAGCCGCGGGCGTTTTGTATGTGATCGCTAGCGGGAAACCGGGTTTTGATCTGTCCGCAGGATTTGCCTCCAATGGATACGGCGCCCATTCCCCAGGCGGTTACAGCCTCGCGGCATGCTTTGTTGCCGAGGTCGTACTGACGATGTTCTTTTTAATCATTATTCTTGGTTCGACGGACGCAAGAGCCCCACGAAACCTTGCCCCCATTGCCATCGGACTTGGATTAACACTGATTCATTTGGTCGGAATCCCAGTTACAAATACTTCGGTAAACCCGGCGCGCAGCACCGGCCCTGCACTCATAGTAGGTGGCTGGGCGCTCACTCAGTTGTGGCTTTTCTGGGTAGCGCCTCTCGTTGGAGGACTCATGGGAGGATACGTTTATCGAGTTCTGTTCGCTGAACGAGTCATTTCCGAATCCAGTGAACGCGTTGGTCCCAGAGTAGAGCGCATGAAGGCGACCGGGCGCTAGTGGATGTACCAGGGGCGGGAACTGGAGGAATGCGGTTTTTGTCCCAATAGCAAACAGTGGCATTTTCGCCCCTAAGCATCGGTTAGGTTCTGGCCTAAGATGCTCTCGAAATCACCGCAGAACTCCAGTTTCACGTCCGCGCACAAAGGGCAGAGTGGACATTCAAAATGTACCGCTGCGTGGACGCTGATGAACGAAGAACAATGCGGACAATGCCAAAGGGTGGAATTCAACTCGGAACTACAACTGACCCAGTTTCTTATTCCCAACATGTCCAAAACCTTCCTGCTCCAGCGCCCGCCCTTATCGCTGGGCGATAACTCCATCAAAAGAGGTTGTTCCTAATAGGTGGCCATGTACAACCTTGACCTGACGAAGTGGATAACCTACGTTGGGACCAGCTGACCAGCTTTGACCTCCGTCGTGGCTCTCGAAGATCACCCCGCTTGATAGAGTAGTAGCAAGCAGCCTTTTCGAAACATCGTCCATCGTTACCGAGCTGAGATCCTTTTCAGGTAAACCGTGCAACATATGCTTCCACGTCTTCGCGTCATCCGCACTAAAGAAAGCACCTTCCTTTGAGGCGACCAGTATTCCTACGCCAGCGATTATTTTCAAATCGCGTATGCTAGAAACCTTCGAAGATAAATTCGCAGTTTTCCATGTTGTGCCTTCATCCGTGGATACGACTATTTCGGTGCTAGTGGCTGCCACCACAAGTCGTCCGGCAGCTTTGACTGCAATCAGATCGCTCCTGCCCAGTACTGGTCCACCTTCCCAACTCCGGCCCTCGTCCGCGCTTTTGAAGAGTCCTGCTGAGCTTGCCACAAGCCAGCGATGAGAAGACAAATCTAAATCATTTATTCTCGCATCCATTAGCGAGGGTATCGCAGATCGCGGCTCTGGGTAGCCGTGATTCATTCTTCTGTTCAACGTGCGGTTCGTGGTCCCGGTTTTCGTGTGCGTAAGCAGTCTCCAGGAGTTATTGGCTTCATCCAAGATGAAGATCCCCCGGTTTGTTCCTGCGACAAGTTCCCCATTAAAAGCCTGGGCAAGGGCAAACACATCTCGTCCATCTAACCCTACGCTCGTTTGCTGCCAAACTCCTCCTTGATCGAGAGAGAAAACGCCGCCCCATTTACCGTCATTGGCGACAGCAGCAAATACCCTGCCTGGATCATTCATGTCGGGCAGGATCGCGGTTACATAGCGATGAGTGTACCCATGATTCGAAGGGAAAAAGCTTACGCCACCATCGTTGCTCATCATGACACCAGATCGGTCAGTCGCGAGGAGTAATCTGCGAGAGTTTCGCGGATCAATAAAGATGTCATTCACAACCAAATCAGAACTGGTCATTTGCTTCCAATTTTGCCCGGCATCACTGGTTTTCCAGAGCCCGTTGGTAGTGCCTGCATAAACGACATTGGAGTTACTCGGATCTTGCCGAAGAATTCGCGTGCGCCGCGAGGCAAAAGGGATCCCCTGCATTTTGTGGAACATTTCCCCCGCATTATCACTTTTGTAAATCCCCGAGCACGCGCTTGCATAAACTGTAAAGGAACGTTGTGGATCGACGAAAATCGAGAAGACGTCTGAGTCGTTGATCATGCCTTTGTTGATGTGCTGCCAGGTCGCACCGCCATTTATAGTTTTCCAAGCTAAGTGCCAGGTCCCTGCATACAGGACGTTAGAATCCTTCGGATCGATGGCGATCGACTCAATGTTTTTTATTTCAGTGTTATCGGGAGGAGACATGAGCTCCCAATCGCCTCCAGCGTTATCGCTACGGAAAATGCCGTCGAGAGTGCCCGCGGCAAGGAAATTCGAATCGGAACCTGCCATCGCAAATGCGCGGACGGATTTTCCATGAAGGGCAGGCAGAATTGCCCAAGTCTTTCCACCATCGCTGGAGCGGAATACATCGCCTGACGTATGTTCTTTTACGCTCCACGCAGCAACAAACATGAGGGCGGGATTTTTCGGGTCAACAACCATGTGATCCAGAACATAATCATCTCCGCCCAAGTGGGCAAAGAGTGACCAGCTTTGCCCTTGATTCTCGGAGATGAACATGTTGCCACTGCTTGTGCCCAGGAAAATACGGTCTGGATTCTGAGCATCATAGGCCAGACTGCGAGCATCTCCCCCCTCCGGACCCAATAGCACCCATTTCTCCGCTCGCAACGGCGAACACAACAGAAGCCCTGACAAAAGCACAAGACAAGCGGTC
>Ga0335077_10013575_pt1 | contig 10185 bp, 7 predicted proteins | sample Lox_Sample_31_FD_207151 | JGI IMG/M metagenome (GOLD analysis project Ga0335077, IMG submission 207151) | Soil microbial communities from Loxahatchee National Wildlife Refuge, Florida, United States - Lox_Sample_3.1 | ecosystem: Environmental > Terrestrial > Soil > Wetlands | place: USA: Florida...
CCCTTCGATTGGCCTGCGGGACGCTCTAAGGGCGCGCCGCAGGCAATCCTCTCGGCGGGCGGCCGTCGGATCGACACGCATGCGACAGGCATCGGAGGCGGCCCACGGCTGCGCCAAAGCGCTCGCCTTCCTCGACGAGCGAGCGTCTCGGCTCGGTCGCCCGAGACGCCTGCTTGGGACTAGCACCAGCGCGTGGCGTCGATCGGCACACCGCTGCTCGCGCCGAGGATGCAGAAGCCGGCAGGCGCCCGCGGCCGCGACCGCTGAGGTCGCCGCCGTCGATTAGCGCCGTGACCACAATGCAGGTGTCCGACGACAGCTGGGCAGAGCCCTCCTGTTCGCCAACAGCGGGACCCGCGTCGACCGGCTCGATCGCCATCGGTAGCACGCGCCGGTTATGAGCCGGCTAGCCGTTTCGTGGGGCATTGCTGCAGCGCGCCCAGCGCCCCGTCCGAAAACAGTCCCGCGGCTCGCGCCACGACGCGACCACCGACGTGATCGAGATGCCGCCATTGCGCTGCTCCGGGTTGCCGAAGGCCGAGGGATCAAAGCGATCGTCCGGCGCCACGCGGCGTCGTGACGCCAACCGTGGCGTTGCGCTCGTCCCGGTCGGAGCCGGCGGGTGATCGCTTCGGTCCGGCGTGGACCGTTGACGTTTGCCGAAGTCGAGCAAGCACCGGATCCTCCCTCTCACCGGAGAGCAGCCGGGACGCTCGCGTCGGGTGCGTGGGTCCGTCACGCCTATAGCGGCAGTGCTGACGTCCATGCCGTCGTGACCGCTCGCGTGCTTGCAGCTACGTGAGCTTCGGTTAGCGCCGGCAGGGTCGGTCGAACCGATTCCTCGGCGATGCGTAGCGTGCGCGCACGGCGAGTAGGAGGTGTTTGGTCCTGACTCGGTCGCCCGAGCATCGATGGCGTGTCTGCGTATTCGTGGCAAGTGTGCGGAAGGCAGAGTCTCCTCGCGTGCTGAGGTGAGAGAATCGACATCGTGGTGGAGGCGGCCACTGGGACAGTTGCTGGGATTGTTGGGCGCGAGCCGGAGCTGGAGGTGCTGCGCGGGTTCTTCGGCGCAGGCGGGTCGGGTCGAGCGCTGGTGTTGAGAGGTGAGGCCGGCATCGGTAAGACGACGTTGTGGGAGGCGGGGGTTGAGGTAGCGCGTGAGCGTGGGTTGCGCGCGCTTATAGCTCGGCCGAGCGGCACCGAGGCGCGGCTGTCGTTCGGTGCGCTGATCGACGTGTTCGAGGAAGTCGATGCGCGAGAGTTGGTGGGTGTGCCGGGGCCGCAGCGATCGGCGCTAGAGGTAGCGCTGTTGCGGGCGGAGCCGGCGGGGGCGCCTCCCGAGCCCCATGCAATCGCGCTTGGTTTCCTGAATGCACTCCGTGCGATGGCTGCCCAGCGACCGGTGGTGCTAGCGGTTGACGATATCCCGTGGCTCGATCCTCCGTCAGCTGATGCGTTGGTGTTCGCGGCCCGGCGGCTGAAGGGTGAGCCTGTCGGGTTCTTGCTGGCGAGGCGTCCGGGCCGTCGATCGGTGTTGGAGCGTGCGCTTGAGCCTCGGGGCCTGGAGCGTCTGGAGGTGGGCCCGCTCGGTTTTGCCGCGTCGCGCCGTCTGTTGTCTGACCGGCTTGGGCTGGTGGTCTCGCGCCAGGTTCTCCGTCGCATCGTTGACTCGACGCTGGGGAATCCCCTGTTCGTCCTGGAGGTGGGACGCGCCCTGCTCGAACAGGGCGTCCCGGGGTTCGGCGAGGACTTCCCTGTGCCCGACGCGGTTGAGGACATGCTCGGCATCCGCGTTGCGGGGCTGGCACCCACGCTGCGCAGGCTGCTGCTCGCGGTGGCGCTGAGCGCGGATCCGAGAGTCGATGAGCTGGTCGCGGTCGCGGGCGAGTCGGCCGTCGATGAGGCGGTTGAGGTGGGGCTGCTGCGGGTCGACGGCCGTCGGGCGCGGGTATCGCATCCGTTGCTCGCCGCGGCGGCCAAGCAGCGAGCGGGACCTCGCGAGCGACGGGAGCTTCACCGCGCATTGGCCGCTGCGGTCTCAGACCGGGAGCTTCGTGCGGTCCACATGGCGCTTGCTACGAGCCGTCCTGATGCGGCGCTGGCCGCGACCGTGGCGGCTGCGGCGGGAGAGGCATCGGCGCGGGGTGCGCGTCAGGAGGCCGCGATGCTGGCTGAGCACGCGCTGCGTCTCACCGACGACGATGCGCCCGAGCGTGGCGATCGGGTGCTTGTGCTCGCCAGGTATCTGATGATCGCGGGCGAGGGCCAGCGGCTGCGGGATCTGCTGACGCCGGAGTTGGCATCGATCCCGTCTGGTGGGCCGCGCGCGCGGCTGCACCTCATGATGGCTGAGGCGTCCAACAGCGCGATCGACTACGACCGGTATCGGGACCTGGCGCTCGCGGAGTGCGAGGGCGACGCCGAGGTGCGCGCGCGGGCCGTCGCCGGGAAGACGACGAACGCGGCGGCCGCGACGGTGGCACGGCTGCCCGAGGCAGAGGCGTCCGCGGTGGCGGAACTGCGCGCGGCCCGGCGAGCGGGACCGGACGTGGAGCGGCAGCTGCTGTACGGTCTCAGCTGGGCTCGGATCATGCGAGGCCGCGCAATCAACGATCTGTGCGCGCGGTTCCAAGGGGTGTCCGACGAGCCCTTCTTCGTCGTGCAGTCTCCGATCCGGGTCGCGGCTCAGAGGCTGATTTGGCGCGGCGAGGTGCACGACGCGCGGCGTGAGCTGTCACGACTCGCGGCGCTTGCCGAGGAGCAGGGCGAGCCGGGTTCCGATGCCGTCGTGCGCTTCCATTGTTGCGAGCTGGAGTTGCGCGCGGGCGAGTTCGACGCGGCGCAGCGGCTGCTCGAGGAGTGGGCCGAGTCCGATGTTGCAGAGCTCCTCCCGTTCCCCATGTACGAGCGCTGTCGCGCCCTGCTAGCCGCCGGGCGCGGTCTTCCGGGCGAGACTGAGCGGTGGGTCGCGAGCGCGATCGAGCGAGGCAATCAGACCGGTGCGCATATCGATCGACTCGAGGCGCTCCGGGCGCGAGGGACCGCGGCATTGCTCGCACAGAATCCGGACCAGGCGCGCGACAGTCTTGGCGCCGTCTGGGATCACTGTCGCCGCGAGGGGGTCGACGAGCCAGGGGCGTTTCCCGTCGCCGGGGAACTGGTCGAGGCGCTCGGCGCCCTCGGCGAAGCCGAGCATGCGCGCCCCGTGCTCATCCGACTTCGGGATCTGAGCGAGCAGCAGCAGCATCCGTGGGGACTCGCAACGGCCCGTCGCAGCGAGGCGGTCCTGCAGCTGGTCACCGGTCCCTACGACGAGCGGGCCGCGCTCGCCCTTGCCGGCGCGGCGGAGGAGTACGCGCGCCTTGGTCTGCGCTTCGACTGCGCTCGCTCGCTGCTAAGCCTGGGCCGGGCGCAGCGGCGATTCAAGAAGTGGGGACCGGCGCGAGAGGCACTACAAGGCGCGATCGCTATGTTCGAGGATCTCGGCTCGTCCGGCTGGGCGCAGCGTGCGCGTTCGGACCTGGCCCGCGTCGGCGCGCGCCGCCCGCGGGCAAGCGGCGAGCTCACCGCGAGCGAGCGAGAGATCGTCGAGCTGGCCGCCCGCGGGCGAACGAATAAGGAGATCGCTCAGGCACTGTCGCTCGCCGTCCACACCGTCGAGGTGCACCTATCGCGTGCATACCCGAAGCTGGGCGTGCGCTCACGCTCGCAGCTCGCGAGCCGGCTCAACATCCGGTCATAGCGCGCCTCAATCTGTGAGGTTTCCGTGATTGAGCCGGCGGGTCGGTGCGCCTACCGTCAGCGCTCATGACGGAATTCCTCATTGAGCTGTACCTCTCACCAATCAATCCGGACGCCGTCGAGCACCTCGCCAGCTGCGCGCGCGCCGCTGCCGAGGAGCAGAGCGCCAAGGGTGTGTCGGTGCGGTATGTGCGCTCGATCTCGGTTCCCGAGGAGCAGACGTGTTTCGTGTTCTACGACGCGCCGTCGCGGGAGGCGGCAAGCGAGACCGCACGACTCGCGAAGTTCACAGCCGTGTGCATCGCTGCGTCCGCGACCACCGAGGCGACGGCCTGAGGACGTTCGTCGGTAAATGGGGTTACCGAACAGCGAGTACGAGGGGGTAGCAGTGGCAGACAACAACAAGGCACTGATCAACCTGACCACCGGCCTTGAAGACGGTGAGCGGGTCACGGTGCCGGATCTATTTGCCAACGGCCGGGGGGAGAGGCCGTCGTGGCAGGACGACGGCGATGTCCTGAGTTGGCGGGCGAATCTCGACTACATACGCGCGCTGCAACGTGTCGCTTGGGAGGTGCTGGCGGATGTCTGCTGACCTCCTCGCGGACCGCTGCGACGGGCCGCCGCAACTGCTCGAGCCCGAGCGCCTTCCGGATCACATCGACGTGCTGTACCGGGCGGCTCGCGCAATGTGCGGGTCGCGGTTCGACGCCGAGGATCTCGTGCAGGAGACATTCGCCAAGGTGCTGCGACGCCCCCGGTGGGTTCGCCGCGGCAACGAGCGCGCCTATCTGCTGCGCGCGTTGAGGCACACCTACGCGAGTCGGGTACGCACCGCTGCGTTCAGAGCAGCCACGGTACAGCTGTTTGAGCACGACGCCCCCTCGTGGTTCGAAGACGGAGCCAGTTCGCGGGAGCTGATGGAGGCGATCGCCAGCGCGCGCGCCCCGTACCGTGACGCCGTCATCGCTGTCGACGTTCTTGGTCTCTCCTATCGTGAGGCGGCCCGGAGGCTGCACACGCGCGAGACGACCATTACATCGCGGCTTCATCGCGGGCGCCAGCACATCGCGCGCATGCTCCTCCCCGAGACGTCACCCGCCGCCTGAGATGCTGGATCTCTCCGCCACCGTCACGGCGGTGCCCGTCCGGTCGGTGAACCCCCCGACGGCGAAGCACCGTGCCGGCGCCGTCTCGCCACCCCCGCGAGCATCTGCCCATCCCCCGCGCGGGGTTCGGCGCCGTACAGGAGACGCCCGTGAGCTGTACCGAGGTTGTGGTGAGCGGCGTCGGTGTCAGCTGAAGCGCTCATCGCGAAACGTCCCAGCGTTCCGCGAGGTTCACGGTCAGGCCCGACCGCCTGGTGACGTGGCCGACCGCGATACAAGCGACGCACGCTCCACGTGCACGACACTCCCGAGGGGGAAGGCCACCCTCCCCCGCCGGATCGCGGCGTTCGGTGGATCGTCCAGCGCCGGCCATTCCAGCGATCGCGAACCGCGTCCCCTCGTCTCGGTTCCGAGATGACGTCGCACCGCGATACGCAGGATCGACGCGCGCGTGCCGACGGGAGCGACTCCTCTGAACGGGCGCCCTCGGGCGTCGCCACGGCACATGCGCATTGGGAGCACGCTCCAGCAACGGCCAACTCGCCATGGCCCGTTGGTGCTTCCCTCACGCCGCGCGCCGCGCTGGTGTTACAGCGGCAGATCGGCAACCGAGCCGCGCGGCGCGTGCTGAGCCGCGAGCCGACGCTCCCCACCGTTCCTGAGAAGAAGACCTGGCGCCCGAGCGCCACCGACCTCCTCACCCCGACGGACCGCCAGATCGTCCGCAAGGAGGCGGTCCTGCAGATCACCACGGCGTTCCCGGTGATCCTGCGAGAGCTGGACAAAGTCGTCGCGTCCGTCCACGCGCGGGAGAAGGCGCGCGCCGAGTGGACCGCCGCGATCATCGACATCTTCTTCGGCCTGGCGTGCCCGGCGCTGGCCAAGCTCGTGGCCGCGCGCGGGGGCGTAGTCGCGAAGCTCGGCAAGGCGGCGAGCGACGCATCGAAGACCACGAATACGGCCAAGCACGCTGCGGCGGCGGCGAAGGCCGCGGAGGCCGCGGCGAAGCTGGAGCCGGCCATCGCGTCTGCCACCACGGCGCGCACCGCCGCGGACGAGCTCGCGACGGCCAAGCGCGCTGCCGAGGCCGCTGCCAAGGCCCGCAACAGCGGGGCGCTAACGGCGGCCGCGATCAAGGCCCGCAAGGACTGGGCGAAGGCCAAGCGCATCGCGAGCGACGCCGAGCGCGACGTGGCTTACTTCGAGGCCGCTGCCAAGGAGGCTGCCAACGACGCGAAGCTGCCGCCGACCGAGCTGATAGGCGACGTCGAGCTGATCAAGGAGGGGATGAAGGGCGCCGGCAAGGCGATCAGCACTGAGGTCAAGCAGAACATCGGCGCGCTGTTCGGCCAGGACGATCTCGACCAGTTCGCGAGCGGCCTGGCGACGCAGCTTCAACAGGCGTTCAACGAGGTCGGGCGCGCGATCATCGAGGACGAGGAGAAGCACCCGGGCGACCCGGGCGCCAACTACGCCGACCACGAGCTGCTCGCCATTTGGGCCGCGTACAACGAGGACATCGCAAACCCCACCACCTACCGCGCAGCCCTAAAGCAGCTGTTCGACGACTTTGTGACGTTCGTCAGGCCGATCCGCGTCAAGCGCGAGATGGAGTCACGAACCGGCGGCGTCCCGGTCGGCTGGGACGACCGGCCCGACCGCGCGGTCTGGGTGCAGTCCAAGGCCGGCAGGCGACGCCTGTGGCTCGTCAAGGACGAGATTCGTGACGGCGAGCCCCTGCCCACGTTCGTCGGCGTCGTGCCCGACGCCAGGGTGCCCGCGGAGATCGCCCGCGACATCAAGATGCGCGGTGAGGCGCCGGAGATCGTCGACGAGTCGCTGCTGCGCACGCTGCAGCAGACCGGGCAGGCGCCCGCGGGCGACCCGCCCGTGGCGCCAACCCGCGGCTTCCGCCTTCCGCCCGACCCGCGGCCGGCCATAGAGGACATGCGCGTAGTATGGGTGCAGTCCAAGGCCGGCAGGCGCCTGTGGCAGGTCAAGGACGAGATCCACGACGGCGTGCGCTACCCCACGTTCGTGCAGCCCGTCCCCAAGGACCTCGTCGCGATCGCGGTGGCGACTCACGAGGATCACCTGCACGAGGCGCCCGAGACGGTCGACGAGTCGCTGCTGCGGACGCTCCAGAAGTCCGGCCAGGTGCTCAAGACGCCCTGAGCAACCGTCCTGAGCGATAGCGGCAGCGCGGCATCCCGAGCTGAATCTGACCGTCGCGCTGGGACCCGCGCTGCATGGGTACGACGACCCGGCGCACTGTCGGCGCTCAGCGCGTCTGTCCGCGGCCCACAGGTACGGCGTCCCGTCCGGAAATGAGTTCGATGAACCGGGTCCCATACGGACGCCGCCAATGCGCCAGCCGTCCGCTCCGGGAATCGCAAAGCGACAGCCCTCAAACGCCGGAGGGTGGCTGATGCTCGTGAGCAAGGACAGCAGCGCCAGGCACGGGCCGGGCCGCCGCACTCACGTTACGAAGAGCATCTCGCCATAGCCGATGCCGTCCTCCTATGCGCGGTGGCTGTCGCGCAAACCGCCGGGACGTCAGCTCTCCCCGCCCGCTGTTGTCGGGCCGTAGGTGATGGGCGCGGCGGATAGGCTCGCGTGAGCCCGTGAGGGCCCCCCTTTCAGGCCCTCACGGTGGCGAGTTGGTGGCGGTGGAGCTTCGCCAGGTTGTGGCTCATCGTGATTAATCGCCACTCGGTACGCACGGCCAGCCTGCCTCTTCGGTGAAATCGATCGAACCCGCGGTTGTGTTTGGTGTGACCGAAGACCGGCTCGATTGACTGTTGGCGTTTTCGGTACAGCTCCTTGCCGAGGTCAGTCGCGAGTACACGCCGCATGAATGAGTACCGGCCGCCGGTCCACCCGGGCCGCTCGCCTTTGCGCTTGCCGGAGTCGGGCGGAATCAGCACCTGGATACCGTGCCCGGCAGTGACGTCATCCATGTGCTGCTCATTCCAGTACTGAGCATCGGCGAGAGCGACCGTCGGCGTCTCGGTGTCAGCTTGCGCGAGCTCGACCAAAGCTGCCTCGATCATCGGCCGCAGGTGCGAGAAGTCACCGGCGGCAGTGCTGACCTCGGCGGCGAGCACGATCTGCTGCTCGTTGACGACCGCTTGCGCGTTGTAGCCCTGGATGTAGCGACGGTTGCCCTTCATCCGCCGCGAGTCGGGATCGGTCACGTTCACCTCGCCCTGCGGAACCTCCGGCGGCGTGTAGGGCTTCGGTGGCCCACCCAGCCGCTTGGTACCCCGCCGCTGCTCCCGCGAGGCCTCATACCCTCTGTTGCCGCGCCATTCGGCCGCGAGGTTCTCCTCGAACTGACGGGCAGCGACGCGCAGCCGCTCAGACCGAGACCTCGGAAGCGGACCGGCCGTCTCCCAGCGCTCCTGCTCCAACTGGCGATGCGCCTCTCGCAGCCACCCCTGCCGACCTTGCACCCGGGCGAGGATCCGCTCGGCATCAAACCCATCCAACGGATCACCGGACTCGTCCTCGACCGGCGCGTCGTCGACCTCGTCCTCGGCGCTCTGCTCCTGCGCGAGCGCACGGGTCAGCCACTCACGCCGCGCCGCCTCAGCGCAGAGCTCCGGCGGCAGCTCGTCACCACGCGCGTCGCCGTGCTGCTTGTCCTCGGCCTCATCCGTCGCGATGCCCTCAGCGATGATCTCGCGGGCAACCCGGTCGTAATCGACGTTGGAGTCACTGTTCGCGCTCGCCGACAACTTCGTGCCGTCGACCGCCACCACCCCGGACTTCACCAACCCCGCCTTCGCGCACAACCGCAACACCGAGGTGAACAACTCAGCCAGCCGCTGCTCATGACGCACGATGAACCTGGCGATCGTCGCGTGATCAGGCACACGGTTACCCGTGATCACCCGATACGCAATGTCCTGACGACAATGACGCTCGATCGCGCGTGACGACCGCACGTTCGTCGAGTAGGCATACAACACCAAGCTCACCATCACAGACGGCTCGTACGCCGCGCGGCCGTGGCCATCAGCCCAATACGCCGCGTAGAACCCGTCCAGATCGAGCCGATCGACGCTCTCGATCACAAACCACGCCAAATGATCCGCCGGCAGCCAGTCCCGCAGCGACGGCGGCAACAAAAACGCCTGCTCACGATCACAGTCGATGAAGTTCTGGGGCATGGCCGGAATCCCACCGGGTCGCCCGGACAGAACCGTTTGCGCGACAGCCACCGCGGAAGGCGCGTTCGACGCCGAGGGAGGATCCGGTGCTTGCTCGACTTCGGCAAGCGTCAACGGTCCACGCCGGACCAAAGCGATCACCCGCCGGCTCCGACCGGGACGAGCGCTACGCCACGGTTTCGCTCACAGCGCCGAGGCGAGCGGGACGATCGCTTTCAGGGTTGGGCTGCGTGAGCGCGCGCTGCCGCAATAGCGACACCTCGATCATCCCGGTGGTCGCGTTGTGGCACGAGCCCCGTCCGACTGGTTCGGCGCCGGACGGGGCGCCGGTGGGCGTGCGCGCGAAAGCCCCGCGTGTCTGTCGGCTGGGCATCACGTCAGAGGTCTCGTTTGATGCCCAATTCTGATGCCCAATTTGACATCACGGCCATGTGGAGCTGCTCGGGAAAACAAAAACCCTCCAATGTGGAGGGCTTTCTTTGATGGAGCTAGCCGGACTCGAACCGGCGACCTCCTGGGTGCGATCCAGGGCTGCTTGCGCCCTGAATTGAGCCGATTTGCAGCACTTTCATCGGCACACGGTGGGTCATTCTGTGACCAGTTGTCGGCGGATTACCAGGGGATTCGCGGCTATCTGGTCACAGGTTCGGCGATCTGTGGCCGGATCGCCGGTCCTCGGGCGCGGCTGGGTTAGCGGAGTTCGGCCGCCAGCCAGTGCGCCCAATTGCCGGGCTGCGGGTTCGCCTCGGCCCACCGGTCCAGCGCGCTGGCCAGGCTCGCGGTCAGCGACGCGGACGGCCACCACGCTTTCAGGACGAGCAACACGGGGCACGCGCTGACCTGCGCGAAATCGCTCGCGTTCTCGGTCACGATCACCCGGTCGCCGGCCGCGGCTAGCTGTACGAGCACGTCGTCGGGCAGGTTGTGCGCGCCCAAGCCCGATGGAGTAGTGGCGTCGTGCCCCATACCCGCAAGGTGATCCGCGGCCCTAGGCGGAAGCATCGAGTCGATCAGGAACTTCACGCCAGCAAGTTCTGGCGCTCAGAAGCGAGCCGCTCGGCATGCGCGAGCGCCGCGTCATTGGCGGCCACTCTTTGCTCGATCTCGGCTCGGTGGGCGGCAGCGTACTCGAGCGCAAGCAGTACCTGACGCTCGTGCAC
>Ga0335077_10013576_pt1 | contig 10185 bp, 10 predicted proteins | sample Lox_Sample_31_FD_207151 | JGI IMG/M metagenome (GOLD analysis project Ga0335077, IMG submission 207151) | Soil microbial communities from Loxahatchee National Wildlife Refuge, Florida, United States - Lox_Sample_3.1 | ecosystem: Environmental > Terrestrial > Soil > Wetlands | place: USA...
CGGGGCGTGACCCGTAGATCCGCGCTTCCACCCGGGACCATCAGGTGAAGATGATCTGACCGCCGGCGGCGAGGCCGTAGAACTCGCCAACGGTGATGACGTCCTGCACCTGGGGGATGAAGTCCTCCTTGGTCAGGTGGAACATGTCGACCGAGGCTTTGCAGGCGTAGATGCCGGCGCCGGAGTCGGCGATCATCTCGACGAACTCGGGGATAGGTGGGATGTCGAGTTTCTCCATCTCGCCCGCGAACCTATGGGTCACCATGGCGGATACGCCGGGTAATCCGCCGGCCCACGTCGCCAGGTGGAGCCCGGGATTGCCCACGGTCGCGACCTTGACGTGCTCGTGTTTGGCCTGGTTGATCGCGTCGAGCCCGAAGAAGGTGAAGAACAGGTTGGCGGCGATCCCTTCCATGCGGGCACCGTTGGCCATGATCAGCCCGGGGTAGATGCCCTCCAGCGACCCCTTGGAGATGATGATCGACACTTTTTCGATCGTCGGTGTCGGCGGCAGGGCGAGCGTTGAATGTTCAACGAGGTCGGTCATCGTCTTCTCGCTTTCGTGGTCACTAGATGCAGCCCCGTGGCTTGGGAATGCCGGCGATCTTCGCGGCGAGCTTCGCCGGTCCCTTGGGGAACAGCTGATAGAGCTCCTTGACCGGCACGCCGGAGGTCTTGCCCAGCGTGCGGATCGACGGCGCGGCGCCGGTCTCCAGGTAGGTGGTGCGCATGAAGCGGATGACCTGCCAGTGGCGGTCGGTCAACGCGCCAAGTCCGTTCTCCAGTGCGATCTCCGGTGCCATGGTCTCGGTCCACTGCTCGGGGTACACGAAGAAACCCTCGGCGTCGCGCTCGACCGGCCTGAGATCGGTAGCGGTGATCGTCGTCATGGGGTGCTCCTTTCCGTGGTGATCGCGTCCAGCCGCTTGCCGGCCAGCTGCATCTGGGCGCTGATCCCGGGCACCGAGCGGCCGGGCAACACGACGTGCCAGTACATCCATTCGAAGGCCAGCTTGCCGAGGTGGTTGAGCCGGGATTCCCGCAGCAGGCGTAGCGGTCCGACATGCGGGTCGGGAAACAAGCCTGGCACCGGCTCGATCTCGTAGTTGAAATCGATCAGCAGCGCCTTGTGGAAACCGGTCTCGATGAAGCAGTTGGTGTGGCCGTCGAAGGATGCTTCGACCTCGCGGTCCTCGAGGAATCGCTGGATGTTTCTCACCAGCGTGTCGCCCTCGAAATGCGCGACCGACCCGGCCTTGGAGGCCGGCACATTGGTGGCGTCGCCAATCGCGAATACGTTCGGCGTGCCCCGGGCCTGGAGCGTTCCGGGGTCCACCTGGACGAACCCGAGATCGTCACCCAAGCCGGGTGAGCGAGCCACGATCTCAGAGCCTCCGTGGAGCGGGATCGTTACGAGCAGATCGAACGGAACCTCTCGGTCATCCCAGCTGACCAGCCGCCCCGCCGCGCCGTCGACCTGACCGGTATTGAACTCGGTGGTGACGATGATCCCCTTGGCGGTCAACAAGCTCGACAGCTCGCGGTTGCATGTCGCCTTGGTGAACGCCCCGTCAAGTGGAGTCACATACTCGATCCGCACCCGATCGCGCACGCCACGCTGCCTGAAGTGCCAATCGGCCAGGCAGCAGAACTCAAGCGGCGCGACGGGGCATTTGACCGGAAGGTCGACCATGTTGACGACCAGCCGCCCCTGGTCGAACGAGCGCAACGCGCTGCGCAGAGCGGTTGCACCCTCGAGCGTGTAGAAGGTGAAGATTCGCTCGTTCCAGCCCGGCCCGGTGAGGCCCTCGGTCTCTCCCGGCAAGAGCGAGGCGCCGGTGGCGAGGACCAGCAAGTCGTACCCGATCACCTCGCCGCCGGCAAGCTGCACCTCGTCGTGGCAGGTATCGACGTGCTCGACCTCGGCCTCGTGGAACTCGACCGCCGCGCGCAGCTGAGCTCGCCTTGAGCGCACCAGCTTGTCCGGCTTGGCGAGCCCGAACGGGACGAACAGCAGACCGGGCTGGTAGAGGTGGCGGTCGTCGCGATCGATCACGATGATCTCCGCCGAATCGCCGTAGACCCGGTCCAGGCGGTTCGCCGTCAAGGTTCCGGCGGTCCCGGCGCCGATGATCACAACCCGTGGGCGCATACAACCATCCTGGGCCGATGCGCCCTACGCGCCATCCGGGCAACGCCGAAGGCCACCGCCGGATAACTACGACGCCGCGGTTCTCCTTCGTTGCAGCTCAAGCAGGTTGGCCGATGGCACGAGCGTTTCGATCAGCTCCCAGACGTGGTGGTAGAGCTCGTAGCGGATCCGTCTCACCACTGCGAGCTGCTGACCGGCTGGGTCGGCGACCGGCCAATCCTGATAGCGCTTGCTCGGGAGCACCGGACAGGCATCCCCGCTGAGGGTGATGACAACGTCCGCGGCGCGGATCACCGCGTCGGTCAGGGGCTTTGGAAACTCGCCGCGGACGTCGAGCCCGATCTCCGCCATCGCCTCCACCACCGCCGGGTCGAGCCGATCATCCGGGTGTGACCCGGCCGAGCGAACCGCGATCCACCCGTTGGACAGATGATGGGCCAGGCACGCCGCCATCTGGCTTCGCCCTCCGTTGTGGGTGCACACGAACAGCACCTCCGGCAATGGCTTCTCGATCCTACCGTCGGCCTGCGCGATCGCCCACAGCTGCTCGCGCGCGAAGCGCTCGATGATCACCGGCAGGAAATTCGGACCCATGATGCGGCGAGCGCCGATCTGCTCATAGAACGCCGCGACATATCGGGTCACGGTGTGCAACGAGAACACGCCCCGAAACTCATCCGCGAGACGGGTCGCCGTGGTGTCCAAGCAGTAGCGCAGCAACGGGCTGAACTCGGCGGGCACGATGACCTCGCGCGGGAAAAGCGGCGGCGGTGCCTATCCGACCGATCCGGCCGCGGTGCTTTCCGCGCCGGCCACCCCAAGCTCGGCCAGCAATTCCCGTACGCGGTACTCGATGTCCGAACGCACGCGTCGTACCTCCTCGGTCGGAGCGCCGATCGGATCGCCGATGCGCCAGTCCTCCCGGCGCACGCCGTCGGGGATGTCTATGACACCGACGCTGTGACCCATGGTGACGATCACGTCCGCGCCGTGCAGCACCTCGTCGGTGACCGGTCGGACGAACTCCTCGTCGGGGTCGAGCCCGATTTCCTGGATGATCGTTCGCACTTGCGGGTCGATCTCGGCGCGGGCCGCGGTCCCCGCCGAATGAACTGACACCCGCCGGCCGGACAGCTTGGCCGTGAGTGCGGCCGCGATCTGCCCGCGGCCGCCGCCGCTGAGACTGACGAACACGACGTCCCACGCGCCCTGAGTGCTCTCACCGCGGGCACGCTCGATCGCGTTGAGCCGCTCGCGCGTGAATCGATACGCCATCAGCGGAACGAAGTCGAACACAGTCGCGGTCTCGAGGACCCGGTCGACCGAGTCGCTCATCACCTCCTCGATCTGCGGGCGCTCGAATGCTCCGGCGAACTCACCGCACAAATCGGCAACCATCCGCTCGCACTGATGCTGCATGGCCGGGTCAAGCGGCACGTTCATGTCTGGCCCTCCGCGATTGGTGTGATGTGGGGTGAGACCGAGGTCTCGGGTCCAAGCAGCAGCGCGATCGCGGCTGCGAGCGAGATGGAGCCGAGCATCGCGAGCGCGACATCGAGCCCGCTTGCGGCGGCTTGGGGTGGTGCGCCCGCGCCGGTCGCACCCGAGGCCGCGATGTAGATCGCGCTCGCGAGAGCGACGCCGAGCGCGGTGCCGAACCCACGCGTCATGTTCAGCACGCCGCTCACCACCCCCGTGTGGCCCGTGGGCGAGGCGGACATGATCGTCGCGTTGTTGGCGGGGGTAAACGTGCCGAGCCCGAAGCCCGCCACCGCCAGGCCGATCAGTAACCCCTTCGTGTCGTGCCTGAGCGCGATCTCGAGTAACCCCGCGCCGGTCAGTAGCAAGCCGCCGCCGGTGAGCGGACGTGCGCCGACGCGGCTCAGAAGGCGCCCGGCGAGCGGGGCTGCGATTCCGATCGCCACCGGCAGTGCGGCGAGCTGTAGCCCGATCAGCGCGGCCTCGGTGTGCTTGGCCGATAGGTAGTACGGCACAACGACTAGGGTCCCGAACAGGACCAGATAGGAGACCAGCCCGCTGCTCAGCCCCACCGACAACGCGCGCCGCCGGAAGATCGACAGGTCGATGAGCGGTTCAGCCATGCGCCGCTCACGGCGCATGAACGCGATCGCTGCGGCGGATCCCGCTGCGAGTGCGCCGACCAACAGCGGGTTGGTGTAACCGGCGCGGCCCGCCAGCGAGAGGTACAGCAGCAGACCCGCAGCCGCGAGGGCGAGGAGCACCGCGCCGAGGCGATCCCCCTGGCGCACGGGACGGCGGGAGCGGCTGCGCGGCAGCAGGAACCAGCCGAGCACGAGACCGATCACCCCCGCCGGAAGATTCACCAGAAAGATCAGCCGCCACCCCCCGAGCGCGAGCAACGCGCCGCCGACCGCCGGCCCGAGCGCAAGCCCGAGCGCCTGCGCCGTTCCCTGTACGCCGATCCCCCGGCCGAGTAAACGTGGCGGCATCGCCTCAGCGATCAGCGCCACGCTGTTGGCCTGGAGCATTGCGGCGCCCACCGCCTGCACCACGCGTGCGGCGATCAGGACCGCCAGCGTCGGCGCGAGGCCGCACAAGAGCGAACCCGCCGTGAACACCCCAAACCCATAGACGTACAGGAGCTTGCGCCCGACCGCGTCGGCCAACCGCCCAACTGTCGCAACCGTGGCCACCAGGACGAGCAGGTAGGTGAGCGCGACCCACTCGACCGCCGCGAGGCTCGCGTGCAGCTCCTGCCCGAGTCGCGGCAGCGCCAACGTCACGATGCTGGCGTCCAACTGACCCATGAACGCGCCGATACAGACGGTTCCGACCACGTACCAATGCGCGCGGGGACTGGCGCGAACCACGACTGGGCGGCGCGGTTCCGTCAACAGCCGCCGCCGAAGCGACAGACGCGACCAACGATCGCGCACACGTTCCATCTTCCCCATTTCAGCGCGTTCGTTTCGATAGGTCAAAGAGGATTATTGGATATGATTAACTGAGATCTCCTATGGATGAGCGTCGGCTCCGGTACTTCCTCGCAGTGGTTGACGAAGGAAGCATCACCCGGGCGGCTGAGCGGCTTCGTGTCGCGCAACCCTCGCTCTCCCAGGCGGTCCGAACATTCGAGTCCGAGCTCGGTGTGCAGTTGTTTCACCGGGTCGGTCGCGGCCTGCGGCTCTCGACCGCGGGTGAGGCACTGATCGGTCCAGCCCGCCAGATCACGCGTGCGATCGACGAAGCCCGCCACGCGATCACCGGCGTGCTCGAACTGAAAACAGGCACGCTCGAGATCGCCGCGCTAGCGACTCTCGCCGTCGACCCGATGGCCGGTCTGATCGGCCGCTTCCGCGCTCGCCATCCAGGCGTCGAAGTCCGCGTCCTCGAACCCGAGAGCGCGGATCAGGTGAGCGCACAGGTCCGCGAGGGCACCTGCGAGCTCGGCGCAGCGCACCTGCCGCTGTCCCGCGATCGACTGATCGCCCATCCCCTCGGCAGCCAGGAGCTCCAGTTCGTCCTACCCCCAGACGCCTCCGCCGACCAGCGTCCGCTCGGCGCCCGCGAGCTCGCGCGCACTCCGCTCGTGGTCAGTCCACCCGGGACCTCCACGCGAATGCTGCTCGAGCAGGCCCTCGCCACGGTCGGCGTCACACCCCAGATCGCGGTGCAGACCGCGGCGCGCGAGGCGATCATCCCACTCGTCCTCGCCGGCGCCGGTGCCGCTCTGCTCCCCGCGCCGCTCGCCGCCGAGGCACGGCGACGCGGTGCCACAGTTCGCAGCGCCCGACCCCCCATCACACGCTCGGTCGGCCTCATACACCGCGAAGGACCGCTCTCGCCCGCGGCGGGCGCGTTTCTCGGTCTCGCGGTGAGCTAGCTCAGCCCCCGAACATCGGCACAAGCCCGCGCAACTTTGCGGGGAATCACCGATGGTTCTCGGGGTCGCATCGACTGGAATGGCGTTCCTCCCAGACGGGCCTCACCGGCGGCGCACCGACGCCAACCGGGGCGACGTATCCGGCGTTGGGACGCTCCGGTGAGGCTGTCCTGATCAGCTCCTCCGTTGGTCGGACGGCCAGAGGGGTCGATCCGTGCGTTGCGCATCTCGGAGGTTCAGACTTGCTTGACGACGGCGTACACGACCCGCTCGGAGACGTCGATCACGATCTCTCCAATCCGAAGACAGCGGCGGTAGAGCTCCCGGCGGGCGATCCGTTCGCTGCGGTCTTCGACCTCGAGCAGCGCGGCCATGCCGCCGTAGTAGATCCGTTCGAGCTCTCGTTCGGCCCGAATTGCTGCATCGGCCGCTTCGGTGGCCGCGTCGTGGTCCGAATCGAGGTCTGCCAGAGCACGATCGATGTGGCGCACGGCCTCCTGGAGCAGCCGGGCCATCTCGGCGATGACGGCGTCCGGTGGGCACGCCATCGCGTCGGATTCGGAGATGAGGTCGCGGGAATAGTTGAGGATCCAGTCGACGCCCCGCGAAAGTGCGAACACGTCCTCGGGCTCCAGCGGCGTGACGAAGGCTGCGCGCAGAGCGCCGAGCAGCGTGCGCTTGGCCGCGTCGCCGCGCCGCTCGGCGTCACGTACCACCTGTGCGGCGGATGGATCACCACATGCCCACGCCGCGAATGCGTCCACTCCCTCGATCGTCACCCCGACCTGCGCACGGAGCAGCCCCAGCACATCCGGCGTCTCCGGGAGAAACCATCGCGAGCGGGTCACGTCAACCCGTGCCACAGCTCGAACACCGCCGCCGCCAGCAGTCCGGTCACCGGGAGCGTGATCAGCCACGCCACCCCGATGTGGCGGACGACCTCCCAATGGACGTGACGCCAGCGCCACCGCCCCCCTCCGATGCCGACGACGGATGACGCGACTATCTGGGACGTGGATGTCGGCGCCCCCACCAGCGACGCCGCGAGGATCACGCCGGCTGACGCGCCGGTCGACGCGAGGCCCTCGATCCGCTGGAAACCATAGATGCCGCGGCCCACGGTGCGAATGATCCGCCATCCGCCCAACGCGGTTCCCACCGTCAGCGCAGCCGAGCACACGACCGTGACCCACGTCGGGGCCGCGAGCGTGCTGATCCGCCCGCTCGCGAGCAGGAGCGCCGCGATCACGCCGACCGTCTTCTGCGCGTCATTGGCGCCGTGGCTGAACGCCAGTGCCGCGGCCGTCGCCCACTGTCCGCCCCGAACCGGGACAGCCCAGCGGCGTGTCGCCCGGCGTGCGACGCGCCTCAGAACGCGGATCGTCAGCAGCGCGGCGAGTGCACCGAGCGGCGGCGAGATAACCAGCGAGACCAACGTCCCGACCACGCCGGTCGGATGGCCACCCCCGATGCCACCCCAGTTGACCGCGTCCGCGCCACCCTCTGCCAGGGCGGCACCGACAAGACCACCGACGAGCGCCTGCGCCGAGCTCGAAGGTAGGCCGCGCCACCAGGTTGCGACATTCCACGTCACGGCCGCAGCCAGCCCGGCACCGATCACCTGATCGGTCGCCGACGGCGCCACGGTCACGATCCCGCCGATCGTGTTCGCGACCGCAGCGCCGAGCAGCAGCGGACCCAGCAGGTTGAAGGCTGCCGCCAGCACGATCGCCTGGCGGGGGGTCGCCGCGCGAGTTGCAACCAGGGCAGCGATCGAGTTGGCGGCATCGTGAAATCCGTTCGTGGTCACGAACGCGATCGCAAGCACGATCCCAACCAACAGGCCAGTGTCCACCGACCGACTCTAAGGCCCCGCTCTGCCGCGCGCTCGGCGTCCGTCGCAGCGGCAAGGTCAGCGTGGTCGCGCGGCTGGGAACCCGCCTGTGGCCGGGTGGAACTGCGGCTCACTACGGAGCAGGTACGTGGCTTCCAGCGGGCGTCGCCGCAACACCCAGGCCGTACCGTGCAATCAGCTACCGAAGCTTCCCCGAAGGCGATGAGGCAGATATCCGATCCCTTGCATAGAGGCACACCGTGAGGCCCCGGACGGCGATGCTGCACGGCCGGCCGGTCACCTACGCGCAGGCGGGCCACGGCCCGGTCCTGCTCCTGGTCCACGGGATGGGCGGCGGCTACGAGAATTGGCGCGAGGTGATCGGGCCGCTGTCGCGCCGTTACACGGTGATCGCGCCCGACCTGCCTGGGCACGGCGCGTCGGCGCCGAACAACGGCGACTACTCGGTTGGGGCGCTTGCCGTCGGCCTGCGCGATTTGCTGCTCGCGCTCGGCCACGACCGCGCAACGCTGGTCGGGCATTCGCTCGGCGGCGGTATCGCCATGCAGCTGGCCTATCAGTTCCCCGAGGTGGCCGAGCGGCTGGTGCTGGTCTCGAGCGGTGGGCTCGGGCCGGAGGTGAGCCTCATTCTGCGCGCCGCGGCGTTGCCCGGGTCGGAGGTTTGGATCACCGCCAGCGCGAAGACGGCGAGCTGGGCGGAGCCGGTGCTCCGGCGGAGCTTTGGAGCGCTCCGATTCCGCCCGTCGCCCGCGATCGCCGAGGTCGCTCGCGGCTACGCATCACTCGCCGATCCTGGTCGCCGCGCCGCGTTCCTGTCCACGCTGCGCTCGGTCATCAACGTCGGCGGCCAGCGCATCGACGCCAGCGACCGCCTCTATCTCGCGGCGGGCATACCGACCCTGATCCTCTGGGGGGCGCGTGATCCGATCATCCCGGTCAGCCACGGCGAGCGCGCGCACGAGGCGCTCCTCGGCAGCCGCCTCGAGATCTTCGACCGGGTGGGGCACCTACCGCAACTCGAGGCGCCCGAGCGCTTCGTCTCCGTGCTCAGACGGTTTCTTCAGCAGACCGAGCCGGCGCACTTCGACGCTCGCGAGTGGCGTGCGCGATTCCGGGCCACCTCGGACGGGCCGCAGGACGCCGGCAGGTCGCGTCGAGCGACTGGTTAGCCGGACATGCCAACAGCCTTCTGATGCGCGTGAGTGCGTGTGGAGGGCGCTCCAGATCGGAGCCGGACGCCTGGGCTCGGCGTAACCGCAAATCTCCCCCCGAATTGGATTCGGGAGGAGATTCGCGGGATACCTACGACGCCGGCGACAAGTGCATCGTTGCCGGCTGTCTCACTACTAGATCGTGAGGTTGTTCGCCAGGTAGGTGAGGGTGCTTGCCTGGGCCGAGGTCAACCAGCCGCTCGCCGACAGCAGTTTGACCGCGGCGTCGTAGCCGGCGATGGCCTGTGCCAGCTGCTTGGCGGTCAGCCTGGGAGCGATCGTCCCGAGCTGGTTGCACGCGCCGGTCACGATCTGATTGATCGCGGCGCGCGCGTTAGCGGGAAGAGCCTGATACTTCGCGCTTGCTTGCACGTCGCTCAGGGTCAACTGGCACAGCCCCGTGGGCGTCTCCCGGATCACCTCGGTGATCTGGCTCGAGGTCGACCCAGCGTAGTTCGCGTCGCCGCCGTAAGTCGCGGTGATGGCGTGCGAACCAAGCGTGAGGGTTGACACCGTGAGCGTGGCGACGCCACCCGACAGCGTGCCCGTACCCAGCGGGGTCGAGCCGTCGCTGAAGCTCACCGAGCCGGTCGGCGCCGGTCCGCCCCCAGACCCAGACACGGTGGCGGTGAAGGTCACCGCCTGACCGAACAGGGCGGGGTTGGCCGAGCTAGCCAACGCTGTGCTGCTTACGCTCTGGCTCGCCTCCGACGCGAACTTCTCCACGCGAGCGTTACCCCAGTCGGCGACGTAAACGTCGCGGGTGCCTGATGCGACCAGGATCGCAATCGGCTCGTTGAACTGCCCGGGCCCCGTCCCACCGGACCCGAACTGCGAGAGGTAGTTGCCCGACGAGTCGAACCTCTGCACCCGATTGTTGTTGAAGTCGGTGACATAGAGGTCGGTGGTGACCGGATCTACGGCCAAGCCATAGGCGCCGTGCACCTGGCCGTTGCCCGTCCCAAGACTTCCGAACTGCGACAGGAAGTTGCCGGACGAGTCGAACTTCTGCACGCGATTGCTGTTGTAGTCGCTGACGTACACGTCGCTATTGCTCGGGTCCACCGCGGCTGCGACGGGGAGGCTGAACTGGCCCGGTCCC
>Ga0335077_10013578_pt1 | contig 10184 bp, 8 predicted proteins | sample Lox_Sample_31_FD_207151 | JGI IMG/M metagenome (GOLD analysis project Ga0335077, IMG submission 207151) | Soil microbial communities from Loxahatchee National Wildlife Refuge, Florida, United States - Lox_Sample_3.1 | ecosystem: Environmental > Terrestrial > Soil > Wetlands | place: USA: Florida...
GTGGGGTTCTACCGACAAGGCAATATAGTAGTAGGGCATATCCAATGCCTCAAAAGCGGCGTTATGCATCATCGGGGAAAGGGAATGCCGGATGGGGTAACCGATTATGCCAAGCCAACGGGTTCGACCGTTCATCAAACTGTCCTTTTCTACGATGGTCTCGCTTCGGGATGGGGACAGCACCCGCTAAGCCTGCTCTGAATTCAGATGACGAATTCCCCTATAGATGTAATGCAGCCCGGAAAGAATGGTTAACCCAACCGTTCCCACCAGGAATGGGAAAAGAGTGACCGTGTTACCCTGGATAACCGCCGTCACTAAAACCAATGTCACGTAGATCAATTGGAGCGCCGTCGTGCTTTTCCCCAGGGAGGTGGGTAAAACATTCATTTGAGTTTGGGTCAAGTGGAGAATCAACGCGCCCAAAATCAAGATGATGTCACGACTGACCACGATCACGGCACTCCAAACCGGGATGATTTGCAAAATGGCAAGGGTTAGAAATGATGCCGTAAGGAGCAATTTATCCGCCATGGGATCGAGATAAGTCCCCAGTCGCGTCCTTTGATTCGCAACCCGCGCGATTAGACCATCCAGGCTGTCCGTCAAGGCCGCCGTAATGAAAATGGCCAAAGCCCACCCGTAGTATCGATAGATCAATAAATTTATGAAAACCGGTATGAGCAGGATGCGAAGAATGGTGAGTAAATTAGGAAGGTTCATCCTCGAGGGCCACGGGTGACAAAACGCATGATGGATTATAAGAAACGCATGATGGTTTGTCAAACAAACGCAACAACCTTGTCCGGACTCAAGAGCGCGGGTTGAGAAACGATACGTTGATCAATGCACAAAAAGTTATTGATTGCTTGGATTGAACTCGTTATAATCGACGCCATCATGGAGATTTCCTGATGCAGCGCATCACCGAACGACACCAAATTGAAGGGCAAGACGAGCGACAGCGTGTCTTCAATCGCTTGGTGGATATTCAGCGAATCGAGAAAGGATTCAAGGCCATCTTTCATTATGAAGGACTGACGTTTGAGACGGAGGCCTTCCGTACCATCGATGACGCACTTCGCGATTTCGTTTCCCAACTACAACGGTCCGGCTTCTCGAACCTTCGCACCCGCCTGAATTTCCGGGGACCGCGGTACCTGGCCGAGCGGGAGCCCTGGATGAATTATCCTGACGGTGCGTTGAACAAAGCCGTTCGCACGTGACCGTCGACAGACGTTCGCTTTTCCGTAGACTCCCAGCCGCGCTTCTGGAGACGATCTCTGTCCCTCTCATTGAATTCGACCAAGAAAATAACGCCGGTTGAGAAGAAGCGATGGGAACTCTGGGCCATCCCTTTTTTCTTTCTCCGGTTCTCGGCCAGCACGGTTGTCGTCTTCAGCCTGGTGAATTGGGGTGATCAACTATTCCATCAGCGATCCCGCAAATCGCTTCTTTACGGAATACGACCTCAAACTCCTCATCATCTTTGCGCAGTACGCCACGCTGGTCATCGAGGCCGCGAATGCGGCCCGTTTAAGATAACTCGCTTGTTGACAGAGTCCACAGGTCTTTAGAAAACTCCGCATTGCACACCCCTATCCGACTTGTTATAATGCCCATTATGACCGCTTCGGTCTCATTCCTCGTCTCAGATCTGGTGCGTCTTCTCGGCAAATCAAAGGTCCTATCCGACTATCCCGCCCGAACCGCCTATGCGATTGACGCCAGCATCTACCGGATCGACCCGCAAGCCGTTGTGTTGATCGAACAGGAAACCGATCTGCTCAAGGTAGCGGAATATGCTCAACGACATCGGATTCCCCTCACGGCTCGGAGCGGCGGTTCGAACCTGACCGGCAACGCCATTGGCGAAGGTATCATTCTTGAATTTTCAAGACTGAACCGCATCCTGGAATTGAATCGCGAAGAAAAATGGGTCCGGGTCCAACCGGGAAAGATCTACGGCGAACTGAACCGGGATCTTGAACCCCACGGTCTTTTTTTTGCTCCCGATCCGTCCAGCGGCGATGTGTGTAAGATAGGGGGAATGTTGGGCAACAATTCGGCCGGTCCTCACACCCTCAAGTACGGAGCCACCAAGGACAATGTCCATGAACTCCGCGCGATTCTGTCGAACGGCCGAGTACTCTCGATCCGTCCCTGTCCATTGGATGGACCTGAATTTGAACAGCTGATAGGCCAAGACGACCGTCTTCGCCGGCTTTACGACCTATTACAATCCAACTGTTTCCCCATTCGGCAACGCCGGATCGGGGTGAGCAAGAACAGCAGCGGTTATAATCTCTTCGACATGGTTGACCATCTGGAACAAGGCACCTTTGATCTCACGAAGCTCTTTATCGGAAGCGAAGGAACGCTGGGATTTATTACGGAGGCGCGACTAAAGCTGAAGGAGCGCCCGCCCCGAACTGCGACCGCGTTGGTTTATTTCGACCGCCTGGAAGAAGTCGGCCACGCGGTCAATGCCTTTCTCTCTTTTCGTCCCAGCGCAATGGAACTCATGGACGCCAGCTCGCTTAACTTGATTGGCAGGGGTCGTTTCGGCATTCCTCCAGAGGCCGCCGCCATGCTCCTGGTCGAATTTGATGAAGAGCCGATCGAGGACAAAATTCACAAGGTCCGTGAAACCACCAAGACCTATCAACTCAGTCGGCCGGTTGAGGTCGCACGAAGCGACGAACCCCGCGGACAGGAGCAACAAGAAGCACTCTGGCGTGTTCGCAAGGCGATCTACCCAACTCTTTACCGGTATGACCCCAAGAAAAAACCGATCAATTTTGTGGACGACGTCGTGGTCCCGGCCGACCGACTCCCGGAGCTCATCGCTTATTTGGATCGGTATTTCAAGGAAATGGAAATCCCCGTGGCCATCTACGGCCATATCGGCGATGGAAACGCCCATATCAATCCGCTGATGGACATGAAAAACTCGGACGATGTTCGACGAATGGCAACCATCTCGAAGGAGATTCATTCCACCGTGATCCACCAATTCGGCGGATCCCTCTGCGGCGAGCATGGAGACGGTCGGGTACGGGGCGAGTTCCTGCGCGAACTTTACGGTGAAGAGGTCTACACCCTGTTCACGCAAGTCAAGCAAATCTTTGACCCCGATCAGATCCTTAATCCAGGCGTCAAACTGACCGAGGTGCCATTTACGACCCATCTGGACACCGAACGGCTGGCGAAACCCTGCGCCACGTGCGGCAAATGCAACACCGTGTGTCCGGTCTACGACATCACGCAGGAGGAATCGAGCGGAGCCCGCGGCTGGTTCCACATTCTCACCGCATCCGACTATTCGCATGAAAAAGCCTCGCGGGTCGTCGAAGCCTGCGTCAACTGCAAATCCTGCTATGCCGTCTGTCCCGCCGGCATCGATGTTTCAAAGTACGTCCTTGAAAAACGCTCGGAGCGCCCGAATCGGTTGACCGGAATCATCTTTGGGTTTCAGGCACAACCGCGGCTGTTCGAAACGTTTCTGAAGATGGCCGGATGGACACAACCGCTCTGGGACACTTCGCTTGGGCGAGCGGTTCTGGAATATATCACCCGTCCAATCATAAAAGGTCTTTCTCCCACCGCACAGTTTTCTCGCCATATCATCCTGCCACGATTGGCCACACGGACGCTGCGTCAACGTTTCACATCGTTAACGGAGGAAACGGGAGGTCATGGAACGGTGGCCTATTTCCACGGTTGTGCGGCCAACTATTTTCGGGACGGCGTAGGAGAGGCCGTGATCCATCTTCTTCAGCGACAGGGAACCCGCCCGGTGCTGCCCCGGCAGCGATGTTCCGGAACCCCGATCGAAACCTATGGTCACCGGGATCGGGTCCGTGAATACGCGCGCTTCAATATAGAGTCCTTGCTCCGTTTTGAGACGGTTGTGACGGGATGCGCCTCGTGCACCTTCATGCTGAAGGACTACGCCAGACTTTTCTCAAAAGAACAGGACCAAGCGCGAGCGGTTGACCTGGCCGGACGGGTGAAGCACATTACGGAATACCTGATCGAGGCGGGAACCCGTCCTCTGAATCCGACGGCGGTCCCTCCGCCGAAGACCGTCGCCTATCACTCCTCCTGCCACCTCCGCGCCGCAGGCGTCACGAAGGAGCCGAGGGAATTGCTTCGTCAAATTTCCGGCATGCGGTTTATCGAGATGAGAGACGCCGATCGTTGCGCCGGCGGGGCGGGAACCTTTATCGTCAAAGATTTCGAGGCGTCCCAACGGATCTTCGAGCGTAAGCGGCGGGCGATTGTCGAATCCGGGGCGGACGTGATTGCGACGAGTTGTCCCGCCTGCATGATCCAGTTGAAAACCGGCATGAAAAGTAACATCCCAGTTAAGCATATAGCTCAAATTCTCGATGAGGCATACGTGCCGGTATCAGGCGCTTCCGATCCTCCGCTGTCCACTCGGATTACCGCTTAAACTGTTTGACCCAGAACATCCCCCCATCGACGGTATAGAGGATCGTTCCATTGTCTCCAACGGCCCATCCGGTCTTGTCGTTAATAAAAAAAACCGCCCGCAGGTTTGCATCCGTTCCGGTGGATCGGGGAATCCATAATAGTCCGGCATTGGATGCCGTGGTGCTCGTGGTTTGGAGGAGGGTCCCGGCCTCCCCTGAAATCCAACCGGCCGTCGATCCCCAAAACAGGATATCGGTCAAGGTACCGGTCGCGGCGGTTTGAGGACCGCGCAGCCACGTGAGGCCGTCGTTCGTGCTCTGAAGGAGAACACCCCCCTCCCCTACGACCCATAGGGTATTCCCGCTCCCGTAAATGGCATTGAGGTTTCGGGTCGTGCCGCTGAGTTGTGCGGACCAGAGCGCTCCGCTCGTCCCGGTGGTGGTATGGAGAATCAAACCTTCGTTACCGACAATCCAACCGTTGTTGGGATCCCGGAAAAAGACATCGTGAAGATGATTGCTCCCGGCTCCGACCTGTGTCCTCCATGAAAAACCGCTGTTGTCGGTATGAAGAACCGTTCCGTTATCCCCGACCGCCCAACCAATACTCGTATTCCCCTTCTGAAAAAAAACGCTGTTCAGCGGATTGGAACTGCCGCTGGTCTGTCGGACCCAATTCAAACCGGCGTTGATCGTCTGGAGTATGATTCCCCCATTTCCGACCACCCAGCCCGTATTGGGGTCCGCAAATTCGATGGCCCTCAGATCCTGGGTCGTACCGCTCTGCTCCGAGAACCACGTCGCCCCGCCGTCTCGAGTGTGGAGAAGAGTGCCGTTATTCCCGACGACCCAGCCCTCGCTGGCGTTCAGGAAGAACACCCCGTTTAACTGGTCAGTAAAGGTAGTCGCAGAAGCGGTTTCCTGAACGATCTCACTTGAACCGGCACAGCCCGTGGTGAACAGGACTGCAACGAATAGACCGAACCACCTACCCGATCGAACTCCATGGCTACCGGCTTTGATCATGGTCTCCCCCTTCTGTTACGAAACCTCAACACTCCCGTGTTATTGGACCGCCGGTTCCAAGAGCGTTACGGTGGCCGCGTCTCCGTCAATTTGAAGCGGAACGCCGATCGGGAGCGTCACCTGCTCCCCGCCGTGGCCCGTTGGAAATCCGTAAAGGATGGGAAACGCCTGATCCTCCAAAAGATCACGGATCACGTCCTCCAAGATATAGGAGGAATGAGTCGGCGGCTGACATCCTGGCATCTTCCCGAAGATTACTCCTTTGACATTGCGAAACTTGGATGCGGCCTTTAACTGCGTTAACATTCGGTCGATCCGATAAGGGGCTTCGTCGATATCCTCGATCAGAAGAAGGGTTCCATCGGTCTGAATCTCATACGACGTTCCCAGCGAGTTACAGAGTATCGTCAGGCATCCGCCCACCATCGGACCTTGGGCCTGCCCGCCCCTCAACCCTTTTACACCCTCCACCATAATCGGACCTTGGCTTCGAGCCTCCACCAGAATTTTCCGAAACCAGGTATCGGTCAGCATCGATGGCTGCTTGCCGAAGTTTGGCGCCACCATCGGACCATGGAACGTGACCCATCCAAACCGCTGTCGAAAATAATTAAGCAGAAGGGTAACATCGCTGCTTCCGACCAGAATCTTGGGATGCCGCGCGAGCACGTCTTCGTCGAGATAGGGAATGATGCGCGCCGTTCCATACCCGCCGCGGGCGCAAACAACGGCCGCGATCCCGGGATCCGAAACCATTTGGTTTAGATCCGCCGCCCGCTCGCGGTCTGTCCCGGCCAGATACCGAAACCGCTTCGTAACGGCTCCACCTACCTCCACACGAAAACCCATTTCTTTTAAGCGTTCCACTCCCTGAGCCAACTCGGACGGATCGACTGAACCGGCCGGCGCAACGACACCGATGGTATCTCCCGCTCTTAACCGCTTCGGCTTGATCATGGTCGAATCCCCGGAATGACTTCTTGAACAATCAAATCATGAATCACAGGACGAAACTTCCGGATCTTAATATTCCGGCTGGTCGGATGGACCCGGTTCGTCAGCAATATAACGGTCAGGTCTTGTTCCGGATCAATCCAGAGCGACGTCCCCGTATATCCGAGATGACCGAAGGACCGCGCGGAAAAAAACCGGCCAGAGGAGGACGGCGCCCCGGGAAGATCCGACGGGGTATCCCAACCCAATCCCCAGCTCGAACCCGGAGTCGTTTGCCGTGTCACAAATTTCTCGACGGTTTTTTGGGAGACAAAGGCACTGCAGCCCCGCAAAGCCTCCAGCATTATTTGCGAAACCCGATTCAGATCCGAAGCCGTTCCAAACAGACCGGCATGCCCGGCGAATCCCCCCATCACATAAGCGTTGTCGTCATGCACCTCGCCGACCACGATTCGCCTCCGCCATTCACTTCGCTCGGTCGCCGCAAACTTCCCACGGGGATGGCTTCCGGTCTTGATATAGAAGGTTCGTTTCAGACCGAGAGGACGAAAGACCTCTTCACGACAGAATCGGTCGAGGGGGAGGGCGCTTACGCGTTCGATCACCTCACCGAGCAGAATAAATCCTAGATCGCTGTAGACGCTCTTGGTCCCGGGCGGATAAACTAACCTGTTGCCATGGACCCGATTCAGCACCTGTTGTTTCGCATCCGGACTGCCCGCATAACCCGCGCGTTTTCTCGCCGCTTTGATCACCTCTTTGTAAAGAGGTTCCCAAGCCCGAAGCCCGGAGGAATGGTTCAGAAGATCTCGAACCGCAACCCGGTCCTTGTCACCGCCCGAGAATTCCGGAATCCAGCGGCTCACGGGATCGTTGAGGTCCAAGGCTCCTCGATCCACCAGCCGCATCATAGCCGTCGTGGTTGCGATCGGTTTTGTCAGCGAGGCCAGATCAAAGACCGTAGAGCGGGTCATAAGGACCTTGCGGGGTTTGAGCGCCGCAAATCCGACCGCTTCATGGATCTGGACCTCACCCCGGCAGGCCACCAGCAAAACAGCCCCTGGGAAGACACCCTCGTCCACGGCATTGTTTAGTGCGTTTAAAATCGAAGGGGGCGCGTTCGTCATGAAGATGGATCAGGGTCAACGCCTCAGTTCCAGCGCCTTCAGCAGCTTCCCATGGATCCCGTCAAATCCGCCGCTCGACATCACGCAGACCAGATCGCCGGATCTCAAATGTGGGGAAATTGTCCGGACGATCTCGTCCGCCGTTGAGATAAACTCGGCCTCCTTGCCCAAGTCCCGAAGGTCCTCGGCCACTCGTTTGGGATCCAGACGAAGTCCGGCCGCGAGTTTCTCCGGAGCGAAAATATTTGCGATCACGATCCGGTCGGCCGGATCAAAAGACGGAGGAAATTCTTTTTGAAACACATTCCTCCGACTGGTCGCCGACCGCGGCTCGAATACGGCCCAGATCCGCCGCTGCGGATACCGCAACCGAAGACCGGCCAGGGTTTCCCGAATGGCCGTGGGATGATGGGCGAAATCGTCCATCACGATCACACCGCCCACTTCGCCCAATACTTCCTGGCGTCGCTTGACTCCTAGAAAGCTCTCAATCCCTTTTTGGATTATCTCGGGAGATAATCCCAAACTCGAGGCCAACCCGATCACGGCCAATGCATTTACCAGATTGTGCCGACCCACCATCTTGCTGTGAAACAACCCCAGGTCCCGCCGACCGTTTCTCACATGGAAGGAAACCCCGCCCGAGTCAAATCGCACCCCCTCCGCACGCCATTCGGCCGATGGATTCAGGCCATAGGTCGCTCGCGGACAGGATACCTCCCGGATGACCTCCCGGACATTCGGATCCTCGTCCACCGCCAAAAGGATTCCGTCCGATGGAACCAAGCGGATGAAGTTGCGAAAAGCCGTCTTAATCTCGCCCAGGCTATTGTAAATATCCCCGTGATCGAATTCAATGCTGGTCAAGATCGCCGCGTGGGGACGGTAGTGGAGAAATTTCGGGCCTTTGTCGAAAAAGGCCGTGTCGTATTCATCCCCTTCCACAACAAAATAGCGCCCCGTGCCCGGGCGGCTGTTTGCGTCAAAGTTTACCACCTGGCCCCCGATCATAAAACCGGGGTCCAGTCCCGCGGATTCCAATACCCAGGCCATGAGCGCCGAGGTTGTGGTTTTGCCGTGCGTTCCGGCGATCACGATCGGGGTGCGGTTCGCAAGGAAGAATTCGGCCAAAGCCTGCGGAAATGACCGGTAGGGGATGCCGCGATCCAGAACGGCCTGGACCTCCGTATTGGTTTTTGAAACTGCATTGCCGATCACAACCAGGTCTGTATCGGATTCAATATTTTCGGGACGGAAACCGATGCGGTAAGGGATGCCCTCTCGCTCCAACAGGGTGCTCATCGGTGGATAGACATTCGCATCCGACCCGGTCACCCGGTAGCCGGCCGCTTTGAGCATCCGGGCCAATGCGGCCATTCCGGTTCCGCAGATTGCGATGAGATGGATATGCCGATCGGTGGGCACCATGCGATCTTGAGTCTAACACACCATCTCGAAGGGTGCAACCGGCAGGAACCATTATTAATTAAATAACTTAAGGATAAAACCCAACTGGCAAGAACCGGAGGGTCAGACCTATACGCATATCCTACCTGTGAACGTAGTGACCAGAACTTCTTCTTTAATTTTCACGGCAGTTGGAATATAATTTTACAGGCATGGGAATACTCGAGACCGACTTTAGAAGATCCACCCCGTAGGTTCGGAGCCAAACTAACCACACCATGACGCATTTCAAACAGGATTCCGACTTGCTCTTCCGTCGCCTGAAATTCAGCGGCGATTCACGCCTATTTTTCGAAGGGCTACCCACGGCACGATTAGTCTCTGGGCGGCTCTCCCCGTTCTGGGCTGAAGCACTGCACCGCGCTCCGGACCGTCTTGCCACCGCGGCATTCGATCTCATGGAATGTGTACGCGCCGGCCGCTGGCTTCCGTACCTCGGTCAAGCACGCCAGGCTATCGATGCGATCTCCTCATCCATTCCACAGCACCCGCGATATCGCGGCTACTGGTACGACCCTTCGCGGAATGCGCTGGTCGGGATGGTTCTCGGACTAGACCTCATCCGGTCGAATGGACGCTATTATCTTCTCGAGATGAATCTCGACGCGGCCCTTCTTCCGGCCCGCCGCGCGTTATACGCCGAGCGCATTGATCCGCTTGTCGCGGAAATTGTGGCCTTCGCCAAGGAACACGGATTTCGACGTGTGGTTCCATACACACGCCGATGGTCGGCGGAACAGGTCGCGGAGTTCATTGCGGCGGGTACGTCAGCCGGAGTAGAGGTCACACCCGCCAACTTTTCGTTCAACTCATCTCCCCATGCCGAATCCATCGTTGCGTTGCCCGAAACCCTTGAGCGCGACACTTTATATCTGGTTTTCTCGAGCCGGCACACTCCGCTCGACTATTACGTTCACGACAAACTCTGCTTCGCGCGCTGGTTCGAGTCGGGGGTGCGCGCCGCCGGAGAAGGACTGGTCCAGTCCGTACCGACGTACACACAGCTTTCGATCCCACCGCTGCACCCGGATCCACGATGGCCGAATCTGGTGATCAAGCTCGCCGATTTTGACAAGGGCGAATATGTACTGATGGCCAAGGTGCGGGACGAAGCCGAAGCACGCACAGCGCTGGGACAGAACCGTCCTGAAGCGATCCCCCGGGCCTTCCG
>Ga0335077_10013581_pt1 | contig 10182 bp, 9 predicted proteins | sample Lox_Sample_31_FD_207151 | JGI IMG/M metagenome (GOLD analysis project Ga0335077, IMG submission 207151) | Soil microbial communities from Loxahatchee National Wildlife Refuge, Florida, United States - Lox_Sample_3.1 | ecosystem: Environmental > Terrestrial > Soil > Wetlands | place: USA: Florida...
ATTGGGCTCAGTCAGAATTTGAACGGAATCACCCGCGGTGCAGAAACCCCGCAACTGTCTTGAGGGAAAAGTAGAACCCTGGCGCGCCCGGAGAGATTCGAACTCCCGACCTATTGCTCCGGAGGCAATCGCTCTATCCAGCTGAGCTACGGGCGCGCTGACAAAATTATACATGCGGTATACGGTTTAGGGATGCGGGCTTCTTATGCGCAAGAAGCGTTCTTAGTTCGTCTCGACCCTTGCCACCCTTGAAGTATCGTTCCCCAGATCGTCAGGATGAGTTGGAATGAGGCTGCGATACCCAACTGAGTACCGCAGCCACGGGACAGGGTCATTCGAAGGACCCCTATACAGGCAGAAATCTGCGGTCTGGACTCCAACCCGGTGCGAAGTCTTACTTCGACGATTTCGCGCTCCAGGGCGACGCCGCGACCGGGGCAGTATCGTGATCTTCGAATGCCTCGTGCGGCTCCGGTGGTGTGACCTTGGGCAGTTTTTCCAGCAGGCGGGCGCAACGGTTCCAGCGCAGAATCGCGTCATCGTTCTTCGGCGGATGAATCTTCTCTGCCGCTTCGAAATACCGCATCGCCTCGTGGAACAGCGCAGTCACAGCGTGCGGCGGACGCCCGGCACGCATCTGCTTCTTGGCCAGACGCTCGCACAACAGGCCCATGTAGTATTGCCGCTCGTAAGTATCGGTGAGCCGCTGGAACGCACTCTCCGCCTCGGAGTACCGGTCGGAAACCTCGCCGGTGAATTCGTCCGTAATGGCCAGGCCAAGGATCCGCAGCGCGGTCTGGTTTTCCGGATCGACAGCCAGAATGTCGTGGCAAATCGATTCCGACTCCTCCGGTTCATGCAAGTGGCGATAGTGCTCGGCCTTTGAGATGGCCTCGGTAATTCCATCCTGCGAGATTGTTTTCAATTTGAATTCCACGAGGTCCTCCCGACTCAAATCGTCCAGAGCAGGTAAGCTGCGATCACCGTCCCCAGCACCGCTCCTCCATAGCATAGAACGAAAATCAGCCCCGTAAGATGCTTTACTTTCAGGCCATCATAAAGCGTGTAGCGAAAACGGTGCGCCCAATGAAACAGCGGCAGCGAGCACAGGATGAAGAGATAAATCCGCACCAAGGGATTTCGTGCCAGCGCGAGCAGATAGTCATAGCTCGGCGCCTGCAGCCATCCCAGCGGAAACGCAATGAAGAACAGAAACAACTGCACCGGGATCAGCATAGCGGCGACGACTCCGCCGGCGCTGAACAGCATCCAGAAGAAAGCCTCATTCGACGGTTTCGCCATGCCTCACCTCACCGCAGGACCAGCCAGCATACAAACGCGGAGACAATAACCCACGCGACATAGCTTGGAGCCGCGATCAGCGCCCCGGGAACACGCTTGCCTCCCATGCGAATTGGCATCGCGCTGGGCGCCAGGTTGAACCACGTAATCGTATGGAAGAAGACAAACAGAAAGCTGACTACATTGAGCAGGATCATCAGCGGATTGCGCATCACCTGCTGGAAATGTGCATAAGCCTCAGCTCCGTCGTGCAGCGCGCTCAGCATAAACAGCGTCTCAATGACGAAGAACGCGACGGCCACGCTGCTCAGCTCGCGCAGAATGAATTTCAGGTAGTGCCACTCGCCCAGCCACCAATACACCGAGACGTGCGGTCGGTACCAGCGCGGATGAAACGGCGTGTAATTCATCGTTCCCTTGGTCGTTCCCTCATTCACGGTGGCCATCTTATGCACCTTTGCCTCTCGGCGTCACAAACGATTTCAACCAGTCCAGCACTGCGGCAATCTTGTACTGCTGGATTGCCCCTGCCGGATCCACATGTTTGGGACAAACACGAGTGCACTCTCCGACAAAAGTACAGCCCCAAACACCGTCAGGATGGGCCAATATCGCGGTGCGTTCGGCCGCCCCATCATCGCGCGAATCCATGTTATAGCGCTGCGCCAGCGCAATTGCCGCCGGGCCAACGAAGACCGGATCCAGTCCCACTACCGGGCACGCCGCGTAGCACAAGGTGCAGTTGATGCACATGCTGAATTGCTTATATCGGTCCAGTTGTTCCGGCGTTTGCAGGAACTCGCCCTGCGCCAACGGCGGCTCGTTCCTGGGCATGAGCCACGGCTTAACTTTGACCAGCTTCGCGACGAAGTCGCTCAACTCCGTCACCAGATCGCGGACGATCGGAAAATAGCGCAGCGGCTCGACGCGAATCTTGCCGCCATTCTTCGCGTAGGCGGAGAGAAACGTCGCGCACGTCAGCTTGGGCTCGCCATTCACCATCATGCCGCAACTCCCGCAGATGCCCATGCGGCACGACCAGCGGTAGGTCAGCGACCCGTCCACCGTGTCCTTGATGTGGTTCAGCGCATCGAGCACGACCCATTCCTTGTGAACCGGCACCTCGAAGCTTTCGAAGTGCGGTTGCTGGTCGTGCTCGGGAGAGTAGCGCGCGATTTCGAGGGTGATCTTGTCAGCCATTTAATGAACTCACTATTTGTGTTTACCACGGAGAGCACGGAGTTGATTTTCCTTTTCTTTTCCTCGTGTCCTCAGTGCCTCCGTGGTGAAACTCATCTTCAGACTGGGTGCCCCACCCAACCTTCTTTTGGTTGGGTGGGAGAACTAAGCCGTTTGCTTTTCTGCCGTCTGTTGCCCGTACACCCTCTCGCCCGGCGGCCAGCGCGTGATGGTCACCGGCAGATACTCCACTCGCGCCGAGCCATCCGGATTGCGATACACCAGCGAGTGCGCCAGGAACTTCTCGTCGTCGCGATTGGGATAATCGGTGCGCTGATGCGCGCCGCGCGATTCGGTGCGATGCAGCGCGCATTGCACCATCGACTCGGCCACATCCAGCATGTAGCCCAGCTCCAGTGCCGACTCCAGTTCCGTGTTGAAGGTGCGGCTCCGGTCATCCAGATTGATGTCGGCTGCTCTTTCCTGCAACTCGCGCAGCTTGGCTGCTCCTTCCTCCAGCAACGGCCCGTCACGATAGATGCCGGCACTCTTCTCCATGGTCGCCTGCATCTCGGTGCGAATTGTGGCAACGCGCTCGCGGCCGCCGGCCTTGTGCAAGAATTGCGACTCCAGCCGCCTCTCCTCGTCGAGCGCCTGGGCCAGCACGGCTCCGCTCGCTGGCTTCTGCTGTGAGGCTTGTTCAGCTGCGGCCTTCCCGGCCCGAGCACCGAAGACTAGACACTCCGGAAGTGAATTCGATCCCAGGCGGTTCGCGCCGTTGATGCTCACGCACGCCACTTCGCCCGCGGCAAACAGTCCGTGCAGCGGGGTTGCGCCGTTGATGTCGGTGCTGACACCGCCCATCATGTAATGTACTACCGGCCGCACCGGAACCAGCTCTGTTACCGGATCGATATTCTGATACTTCAGGCACAGCTCGCGCACAAACGGTATCCGTGCGTCGATGAGCTTCTCGCCCAAGTGCCGCAGGTCAAGATGCACCACGTGTCCGTGCGGCGTCTCGATGGTGCGTCCTTTCTCCAGCTCCTTGATGAAGGCTTGCGACAGCCGGTCGCGCGGTCCCAGCTCCATAGAGCGCAGCACCGGCTTCGGCTCGGGCCGCCCCAGGTTATAGTCCTGCAAATACCGGTAGCCATCCTTATTCAGCATGTAGCCGCCTTCGGAGCGTGCGGCTTCGGTAATCAGAATGCCGGTGAACGGCAAACCGGTCGGATGATACTGTATGAACTCCATGTCCTTCAGCGGCACGCCCGCGCGATACGCCAGCGCCATGCCATCGCCGTTCTTAATGGCAGCATTCGTTGTGAACGGGAAGACGCGCCCGCAGCCGCCAGTACACAGAATCACCGACTTCGCCAGAATCGTCTGGATCTTCCCTGACATCAGCTCGATGGCGACTACGCCCTGCACGCGGCCGTCATCCACCAGCAATTTGGTGACGAACCATTCGTCATAGCGCGTGATCGGCTGATATTTCAGGCTGGTCTGGAACAGCGTGTGCAGCATGTGGAAGCCGGTCTTGTCGGCGGCGAACCACGTGCGGCGCTTCTTCATGCCACCGAAGGCGCGGACCGCGATGTGTCCGTCGGGCTCACGGTTCCATGGACAGCCCCAATGCTCCAGTTGCAGCAGTTCCTGCGGCGCTTCCTTGACAAACGCTTCCACCGCGTCCTGATCGCTCAGCCAGTCGCCGCCCGAGATAGTATCGTAGGCGTGCTCATCCAGACTGTCATCCGGCTTGGCCACGCCCGCGGCGCCGCCTTCAGCGGAAACCGTGTGGCTGCGCATGGGATACACCTTGGAGACGACGGCGATGCTGAGCTTGGGATTGACCTCAGCCGCTGCGATTGCGGCGCGCAGTCCCGCGCCACCACCTCCCACGAGAAGAACGTCATGCGACGAAGCTTCCATATTCCCCACAGCCGCTGAGTTAGGTGGAAAGACAATCCCCGACGCGGCCCAAGTCCGCACATTGTCTCGCTAAAGGGACGTGGTATGCAAATGTTTCTTGCGACGCAGTCATCGGTAGTGCTCGAGGTAATACAACGCCCCAAAGGCGATAGCCAACGCGACAGCTGGAAGGGCCAATGTTCGAGCTCCATGCAAAGGTCGCTTCCAATCCGCTGTGGCGAGGAAGAGCAGGATCGTCGGCGCCAGCAGCACAATGCAGAGCTGAAAGATATGCGCGCCCGTGCCTTCGTCGGGTTGAGGCGGCTGGAAGTAGCCGGTAATTACGGTCAGCAGCGCTGTGAGCGACATGACGAGTATGACCTTACTGCTGACGCGGTTGATTCTTTGCGCGCGCATGCCGTGTGTGCCAGTCTATCAAACCCCTGGCTGATGGATTTCGCGATGCGATAGGGCGCTTTCTGTGTACGATATAAAAAGGCAATTCCTTTCGCTCCCATGGACACGCAACCTGCCAATCGCTCGGTCGGGATTGGTGGCGACATTTCCATCGCTGCGGCGCATCCCCTCGACCTCCTCGTAGCTGTGATCTGTCGTTGGTCCAAGCTGCTGTTCGCTGAAGGCTGGGGCGATGAAGCGCTCATTACCACCCTGACCAGCAACGTTTCCTACAGCGATCCCACGCCCGCGATCTCGGTCAACTGGAGCCCTCGCGGCGAGCGCCACGGAGTCCTGCGACGTGATGGCGCCTTCGCCTCGCCGCTGGCGCTGCTGCCGAAAGAGGCGCGCACGGCGCACGTTCGCGCCTGGACGCGCAAAGGGAACGGTGCCGCTGTCGTCATCCTGGCCGCCTCGCGCGACGAAGGCTACCAGGTGCGGGAGCGCGTCTTCGGCCCGCTCGTCCGGCGCGGCATCGACCTCCATTTCATGGAGAACCCGTTCTACGGCCTGCGCCGCACTCGGGGCGGCCCGTCGCTCATCACCGTCAGCGATCACGGGCTGATGGTCCTGGGCATGGTGTGGGAGGCGCGCTCGCTGCTCGAACACCTGCGCGACCGCTACGAAAAGGTCGCTGTCGCCGGCTACAGCATGGGCGGGCACATGGCCGCGATTACCGCCGCTGTCTCGCCTTTCCCGGTGGCCTGCGCCGCGATGGCCGCCGGGGCGTCGGCCACTGCCATCTACACGCGCGGCCTGCTGTCGTGGAGTGTGGATTACGCAGCCCTCGGCTCCGCCCTGGGCGGTGCCACACAGCGGGCCGCGGCGCAGGAGCGCCTGACACAGCTGTTTACCGTAGCCAATGTGGATTGCTTTCCCCCGCCTGTGCGTTCCGACGCCGCCGTCATCGCCGGCTGCAAGCGCGATGGCTACGTGATGCGCAGTGAGACCGTGCGACTGCATCGGCACTGGCCGGGGAGCAGCCTGCGCTGGATCCCCGCAGGCCACTTCTCGGCACTGGTCAGCAGCCGCCGGGCACTGTGCGACTGCGTAGCCGATGCGGTGGAGACGCTGTGAAGCGCCGTCCCGATGGCATTTTACCCGCGAAATCGTATTGACTTTAGGTTCGGGCTGGAGTCGAATAGCCGTTATCCCAGCTAAAGGAGCGTTGTCCCCATGAAGAAGCGCGCGGCTTTTCTGACCATTCTCTGCCTGGCCCTCGTTGCACTGCCTGCGTGGGCGGATTACGACAACGGTCCCATCAACGGCACAACCGATGCCTGGACCATCAACTTCGGCTACATTGTCAGTGACACCTTCTCCCCAGCCAGCAGCACAACCATCAGCGGCTTCGATTTCGGCGTCTGGGAGTTCCCGGGCGACACCATGACCTCGGTGGACTGGTCGATCACCAGTGGAGAGAACAGCGGCACCGTCTATGGCTCCGGCACCGCCAGCGGCAGCAACCTCACCGACAAGTTCATCTCCACCAACCAATATGGCTACGACATCGACAAAATCTCGGTGACGGGCCTGAACACAAGCTTGAACGCCGGGACGTACTGGCTCAACCTGCAGAACGCGGCCGTGCCCAGCGGCGACCCGGTTTACTGGGACGAGAACAGCGGCATAGGTTGCGGCGGCCACGGCTGCCCGTCGCAGGCCTCCGAGAGCGCCGTAGGCACGATTGCTTCGGAAGCCTTTACGGTCCACGCCGGCATGTCGCAAATGACGCCTGAACCCAGCAGCTTGTTGCTGTTCGCTTCCGGCATTCTCGGTCTGGCTGGTGTGCTGCGCCGCAGGCTCTTTTAGCTGCGCGGTACTTGTAAGCTAACCCTCAATAATTCACCCAGAGGCCCGAACCCACCCAAGCTTAAACTGCTTGGGCGGAGCCCTGCTCGCTATTCTGTCGTCCCGAGCGAGCGCCGCGAGGATTGCCCAGCATTTAGCGCGGTCGCGGCGCGAGTCGAGAGCCTGCCCCGCGCGAAGTCGAGGGACCTGCATTTCGCCATGTTCAAAGAAACTTGCGACCCCCACCCCCTTCCCTTTTTTGAATAGCCTTTAGAATCATGGGGTTGTGAAGGATCCCGTGCACTTTTTGATGCAGATGCTTGAGACGCAAAGACTTATCGCATAGTCTTGATTTGCAAAGACTTACGCGCGGTCTAATGCACAGGTTTGGCTCACGGCTGACATCAGATAGCTGGCGGCTGCACTTCGAAGAGCTCCGCTGGGTTGCGCACTGGGCACCCCACTGAAGCGCTGGTCTAGCCGATCGGGGCCCGGATATGCCCGGAATTGTCGCGAAAGGGCGCACTTCGTCCCAGCGCGGAGGCATCCGGCGGCAGGACGGCGTACTCATCAAGCTCGCACGTCAAAACAAACTCAGTGCAAGCACGCACCACGCGGAAGGGGATGGAGACGTGTTGCGCTACCTCAAGGATAGGAACATAGGTAATCGATAGTCAAGAACTAAAGTAATAAAGTTTTCGGTTACTCCCAGAATGGGAATTCCCACTGTAGCCCAACGCAGCGTCCAAAACCGGGACGCGAAGCTGGGGCACCGGGCTGTGATCAACTGCCACGGAAGGATTGGCGCCGCAGGTGCGTGACAGCCAAGAGAGAACCAAGCTCGCTCACCGGCTACTCGAGGCGCAGGACGTGGATGACGCCGTGCTCGTCGCCGGCCAGGATGGTTTTGCCGTCGGGGCACACGGCGCAGCAGTACAGTTGAGCGTTGACATTGAACGTCAGCAGCTGGCGCCCGCTGCCGAGATCCCACACCTTTAGTGTGCGGTCACCCGACGCTGAGACCGCGAGCTGACCGTCCGGCGTCACCGCCACCGCCGTGACAAAAGCCGCGTCGAGGGTGTGCAGCTGGCGTCCGCTGCCCAGCTCCCACACCTTCAGCTCTTTTTGAGACGCCGAGACCGCGAGCTGCCCGTCCGGCGTCACCGCCACCGCCTTCCCCCAAGTTGAGTGGCCGGTAAGGGTACGCAGCTCGCGTCCGCTGTCCAGCTCCCACACCTTTAGTGTGCAGTCATTCGACGCTGAGACTGCGCGCTGCCCGTCCGGCGTCACCACCACCGCATTGACCCAAGGCAACACACCCGCGTGGCCGGTGAGGGTGCGCAGCTCGCGCCCGCTCCCCAGATCCCACACCTTCAGCGTCCCATCAAGAGACGCCGACACCGCGCGTTGCCCGTCCGGCGTCACCGCCACCGCCGAGACTCCCCCCTCTGAGTGGCCGGTGAGGGTGCGCAGCTCGCGCCCGCTGGCCAGCTCCCACACCTTCAGCTCATCGGACGCCGAAACCGCGTGCCGCCCGTCCGGCGTCACCGCCACCCCAGTGACTTGCCCTGTGTGGGCGGCTAAGGTGCGCAGCTCGCGCCCGCTGGCCAGATCCCACACCTTCAGCGTCTCGTCCCAAGACGCCGAGACCGCGCGCTGCCCGTCCAGCGTCACCGCCACAGCCCCCACCACATCCGTGTGGCCTTTGAGGGTGCGCAACTCGCGCAGGTTGAGCGTCTTGGGCTCCTGCTCCAAACGCGCTCGCGGTTCCCCGCCTAGATCCTTGAGGAGGACCTTCAGTCCCCGGTGGTAGTCGTTGCGGAAATCGATGCGCTGGTAGCGCTCCAGTTGAATGGGAATATCACACTCGCGGTAGAGAGCGGGAATGATCGACTTCTGTGAATTTAATGCGAAGGAAATTTCGTCCCTCACCGCGCTCGACTTGACGGCGTCGGGAGAGAGAATGACCAGCATTCGTGGGCACTTGGTCAATGCATCGGAGACTGCTCGGTCCCAGGGCATACCCGGCAGGATGTCGAGCCGGTCGATCCACACGGCTGCGCCAGCGTCCTTGAGGTCTTTGCCCAGACGGAGGGCGAAATCGGAGTCCTGGTTGCTGTAGCTGACGAAGGCAATTGGCACGTCAGCGGCCACGGGCTGGCCAGGGGTTGGCCGCGAAAGGCGGGTCAAGAGCGAAGAGCCCCACCCTCGCTCTTCCTCCATACGCCCCTGCTCGACACGTTGCTTCTCCAGCCGCGCCTGTTCGATTCGTTTCCATGCCTCCTCTAACTGCGCCTGCTCGTCGGCTTGTTTCTTGTCCTCCTCGAAGCGAGCCTGTTCTGCTGCCGGGCGGCTGGTTCGCCTGAGTGCGATCTCTACCGCGGATTCCAGTTCCGATGGCTGCGCGCTTTTCCCCGCAAAGGCTCGCCGTACGCGTTCTTCCCGCTCGAGACGAGCTTTCTCAGCGGCGGCCTGGCGTTCGCGCTCCTCTTGCTCCAATCGGGCTTTCTCAGCGGCCCGCCGTTTCTCTTCCTCCAGGCGCGCCTTTTCGGCTGCGGCCTGCCGTTCGCGTTCTTCTTGCTCAAGACGCGCTTGCTCCGCTGCGGCTTGGCGTTCGCGTTCTTCCTGCTCCAGACGAGCTTTTTCGGCGGCTGCCTGCCGCTCCCGCTCTTCTTGCTCAAGACGCGCTTGCTCCGCTGCGGCTTGGCGTTCGCGTTCCTCCTGCTCCAATCGAGCTTTCTCAGCAGCCGCTCGCCTTTGCTCTTCTTCCAGGCGTGCCTTTTCGGCTGCGGCCTGCCGTTCGCGTTGTTCCCGCTCGAGCCGAGCTTTCTCGGCAGCCACCTGCTTCTTTTCTTCCTCCAGACTCGCCCTTTCGGCCGCGGCTTGTCGTTCACGTTCTTCATGCTCCAGCCGAGCTTTCTCAGCAGCCGCCTGCCGTTTCTCTTCCTCTAACCGCGCCTGCTCGGCGGCTTGCTTGCGTTCTTCCTCGAGACGTGCTCGTTCGGCGGCCAAGCGACGGTCCAGTTCCCTCTCCCAGTGTTCGGTCAATCGGCGCACCGTCGTATCCGTTAGGGCAGGGCGGGCCTCTTTGGGCGTTGCGGGGACCGCTGCGGCACTCGCCGCCATTGCCTGCTCCACGCCCAGATCCTTGAGCACGACCTTCAGTCCCCGGTCGTAGTCGTTGCGGAAATCGATGTGCTGCACGCGGCGGAGACGCAGAGGTATCTCGCAATCGCGATAGAAAACCGGAATGATTGTCTTGTGCTTCTCCAGTGCCAAGTCGATTTCGTCGAGGACATTCTCCGAATCGACGGAGGAGGGAGACAGAATCACCAGCATGCGAGGGCAATTGTTTAGAGCACTTTGGACTGCGCGGTCCCACCGCTGACCGCGGGGGATATCCAACTGGTCGATCCACACGACTGCGCCCGCGGCCTTCAGATCCCCGGCCAGACGGAGGGCGAAGTCCTGGTCCTCACGGCTGTAGCTAAAGAAGGCTGCCGGTGCGTCAGGCACAAGTGATCTCCTGAGGGGAAGGTCACG
>Ga0335077_10013583_pt1 | contig 10181 bp, 8 predicted proteins | sample Lox_Sample_31_FD_207151 | JGI IMG/M metagenome (GOLD analysis project Ga0335077, IMG submission 207151) | Soil microbial communities from Loxahatchee National Wildlife Refuge, Florida, United States - Lox_Sample_3.1 | ecosystem: Environmental > Terrestrial > Soil > Wetlands | place: USA: Florida...
ATGAGTACCTGGCCACCCTGGCCCCGCACTGGCGCCGGGCCCTGGGCGGCTACACCCTGATCGACATCGCCCACAAGGTGGTCGGCGTCGGCAGCGTCGGGCTGCGCGCCTACGTCGCCCTGCTGGAGGGCAGCAGCCCGGATGACGTGCTGTTCTTGCAACTGAAGCAGGCCCGCCGGTCGGTGCTGGCCCGGTACGTGCACGGCGACTCGGCCTGGCACGCCCACCAGGGCCAGCGGGTGGTGGAATACCAGCAGGCCCTGCAGACGGTCAGCGACCCGCTGCTCGGCTGGACCACGGTGGCCGGGCGTCAGTACTACGTCCGCCAGTTCCGGAACATGAAGGGCAGCGTCGCGGTGGACTCCATCGACGCCGCGGCCCTGGCCGGCTACGCCGCCGTCGTCGGGCACCTGCTGGCCAAGGGCCACGCCCGGACCAGCGGCGCCTCCATGATCGTCGGGTACGCCGGATCCTCCGACCGCCTCGACACCGCCCTGGCCCGGTTCGCCCGGCTCTACGCCGACCAGACCGAAGCCGACCACGCCGCCCTGGTCAAGGCGGCCGACCGGGGCATCGTGCCCATCGAGCGGGGCCTATGAGCGCTTGCTGCCAGCCACGTCACCTGCGCCGACGTTCATGTGAGCGCTCCCGGCTGATGACCTGCGCGCGCCAGCCTGCGGGGCATGCGATAGTGCTCGGTGATCATGCTTGCTCAGCTCAGATAGTCTCGATCAGCACCACCAGCATCCTCAGGGCGCATTGGGCCGGGACCGCCAGGCCGATCTCGGGCTAGCGCCGCGCCGGAGACCTCGATGTCGGCGATGCGCGGCTCGGTCCGGCCGACTCGGCGGGGTAGTCGCATGTCGGGGGTCACGTCGGTGATCCGGTACCGCTGTGAGGGCGCAGAGAAGCCCTCTCCGTTTCCTAACGTGATGGTCGCTGCGAGCTGAGCTGCAGGGTGGCCCGGACGTTGGCCGATGGCCCGGCGGCGACGATCTCGATCCAGGTGCTGCCGCGATCCAGCGGGGGGACGATCCTCATCGACACCATGGTCACGCCGGTGTTCCCCCACGGGCTGACGCCGGCCAGGTCAGTGGCGTGCCAGCGGCCGTCGCTGTCGCGAATCCACAGCACCGGCATCGGCCTGACCCCCCTGGCGTATGCCCACTTCTCCTCCAGCGTGACGCCGCTGACCAGCAGGTGCATGATGGTGCCGCGCTCGCCGTGAGGCAGGCCGATGATCGTGATCTGGGCGCTGTCCAGCTCGGGCAGCTCGGCCACGACCGCGGCCAGGATGCCGGGCGGGGGTGGTGTCCGCGGCTCGCGGCGGGCAAGGGGGGTCAGGATGCTGTGCCACCGTTCCGGCAGGTCCTGATTGGGCGGCGCGGTGATGCCGTGGCCGTCGATGCCGAGCCTGGCGGAATGCCACCGGCCGGGACTGCGGCGCGCGGCCATCGTGGTCGCGCGGCATAGTTCGGCCTCGGCCAGCAGCCGCAGGTAGGTTTCCGCGCGCTCGCGGTCCATGTCCCCAGTGTCCTCCTGGGAGCGGCCGCCACTGCGGGCCAATCAGTCGGCGTCGCTTACGTGCCGCGGAAGATCCCGGCGTTCTGGGCACTGCACGCAGGAGGCCCGCCGTGCCGTCCTCCTGGCTACTGGGCTGGTGGCTTGCGGTCCCAGGTGAGGAAGTACAGGTGAGGCACGACCAGGGTGCGCGGGTCGTCGAGGTGGATGCGGACCGCGCGGTCCAGCGCGTCGAGTTCCTCCTGGTCGGCCAGGCCCATGTTGACGATGGCCGGATGAAGGCCGACTATCCCTTACGCCACGTGATTCAGCATGTGAACGGCCACCGGTATCGGCGGCGATGGCCAATATCAGTACCCGTTCCGGAAACTGCGTGCGAGGATCCGTGGCGTGATCGTTGACACGTCGCGTCGCCTCCAGTCGGTGTACGTGCCGGTGGGTGACGGTGTACGGCTGGCCGTGGACGTCTGGTTGCCCGTGGAGCGCACTGCCATGGGACGCACGGTCGGCACGGTCATGCGCGTGACCCGCTATCACCGTGCTGAGGTGCCGCGAGTGCCTGGGCCCGAGGGGGACACCAACGCGGCAGCCGGGGATCTGTTCAATGGCGCGGGATTCGCGCTGGTCGTGGTGGACGCTCGCGGCACCGGGGCGTCGTTCGGCGCGCGTACCGGCGAGCTCGGCGAGCGGGAGATCGCCGACTACGGCGAACTGATCGGCTGGATAGCCGCACAGCCATGGTCGAACGGCCGGGTCGGGGTCTACGGCACCTCCTACGAAGGCCAGGCCGCCGAATTGATTGCCGGGCTCGGCCATGCTCACCTGGTCGCCGTGGCCGCGCTGTTCAGCCCGTATGACCCCTACCGCGAGCTGTTCTATCCGGGCGGGTGCGGCACCGATGGCCGGTATGCGCGGTGGATGTACCAAAGCCAGCTCCAGGACGGCGTGACCGGCGCGCTGGACCGGCTCGCGGCGATCACCGGGCAGCCAGCGGACACGATCGCGCTGCCGCCGCCGGTGAAGCCGGTGGACGGGCCGGACGGGCCGGCGTTGCTGGAGGCCGCCATCGGCGAGCACCAGTCGAACACCGACGTGCACGCGCTGATGGGCCGGGTGCCGTTCCGTGATGACCGGGTCGCCGGCCTTGACTGGGAAGCCGCCGCGCCCGTTGCTTCCGGGCCGGCGATCGCGTCCTCGGGCGTCCCGGTGCTGGTACGCGCGGGCTGGCTCGACGGCGGCTTCGCGGCGGGGGCACTGGCACGGTTCGTGACCCAGGCCAGCCATCAGCAGGTCGAGATCGGGCCCTGGGGCCACGGCGGCGGCAGCTTCGCCGACACCCTGCGGCCGTCCGGCCCAGAAGCGGTGGGCACGGCGGAGCACGACCCGCTGAGCTCTGGAAGCCAGGACCGCCGCCTGGTTGAGTTCTTCGCCAGGTACCTGGAGCGAAACGGCAGGCCCGGGGGGCCGAGCACCCTGACGTTCGGCACCTTGGGCACGAGCGCCTGGGAGACTGTCACCTCCTGGCCGCCCCCGGGTACCGGAACGCAGCAGTGGTATCTCGGTTCGATGGGTCAGGGTCCCGGCCTGGCGCGGGAAGCAGGCCCGGCCGGGACCGTGACCCACCGCATAGACGTCACGACCTCCACCGGGGCCACGAACAGGTGGCTGGCCATCGACCTGGGCAGGGCACCCGCCTACCCCGACCGCAAACATGCCGATGACTCGCTCCTCACCTTCACCAGCGAGCCGTTGCCCGCCGATATCCATGTCCTTGGGTTCCCGGTCGTGACGCTGCGCCTGGCCACGCCCGGCACCGACGGCGCCGTCTACGTCTACCTCGAAGACGTCGGCCCCGGCGGCGACGTCAGCTACCTGACCGAGGGCTGCCTGCGCTTCCTGCACCGCAGGACAGCCGGCCCCGTTGAACCCGTGCGCCTGGGGATACCACGAACCTTCGCCCGGTCAGACGCTCTTCGCGTGGCTCCCGGGAACCTCATGAGCCTGATCGTGCCACTGCTGCCCGTCTCGGCCGCCGTCCAGGCCGGCCACCGGCTCAGGGTTGCTATCGCCGGCCACGATGCCTCCTGCTTCACCAGGTACGGCCCGGCGGGGGAGACCTTCACCCTCAGACTCGGCAGCGACTCCCACCTCGACCTTCCGGTCCGGTACGGCTAGCCCGAAGTTCCCCCAAGCCGAGTGGTCTGCGCGTTTGACCAGGTGGTAGAGCTCCTTGATCACGGAGATCTGCAAGTCATTCGGCGGGGCGGCCGTCGGCGGCACCGTCGTCTACCTGCCCTGCACGGACGGCGTCCGCGCGGTCCGGGTCGACGGCGCCGGCCCGGTGTACGTGCTGTGGCACGCGTCCGGCTCGGTCACCGGGTCGCCGGTGATCGGCGGCGGGCGCATCTGGGCCCTGGACACGACGGCCGGCGTGCTGCACGCGCTTGATCCGGCCACTGGCACGAGCCTGGGCCAGGTCGACGTCGGTGTCGCCAACCGGTTCGCGACACCCGCGCTGTACGGCGCGGACGGATCGTCCCGACTCTGGCCGGCATCGCCGTCGTGCGTGCCTCATAACATGTACGGCCCGGCCAGGGTCATCCTGCGTAGAGGGAGTCGATGACGTCGGCGTACTTGGCGTGCACGACACGGCGCTTGAGCTTGAGGGTGGGGGTGAGTTCCTCGGTTTCGGCGGTCCATTCCACGGGAAGCAGGTGCCACCGCTTGACCTGCTGTACCCGGGCCAGCCGCTGGTTGGCGGCGGCGACTCCGGCGGCCACCTCGGCGAGCACCTGGGGGTCTGCCGCCAGCTGTGCGAGTGAGCCGGCCGTGATGCCGCGGGCCCGGGCCCAGGCGGGTGCGGCATCGCCGTCCAGGGTGAGCAGGGCGGTCACGTACGGCCGGCGGTCGCCGTACGCCAGGGCCTGACCGATCAGCGGGTGGGCGACCAGCGCGTTCTCGACTGCGGCGGGAGCGATGTTCTCCCCGCCGGCGGTGATGATCAGTTCCTTCTTCCGGTCGGTCACCGACACGAACCCGTCGGCGTCGATGGTGCCGACGTCGCCGGTGTGCAGCCACCCGTCCGGGTCGAGGAGGGCCTCGGTCAGGTCGGGCCGGTTCAGGTAGCCGGGGGTGGTCAGCGGCCCGCGGGCCAGGATCTCGCCGTCGCCGGCGGTCTTGACCTCCACGCCGGGGTACGGGCGACCGACCGTGCCGAGCCTGAACCGGGCCGGGGTGTTGGCGGTGAACGCCCCGGTGGTTTCGGTCATCCCGTAGACGTCGAGGATCTTCATGCCCAGCCCGGCGAAGAACGCGGCCACGTCCGGCGGCAGCGGGGCCGCGGCGCTGAACACCGGGTCGGCCTCGCCCAGGCCGAGCAGGCCGCGGATCGGACCGAGCACCTGCTCGTCCGCCGCCCGGAACTGCGCCGCCAGCTCCGGCGGCGTGGCCTGCCCGTCCTGGCCGCCCTGTACGTAGCGGCGGCCGGTTTCCATGGCGCTGGCCACCGCGGCCCGCTTGGCCTCGTCCGGCTCGGCTGCGAGCAGGGCCTGGATCCCGGCCCGGATTTTCTCCCATACCCGGGGCACACCGAAGAACGCGGTCGGGCGCACCTGCCCGATCACCCCTACCAGTTGCGCGGCATCGGGACAGAAATGCACGTGGCCGGCGGCGCCGATGGCCAGGTAGATGCTGAACATCCGCTCGGCGATGTGCGCCAGCGGCAGGTAGGAGACCCAGCGGACCCGCGGCACGACGATACCCATGGTCTCGGCCGCCGCCATCTCGTACAAGATGTTCCGGTGGGTGAGCACGACGCCCTTGGGGTTGCCGGTGGTGCCCGAGGTGTACAGCAGGGCCAGCGGGTCCCCGGGCTTGATCGCCGCCACCCGGGCGGTGATCTCATCCGGGTCGGCGGCGCGCCGGTCCCGGCCCAGCGTCACCAGGCCGTCCCAGGTCATGTACCGGTCACCGGCCGGGCAGGCCCCCGAGTCCCGGACGATGATCGTGGTGAGCCCGGGCAGCCGGTCCAGGATCGGCTGCCAGCGGGCCAGCTCGGCCGCCCCGTCCAGCACCGCGATCCTGGCATCACAGTCCGCGGCCACGTACGCGATCTGTTCCGGCGCCAGCGTGGCGTACAACGTCACCCCCAGGCCGCCCGCATGCACCGCGCCCAGGTCGGTCAGCACGTGCTCGCTGCGGTTAGGGAGCATCAGCGCGACCCGCTCGCCGGGCGCCAGCCCCAGTGCGGCGAGCCCGGCCGCTACTTCCAGCACCCGCTGCCGCGCCTGCGACCAGGTCAGGGACTGCCAGCCATCACCGGTCCCGGCCTCGTCGGAGTACGCGTCGGCATCACCGCAGGTCTCGGCCACCTGCCGCAATTCATCGCACAACGTGCGGCCCGCTATCACGCGCTCGATTTCAGCCCGCTGCGGCACTACGTCGCTGCTCACTATGTCCTCCACCCTCCTCATACGGCCGCGGGCTGTAGCTCGGCCATGCGGACCACCCGTTCGTGGCGATGTCAGCGTGACTGATCTCCGGCGGGCGCGGCAAGGAGATCCGGCCATCGGGCGATCGCCGCCGTGAAGTGGCTGAAATTCATGACGAGCCGCCGTGGGAGGTACGTCACGGCTCGGACAGGCGGATCACCACGCCAGGCCGCCAGGCTGCTTGCCCAGGCCAGGCGGTTCCCAAGCCGCCATCGGACCTGGCCTGGGCCGTATCTACCGGAGGGCCAGTGCCAGTGCCGCAGCTGCCCGGCTCAGCCAGGGCAGCTGAGGGGACAGAAGCGCGCACTCAGTGGTCTGGCCAGCCGTGTATCGCATCTGATCGCGGAGATCCACCACTCCCTCGACGCGCCGCACAGTCGCGGCTAGCAGGTGCCCGACCTGGTCGCTTTCCGGCCGCCCCGACAGTGTGACAATGCCGTCCCGGACCGTGACCCTGAACGCCTCCGGGTTGAGCAGGAACCTCCGCGCGATGACGTCCCGGACCACCTCACGGTGAATATCCGCATCCTCGCGGATGAAGCCGTCCAGAACACCGCCCTGGCTGATGATGCCGATCAGGCGGCCCAGCCGGTCCACGACTGGCAGCGACTCGAGGCGGTGGCGGTACATGAGCCACGCCGCCTCGCCTGTCGTGGCCTCAGCGCGGGTCGTCACTGCCGGGTTGGTCATCAGGCTGGCCGCGCTGGCGGCTGCCGCGTTGACGCGCTTGCCGTGGTGCCGCACCGCGGCCAGCCGGCGAGGCGGGCGCTCCAGGCGGGCCTTCTCAGCGAGCAGGTCACACTCAGACACCATGCCGAGGACCAGGCCGGAGTCATCAGTGACCGGGACGGCACCGACCGCGCGCACCCTCGCGACGACTTGCTTAAACGGAGTGTCCGGCCGGACGGTCACGACGGGGGTGGTCATGATGTCCCTGACAGTGGTGTTCATTCCGATCGCCTCTTCGCGCTCAGAGTCATTGCCGGGGGCAGAGGCCGGCCACGCTACGGTCGGACCGCTCGGCCCGAACGACCTGGGTCCCCGCGCTCCCGGGGCCAACGAGCTACTCTGACCTGGCAGGCGTGTCGGCGGCAACTGAATTTTGGATCTGGCCCGCTTTGCCGATGCGCCGAAACGATGGCGAAGTGCTGCTGGGTGACCTGAAGCCACGGAACCCGGCGGTCGCTGGGCGGCGGGTCCAGGCCGCGCTCCGCGGACCGTGCCAGGTAGCACGGAGACCGGATTCGGCGTGCTCGCGCGAGAAAAAGTTTCCCTGATCAGGTTTAGGCGAAGGACGGGCAGGTAGGCAAGGCAAACCTTTTCATCGCTGCCACGTCGCGGGCGATGCGTCGGTAGGAGAAGGACTTGCCTGCAATGGTCGTGCTCGCGGAGAGCGTCGATGGTCAGAAAGTGCACGGCAGGCACGAGATCGTGCGGATGGAGCCGAGGGGGCGTAGCGGCCTTCGAGTGCGCGGCATCCTCTGGCAGGCAACCGGCGATCTGGCCGCCATGATCCCCGCCTCGTCCGGCTGCGGTTTCCCGGAAACGGCTCGCGGTCGCCGTCGGGATGCTGCCGGACCGGCCTTCACCCGGTCGATTCTCGTATCAACCTGCCGGCCGAATTCGCTGTCCGCGATCCGGTCGGCAGTTCAGTAAGGAGGAACGTCGATGAGCACGGAAGGTCACGCCGTTTCCCGCAGAACCGTCCTGCGCGGCGCCGGCCTGCTGGGCCTGGGCGGCCTGCTGTCGGGCTGTGGCTCGGCGTTCGCGTCCGGGGTGGCCGGCATCGGGCCGCCGAAGAACACGCTGTCGTACTGGAACCTGTTCGGCGGCGGCGACGGTGCCCACATGGTGGCGATGCAGCAGGTCTACCAGAAGCAGCATCCGAATGAGGTCCTGGACGCTGTGACGCTGGCCTGGGGTAATCCCTATTACACGAAGCTCTCGCTGGCCACGCTCGGAAGCCGGCCACCGGACGTCGGGATCTCGCACCTGTCCCGGGCGTCGATCCTGGCGGACGCCGGCCTGCTGGAGCCACTGAACGAAACCGAACTCGCCCCGTATGGCCTCATCGGCCGCAACTTCACGCCCGCAGCGTGGCAGAAGGCGCACATGAACGGGACGCTGTACGCGGTACCGCTCGATACGCACCCGTTCGTGTTGTACTACAACACCGACATCTGCAAGAAGGCCGGGCTGCTCAACGCCGACGGCAGCCTGAAGTCACTGGACAGCCCCGAGGCGCTGACAGCTGCCCTGGTGGCCGCGAAAAAGGTCACCGGGGCCTACGGCGCCGTCGCCAGCATCAACAACGATGCGGCTACCCAGTGGCGGTTCTTTTCCACGCTGTACTACCAGCTCGGCGGCAGCGTGCTCGCCGACAACGGGCAGAAAATCGTGCTCGACGACGCGAAGGCGGAAAAGGTGCTGTCGCTGATCCGCGATCTCGCCGTCAAGCAGGGCCTCATGCCCACGAGCGTGGACTACCCAGGCGCGATCACCACGTTCGCCACCGGCAAGGCCGGGTTCTTCTTCGAGGGCGAATGGGAGGTCGCCACCTTCCAGACCACCAAGACGCCGTTCAACATGACCGCGTTCCCCAACCTCTACGGCGGCAGGTACGCGGTGCAGGCGGACTCGCACAGCTTCGTGCTGCCGAAGGACCCGGCGCGCACCGACGCCAGGCGAGCGCTGATCTTCGGCTTCATCCGTTCCATGCTCAACCAGAGCAGCACCTGGGCGCAGGGCGGCCACATCCCGGCCTGGCTGCCTTACCAGGACAGCGCGGCCTACGGCAAGCTCAAGCCGGAGTCGAATTACAAGTGGGCCGCCGACTACGCGCGCTACGACGATCCGGGCTGGTACTCCGGTTCGGGTTCGGATTTCGAGAACATCATGGGCTTCGCGATCGGCGCGGTCTCCGCGGGCCAGATGAGCCCGGCCGCCGCGATCTCGGACATGAGAAGCAAACTCGCCCAGTACGCGAACACGACGCCGCCGGTGTAGTAGCGCGGCCCGGAGGTATGCGATGTCCATTCAGACCATTCCCGTCTACGCGGACGAGCGGGCAACAGGAACAACCGGCGCCACCAAGCGTCGCGACGAAAGCCGCTCCGGCTGGGGGCTGACCGCCCCGTTCCTGATCTTCTACGTGCTGTTCCTGGTCGGGCCGACGGTGTACGGCATCGTCATGAGCTTCTTCAACAGCAGCCTGGAACATAGCGGGCTCGGCGGCTTCGCCGGCCCGGACAACTACACGCAGGCGCTGACGAGCTCCGATTTCTGGCAGTCGATGTGGCACACCGTGCTGTTCACGCTGATGACGACGCCGCCGCTGGTCGCCATCGCCCTGCTGCTGGCCATCTTCACCGACCGGCTCGCCCGCGGCCGCTGGTTCTTCCGGCTGATCTTCTTCGCCCCGTACGTCGTCCCGTCGGCCGCGATGGCGCTGATCTGGACCTGGCTCTACACCCCGCAGATCGGGCTGTGGGACTCCTGGCTGTCCGCCGTCGGCATCAGCAACCCGCCGAACTGGCTGGCCGACCCCAGCTGGGCGATGGCCTCCGTCGCGCTGGCGACCGTGTGGTGGACGCTGGGCTTCAACTTCGTGCTGTATCTGGCCGGCCTGCAGGAGATCCCCCGGAACCTGTACGAGGCGGCCGCGGTCGACGGGGCGAGCCGGTGGCACCAGATGCGCCGCATCACGATCCCGCTGCTGAACCGCACTACCGCGCTGGTGCTGGTGCTGCAGATCATCGCCTCGCTGAAGATCTTCGACCAGATCTTCCTGATGACCAGCGGCGGCCCGAACTATTCGACCAGGCCGTTGCTGGAGTACGTGTACGACATCGGCTTCACCGACTTCCGCACCGGCTACGCCGCGGCGGCGTCAATGCTGTATTTCCTGCTGATCCTCGCCGTCTCGCTGGTGTGGTTCTTCGTCAGCCGGCACCAGCAGAAGGGGGCATGACCGATGACCGCCATCACTGCTGGCCGTCGCCGTGCGGCTGCGCACGCCGGGAAGCGCACGACCGACTGGCGCGCGCGCTACTTCAACTGGTTCTGCGCGGGCGTGCTCCTGGTGTTCGCCGCGATCTGGGTCATCCCGCTGCTCTGGGCGCTCGACACCTCGCTCAAGCCGGATGCCGTGATCGCGGCTCAGCCGACCAG
>Ga0335077_10013584_pt1 | contig 10181 bp, 7 predicted proteins | sample Lox_Sample_31_FD_207151 | JGI IMG/M metagenome (GOLD analysis project Ga0335077, IMG submission 207151) | Soil microbial communities from Loxahatchee National Wildlife Refuge, Florida, United States - Lox_Sample_3.1 | ecosystem: Environmental > Terrestrial > Soil > Wetlands | place: USA: Florida...
GCGCCGGCCGGGGGGGGCCTGGTCAAAGCCGGGGTCCGCAGGGGCCGGGGCGCTAAGCCGTGCATTAACTCAACAAGATCCGACGCAGTTGTCTAACACCATCGTCTGGCGGCGGATCGGATCGCTCGGCATCCAGGTCAATCCAGGCTGGCTGGGATTGCCGGTGCGGGCGAAATTTACCCAGGCGGTGGCCATCTTTTTCGCAAGCACCTGCGCCTCCGGCGTATCACCCGTGCCCTGTTCGCAGCGTTTCGTATTATCGAAGCAGAAGGCGAACTCGGCCGTGTGCCAGGCGCCGGTTGCTGCTTGGGGGCGTAGGAGCGCGTGCCTACGCCCGCAGCAGTCCCAGGCGCTCGCCTGCCTCAAAGCCCGGGAAGACCTGGCCGACGTTGGACTGGCCCAGGTGCCCGCTGACCAGTTCGCCGAGCACGGCGCGAAAGTCCGTGGTCACAGCCAGGTCGCGCCCTTCATAGAGTTGCTCCCGGGCCAGCCCCGGCCAGCGGCCGTAGACCTTGCCCCCGCGAACGGGGCCGCCCAATACCATCATCAGGCTGCCGTGACCGTGATCCGTCCCGCTGTTGCCGTTCTCCTGCGCCGTTCGGCCGAACTCCGACATCGTCACCAGGACAATGTCTTCCATCCGGTCGCCCATGTCCGTGGCGAAGGCGGACAGTGCGGCAGCGAATTGGCGCAGCAGGTTCGACAACTGGCCCGGCTCCTGCCCGTGATGGTCCCATCCGCCGATCTCGGCAAACGCCGCTTCCACGCCGACGTCCGCCTTGATCATGCGTGCCACCTGCTGCAGACTTCGGCCGAGTTCTCCGCCCTGGCCGTACTGCGCATTCGCGGAGGGATTGTAGGGTCCCTGCGTCAGATCGCGAATCATCTTCATCGCCGCAAATGCGTCTTTGCCGGTGCGCTCCAGGCGCGCGTCAGGCGATGTCGCATACATGGTCTCCAGGATGGACGCAGTCTCCTGCCCGCCGGCCTGGAAAGTCTGCACGTCGTTCACCGCCACCGCCGCACGTTCCCCGCGAAGCGTGCGCGGCAACTGCGAGCCCATGGCGATGGCACGCAACGGCGACGTCTGCGGACCGGGAGGCGCCAGTGCCCGGTTCAGCCAGCCGTCCCCAACCTTCCTGCCGGGTGTGCCCGATTCCATGTAGTCCTGCGCATCGAAGTGCGAGCGCGTGGGGTCGGGCGAGCCCGTGGCTTCCACGATCGCCAGTTGCTGCCGGTCCCACAGCGCCTTCAGCGGCTCCAACTGCGGATGCAGCGCAAATTGTCCATCCAGGTCGACGGCGGTCTGCCGATTTGGACCGCCGTCACTCTGCCTCGCTGGCGCCGGTATGCCGATCGTGGGACGTAACTCGTAGTAGCGCTTTTCCGCAAACGGCACCACCACGTTCAGACCGTCTGCAGCGCCTCGCTGGAAAATCGCCACCAGCACCTTACGTCTTCCTCTGGCGCCTTCCGCGGCTCGAGCCAGCCAGGATGGCGCCGCTCCGATGCCGGCCATCACCACCGCCGATCCGCGCACAAATAATCTTCGCGTCATCATCGCCTTCTTACCTCCTCTGAAAGTCCGGTGAACTGATCACAAGTCCTGCCAACAACCGGGAGGAGGAATCTTTGCCCTGAAGACCCTTCTCCACCGCTTCCAAAGTCTGCGCCGACGCGTCCCGTCCGAGCACCTCGCGTGCAATGGCTGGGGCATCCTTGCCTTCCCAACTGTTCGGATTCACCTTGACCCCGGGAACCTGACCGGAGGCCAGCGCGGCGGCGAAGCTCATCCGTCCCATCAGGCTCGCGGTATTGAGCCAGGCTTCAGCGGTATTGGGATAGCCGGTCGGCTCGATTTTGCCGTAGAGCGGCTCACCCAAATCGGCGATCTTCTGCGTCAACGCGAATGCGTCGGTGGCGTCGGCTCCAACGGCGCGCACCGCGCTGACCACCATCTCGAGCGGCGATTTCATCTTCGCCTGCCAGGCGCCCTCCGAGAAGAACTCCGTGGACGTGAACATCGTCTGCATCACGGCGCTCAGGTCGCCATCAGTCTTGGTGAAGACCGCGGCCATGCGGTTCACCAGCGATTGCGGCGGATCGTCGGCCACAAACCTCTGGGCCAGCCTGCGCGAGATGAACTTCGCTGTGGAAGGATGATGCACCAGGATATCGATCACTTCGAGGCCATCCTGCTCGCCGCTATCCGCAATCTTGTGGCCCAGCACCACCTTCTCTCCCATATCGTGCATGAAGCGGGCGAATGCGAATTCGGGCTCGGTCCCCGGCTTGCGCACCGTCCAGCCCGTGAAGGCGCGCGCCACCGCGATCACGTCCTGCTGGGTGTAGCCGCCGTCCACCCCGAGCGTGTGCAGTTCCATCAGCTCGCGGCCGTAGTTCTCGTTGATGCCGTGCGCCTGGCGCCGGGCCTGGTTGACGACCTGTCCGGCGGGACCGGCGAACGGGCCGACATCGAACACGTCGGGAGACATCGATTCCCAGTTGTCCAGGTAGTACAGCATCGCCGGGTGGCGCGCCGTAGCCAGCAGCAGATCACGGAAATGCCCGAACACGTGCGGGCGGATGGCATCGCGCTCGAAACTCGCCAACAGCGGACGCACCGACGGCTTCTGCTCGTACACGTTGAAGTGGTTGAACCAGAAGTCCACCAGCACTTCCTCCAACTGCCGGTTGGAATACAGCGCGCGAAAAAGCTTGCCTTCCCGCAAATCCTCCATCACCACCTGCTGCGGATTGCGAAGACGCATCCCCTCGCGGCGCATTTCGGGAAACGCGGCCAGCACCTTTGCCGGGAGAGCCCCGGCCACCTGCGTGCGTTTCTCCGGATCGAGGGAGTTGAAGAGCGCGGTGAGCTGCTCCGGATCGCCGCGCAGCGCGACCTGCACCTGGTCCGGATCGAGCAGATCTCTCAAGGGAGGCATTCGCCGGCCGAACTCCTTCTGTCGCTGAGCAGCCTGCGTCCTCCGCGCCGCCTCGGCTTCCTTCTGAAGGTCCGGCGTGCAGGCGAACGATTGAGCAGGAATTGCCGCAAGGAGCTGCTCGCGCTTCTCCGGATCCAGCTCCTTCAGTATGGCCATCCGTTCCTCGAGCGGACCTGTCGTCAGCCGGCGGTATTGGTCCGGCGGGATCAGATCCGTAGAGCGCATCACCGGCGCCGTGACTGGCCGCCGCGGCTGCAAGTATTCCTTAATAATGTCCCCGGGCGGCATGCGCAGGGTCTCGAACGGCTTCAACCTGGCCTCGAGCTCCGGGCTTTCCGGAATTCGATCCGGATGGAGCTGGAGATCTACCCAGCGATCCACTCCGAGACGTCGAACCTCATCGATGTCGCCCGGGCGCGGGCCGAAGGTTAATCGGTTCAGCGCGTGCAGAATCTGCTGGTCTTTCGAAAGTCTGGCATCATATCGCCCCGAGCCGCTACCGGAAACGAGAATCGTGGACGCCAGCAACGCCGCCGGGACAGCGGCCCGTCTCAAACGCTTCATGAGGTGCCCTCCGGAAAGGGACGATGCCGGAGTTTACCGGCCTGTCCCCAACTCTCTCCTGAGTACACCTATCAGACGACCGCGTCCCGAGTTGGTTGGCAGAAGGGAAGGTGTGGCGCAGACACGACCATCCGCGCCACGTCTCTACTCAATCACCCGCAGTTCCTTCGAAGTCTGCGTCAGCACTTCGCAACCCTTTTCCTTCACCAGAACCGTGTCTTCGATGCGGATGCCGCCGAAGTCTTCGAGGTAGACGCCGGGCTCGATGGTGATCGCCATTCCCGCTTCGAGGCGCCGCTTGTCGCGCTGGCCAATCCTGGGAGGCTCGTGGATCTCGAGTCCCAGACCGTGCCCGGTCGAGTGGACGAACGCTCCGTCCAGGCCATATCCCTTCAGCACGTCTCGCGCGGCACGATCCACCGACACCGTGGTGACACCCGGACGGACCGCGTCGATAGCCGCCAACTGTGCTTCGAGCACAGCGCGGTACGTGCGCTTCACCCGGTTGCCCGGCCGGCCGAGGAACAGCATGCGCGTCATGTCGCTGCAATACCCGTCCTGCACCGTGCCCATGTCCACCACTACCAGTTCGCCCGATTTCAGAGGCGCCGCGGTGGGCTGTGCGTGCGGCAGCGCCGAGCGGACCCCACCGGCCACGATCGTCTCGAAAGACGGCTTCTCCGCCCCCAGCCGCCGCATCCGATACTCCAGTTCCGCGGCGAGGTCCTGTTCCTTCATGCCCTCGCGGACGTGGGTCACGGTCTGCTCGAAGGCTTGCGAATTGGTGTCAACCGAGCGCCGGATGCGCGCGGCCTCATCGGCCGATTTCACCATCCGCAGCTCTTCGATCCAACCCGCCGTGGATTCGAGCGCCGCCCTCATCGGCAGGCGCGATTTCAGCGACTCGTAGAAATCGCAGGTCATGCGAGCTGGTTCGTAGCCTATGCGCTTCAGACGAAGCCGCTGAATCGCCGCCAACACCACCGCCGTGAGCGGTCCTTTGGTGATCCTCACCTGGCACGAGGTTTCCTGCGCCGCCTGGATCTGATAGCGCGGGTCGGTGAAAAGAATGCACTTCTGGGGAGTCACCAGAAGGCTGCCGTTGCTCCCCGTGAACCCCGAAAGGTATCGCAGGTTCGGGCTGAACGACACCAGCAGGGCATCCAGTTTGCGCTCGGCGAGACCGTTCACGACGGTTTGGCGGCGCGCTTCAAACTCGTTGGCTATCACAAGATCAGTACGCTCCGGAACAGTTTGGTTTGGGAAGGAAACGACGGCACGGTCCGGTCATCTGCCTTCGACCAGAGCCCGCGCCAGCACCAGGCCTTTCGCGGCAAATTCAGCGGCTTTGCGCATATCCCCAGCCTTCTGAGCTTCGTCCGACTGCGTCACGAAAGACCGGGCCTTGTCCCTCATGTCGATCTGTTCCGGGCTCAGGGGCCGTCTCCCCAGTTGCTGCAGCTTCTTTTGAATCTCCTGCCGGTTCTTCACCGCCTCCATCTGCAGGCGATGCAACTCCGCCGGTGGCAGAATCTCCTGAATCGGCGGTCGCTCCACCGACTCCGTGGGAGGGGCGGGCGGCACCACGGGTCCCACCGGCTCGGTGTGCTGGGCAGCCGCATTCGACGCCTGGGTGGCTCTCGTTCGGGACGGCTTATCGGTCCGGGGAGCCGATATGGTATTCGTCTTCTCGGATGGCTCGGCGCTCGCGATTGCGTCGGGATTCACCGGTTGCGGCGGAGGCAGCTCCACATTGGTCTGTGGGACGGAAAGGTCCGTCCGCGGCGGTTCCGGCGTTGGCAACGACACGGGTTTGGGAGGGGCAGGCGCCGCCGCCACGGTCTGCGGCTTCCTTTTCAGCACGCAGCCGCTCGAGCCAAGCGCTATCGCGGTGGCCAGGATTGCTTCCACGCGTCTCATTCTAAAGTGCCCTGTCAACCCGCAATCGGCAGACGGATGGTGAAGGTCGTGCCCTTCCCCGGCTCGCTGGTGAAATCGATTGTACCATCATGCAACTGCACGATTCGAAACGTCATCGCCAGACCGATTCCCGATCCTTCTTCGCGGGTCGTAAAGTATAGACGGAAGATCTTGTCCCGCAGTTCCTCCGGGATACCCGGTCCCGTATCCGAGATCCGGATTCCGGCCGTGTCCTCGTTTGAAAAAGACTCAAAAACAAGCTCGCCGCCATCCGCCATCGCCTGCATCGCGTTCACTACTACGTTCAGTACCGCCTGCTTCAACAGATCGCGATCCACCCGAACTTCGACCCCATCCGCCTGCTGGTCCACCCGAACCTGAATCCGTCCCGCCTCCGCCTGCGGCTTGGCCAGTTCTACGATTTCGTTGACCAGGTCTTGAAGCGGTACGTTGGCCAGGTTCAATTCCACTGGCCGGTTGAAGTCGAGAAAGGTCTTGACCACCCGGTCCAGCCGCAGAATCTCCCGGGAGATGATCTCCATCTGCGGGGCCACATCGTTGTCGCCGCGCTCCAGCTTCGAGCGTGCGACTTCCACGTGCAGCAGGATGGCGTTGAGCGGATTCTTGACCTCGTGCGCTACGCCTCCCGACACCCGATTGATGGCCGCCAGGCGGTCAGCGGTTTGCAGCTCGCGGCCCAGTTTACGCTGCGCCTCCGGATCGCGCAACCTCACCAGGAGCCCGGAACCACTGGGCGAGCCGCCGGGCCGTGTCTCCAGCCAGTCCACCGAGAGCATCACTACCGACAAACCGCCTCCCACTACGTCCAGCGGAACGCGCCGGTTGCGGATCGATCTGCCGGTTTGCAGGCTCTGGCCGATCAGCAGGCCGAGAGTCGAGGAGGGCGGAAAGACGTCTTCAATCGTCTGGTCGGGCAAATCGCTGCGTTCCTTGCCCAGGAATTTCTCCACTGAACCGGAAGCAAAAACCAGGCGGCGCTCCCGGTTGAAAATAAAAACCCCGTCTTCCAGGTCGTGCAGCAGCCGGTCGAAATTGCCCCGCAGATCGGATACCTCGAATTGCGCGCCGCGCAGCCGCTGTCCCAACATGCTCACCTTGGATGCAATGACCGAGAGTTCGTCGGTCGGCGGCTTGGAGGCTCCTGCGGGTTCCTGCTCGAACTCCCCGCTGGCGATCATGTCCAGTTGGCGACGCAGGCGTCCCAGCGGCCGGATGGCGAACGCCGAGAACACGAAGGTCACGAAAATGGCGCCGACCAGAAACAAAGCCGCTATCTTGGCGTTCCCGGATATGACGGGGTTAATTTCATCTTTGATCAGCGCCGGCGCGATGATTACCAGCACGCTGACCAGCGTGGGGTCGGGTGGCGCGCCGAAGGAAGTTTCGAGTTCATAGAACTTCTGATCGCTCCCGCGCAGTACTCTCCACTTTTCGTACCAGGGCTTTTCGTTGACGAGCTCCTCGAAATCCCCGTATTGGTCCGCGCGCAGCCCCACTTTATCCGGACTGCTGTCGGCGAGGATTTTGTTGGTCTTGGGATCTGTGACCGCGATTTCGAAAATGGCATTGGTCCGATTGGCACCTGAGTAGCCCGCTGTCAGGAGGTCGCCTAGATTGCTGGACAGCTCAGGATCGCTTAGTGCCTGGTCGAGTGGCGTGGTGCGCTGCGAATTCACCGTTCTGGTGACGAACATGCCGGCCGACACCTTGATCGTCTCCGCCTGCTGCAGCGTGGCATCGAACCGCTGCTCCATGCTTTTGATCAGGTCGACGCCAGAGATCAGACCAACCAGAACCACGACCAGCAGCACGTAACCCAGCGTCAGCTTGGCCTGCAGGTTCATGAGCGATCACGGTAGCGTGAGGAGCAGTTTTCCGGCGGTCTTGCGGCCCTCCAGGTCGCGGTGCGCCTCCGCGGCCTTTTCCAGCGAGTAGGTGCGGTCGATCCGCAGTTTGAGCTTACCCGAGTCGAGCCAGCTGAGCACATCTCCGGCGCGCCACAAAAGCTCCTCTCGCGTCAGGCAGTGATGCGCCAGGCTGGGCCGCGTCAGAAAGAGCGAGCCCTTGGCGTTCAAGATTGACGGGTCGAATGGCGCAACCGGGCCGCTCGACTGCCCATAGAGCGCCAGCATCCCACGCGGCCGCAGGCTGTTCAAGCTCTTTTCGAAAGTGGTCTTACCCACCGAATCGTAGACCACATCGACCCCGCGCCCGCCCGTGAGGCGCTTCACTTCGGACTCGAAATCCTGCTCCGTGTAGAGGATCGCCTCATCCACCCCGTTCTCTCGCGCAATCCTGGCTTTCTCCGCGGTGGAAACCGTACCGAAGACTCGCGCCCCAAGCATTTTGGCCATTTGCACGGTAAGGCCGCCCGCGCCGCCCGCCGCGGCGTGCACCAGGCAGGTCTCGCCGCTCTTCAGCGGATAGGTGGAGTGCGTCAGATAGTGCGCCGTCATGCCTTGCAGCATGGCGGCCGCGGCAGTGTGGAAATCCACGTGGCTGGGAATCTTCACGAGTTGCGCGGCCGGAACAACGGCGTACTCCGCATACGAGCCGCGGGCCATAGCGTAGGCCACCCGGTCGCCGGCCGCGACTTCGGTCACTCCCGCGCCCACCGACTCCACCGTCCCCGCTGCCTCACTGCCCAGGGTGACTGGAAGGTCCGCTTTGTACAGCCCGATCCGGAAGTAAATATCGATAAAATTCACTCCGGAAGCGGCGATCCGCACCAGTGCTTGCTTGGGCCCGGGCGATGGGGTCGGTACCTCTACCAACTCCATCTTCTCCGGCCCGCCGGGTTCTTTCACTTGAATGGATTTCATGGATCAGCCTCTGCGAAGCGCCCGCCGCGCGTGCACGACCGTTGCATAGAGTACCAGATACAGGAACGTGAACGGGAAGGAAAACACGCGCGCCAAGGTTCGTACCGCTCCCGCGCCTCCCAGACCCGAGCGTAATAGTACAAGTTCGCGCAGAAGCGCCAGGTGCCCGCGGTCGAGCCAGAAGTAATCTCCATTCTCATTAATAATGAAGATCTTGGCTGGCAGCCGCAGTGCCAGCACCCATTTCCACTTCGTCATCAGGGGTTCACCGGAACAGATGATCCCCACGTGTGAATAGCGATTCCGTGACAGTTCCCGGTAGAGCGTTCCCCGGGCATCCCGCCCGCGATATTCGGTCACCCGGTAAACGCGGGTATTCTCCGACCGGAAGCCCGCGGGCGGCTTGGCGTAACAGGTGACCAGGTCGATGAAGACCTCCTCGCCCCAGGCCTCGCGAAGATGAGCAATCAGACCTTCCAGCAGTCCGCGCGAGCCGCTCTCCACCAGCAGAACGGAAGTGGCGTCCGGGATCCGCCGGCTCAGGAAATATCGCACTGCCTTGATTGTGGCACAGCGGGACCGGCTCGTTTCAGTGGAGCACGAGCCGAACGCGTTCCCGTCGGCCTGATGGCCGTGTGGCGCAGACACTGGTGCCTGTACCCACGCCCACAGAACGTGATGAAAGCCCTTGCGCCATCGACGTGGCGCAGGCACTCCGGCCTGCCGCCCCCCAACTCATCGGGGCGCTTGTCGAGCCCGCACGGTGCCACTCCCCGCAAAGGGGTTTTCGACGCTGCACCGCCACCACATGAGCCAGTCACGCATCAATTCGCCGCGCATCGGAAACCTACGTCGATCTGGCCTTCTCCCGGCGCGTACGAATAGCGGGTCGATGCCCGCACATAGATCGGGTCGTCACTGATGTAGGACGCTCCGCGGACCATGCGCTCGCGGCCATGGCCGGATCCTTGGGGATCTGTGCGATCGCCGGTCTGATAGTAGTCTGGCCCGTACCAGTCCGCGGTCCACTCCCGCACGTTCCCCAGCATGTCGAATAGTCCGTACGCGTTCGGCTGCTTCAATCCGACGCGCCGGGGTCCGTCCTCGTCGCGGGAGTTTTCACGGTGCCAGGCGATGTCGTCGATCTCGCCGTACCGCGGCTGGTTCAAACCTCCTCGCGCCGCGCGCTCCCACTCGGCTTCCGTGGGAAGACGCATTCCCGCCCAATCGCAGAATCCGTTCGCGTCGTTCCAGGTCACGTTGACCATGGGCTGCTCGCGGTCGCGCCAGCCGGGGTTGAAGTTCGCGAAGTGTACCGGCTCGGGCGGCATGGTCAGGCCTTTGGCCTCGAGGAAACGCTGAAAAGCGCCCACCGTCACGGGCGTCGCTCCCATCCAGTAGCCTTTGGTGATCGTGACCGTGAAACCGTGGCCCTCATCATGCAAGCCGCCGAAGGTGCTTTCACCGGGGCAGTCATCCTCGGGCGAACAGCCCATCAGGAAGGCGCCGGGCGGGACCCAGACATATCGGAGACCGTCCCGCCGGTTGACTTTCGGCGGCTTGGTTTGTGCCTGCGGCGGCGCCTGAGCCGATGCCACAGGACTGGCGGCAGTGGTTGGCTCGCCCTTTTCAAACGGCCGGATGGCGTTCCTCGTCCAGGTGGCGGCGGCGGTGAAGCCGATTGCGACCGAAGCGGCGCACACCAACCAGCGCGCTCGCGGACGTGCCACGAGCACGAAACCGCCGGCAAACGCGTACGCCAATACCCATCCCCAGCCGGCTGTGGGGTGCTCGAGCCGGATCACGCGCAGGACCTGTAAATAACTAATGTCCTGTTTTAACTCAGGGACAATATCTGATAGACAATGGCGTGCTTTCTTTCTCTCCAAGACACCCTTGTAGGAGTCGT
>Ga0335077_10013585_pt1 | contig 10181 bp, 8 predicted proteins | sample Lox_Sample_31_FD_207151 | JGI IMG/M metagenome (GOLD analysis project Ga0335077, IMG submission 207151) | Soil microbial communities from Loxahatchee National Wildlife Refuge, Florida, United States - Lox_Sample_3.1 | ecosystem: Environmental > Terrestrial > Soil > Wetlands | place: USA: Florida...
TTGCCGTCCTCGGCACCGGCGCAGTCGTCACGTTCCAGTACCTCCGAAATCAGAAGAACCGGCTAGACAGAGCACCGCATCCCACCGCCGAATCCGAACAGGACCGATAGGAACGCTGCTCGTCGGCCGGCACGCCCTGCCATGCGGTCCCGGATCGCTGCCGACACCCGCAGGTCCATCACCCGCGCCACAGTCTCGAAAGCCGCGGAGTCCAGGATGGCGCCGAGTGCCGCTTTGATCGAGATCCACCAGCGTCGGCAACGCAGCTCGTAGCTGAACGCCGGCGTGGTTTCTGGTTCTGGCGGACAGCGGCCAGTGCTGCGTTGAGCAGCATCGGCGCGGTACCTTTTCCCGGTGGAGACGATCGCCCCAGGTGAGCTCGTTCGGGTCGCGGGTCGCGGTCCGGATCTGGATGGGATCGTGTTCGACGTCCCGAGCCACTCAAAGGTAGTGGTGGCCGTGGTGGAACCCGGCCGCGGGCCGACGTTCCGCACGGTTCATCCCTCGGCCTTGACTAAGCGAGGGGAGGAGGGTCCCGATGATCGGGCGTTGCATCTTCTCCTCGGTCGGACGCCGTCGCCGGTCCATGAGGCAGCGCGGGGCGGGGGCCGCGGCGGGCGAGGACGCACCGGCCACACACGCCCGCCGACGCACCGCACGACCGGCCGGTAGCGACGCTCAGCACCTGGGACTGACGGCTCAACCGCGGGTTACGGCGGCGGGACCGCCCCTTGAGGGGCGTCCGCAGATGTCGGGTGAGCCGCGTGGACGTTTACCAGGCCGCGACCTCCGCTGGCTGCTGGTCCTCGTCCAACGCGGCAGTGGGGCTGACTGCGCCGTCGCCTCTATGTAGGCCCCGACAAGCCCCTTTCGAAGATGCGTCTGAGTCTGTAATCGCCTGGTAGAGCGTGACCGTCTGATCGAGCTTCTCCGGCGCCTCGGACCTAGCAGTCGATCGAGACGCTTAATACCGCCCGCCTGCGTCCTGGCCGGCGAGGTTGAACGACCTTTGAGGCCCGGCTCAGGTTCCCCGGTTTCCCGCCACCGCCCGCAGATGGCGGAACGGCTTGCCATCCCGGAGCTCGCGGATCACACCTTCGACCAGGCCGCCGTCGGGTAGGGCTCGCCCGTCGGTGACCGCATTGACGACTTCCCGCTTGCGCTGGATCAGCCGCGCCATCGTCTCGTCAATCGTCTCGGCGGCCAGCAGGTACCAGGCCGTGACCGCGTCGCGCTGTCCGATGCGGTGGCAGCGGTCCTCGGCCTGGTCGTGGATAGCCGGCGTCCATTCCAGCTCAAGGAAGGCGACGTTCGAGGCGCGCGTCAGCGTGATGCCCTGCGCCGCCACGCGGGTCGCGCACACGATCAGCTGCGGGCCACCCTCTTGTTGGAAGGCGGCGATGGCCTGCTCGCGGGCGGCGATCGAATCCTCTCCGAGCAGATGCTGCGCGTGGGGAAACCGGCGCAGGACCGCGCGCTGGACCTCGACGTGCCGGGCGAACACGACAAGCGGCTCGCCGGAGTTGAGGAAGTCGTGGATCCAGGCGATCCCAGCCGCGAGCTTGCCCCGCGCGGCCAGGCGTTGGAGCGTCGTCAGCTGAGCCAGGCGCTCGGCCCGCAGGGTTGCGGCGATCTTCGCATCAAGCGTGCTCAGATCCAGCGGCTGGCTGCGGAGCCACTCGATCACATCGTCCTCGGCCAGGCGGTACTCGGCCTCGTTGGTGAGGCTGACCGGGACCACGACCTGACGCTTGGCGGGCAGCTGCGGGATCACCTCGGACTTCAGCCGCCGCACGAAGCAGTAGCGGCGCAGGTGCCAGTGGAGCCGCTCCTCGTGGAGCTCGCCGTCGAACTGGCGACGGAAGCTCGCCCCCGAGCCGAACTCATGCATCCGCCCAATCACCCGGAGCTGGGCGATCAGCTCCTCGGCGTGGTTGAGCACCGGCGTTCCGGTGAGCGCGAGGCGCAGGCCATCGGGAGCGACCGCCTCGGCGAGCCTGCGGACCGCCTGCGTCCGCTTCGCGTGCGGATTCTTGACGTAATGGGACTCGTCCGCCACCAGCGCCTTGACGCCCCGGCGGGCCAGGGTCTGGCGGTGGGCGTCGACGATCTCGTAGTTGAGCACGGTCAGGTCGGCCCGCTCCGGCATCACCCTCCGTCCCGAGACGATTGCGAGCGAGCGATGGGGTAGCCAGCGAGCCGCCTCGCGGGCCCACGTCAGCTTCATCGAGGCCGGGCATACGACCACGGCGGGAAACGCATCATCGGCCTCGAGGATGGCGAGCGCCTCGACGGTCTTGCCCAGCCCCTGTTCGTCAGACAGAAAGCAACGGCGGGCCTCGAGCGCGTAACGAACGGCTGCCCACTGAAACGGCGCGAGCTCGCCGCCCAGGCGTCCCGCGATCTCATCGATTGGATCTGCCTCCCGCGCCCGGGAGGCCGCAACTGCCTTGCGCGCCGCTCGGTTTTCGGCGACGAGCGCAGCAAGCTGGTCCCCCGCCTCCGGCGTGACCTCCACCTGATGCAGCGCGACGAACGCATCGAGCTGGTCGGCAATCCACGGGTCCAACTTCAACTCGTTTCGGACCGCTCCCGGCAGTCGCTCGAACGCGGCCGCCACATCGTGGTCCCAAAGCACCTGAAGCGAGAACCGCTGGCCGGCGACACCGCTACCGAATGTGAGCCGCGCGGGCGGTGGAGCCTCTCCGCGCTCGACGTACTCCAGGCAGCGGGCCGCCGCCACGCTGAGCCGCCCAGGCTCCATCTCGGCCAGCACCCCGGCAGCCTGCGCGGTCATCGGCACCAGCGCACGGCCGTCATGCTCGACGATGCTCTCGCGCAGCACGGGTGGGGGCGAGCCAGCCAGCGTGTCCAGCGCCCACCACCCGCGGCCGTCGTAGACCGAGGTGCGGACGTGACCGATCCATCGCTCCGAAACCGCTGCCAACCAGGCAACGACTTCGCGAGTGCATGCCAGCTCGGGGTAGAGGTGCAGAATCTTCCGGAGCTTCACCGACACCCAGTCATCCGCCGGCGCCACCCACTCGCGCGCGTCCCAATCGAAGCGCCGCCCCGGCAGCGTCCGAACCGCGCTGACCAGCACCGCGTCGTATGGGAACGCGAGCACCACGACCCGACCACCCGCGCCGTCCGGACGCAACATCACATTTGGCTGATCGGGAACGGGCCTCATACCGACGAGCACGTTAGCCATCGAAGGGTGGCGTCGCTCGGGGCTTAGGGGCGATAGTCGGGCGCGTGACGGTGCGCGTCGTCGACCATGCCCACTAGGCGCCGCATGTTCGACTAGGGCTTTCAACCGGGCGCTAATCGCGGATGGTCCGGCGTGTCCCGAACCATGTCCCGAACTCAGCAATTCTGGCCGGCTCCAACCTCTCCTAACTAGAAAGAATCGCCCGTGTCTACGGCAAATGCCCTGCAAATGGCCAACTCTTAATCCCAAGGTCGTAGGTTCGATCCCTACACGGCCCACTTTTAGCAAGCCCCGCCCCCAGGGAGCGTGCAACCGACAGGTTGCGCGATTCCGCGGAATCGCACCGGCTTCTCCTTCTCGAGCAGCGCGGCACACACCAAGCGTCGCGTGTCGCCATGCCGCACCTTGGCAGGATTGGACCCGTGAATGCCTGCCTCGCTTGTGATCTGACCGCAGGCGTGATTCCGGTGCCGGGCGGCCTGATCTTCGAGACCGAAGGTTGGCGCGTCGAGCACTGCGTCGGTCCTCTCGGTGTCGGGACGCTCGTTGTAAAGCCGAAACGCCACGTGCTCCATCTGGCGGATATCACTCAGGACGAGGCGCTCGAAATGGGACCGCTCCTGAAGGACACCGCCACGGCCGTGCGGGATTTGACCGAGGCAAGCCAGGTGTATGTGTGCCTGTGGTCGCATGGGCCGGTGCACATCCATTACGTCGTGCAGCCCGCGCTGCCTGAGACCATCGCTGAGTTCGGTGTGTACGGGCCTGGACTGCAAGCAGCGATGTTCGCGCGAGGCGGCTCGGTGGATCCTTGCCTTGCCGCGGCATTCGCTGAGCGCGCCAGGTCTTGGTTTGCGCACCGGGCGTAACTGGCCCGACCGGGCATCGGCTAGCGCTGGTCCTCTGCCTTGGTCGTGTGGTTGGAATGGACCTGCAAACCACTCGCCTCCGGTCGACAAGCTCGCTTTCGAAGCTCATCATGTGCCAGTGGGCGATGTGGTTCGGGACCTGGATACTCCCGCCAATGCCGGGGGCTTGCTGGAGCGCGGGCGGTTTCTCGAGGCGCTCGAGGGTTGCTGGGCGGACGTCGTCGAGGGTCGAGGCCGGCTGGTGCTCCTCACAGGCGAGGCCGGGATCGGGAAGACCGCTCTCGCGCGGGAGTTCTGTGAGCGCCAGGGCTCGTTACACCGCGCCTTGTGGGGCGTCTGTGACGGGCTGCGTACGCCGCGGCCGCTCGCCCCGTTCGTCGACGTCGCGGCGCGGACCGGCGGCGGATTCGCGGAGACGGTCGCGCGCGGCGACCGACCCGCACGATGCTTTGACGCGCTGATCGACGAGCTCGTCGCGACCGCGCCCAGCATCCTCGTCATCGAGGATCTCCACTGGGCAGACGAGGCGACTCTCGACGTGATGACGATGCTCGGGCGCCGTGCCGAGATCGTGCCCGCCCTGGTGATCGCGACCTACCGGGACGACGAGCTGACCTCAGATCACCCGCTGAGGTCGATGCTCGGTGAGCTGCGGGTGAGTCATGGGGTACGGCGGATCGAGCTTCCGTCACTGTCGCTGGGAGCCGTTGAGGCGCTGGCGGCGTCGACCGATGCGGACGCCGCCGATCTGTATCGCGTTACGGGCGGCAACCCATTCTTCGTGACCGAGGTGCTGGCCATGGGTGGGGAGCGTGTCCCGGCGACCGTCCGCGATGCGGTGCTGGCTCGAGCGGGACGGCTCTCGAGTCCGGCCCGTCGACTGCTCGAGGCGACCTCGGTGGTTCCGGGAAGAGCGGACCTCTGGCTGCTCGAGGCGGTTGCTCCGGATCTGGTCGAGACGCTCGAGGAGTGCGTCGGTTCGGGGATGCTCGCCCCGGGCCAGGCCGACGTTGGCTTCCGGCACGAGCTTGCGCGAGTTGCGGTCGACGAGTCGATTTCGCCCAACCGCCGCGTCGCGCTGCACCGGGCCGTGCTTGCCGCGCTCGAGGAGCGGGGAGGCGCCACTCCGGACTTCGCGCGGTTGGCCGATCACGCCGAGGCCGCCGGAGATCGCGATGCGGTGCTCCGATGGGCGCCTCGGGCGGCCGAGCAAGCGGCTCGCAGCGGCTCGCACCGCGAGGCGGGTGCGCAGTACGCCCGGGCGCTCAGATTCGGGGACGGGCTGGCGCTTGACCGGCGAGCGGAGCTGGTGCAGCGCCTCGCCGACGAATGCTGGATGACTGACCAGTTCGACGCGGCGATCGAGGCGCAGCAGGAAGCGCTCGAATGCCGGCGGCGGCTTGGCGACCAGCTTGGCGAGGGAAACGCGCTGCGTGCCCTCTCCCGGCTGATGTTCTTCGCCGGCCGCGTCCATGAGGGCGAGTCGCTCGCGCTCCAAGCGGTCGCGCTGCTCGAGCGACTGCCCGAAGGACATGAGTTGGCGATGGCCTACGGCAACCTCTCGCAGCGGCGGATGGTGGTGGAGGACCTCAACGCCGCGATCGCGTGGGGCTCCCGGGCGCTTGATCTCGCGCGGCGGCTCGAGGACGCCGACGCGACCGTGTACGCGCTCACGAACATCGGCGCGGCAGAGTTCGAAGCCGGCCGCGAAGCGGGGCTGAGCAAGCTGGAGGAAGCGCTCGCGCTGGCTCAGAAGCATGATCTCGAAGATCACGCCGGAAGAGCGTTCTTCAACATCGTCTATCGCGCGCTCGGGCGACGAGCACTCGGGCTGGCGGATGCTTTCCTCGAGCCTGGCTTGGAGTACTGCCGCGAGCGAGGGCTCGAGACCTGGCGGCTCTACCTGCTCAGCTGCGGGGCGCGGATGGAGCTCGACCGCGGCCTGTGGGATCAGGCAGCCGAGTCCGCCGCGCTGATTCTGCGCGATCCCCGCAGTGCACCGATGGCACGCGGGATCGCGCTCACGACTCTCGGACTCGTCAGGGCTCGGCGGGGCGACCCCGACGCCTGGGCGCCGCTCTCCGAGGAACACGAGCTTGCCCGCTCGACGGAGGAACTCGCCCGTATCGCCGCGGTCGCGGCGGCGAGGGCGGAGGCGGCCTGGCTGGCAGGCGACCACCTCTCCGTGGCGAGCGATACGGACGTCGTTCTCTCGCTCGCGCTCGAGCGCCACGCGCGCTGGGTGGTCGGGGGGGTGGCGTGTTGGCGCCGGCGCGCAGGATTGAGCGATTGGGTCGCTCCGGGCGACGTCGCCGAACCGTACGCGCTGTCCCTGGCCGGCAAATCGGCGGAGGCGGCCAAGCTCTGGCAGGAGCTCGGCTTCCCGTACGAAGCCGCCATGGCGCTCGCCGACGCCGACGCAGAGGAGGCTTTGCGTGTGGCACATCGCGAGTTGCAGGAACTGGGCGCGCGCCCCGCCGCCGCGATCGTGGCTCGCAAGCTGCGGGAGCGCGGCGTGCGTGGGGTGCCGCGCGGCCCCCGTCCGGGCACCCGCGAGAATCCCGCGGGGCTCACCCCCCGCGAGCTCGAGGTCCTGGCATTGCTTGCCCAGGGGCTGCGGAATGCAGCCATCGCCGCGGAGCTCGTGGTGTCCGAGAGGACCGTCGATCATCACGTCTCGGCGATCCTGCGCAAGCTCGACGTCCGCACCCGGGGCGAGGCGGCGGCAGAGGCGGGCAGGCTCGGCATGGCCGGGCCAAGATAGGGACTGCCCGCTCCCAACATAGGTGCTCCTCCCGATGCCGGCGGATCGTCGTGTTCGTAGGGTCACTGCACGCCACAGACCGGCGACTTGACCAATGAAAGGAGACCGGTCCAGATGATCACCAAACAACGGGTCACCACTGCCGCGGCAATCTTCGTATCGCTCGCAGCGGTCGGCGTTCCCGGGGCGAGCGCGAGACCCGTGGACGTTGTGCCCGCGAGCGGCTCATCCCCCATCGGCATCTACAGCCGCCCCGACAAGGAAGTGAGCCCTGTAAGCGCGCCGGTGACGTCGCTGACCGCGCCGGAGCCTAAGCGCGTCGCCGCGATCATTCGAGTTCAAGCGCCGCAGACCGGCTTTGACTGGGGCGATGCTGGCATCGGTGCGGCCGGCGGCCTCGCTCTGGCGATGCTGGGCCTCGGCGGTGGACTCCTGATCTTCCGCCGCCGACCCGCGCGGACCCGTCACACCGCTGCGCTACCGAGTTGACCCGCGCGGGCTGGGCAACGACCCCGCCACCTCGCGCTCACGCTGCGAGGTGGCGCGAGTCAGCGTCTGGTGAGAGCTCGTCGTCCTTCAGTGCACGGGCGATCTGTTGGCGGCCGCGGTGCACACGGGTGGTGATCGTCGACTCACGTGTGTGAAGCGCGCGAGCGGCTTCTTGGTAGGAGAGCCCGATCAGATCCACCGCGATGACGGCATCGCGGTAATGGGCGGGCACGCTCCCGATCGCCTCCATGATCTCGCGAGCGTTGAACTGGACATCGTGGGACCGCGCGGCGTCGTCTTCGGTGAACTCTCGATCACGACGCCGGCCTGCGGTGCTGCGGTAATGGCTCGAGTAGGTATTGCGGAGCGCGCGGAGGAGGTAGCCAAGCTCGTTGCCGTCGCGCAGGAGCCGGGGGCGCTTCAACACGTTGACGAACGTCTCCTGCACCAGATCCTCGGCGTCGTGTGGGGACCCGCACATCGCCCAAGCCGCCCGGTAGAGCCGGTCGACGTGCCGGTGCAGCGCGTTTGGGTCGAGCACGCGGGGCCAGGACATCGCACGGTCGTTCCGCGCCGGACCGTCGACAGGCATGTCTGCGGTCGCGGCGATGGTTGCGCAGTCGCTCATGGGATCCTCACCCTTCGGCCTCGGCGGCTTCGGCAATGCGCTCGAACGTGAGCTCCGCGCGCTGTGCGGCCAGCCGGACGCTGTTCAGTGAATCGGCCTCGTAGATGAACAGGCAGGTTTCGTCCTGGGGGACGAAGATCGACCGCACGAGCTGAACGTCGGTTCCATCCCGAGCGAGCTGCTCGGCGGCGTCGCGCGCTGCCCTGCCGGCGCGATGCGCGCCCGCGGCATCGGTTCTCGAGAAGTACTGCTCGGCGACGAAATCTGGCATGCGACCAATCTACGGCCGCGCCGCCGGGAGCAAAATAACGGAAACCCTCAATCTTTCGCCGACGCCGGCGCGAGAGTCGCCGCCGGCTGCTGCCCGTCGGCGGCCAGACGGCCGGCGAGCTGGGACCGGGATCGCACTCCGAGCTTGGCGTAGGCATGCGCGAGGTGCACCTCGATGGTGTGCACGGTGACGACCAGGGTGCTCGCGATCTGCTTGTTGGTCAGCCCGCTCGCGGCGAGCTCCACCACTCGCCGCTCTGTCGCCGTCAGCTCTCCTCCTGCGGAAGGGCGGCGCCCGGCGATTCGCTCGTGCTCAGCGCGGGCGAGCTGCGCCCAGCCAGGCGAACCAAGTCGGTCGAACGCGGCCTCCGCGCTGCCCAGCGCGTCGCGGGCCGCCCGCCACCGCTTGGCCCGCCGCTGGACACGCCCGAGCGCCAACAGACAGCGCGCCGCGTCGAACGGCAGCCCGAGTCGCTCGAAGTCGTCGGCGGCCGCCCGCAGACCCGCGGCGGCGTGATCCGCCCCGGGTCGCAGCACGGCTCGGCACCGCTTGACCGTTGCCTGCGCCCATCCGTGGTCCTGGCGCTTGGCGAGCTGGGCGAGACGGGTGGTCACGACGCGAGCCTCCTCGACCGCGCCGTGCTCGACCAGCGCCTCGACGAGGTCGGGCGCGACCGGGAACACCCCCGGATCGAGCACGCCCTCGCGCACCGTGTGCTCCCACACCGGGCCGAGATCCTCCACGGCGCGCTCCGGCGTGCCGGTCAGCAGCGCCACGATCCCCCGCGAGCGCCGTGCCTCCAGCTCATCCCAGCGCGAGCCGCTTCGCTGCGCGCGCGCCACCGCGTCACTTGCCCACCGCTCGCTCTCCTTGGCGTCGCCCCGCCCGGCCGCCAGCAGCGCGCGACAGCGCTCGTACTGCGGACGGAATGTGAGCCGGCGATCCGAGGACTCGGCCCACGCATCCAGCAGCGAGGACGCCGCGTCCCACCCGCCCAACCGCAGCTCTAGCTCGCAGCGGTGCAAGTTGACCAGAACGTACGACGCTTCTTCGCCCCGTTCGTCGGCGAGCGCCAGCAACCGGTCGAGCGCCTGTTTGGCTCGCTCGACCTCCCCCCGCCAGATGTGACGCTGCGCGGCCACCCGCTCGGGGCACGCGGCGATATACGCGCTGGTATCGGCGGCCACCGCCGAGCGCGCACACAAGTCATCGACGGGGCGCCCGGTGAGCGCCCGGGGCCACGACAGCGCGTACAGGGCGAGCCGCTCTCCCTCGCGCTGATCTGCGGCGCTCAGCGCTTCGAGCGCCCACGCCTCGGCCTCGCGCAACCGGCTGACGGAGCCTGCGGCGGCGTTGGCCGCTCGCTTGGCCAGCAGGGAGGCACGGAGGCCGGCATCGTCGCCGCACTCCGCCAGTGCGAGCTCGAGGTGTCCGTCGGCCTCGCCCAGGCTCCCGGACCCTGCGCCCTCGCCCAACAACAAGCGCGCCCGAGCCCGCGTCGGGCCGGCGGGCAACGACTCGAGCTCGTGCGACAGCAGATCTGAGAGACGCCGTAGTTCGCCGGCCTCGTAGAGGCGCTGCGCGAGCACCAGCACCCGCTCGGCGCGCGCCACCGATCCCGCCGGTGTCCTGCGCAGCGCGAGTGCGGCCAACTCCACCGCCTGCTGGCGTCCGCCTCGAGCCGACGCCTCTGGAACTGCTCCGACGAGCCTCGCCGCAAGCTCCTCGTTCGCCCCGGTGCTCGCGAGCGCCAGATGCCGCGCACGCAATGGCTCTTCGTCGACCACCCTGGCCAGGATGCGGTGAACTTCGCGGCGCTCGCGGACCGTCGAGCGCTTCCTCGCGACCGCGGCGAGCAGCGGGTGCGCGGCGCGCGCGTGCTCGCCGTCGAGAACCAACACTCCGGCCTGGAGCGCGTCCTCGACCGCGTCCGCGCCGGCCACAGC
>Ga0335077_10013586_pt1 | contig 10179 bp, 6 predicted proteins | sample Lox_Sample_31_FD_207151 | JGI IMG/M metagenome (GOLD analysis project Ga0335077, IMG submission 207151) | Soil microbial communities from Loxahatchee National Wildlife Refuge, Florida, United States - Lox_Sample_3.1 | ecosystem: Environmental > Terrestrial > Soil > Wetlands | place: USA: Florida...
CCGCTCGCGACTGCGCTCCACACCTCGGCGGCATACCGGTCGGGATCGCGCCGCGAGGGGCCGGGAAAGGCCATCGCGAACGCCGACTGCGCCTTCTCCCGGGTGACGGTCCGGATGGCGGTGTCACACTGGACCGCCCATGCCACACGGTCGGAGAGCGGCGCCGCCTGGCGCGGGGAGTGGCTTCCGAAGACCGAGACCATCTCGGCCAGCGCCGCTTCGGGGTCGAAGTCCCCGACCGCGATCACCACGCCGCGGGGAGGAAGAAAGGTCTGCCGATGCCATTGCGAGACGTCGGCGGGACTCACCGCCCCGATCTCCTCCGGCAGGCCCAGGGCCGGCACCCCATAGCCGTGGCCGCCGAACGCCGCGGCCAGGGCGAGTTGGAAGGGATAGCGGAACATGTCGTCCGCGAGCTGGGTGGTCTCCTCGACCAGGAGCTTCCGTTCGGCGAGAACCTGTTCCTCGTCGAACCGCGGGGAGACGAGCACGACGTTGAGCAGGGCGAGCGCCTCTCCCAGATTCGCGGAGAGCACCGAGGTCCCGAAGCCGAGCCAGTCGTGCGACACGCTGGGCGAGAGAGTTCCCCCCAGCCGCTCGAAGGCGAAGGCCAGTCCCGCCGCATCGAAGCCCCCCGCGCCACGCACGGCACTCCGGGCGGCGAGCGCGCTGATCCCTGCCTTCCCCGCCGGATCGAATGTGGCGCGAGGGACGTAGAGGCCAAGCGAGGCCATGGGAACGCCGGCCTTGCGTCGCGCCAGGAGATCGAACCCCGGCAGGGCTACGTGATCGACGCCGGAAACCACGTCGGGCACGGGGAGCGCCGAGGCCGCCGGGGGACGCCGCGCGGCGGCGGGCTGCCGCGGAGGCGCTGGCGCGGGAGCCGGGGAGTGGAGCGGCGTCAACGCAAAGATCCGGGCCAGCCGATCAGAATCGAGATCCGTTCCACGATCACGCGGCAGGTAGACCACGGCCGAGGCCGCCTCGGGGTCGAGGAAGCGAAGGGCGGCCTCCCGCACCTGCGTCGCGGTCACCTCCGAGAGCTGCGCGAATTCCCGGTCGAGAAGGCGATAGTCTCCGAGCGCCTCGGCTCCCGCAAGCGCGGAGGCCCGGCCGTCCATCTCCTCGAGCTGCCGAGACCAGCGCGCGAGGAGCAGAGTCCGCGCTCGCTCCAGATCTTCCGGGCCGGGTCCGGCCATCGCGAGCCGAGTGGTGGCCTCGGCGACGCGCTCCACGACCTGCTCCACCCGGGCGGGATCGCAGTCGGCTTCGACGGAGAAGACGCCGACGTCCGGCGTGGAGTAGTGGTGCGCGCTCACCGAGGTGGCCAGGCCGGTTTCCCGGAGCGCGCGGTACAGCCAGCTGCCCCTCCCCGCGCCCAGAATGCCAGCAACCAGATCGAGCGGGATCTCCCACGGGTCCAGCGCCGCTACACCGCGCCAGCCCAGCGCGAGCTCGGCCTGAGTGACGTCGCCCCGCAGGGTCCGGGAGCGGACCTCCCGGCGGGGCAGCTCCTCGGGCGAGAGATCCACCGCGCCCTCCCGGGCCGGCCACGCGCCATAGGTCTCCCGCGCCAGCTCCAGCGCGTGGTCGGGGTCGATATCGCCCACGATGGATACGATGGTCCGCTCGGGGACGTAACGGGTCTGGTAGTAGCCCACCAGATCTTCCCTGGTGAGCCGGGCAAGATCCCGCTCGTAGCCGATGCGCCAGCGGCGGATCCGGTGACGGTCGAACATCACCTCGTGCAGCGTCTCGTGAGTGAGCGCGGCGGGACTGTCCAGCTTGCGCTTGGCCTCCTGAATGATCACCTGCAGCTCGCGCCGGAGCTCCTCCCCATCCAGTGCCGAGTGCATGAGCGCATCCGCCTGGACGCGGACGGCGTCGGCCAGCCGCTCTGCGGGAAGCACGGCGAAATAGACCGTGCGGTCGTAGGTGGTGCTGGCGTTGAGATACCCTCCGGCGGCCTTGGTTTCCCGAGCGATCTGCCCCGGCCCCCGCGAGGGAGTCCCCTTGAAGAACATGTGCTCGAAGACGTGCGAGATCCCGACCCAGCGGTCCGGTTCGTCGAAGAACCCCGCCCGTACATGGGTGACTACCGCCACCACGGGCGCGGACGGCTCGCGCTGCACCAGCAGCGTCAATCCGTTGGGGAGCAGCTCCCGAAGGACCCCGGTGGTCCAGGAGGGAAGAACAAGCGTGGACATGGGTGAGCGGTGAGCGGGAACTGAAGCGTACAGCGTTCTGGGTGAGCGGGAAGCAATCCCGCAAGATAGCACCGCTGACGGCTGATGGCTGACGGGCAACTACCCCTGAGCGCTGTCCCCTGAACGCTGGACGCTCACTGAAGGATCCTCACCACCCCGGCCCGAGCGCTTCCCCTCAGAAAGGCCTCGGCGTCGGTTGTGGGGATGACCACTCCGGTTTCAGTGGCTCCGCGGCGGGCCAGATCGGCCATGAACTCATTCAGCGAGGCGGCGGCCCAGCGCCGGTCGGCACTCTTCATCTGATCCAGGATCTCGTCCCAGGTGCCCCGGTAGGTCTTGCCGGTGAGGGTCGCGATGGCGTGCACGCCGGAGGGGGCCGGCCGCTTCTGCATCGCCTGCAGCTCGGTGAGCAGGGTGCCGAAGAGCTCGAGCTGCGTGGGGTCGCGCGTGGTCCCATCGGGCTGGGTGGCCTCGACCTCGGCGAGCATGGTGTCCACAGGATCGGGCTCGCCGGCAACTTCGCCGAGTCGGGCAAACCAGGGACGCAGCTCCGGGTCCTCATCCGGCAGGCGGTACAGCGTCTTCTTGAGCTCGATGTAGCGCCAGATGCCGAGCTCGTCGAAATGGTCCTCGGGAACGGTCTGGTGCAGGTGGTGCATCGCCGCTTCCGACTCGCTCCGGTCGTAGAGCATGTTGGCCAAGTAGATCCGGGCTTCGCTGTACTGCGGATCGATCTGGAGCGCGCGGCGCAGCCAGTAGAGGGCGCCGCTGTCGTCGTTCAGGCGATGGCAGGCATAGCCCACGCAGGCGGCAGCCTCGGGGCAGTCGCCCTGGGCGTTGACGGCGTACTCGAAGAAGGTCTGCGCGGCGGCGATCAGCCCCTCCCGGAAGAGGGCCCGGCCCACCTGCAGCATGAGCTCGTGATCCTCGCGGAAGCCAAGCGTCAGAATCCGGTCGAAGGCCGCGAGCGCGGCCTTCCGCTCGCCCAGTTTGAGCAGCACCTCGCCGTAGCCGGCCAGAGTGTCCTCATGGTTGGGATCCAGCATGAGGGCCCGCTCGAAGCTCCGCCGCGCCCAGGCAAAGTCCTCCCGGCCCAGGTAGGCGTAGGCCGTGCCGACATGCAGCTCGACGGCATTGGGATAGAGATGGGTGCCTTGATGGAGGAGCTCGAGCGCTTCGTCGAAGCGGCCTTCGTTGTAGAGCTGGTGGGCGTGTTCGTCGTATTCGTCGGAGCTGAGAAACCGTTCCGGCATCGAGGAGCGCCTCCGGCGGGGAGTCATTGCAAGCTAGCAGCGAACTCGGGCAGGCAGCAAGACCGCGCCGCCCCCGGGACTTGGGCGAGTTGACAGATCGGGAATCCAAAATATCTTACTGACCGGTCAGTTAGTTAATTGAGGCCCCAGAGATGACGCGGTCCAAGCCCAGTTCTCGTCCCCGTCCCCAGTGGCGGCGCCGCCCCGACGCGAGGCCGGAGGAAATCCTCTCCGCCGCGCTCGAGGTCTTCGGCGAGCAGGGATTCGCCCGCACCCGGTGCGAGGATGTCGCCCGCCGGGCCGGCATCAGCAAGGGGACGCTCTACCTCTACTTCGAATCGAAGGACGCCCTGTTTCGCGAAATGGTCCGCGCCAAGGCCGAGGCCACCCTGTCCGCCGTGGAGGAGATGGTGCGGACCTGGGACGGCACCACTGCCCGGCTGCTGGCGGAGTTCATCGCCCGCTACTGGGAGATCGTGAACCAGCCCAAGAACGTTCGTCTCGCCCGGCTGGTCATCTCCGAGCTGGCCAACTTTCCGGAGCTGGCCCGCTTCTACTACCAGACGGTGATCCTCCGGCTCCGCCGTACCATCGAGACCATCCTGCAGCGCGGAATCGCCGCCGGCGAGTTCCGGAAGGTCGAGGCGCCGTTCGCCGCCCGAGCGTTGCAGTCGCTGTGCGTCCAGCTGGCGCAGTTCCGCAACTGTTGGCAGCAGTACGACACCGCCCCGCTCTCGGCCGAGAAGATGCTCAGCGGGTTGACCGACCTGTACCTGAACGGCCTCCTCGAGCGGCCCGCACCCCAGGCCTGAGATGCGATTCGCGAAGCTGCTGATCTGCCTTGCCCTGTCCGCCGGGCCGCTGTGGGCCCAGGCCGCCGCGCCTCAGGCGCCCGTGACGCTGAGCCTGCCCGCGGCGATCGCGATGGGCCGGGAGCGCGGGGTCAACGCGGCGCTGGCGCGACTCAACGAGCGGGTGGCGGAGGCGCGGGTCGGTCAGCACCGGGCTGACCTGCTTCCTTCGGTTGGGGTCAGCGCCGGGGCCGGGCGTCAGACCCTCAATCTCGACGAGTTCGGGCTGCCATTCGTTCATGGGGTCACCGATCCGTTCACCGTCTGGCGGTTCCAGGCCCACGCCTCCGAGACGTTGTTCGACGCGAGCATCATCACCCGCTACCGCGCGGCGCGGGATTCCGCCCTGGCCAGCGGAGCCGACAGCCGGGCCGTGGGCGAACTCACGGCCGCCGCGGCCGGCCTCGCCTACCTCCGGGCGCTCAGTGCGGCGGAGACGGTCCGGGCCCGCGAGGCGGACAGCGCCGTGGCGGCGTCCCTGCTCGACCAGGCGAACCAGATGGTCACGGCGGGTGTCAATCCGGCGATCGATGGCACCCGGAGCGAGGTGCAGCTCGCCTCCGTGCTCACGCGCCTCGAGGTGGCGCGCAACCAGCACGACCGGGCGCTGCTCGATCTGGCCCGCACCCTCGACCTCCCGCCGGAAACACCATTGGTCCTGACCGACTCGCTCGGGGCGGCCGACGCGTCGATCCCGCGGGATCCGGCCGACGCGGTGAGCTTCGCGCTGGCCCACCGGCCGGAGGTCGAGGCCGAGCATGCCCGCACCCAAGTGGTGGAACGCTCGCTCCGGGCGATCGGCCTGGAATATGTGCCCAACCTGTCGATCGGCGGCTACTACCAGCAGAGCGGCACCTCGCTGTCGGGGCTGGCCGGAAGCTGGCTGGCCCAGTTCCAGGTGAGCATCCCGCTACTCGACGGGTTCCGCCGGCCGGCGCGCCAGCAGGAACAGAGCGCGCGGCTCGAGGCGCAGCGCCTGCGCGAGCATGACGTGGAGCGGCAGGTGGCCACCGAGGCGCGCCAGGCGCTGCTGGATCTTTCGTCCGCGGACCACCAGGTGACGCTGGCGACCGATCAGCTGCATCTCGCGGAGCGCGAGCTCGATCAGGCGCGGGACCGATTCGCGGCCGGTGTCGCCGGCAGCGTGGAAACCACCAATGCAGAAGGGGAGCTTGTCGCCGCGCGCGACGGCCTGATTCAGGCCCGCGTCAATGCCGCGGTGGCGCGGGTATCCGCGCTGCGGGCGCTCGGCGTACTGGACCAGATCCAATGACCATGACCGCCCAGGAACCGCTCATGACCACGCCGGAGCCCATGCCCACCAGCACGCCCCGCCGCCGTCCGGTACTGCCCATCATCGCCGGGGTGGCGGCGATCCTGCTCATCGCCTGGGGCTGGCACCGCTACATGTTCTCGCTCCACCATGTGGAGACCGACGACGCGCAGCTGGACGGCCACATCACGCCGGTCGCCCCCAAGGTGCAGGCGTTCGTGGCCCGGGTGCTGGTCGAGGAGAACCAGCACGTGCGACTCGGCGACACTCTGGTAATTCTCGATTCGCGGGACCTCGGCGTCCGGCTGGCGCAGGCCGAGGCGAACCTCGCCACCGCGCTCGCCGCGGTGGGGACCCGGCAGCGGGTGGGCCAGATGCCCGCCGAGTTGGCGGCGACCCAGGCGCAGGAACTGTCCGCCCAGGCGGCGGTGGTCGCGGCGGAAGCGACCTACCGCAAGACGTCCGAAGACCTCAAGCGCATCCGGGGGCTGGCGGAAAAGCAGATCGTGCCCGCCCAGCAGCTGGACGCCGCCGAGGCGGCGTACCAGTCGGCATCCGCTTCGCTGGACGCGGCCCGCCGTCAGGCCGCGGCGATGAGCAGTCAGGTCGCGGCCTCCGGCGCGATGCTGACGGCGGCGGAGTCGCGGGTGTTGAGCGCGCGGGCCGAGGTCGACAATGCCAAGCTGCAGCTCGGCTACGCCGTCATCACCGCCCCGGCCACGGGGACGGTCGGGCGTCGGAGCGTCGAGCCGGGGGCGCTGGTGCAGGTGGGCCAGACGCTCTTGACCGTGGTCCCGGATCACTCGGTCTGGGTCACCGCGAACATGAAGGAAACCGACATGAACAACCTCGCGGTCGGGGACTCGGCCACCTTCACGGTCGACGCGTATCCCGGCCGCCGGTTCACCGGGCACGTCGAGAGCATCAGTCCGGCCACCGGGTCCCGCTTCGCGCTGCTGCCGCCCGACAACGCCACCGGCAACTTCACCAAGGTGGTGCAGCGGGTCCCGGTGCGGGTGGCGGTGGACTCCGGCGAGGATGCCACCCACGCGCTCCGTCCGGGCATGTCAGTGGTCGTCACGATCACCACCAGGTAGCGATGGCCACGCTTGCCCTGCCCGCGCGGCCAGTGCGGTTGAGCCGCGAGGAGATCTACCGTTTCCGCTACCTGATCGCCTTCGCCGTGGTCTCCGCCAGCGTGCTCGAGCTGGTGGATACCAGCATCGTCAACGTGGCGATCCCTCACATGATGGGGAATCTCGGCGCCACCCTGGACGAGATCGCCTGGGTGAGCACCGGCTACATCGTCGCCAACGTAATTATCCTGCCCCTCACCAGCTGGCTCTCGGACCGGTTCGGGCGGCGGAACTACTACACCGGCTCGATCATTCTCTTCACCATCTCCTCGTTTCTCGCGGGAAACGCGCACACCCTCCAGGAGCTGGTCGGGGCGCGGGTGCTGCAGGGGATCGGGGGCGGGGCGCTCATCTCCACCGCGCAGGCCATCCTGTTCGACGTCTTCCCTCTGCACGAGCGCGGCAAGGCGATGGCCATCTTCGGGATGGGCGTCATGGTGGGCCCCACCCTGGGCCCGACGCTGGGCGGCTGGATCACCGACAACTACTCCTGGCCCTGGATTTTCTACATCAACCTGCCGCTTGGCGTCCTGGCCGCGATGATGACGTGGCGCTACGTGCCGGAGCCGGAGCATCCTAACGAGCGCACCGATCACGTGGACTGGCTGGGCCTGGCCCTCCTCATCGCCGGGATCGGCGCGCTGCAGATCATGCTCGAGCGGGGCGAGTCGAAGAACTGGTTCGACACCCTCGAGATCCGGGTCGAGGCCGTGGTGGCGGCCGTCTCGATCCTGACCTTCATCTGGCACGAGCTCACCACCGAGCATCCCGTGGTGGATCTCCGCATTCTCGGAAACCGCCAGCTGACCGCGGGCGTCGTCTTCGGCCTGATCCTGGGATTTGCCCTCTACGCGAGCGTCTTTGCGCTGCCGGTCTTCCTGCAGGCCCACCTGGGCTACACCGCGTGGGACACCGGAAAGGTGATCCTCCCCGGAGCCATCGCGAGCGCGGTGACAATGGCGATCACGGGGCGGATCACCGGCAAGATGGACGCGCGCTATCTGATCGTGATCGGCGTGGGCCTGTTCTTCTGGGCCATGTGGCTGCACTACCACTTCACGCTGGACCTGGGCATTGGAGACACCGTGTTCCCGATGATCCTCCGCGGCACGGGGCTCGGGCTGATCTTCGTCCCGCTCACCCAGGTCGCGGTGGCGGACCTTCGCCCGCAGCAGCTCGCCGCGGGCACCGGCCTGTTCAACCTCTCGCGCCAGCTCGGCGGCAGTTTCGGCATCGCCGTCGCGGCCACGCTGCTCAGCCGCTTCACCGCCCAGAGCCGCGAGGCACTCCGGGCCCACCTCAACCCGGCCGAACCCCAGGTGGCAAGCTGGCTCTCCCAGGTCACCCATCGCATGATGACGCTCGGGGGGTCGCTGGCGGAAGCGCAGCAACGGGCCTTTGCGTTGCTCGACTTCACGCTCTACCAGCAGGCCAGCGTGATCGCCTTCGAGAAGGTGTTCCTGGTCATGGGCTCGACCTTCGTGGCCGCCCTGCCCCTGCTGCTCGCGTTCCGGACCGGGCACACCCAGGGAGGGCCACAGGGGCCGGCGCACTAAGGGGCCGTTAGCCGTTAGCCGTTAGCAAGTTGAGCGCCCTGTACGCTGAACGCAGTACGCTGTACGCTGTAGCTTCCCTTTCCCCTTCCCCTTTCCCCCTTGTCCGACGATCTCCTCGCCCCACTGACCGCCGATGCCAGCCGAGAGGCGGGGTTGCTCTTCGTGGACCTCGTGGTCCGCTACCTCGCCGACACCGCCGCGGGCAAGGGACCGGTCTCGACCTCGCACACCGCCGAGGAGCTGGCGCTCCGCTTCGATGAGCCGCTGCCGATCGAGGGGATGTCGCTGGAGGCGCTGGTGGCGCGTCTCAAGCGGGACGTGCTTCCCGAAGTCACGCGGCTCACCCATCCGATGTACATGGGGCACCAGGTCTCGGCGCCGCTCCCCGCGGCGATCTGGATCGAGGCCCTGATCAGCGCCTGCAACAACTCCACCGCGGTCCGTGAGATGGCGCCGCCGGCGAACGCCATCGAACATCAGCTGGTCCGCTGGCTGAGCGGCCTGGTCGGGTGGGAGCGCGGGAGTGGTGGCACGCTCACCTCCGGAGGCACCGAGGCAACCTTCACCAGCCTCCTGGCGGCGCGGGCTCACGCCCTCCCCGAAGCGTGGGAGGCCGGCGTGGGGGCGGATCCCCCGGTGGTGGTCTATGGCGAGCACGCGCACTACGCTGTGACCCGGGCGGTCGGGGAGCTGGGGATCGGGCTCCGAAACGCCATAGCCGTGCCCAGCGCCGGCTTCCGGATGGATCCCCAGGCCCTGGAGGCGAGGCTCGACCGCCTGGCCCAGGACGGGCGGCGGGTCATGGCGGTGGTGGCGACGGCCGGATCCACTCCGACGGGAAGCTTCGACGATCTCGAGGTCATCGGTGCTCTGTGTGAGGCGCGGGGCCTCTGGCTTCACGTGGACGGCGCCCACGGAGCAACCGCGCTGTTCTCGGACCGGCACCGGCATCGGACCGCGGGCATTCACCGCGCCGACTCACTCACGTGGGACCCGCACAAGACGATGCTCCTCCCGCTCTCCGCCGGCATGGTGCTGGTCCGGGACGAGCGCTACCTGGACCTCGCCTTCTCGCAGGGCGCGCCCTACCTCTTCCACCGGGAGGCTCAGGACCGAACCTGGGACTTGGGCCCACGGAGCTTCCAGTGCTCCCGCCGGGCCGATGCTCTCAAGGTCTGGGCGGTGCTGCTCCGCTATGGGGCGGAGACGATCGGGGCGCTGTACGATAGGCTGTGCGACACCGCGCGGACGCTGTACTACGCCGTCGAGGCTCACCCCGACTTCGAGGCGATTCACGAGCCCGAATCCAACATCCTCTGCTTCCGGTACGTCGGCGATGGCGCGGCCGACGAGGCCACGCTGGATAGGCTCAACTACGAGTTGCGCCAGCGATACAATCGCTCGGGTCGCGGCTGGATCACCATGACCGTGTTGGGCGGGCGCCGTGTGCTCCGGACCACGATCATGAATCCCCGGACGGGCCCCGAGCATCTCGCCGAGCTGCTGGATGGGTTGGTGGGGACGGTGGGGGAGGTGAGAAGTGAGAAGTGAGAGGTGAGAAGTGAGAGGTGAGAGGTGCCCCGCTCCCTGTACGCTGAACGCTGAACGCTGTACGCTTCGACCGTGACCCTTCGCGCCAAACTCCTGCTCGGTGTCTCGCTCATGGTGCTGCCGGCCCTGCTGATCGGGACCCAGGCAATCCGGAGCAACGCGCTCGAGCAGCACGCGCTCGCCACCCTCGGCGATCGGCTGGGGCGGAGCCGCACCTACGCCGAGTTGGAGAACGCGATGTTCGACCAGACCGCGGTGGTCTGGCGGTACCTCACCGGGATGGACCCGGCGGCCCGGCACGAGTTCGAGCTGCAGGGCGAGGTGGTGCAGTACCGGTTCGAGCATTGGCAGT
>Ga0335077_10013587_pt1 | contig 10178 bp, 6 predicted proteins | sample Lox_Sample_31_FD_207151 | JGI IMG/M metagenome (GOLD analysis project Ga0335077, IMG submission 207151) | Soil microbial communities from Loxahatchee National Wildlife Refuge, Florida, United States - Lox_Sample_3.1 | ecosystem: Environmental > Terrestrial > Soil > Wetlands | place: USA: Florida...
GTGGGGCGCTATGGCAGCGGGATCAATCCGCTGCGCGGGCAAAACAACGTGCAGGGCGGCGGGGACATGGGCGCAATTCCGGACCGGTTTCCGGGATTCCAACACGTGGAGAATCCCGAGATTCGCGCGAAGTTCGAACGGGCCTGGGGCGTGACGATCGATCCGAAACGCGGGCTGCACGTGACCGGGATGTTTGAGGCGATGGAGCATGGAACGCTGAAGTGCCTCTACGTGCTCGGAGAAAATCCGGTGGCTTCCGAAGCGGACGCGAAGCGGGCGAGCCAACTGCTGGGGAAGCTGGATTTTCTGGTGGTGCAGGACCTTTTTTATAACGAGACGGCGCGGATCGCGGATGTGGTGCTGCCGGGAGCCGCGGGATGGTGCGAAAGCGAAGGCACGGTGACCAACAGCGAGCGGCGCGTGCAGCGCGTGCGGGCGGCAGTGGCACCGCCGGCGGGCGTGATGGACGATACGGCCATCCTTTATGAGCTGGCGCGGCGCATGGGACACGAATGGGGCGAGCCATCGGCCGAGAAGATTTGGGATGAATTGCGCAGCTTGAGCCCGATGCATGCGGGAATCAGCTACAAACGGCTGGAGGAAACGGGCGGGATTCAGTGGCCGTGCTACGACGAATCGCATCCGGGCGAACAATTTCTGCACAGCCGGCTGTGGCAGGAGCCGGTGGTTGGGCCGCGGGCGCCGTTTTCCTGCGTGGAGTTTGAGCCGCCGGTGGACAAACTCACGGCGGAGTTTCCGATCCGGCTGACCACGGGACGCCGGCTCGATTCGTATAACACGGGGGCCCAGAGCGGGAAATATTCGTCCCCGCTGCGGAGGCCGGAGACGCTGGATCTTTCGCCGGAAGATGGCTCGCGGTTCGCGCTGCGGGAAGGCGAACGCGTGCGCATCCGTTCGCGGCGAGGTGCGGTGGAGGCACCCGTTCATTTTGATGAAGCGCTCCGGCCGGGCCTGGCGTTCATGACGCTGCATTTCCCCGAGCAGGTGCGCACGAACGATTTGACGATTGAGGCGCCGGATCCGAAATCGGGGACTTCGGAATTCAAAGCGACGGCAATTGCAATCGAGAAGCTCTCGGAGAACTGAGTGGAACTGCATCTGACGGACGACCGGGCAACCCCAGCAGAACAAGTGGCCGTAGATAGCATTCTGGGACCGCCTAGAGCGCGGCAGGCCGCGGCGACTGGAAAGGAGCTGAGGGGCGAGAATACGGCAATGGCGCCGGGGAACCGGCGGCACCTGTTGCTGCCGGTGCTGCATGCACTGCAAGCGCGGGCTGGTTGGTTGAGCCGCGGCGGATTGAACTATGTTGCAGCGCGACTGGATGTTCCGCCGGCGGAAGTGTACGGGGTGGCGTCGTTCTACGATTTGTTGCGACTGGAGCCGAGCCCGCCGGTAAGCGCTCTGGTTTGCGACGACGTTGCCTGCAAGACCCAGGGCGCGGATGCGCTTTGCGCGCAGCTGAAGCGATCGCTGGGAGAAGAAGGCACTTCCTGCGTGGGTGGAAAGGCCTCGTGGCACCGAAGCCCGTGCTTGGGCCTTTGCGACCAGGGACCCGTGGCGTTTCTTCGCGCGGCTGGGGAATCGCCGCGGGAAGCGATGGTGGCGCAAGCGACGGCGGAAACACTGACGGCGAGCTTGCAGGGATTTGTCGAGGGCGGCGAAGTGGCGGCGGAATCGCGGCCGAAGCTGCATGAATTCCTGCCGCAGTTCGGGGAGCCGCAGCTCCGGCTGTTGCGGCGTGTCGGCCGAATTCACCCAACGAACCTTCACGAGTACCAGCAGACCGGGGGTTACGAGGCGCTGCGCCGCGCGCTTGGCATGGGGAGAGAGGCCGTGGTGCGGGAAGTGGTGGAGTCGCGATTGCTGGGGCGTGGGGGTGCGGCGTTTCCAACGGGCAAAAAATGGGAAGCGGTTCTGAGCCAGTGGACGCCGGACGCGGAGCATTATGTAGTTTGCAATGCAGATGAATCGGAGCCGGGCACGTTCAAGGACCGCATTTTCCTGAAAGGCGATCCGTTCGCGGTTCTGGAGGGGCTGACGATCGCGGGCTTCGCCGTGGGAGCGAAGAAAGGCTACTTTTACATTCGCGGGGAGTATCCGGAGTCGTTCCGCCTGATGACGCAAGCGGTGGCGACCGCGCGGGAACATCATTTTGTGGGCGAGCGGATTCTGGGCACGGACATTTCGTTTGACGTGGAAATTCGGCGGGGCGCCGGCGCCTACATCTGCGGCGAGGAGACCGCGCTTTTTAATTCGATTGAAGGGTATCGCGGCGAGCCGCGCAACAAGCCTCCCTTCCCGACGCAATCCGGGCTGTTCCGGAAGCCGACGATCGTGAACAACGTGGAGACGCTGGTGAATATTCCGGAAATACTTTTGCAAGGCGGAGCGGCCTACGCGCGGATCGGCACGCCGCAATCGACAGGACACCGCCTGTTTTGCCTCTCGGGCCATGTGAAGCGGCCCGGAACGTATGAGTTTCCGTTCGGGATTACGCTCCGGGAATTGATCGAACTGGCGGGCGGGGTCGGTGGGACGGGCCGTCTGCAGGCGGTGCTGCTTGGGGGCGCGGCGGGAAGTTTTGTTTCGCCGAAGGAACTCGATACGCCGCTGACATTTGAAGGAGTGCGGGCGATGGGAGCCAGCCTGGGGTCGGGCGTGGTGATGCTGTTCGACGATTCGGTGGATTTGCGGGAGATTCTGGCGCGGATCACGAAATTCTTTCACCACGAATCATGCGGGCAATGCGTGCCGTGCCGCGTGGGAACCATGCGACAGGAGGAGATCCTGAAGCGGTTGAGCGCGAACAAGAGCGACGGATCGGCGGACAGTGAGATTGCGTTGTTGAAAGAAGTGGCGCAGGCGATGCGCGACGCTTCGATCTGCGGCTTGGGGCAAACCGCGCCGAACGCACTGCTCTCCGCAATCGACCGGTGGAGGCTCTTTTCATGAGCGATTCGCCACTGGCTCCTTCCCCGCTGATACCCGTGCCGCGCGGGCCGGTGCCCGAAGTTCCGGCTGCGCCGCCGGTGCGCATGGTGGAGATCTCTGTTGATGGGCAAAAAGTGTTTGCCAGCGAGGGATCGACGATTCTGGAGGCGGCACGACTGTTGGGAATCGACACGCCGACCTTGTGTTTCCTCGAAAACCTGACGCCGGTGAATGTGTGCCGCTTGTGCGTGGTGGAATTGCAAGGATCGCGAGTGCTGGTGCCGGCGTGTTCGTGGAAAGTGGAACCGGGGATGGCGATCCGCACCGATTCCGAGCGTGTGCGATTGAGCCGAAAGATGGTGCTGGAGTTTCTGGCGTCGTCGGTGGAGCTATCCACCTGGCCGGCGTTTCGCGCGTATTGCGAACGCTACGGTGCAGATCCCGAAAGGTTCGGGAACCAGGCGCACGTCCACCAACAGCCGGTGAAGATCGACAACGAGCTATATGTGCGCGACTACGCAAAATGCGTGCTGTGCTACAAGTGCGTGCAGGCCTGCGGCGTGGAAGCGCAGTTCACCTTTGCCATCGGCGTTGCGGGGCGCGGGTATGGCGCGCATATTTCCACGGAGTTCGACATTCCGCTGCCGGAATCGGCGTGCGTGTATTGCGGGAATTGCATCGGAGTGTGTCCCACGGGCGCGCTGATGTTCCGATCGGAATTCGAGATGCGGCAAGAAGGTCGCTGGGACGAGGCGCGGCAATCAAAGACGGACACGATCTGCCCGTATTGCGGCGTCGGGTGCGACCTGACCGTTCACGAACAGAACGGGAAGATTGTGAAGGTGACCTCGCCGCTGGATCATTCGGTGACGCACGGACATTTGTGCATCAAAGGGCGGTTTGGCTGGCAGTTCGTGCAGATTCGGCCTGCCGAGGCAGAAAAACCCTGAGCCAGGTCCTCAAGCGCGTTTGGTTTCCTGAAGAATATTTCCCCCATCCACAACCAGGATCTGGCCGGTGATGTAGGACGCCTCCTTTGAGGCGAGGAAAGCCACCGCGGCGGCGACCTCTTCCGGCGTGCCCGGCCGACCCAGCGGGGTGTTCTTCGCGGCTTCCAATTCGCCTGGGAGGGAAGAGCCGGTCTGAATCCAGCCCGGCGCGACGCCGTTGATGGTGATGCCGTCGCGGCCGTGTTCGATGGCGATGGCGCGCATCAAGCCGTCCATCGCGCCTTTCGCGGCGCCGTAGGCTCCCGAGCCGGCATTGCTGACGAGCGGGCCGGTGACGGAAGTGACGTTAACGATGCGGCCATAGTTTTGCTTTTTCATGATGGGCAGAACGGCGCGCGTCATCAGAAAGGCGGTGTTCAACGTCATCGCCAACTGCTTCTGCCACTCGGCGTAGCTGAGATCAAGGACGACGGTGTTTCCCGGCTGCTGGCCGTTTTGCGCCATGCCGGCGTTATTCACGAGGATGTCGATGCGGCCGGAGCGTTCCGCGACTTCATTCACTACGCGTTGTGCTTCCGCTTCCTGCGTTAGATCGGCGATGAACGAAAGAACCCGCTGGCCAGATGGATTGAGTTGCCTCGCGTTTTGCTGAATGCGGGCAGAAGTGGCGCCGAGAGCCACGAAAGCGCCCTGACGGAAGAGATACTTGGCGATGGCAAAGCCAATGCCAGCGGGGCTGCCCGCGCCGGTGACAATGGCGGTTTGATTTTGGAGGGGTTGATCCATTTGCAAAGAAGAATCTTAACGCAGAGCCCCCGAGAACGCAGAGGTTTGCAGAGAAATAGGGCCGGGGCGTTGGGTCGAAAGACCCGCCCTTCGCAAAAATTGCGATGGGTGGGGCATCTTCAAGTTCAACGGGGCAGTTGCCCAGCGGCGATCGAAGAGCACAGGCTGAAGCCTTTGCTACCTAGGCTTTGATGCCGCCGATGCAGAGGTATTTGATTTCGAGGAATTCGTCGATGCCGTACTTGGAACCTTCGCGGCCGAGGCCCGATTCTTTCACGCCGCCGAAAGGAGCAACTTCGGTGGAGATGATGCCGGTGTTGATGCCGACGATGCCGTATTCGAGGGCTTCGGCGACGCGCCAGACGCGGGCGAGGTCGCGGCCATAGAAATATGCGGCGAGGCCGAATTCGGTGTCGTTCGAGAGAGCGATGGCTTCGGCTTCGGTTTTGAAGCGGAAGAGCGGCGCGACGGGGCCAAAGGTTTCTTCGCGGGCGACGGCCATCTGCGTGGTGGCATTGACGAGGATCGTGGGTTCGAAGAAGCGTCCGCCGAGCGCGTGGCGATGGCCGCCGGCAATGACCCTGGCACCTTTCACGACCGCGTCTTTGATGTGACTTTCGACTTTTTCGACAGCGGCGTTATCGATCAGCGGGCCCTGCGAGGCGCCCGGTTCAAGGCCGGGAGCAGGCTTGAGCTGCTTGACGGCAGTCACGAGTTTTTCCGCGAAGGCATCGTACACGGAATCCTGGACGAGGATGCGATTCGTGCAGACGCAGGTTTGCCCGGTGTTGCGGTATTTCGAGGCGATGGCGCCTTCGACGGCGGCGTCGAGATCGGCATCGTCGAAGACGATGAAGGGCGCGTTGCCGCCAAGTTCCAGAGATAGTTTCTTGATCGTGCCGGCGCACTGCGCCATCAGCACCTTGCCGATTTCCGTGGAACCCGTGAAGGAAAGCTTGCGGACGATGGGATTTGAGGTGAGTTCCGCGCCGATTTCCTTGGCAGAGCCGGTGATGACGTTGAGCACGCCTTTGGGAACACCGGCGCGTTCGGCGAGTTCGGCAAGCGCCAATGCAGAGAAGGGAGTTTGCGCGGCCGGCTTGATGACGACGGTGCAACCGGCGGCGAGCGCGGGTCCTGCCTTGCGCGTGATCATCGCCAGCGGAAAATTCCAGGGAGTGATACAGGCGACCACGCCGATGGGCTGCTTCAGCACCACGATGCGCTTATCGGCTTGATGGCCGGGGATGGTGTCTCCATAGACGCGCTTAGCCTCTTCGCCGAACCATTCGAGGAAGGCGGCGGCGTAAGCGACTTCGCCGCGCGATTCGGTGAGCGGCTTGCCTTGCTCGAGAGTCATCAGCCGCGCGAGGTCTTCCTGATGCTCCATCATCAGGTCAAACCATTTGCGAAGAATGATGGCGCGTTCCTTGGCAGTTCGCGCGCTCCAGGATTTGAAGGCGTGGTTCGCGGCTTCGATGGCGTGGCGGGTTTCGACGCCGCCGAGTTTCGGCACCCTGCCGATGATTTCGCCGGTGGCGGGATTATCCACAGCAACGGTCGCGCCGCCGGCGGCTTGCACCCACTGGCCGTCGATGTAGCAGGCTTCGCGGAACAGGCGCATGTCCTTGAGAGCGAGGGGAGCGGCGGAATTCATGGCAGTGCTGGACATAAGAGGCCTCACAGTTCAGGGGCGATTCCTCACGTAAGAATCGCCCTCGGAATGACACGCGATACGTTTTTCGCAAGCCGTAAAGTTGTGCGCTCGCGGACGCACGGCGGCATAAAGCCGCCCCTACACATCCTCGCATACCGGCGCCTACAGAGGCGGCCGCTATGCGTGGGAGAGGGCGGCCTGCTTGGACTCGGAGACGTGGGCCAGGCCGGCTTCGAGAACGTCGAGGCCTTCTTCGAATTGCTCGTCCGTGACGACCAGCGGAACGAGAATGCGCACGACGTTGCCATACGTTCCCGCAGTGATGGTAATCAGGCCATGCTCGTAAGCAAACTTCGAAAGTTCCTTGGTTTGCGCGCCGGCGGGTTCGCGGGTTTCGCGGTTGCTGACAAGTTCCACGGCGCACATGCCGCCAAGGCCGCGGATATCGCCGACGATGGGCCATTTCTGCTGCCAGTGTTTCGCGCGTAGTTCGAAGCGCTTGCCGATGGCGGTGGAGCGGGCGAGCAGGCCGTCCTTTTCGATGGTTTCGAGAGCCGCAAGAGCCGCAGCGCAAGAGGCAGGATTGCCGGCGAAGGTGCTTCCGAGGCCGCCGGGGATCGGCGAGTCCATGATTTCGGCGCGTCCAGTGACCGCGGCGATGGGCAAGCCGCCACCGAGGGATTTCGCGGTGATCAGGATGTCGGGTTCGACGCCGTAGTGTTCGATGGCAAACATCTTGCCGGTGCGGCCGATACCGCTTTGCACTTCATCGGCGATGAAGAGGATGCCGTGCTTGTCGCAAATTTCGCGAATGACGGAGAAAAATTCCTTCGGCGGAACGACGAAGCCGCCTTCGCCGAGGACGGGCTCGGCAATGATCGCGGCCACTTGATCGGCGGCGACGACGCGCTTGAAGGTGTCCTCCAGATGCCGCGCGCACGTCATGTTGCAAGAGGGATAGGTGAGGCCGTAGGAGCAGTGATAGCAGTTGGCGTAGGGGATGCGATAGATCTCCGGCGCGAACGGGCCGAAACCGACCTTGTACGGATTGGTCTTGCTGGTGAGCGACATGGTGAGCAGCGTGCGGCCGTGGAACGCGTCTTCGAAGCAGATCACCGCGGGGCGCTTGGTGTGGGCGCGGGCGATTTTCACGGCGTTTTCGACGCATTCCGCGCCGGTGTTGACGAAGAAGGTCTTCTTCGCGCCGCTGATGGGCACGATGGAGTTGAGTTTTTCCGCCAGAGTGAGATACGACTCGTAGGGAGTGACGCCAAAGCAGGTGTGCAGGAATTTTTCGGCTTGCGCGCGAACGGCCGCTTCGACGCGAGGGGCGCGATGGCCGACGTTGAGGCAGCCGATGCCGCCGGCGAAGTCCAGATAGCGGTTGCCGTCGACGTCTTCGATCCAGGCGCCTTCGGCCTTCGCGGTGAAGATCGGCGTGACGAGCGCAGGTCCGCGGGGGATGGCCGCTTCGCGGCGCGCCACAAGCGCTTTGGATTTGGGCCCGGGAACTTCGGTGCGGAGTTGAATCGTTTTCATGGCGTTGACTTCCCTTTCCTGATTCTAGAATTTTTTCGCGGCTCAGTACCAGCCGATGGGCGCTTCGTCGAGATTGACGAACACCTGCTTGGTTTCGAGATATTCCTCGAGACCCCAGGGGCCGAGCTCGCGGCCAAAGCCAGATTGCTTGTAGCCGCCCCAGGGCGCTTCGACGTAAGTAGGCTGCATGTGATTGACCCAGATGATTCCGGCGCGCATGGACTTTACGATGCGGAAGGCTTTAAAGATGTCACGCGTCCAGACGGCGCCGGCGAGGCCGTACGGCGTGTCGTTGGCGATGCGAATGGCGTCGGCCTCGTTTTCAAAGGGAATCACGGAAGCGACGGGGCCGAAGATTTCTTCGCGAGCGATGCGGGCGGAGTTGTCCACGTCGTAGAAAATCGTGGGCTCGACGTAGTAGCCTTTGGCGAAGGCTTTCGGGCGGCTGCCGCCGATGGCGGTCTTCGCTTCTTTCTTGCCGAGTTCGAGGTAAGAGGTGACGCGGTCGTACTGCTCCTTGCTGACCAGCGGGCCCATTTTGGTTTCGCGTTCCAGCGGCGGGCCCAACTTGATGCGCTTGGCCTTTTCCGTCATGGCTTCGACAAACTTGGGATAGATTTTTTTCTCGACGAGGACGCGGCTGCCGGCGGAACAGACTTCGCCCTGGTTGATGAAGACACCGAAGAGCGCGCCGTCGACGGCGGCCTCCCAATCGGCATCGGCGAAGAAAATATTCGGAGACTTGCCGCCAAGCTCGAGCGTGACGCGCTTGAGGGTGTCGGCGGCGGATTTCACGATCAGTTTGCCGACGGCGGCGCTGCCGGTGAAGGCGATCTTGTCCACTTGCGGGTGAGCGACGAGCGCGGCGCCGGATATTTCGCCAACTCCATTGATGATGTTGACCACGCCGGGAGGCAGGCCGGCTTCCTCGAGCCAGTTGGCGAATTCCAACGCGGTCAGCGGGGTTTGCTCCGCGGGCTTGAGCACACAGGTGCAGCCGGCGGCGATCGCGGGCGCAAGCTTCCAGGCGGCCATGAGGAGGGGGTAATTCCAGGGAATAATTTGTCCGGCAACGCCGATGGGTTCGCGCAGCGTAAAGCTGAGCGCGTTTGCGGGAACGGGCATGACACTGCCGGTGACCTTGTTTGCGAGACCGCCATAGTATTCGAAACAGGTGGCCACGTCGGCGATGTCGTATTCCGCTTCGACGATCGGTTTGCCGGTGTTGCGGCATTCGAGTTCGGCGAGCATAGCGAGGTTCTGGCGAATTTTTTCGGCGAGCTTGAAAAGAACGCGGCCGCGATCCTGGGCTGTGGTGGCGGGCCACGCGCCGGAATCGAACGCCGCGCGCGCAGCCTTGACCGCTTTGTCGACGTCGGCAGCGCTGGAGGAAGCGACGTGAGCGATCACCTCTTCCGTGGAGGGATCGAAAACCGGGAAGGTTTCTCCATTGGCGGCAGGGACCCACTGTCCGTTGATGTAATTGGGATAGGTTTTCACGGCGGGTTTTGCGGGACTCGACATAACGCTCCTCCTAATTTCCAATTTCGTGGGCGGGCGAGCCCGCGGCGAGTTTCCGGGCGGCCTTGCGCCCGCCATAAACAAAGAAGAAAAAAGCGGCCAGGCCGATGAAGGCAAGGGTGCCGCCAACCATCCAGATTTCGTACGAACGGAGCGAAGTGATCTGCTGCGCGGGGAAGAATGCCAGCGCGATGCCGAGAATCGTGGTAAGAAGGCCGCAGATTCCCGCGAAGATGAGCACGCCCCGCCCATAATGGCCGCGCACAAAATTTGGATCGTAGACGATCTTGAGCAGCGCGCCGAACATGTAGAGAAACGGAATGAGCTGGAGCACCACGGCGAGCGAAAGCAGGCGCTGGAACGATTCCTGCACGCCGGAGCCAGTCAGCGTGAAATTCAAGACCACCAAGATAAACGAAACGAAGGCGTGCACGAGCAGCGCGGGATACGGAGTGGCGTACTTGGGGTGGATCTTGCCGAGCCAGGCCGGAAGGTACGAATCGAGCCCGGCGACGAACGGGATGCGCGCAGAGCCGCCGAGCCAGGCCGAACCGATGCCCGCGATGGATAGGCTGAGCAGAAACGCGAAGGGCGAGAGGATCCAACCGGCGCCGACCTGCGCGGCCATGTGGCTGACGGCCTGGACGATGCCCTGCAGTACGCTGATGCTGTCTTTGCTGATGGCGATCAGCAGGGTGAGCGTCGCGCCAATGTACAAAAGTCCGGAAAGGATGCCGCCCCAAGCGACCGCGCCGGGTAGGGTCTTGCGG
>Ga0335077_10013588_pt1 | contig 10178 bp, 7 predicted proteins | sample Lox_Sample_31_FD_207151 | JGI IMG/M metagenome (GOLD analysis project Ga0335077, IMG submission 207151) | Soil microbial communities from Loxahatchee National Wildlife Refuge, Florida, United States - Lox_Sample_3.1 | ecosystem: Environmental > Terrestrial > Soil > Wetlands | place: USA: Florida...
GGGCGTGCACAAAGCGGCCGTGGCCGATGTAGAGGCCGACGTGCGAGGATTTCTTTCCTTCTTGATCGAAGAATACGAGGTCGCCTCTGCGCAGCTCACTCGCGGGCACCGGGCGTCCCTCCAGCCGCTGGGCCTGCGTCTCGCGTGGAAGCGTGACGCCAACCCTGGAATAGCTGTACTGCACCAGTCCGCTGCAATCGAAGCCGGCCGGAGTGTTGCCGCTGCGGCGGTACGGCTTGCCCACCATCGTGAGCGCCCTGTCGGCGGCTCGGCTGGCCACTGAGTCCGCGACCGCGGGCGCCGGTTGGGTCTGTGGCGGGCGCTGCACGCCTGTAGTCGCACACGCTCCGAGCAGAGCCAACACTCCGAAGGCCAATGTGCGTGTTGATGTTGAGTTCATCAGAGAGTTCCGGGTACTCTCGGGCTTTCAGCAAGAAGCAAGCCCATGCCCGGCGGCCAGGCGCGCGAGAAAACCGTCTGGCCGCCTGCGTAGTTTACAGACAGCGGCTCGCCATATGAACACTCGCCTCGCGCGGTTCCTCCTCTCCACTCTGGGGCTATCAATTCTCGCCGGCGCTGCTGGTGCCGGGATCTCACCGGTAACCCCCGACGGCAAAGTTCCCACGCTGGCGCCTCTGGTCGAGCAGGTGGCGCCGGCTGTGGTCAATATTGCGGTGTTGTCGCGCTCACCCGAGCAAGACAATCCGATGCTGCAGGATCCTTTCTTCAGGCGCTTCTTCGGCTTGCCGGAGCAGTCGCGTCCGCAGATAGCGGCAGGCTCGGGCGTCATCGTGGACGCGCAGCGCGGCTACGTGCTGACCAATCACCACGTGATCAAGGATGCGCAGCAGATCGCGGTGACGCTGAGAGACGGACGGCGCTTCGAGGCCAAGCTGGTGGGCAGCGACGCAGGCACGGATGTGGCGCTGCTCTCCATTCGTGCAGACAACCTCAAGGCGCTCGCTCTCGGCGACTCCGACAATCTGCGGGTGGGCGATTATGTGATCGCCATCGGCAATCCCTTCGGCCTGGGGCAGACCGTGACCACTGGCATCGTCAGCGCGCTCGGGCGAACCGGTCTGGATATCGAGGGCTACGAGGATTTCATCCAGACCGACGCGTCGATCAACCCCGGAAACTCGGGCGGCGCGCTGATCAATCTCAAGGGCGAGCTGATCGGGGTCAATACCGCCATCCTCGGACCCGCAGGCGGGAACATCGGCATCGGCTTCGCCGTTCCGAGCAACATGGTCCGGGCGGTGATGCAGCAACTGATGAAGTACGGCGAGATGCGCCGCGGGCGCATTGGGCTCACCACGCAGGACATCACACCCGAGGAAACCAAGCGGCTGGGGACGCAGGCGACTCATGCTGCCGTGGTGGTGGAGGTGGCGAAGAATTCGCCGGCGGACAAGGCTGGACTGCGCGCTCGCGACACAATCATCGCCCTTAACGGGCGCGCTGTGCGAGGTTCCGCGGATCTTCGGAACCAGATCGGCCTGATCCCGGTCGGCGAGGAAGTGGAGTTCAGGTTCCTTCGTGACGGCGAACTGCGCTCCGTGAAAGCACGACCGGAGCCGGTGCAGACGACGGAAGCCATCGGCGGCGAATCGATCTCGGAGCTGAGCGGCGCAACCGTGGCGGATGCCGAGCGCAACGGACGCCCCGAAGCGGTGGCGGTGGTGGAGGTCGTGCGCGACAGCCCGGCATGGGCGCGCGGGCTGCGTCCCGGCGACCTGATCGTGGCCGTCAACCGCCAGAAGGTGCGCACCACACGTGAGCTGGCGGCCGCTTTCCAGGTGCAGGGCCGGCTGGTTCTGACCGTGGTGCGTGGGGATTACGTATTCACGGTACTGCTGCGCCGCTGAGCGTTACTGGCCCCATTCCTTCTCCTGCAGCACGCGCCACTGGATCTTGCCGGTCCCGCTGCGCGGCAGCGCTTCGACGAACTCCACCAGGCGCGGCACCTTGTAAGCCGCCATGTGCTGTCTGGCCCATTGGACGATCTGCTCGGCGCTTACCCGCCCGCGGGATTCGGACTTGAGCACCACGAACGCCTTGACCGTCTCGCCGCGTCGCGTGTCCGGTGCGGAGACGACCGCCACTTCCTGGATGTCGGGGTGCTTGTACAACGTCATCTCCAGCTCGGCTGGCCACACCTTATAGCCGGCCGCGTTGATCATGCGTTTGAGCCGGTCGGCGATGTAGAAATATCCGTCCTCGTCGTAGTAGCCCAGATCGCCCGTGCGCAGGAATCGTCGGCCGTCGATGTCTGCGAAGCTCGCCTGCGTTGCCTCGGGATTGTTCCAGTAACCTTTGAACAGCTGCGGCCCGCGCGACAGGATTTCACCCTGCTGGTTGGGGCCCAGCGGGCGCAACGTATCGGTGTCGACCACTAGAGACTCGGTGTCGAAGGTCGGGATACCGAGGCACTGCTTGCGCAGATGTCCCGGCGGGTTCATGTGCGTCTGGGAGATGGTTTCAGTCATCCCGTACGCTTCCATGTATTGCACGCCGCAGCGTTCGAACAGGCGCTGCGCCACCGCCTCCGGCATAGCGGCGCCTCCACCGAAGACGTTCTGCAGCGAGGACAGATCGCGCGTTGCGGTGCTCGGGTGGGCGAGCAGATCGGTCACCATGGTCGGCACATTGGCCCAATGGGTGCACCGGTACCGCTCGATCATGTAGGCCGCGGCTTCGGGATCCCAGCGCGGCAGGAGCGCGATGGTGGCGCCGGCATAGATCGCAGCGTTCATGCTGTGCTGCATGCCGGTCACGTGAAATAGGGGTGCGGTATCGAGTACCACCGAATCGGCTTGCATACCTTCCCAGATTGCGCCACCCACCGCCGTGAACATGACGCTGCTGTGCGTATGCATACAACCCTTCGGTCGCCCCGTGGTGCCGGAGGTGTAGAGGATGGCGCACAAATCACCGGCGCGGGCCTTGGGCGCCTGCGGTTCGTAGGCCGCCGCCAGCGCGTCGCTCCAGCTGACTGCGCCCGGATCGAGAATCTCGCGGCGCGGTGCCGACAAGGTCTCTGACAGCATCAATCCCGTAGGCGCGGTGAGGTAGTCGGAATACGTGGCGAGAATCACGTGCGTGACGCCGCGCCCCATCAGCGGCCTGTAGTGGGAATACAACTCCTGGGCGATAACGGCTGTGCTGGCTCCGCTGTCCTCGACGTAGTGCGCGAGCTCTTCGGTGACATTCATGGGGCTTACCGGCACCACCACGGCGTCGCAGCGCAGTACGGCATAAAAGGCCACGACAAACTGCGGACTGTTCTGCGCGCTCAGCAGAACGCGGGCGCCGGCGCCGACGCCGCACCGCTGCTGCAGGAAGCCGGCCAGCCGCTCGGCCTGCCGCTTGAGCTCCGCGTAGCTCAGCCGCGAGTCGTAAAAGATCGTGGCGGGCTTGTCCGGATATCGCGCGGCACCGACCTCGAGGTTGTACCAGAGTGTCGTGCCTGGCGCAGTCAGGCTTTTCGGATGCTGCTTGGGCCAGACTTTCGGGTAGTCTTTCGGTTCCATCTCAAAGGCAAGTTAACCACAGAGACACAGAGAGCACAGAGAACCCCGAATTTCAGGGTAGAACGCGCCGTACACGCGCATGTTCATCAAGTCGTAGTGCGCTTGAGCTCGCGTTCCTGAAGCACACGCCATTGCACTTTGCCGGTCGCGGATTTGGGAAGGCTTTCCACGAGTTCCACGACGCGCGGCACCTTGTACGCGGCCATGTGCTCGCGGCACCAGGCGATGATGCTTTCGGGCGATGTCGTGTCGCGCGCACGCTCCTTCGGCACGACCAGCGCCTTTACGGTTTCACCCCGATGGGTGTCGCCGCTCGCGATGACGCAGGCCTCCAGGATGTCCGGATGTCCGTACAGGATCGACTCCACTTCGGCCGGCCAAACCTTGTAGCCGGAGGCATTGATCATGCGCTTCAGCCGGTCGACGATGAAGAAATAGCCTTCCTCGTCGTATCTGCCCAGATCTCCTGTGCGGAAGAAGCGCTTGCCATCGATCTCGATAAAGCAGGCCGCCGTCGCCTGGGGGTCCTTCCAATAGCCCAGGAAGATCTGAGGTCCGCTCGACACGATCTCGCCCACTTCCCCGGGGCCCAATTCTTTCAGCGTATCGGGGTTAATGACGCGTGCATCAGTGTCGCAGATAGGGATGCCGAGACACTGCCTCTTGGGTCGGTCGGGCGGATTGATGTGCGTGGGTGCGATGGTCTCCGACAGACCGTAGCCTTCGACGTAGTCCAGTCCGGTGAGCTGTTTCAGTCGGTTGGCAACAGCCTCGGGCATGGCCGCGCCGCCCCCGCCGATGCGCGAGAGGCTGGAGAGATCGTATTTGCTGAGGTTGGGATTGGCCAGAAAATCGATGGCCATGGTCGAAATGTTGGTCCAGCCCTCGATTCTGTAGCGCTCGATGAGCTGCGCCGCCGTGTCCCGGTCCCATCTCGTCATCAGCACCACGGTGCCGCCGGTGAGGATCGGTTGATTCATGCTGCCCTGCATGCCCGTGACATGGAACAGCGGAAGAGTGCCGAGCAACCTGGCCTCCGGATTGACGCCGAACCACATGGCGCCGGAGACGATGGTGCTCATTACGGTCGCATGAGTGTGCATGCAACCCTTCGGCCACCCCGTGGTGCCCGAGGTGTAGGGCATCACGCACAGATCGGACGGGCCGGCGAGGTGAGGCGCGGGCGTGAGACTCATCTCGAGCGCGTCGTGCCACAGCGTGACACCTGCATCGTCGATGTGCTGGCGCGGCAGCCTGACGGCATCCGGCAGCTTCAAGTCCGTGGCCTGGGTGACGTAGTCGCAGTAGGCGGCGACGACAGCATGGCGTAAGCCCGCCTCGCCGAGCAGCGGCCTCACCTGAGGGCAGAGCTCCTGACCGGTAATGATGACGCGAGCGTCGCTATTCGCGACGTAATGGCGCAGCTCATCGGTGAGATTCATCGGATTGACCGGCACCACGACGGCGTCCGCGCGCAGGATCGCGTAGTAAGCGATGATGAACTGCGGGCTGTTCTGCATGAACAGCAGCACCCGGTCGCCACGCTCGACGTGGCAACGTTGCTGCAGGAAGGCGGCGAGCGCGTCGACCTGGGCTCTTGTCTGGCGGAAGTTGAGCGCGGTGTCGTAGTAGAAGAGCCACGGCTTGTCCGGGTAGCGCGTCGCCGACACCTCCAGGTTGTAGTAGAGACTGGTTTGCGGGTAAGTCAGGCTCCATGGCAGCTGCTTCGGCCAGAAGCTGTGATGGCGCGGTTCCATGCTCCTCCCTGCGCTCGGCTCGCGGCGTGAACGGTCCACGAGTCGAAAGGTAACGCCCAGCCGCGCCACACAAAATCCGCGCGGTTCTCAACGCGACACCGATTCTATCCGAGCCCCGGGAGGCGGTGAGAGGGAGCCTTGCTTTACCCGGAAAACCGTTTGTGTCAGTATCCGCCGCAAAGCGCTGAGCGCGCCACGGCGCGGGCTCGAGCCGCGCGCCAGCTGAACCTAATAAGGGGGGGACGTGTCACTCGCGGGAACTGGGGCTCGAGCACCTGTTGCGGCTGACTTCCCGCACCCACCTGCGCCACCTGGAGTGCGCGGAGCTCGGCTGCTGTCAGTGCAGGATGTCGGCGTGCGCTTTGGCGGCATCGTCGCGCTCGACGGCGTGTCCTTCGACGTATATGCCGGCGAGATCGTCGGACTGATCGGACCCAACGGGGCCGGGAAGACCACGCTCTTCAACTGCCTCTCGCGCCTCTACGACTACGAGCGCGGTTCGATCGTGTTCGACGGGCGCTCACTGCAAAATCTCCCGCGTTACCGTATCGCCGAGCTTGGCATCGGGCGCACCTTCCAGAATCTGGCTCTGTTCAACAGCATGAGCGTCAAACAGAACGTGCTGATCGGCGGCCATTGCCGCACGCGCGGCGGTTTTCTGGTGAACGCGCTGCGGCTGCCGATCGTCGCCCGCGAAGAGGGCAGGCTGGAGGAGCAGGCGCATCGCCTGATCGAGCTTCTGGATCTCGCTTCGGTCGCGGCCCGCCGCGTGGCCGATCTGCCGTTCGGAGTGCGCAAACGCGTCGAGCTGGCGCGCGCGCTCGCCAGCGAGCCGAAGCTGTTGCTGCTGGACGAGCCGGCCGCAGGCCTGAATCACGAGGAGCTGGAGGGTCTGATGACCTTAATCCAGCGCGTGCGTGACGACCTGCAGGTCACCGTGCTGCTGGTCGAGCATCACATGAATCTGGTGATGCGTATTTCCGATCGGGTCGTGGCGCTGGACTTTGGCCGCAAGATCGCAGAGGGCACGCCAGCGGAAGTGCAAACCAACCCCGAGCTCATCCGCGCTTACCTGGGAGTAGCGAGCTGATGGCGGCGCTGCTTGAGGTGAAAGAGCTGAGCGCAGGCTACGGATCGAGCCTCGTGCTGCACGGGGTGGGGCTGCAAGTCGCCGAACGCGGCATTACCACCGTGCTGGGAGCCAATGGCGCCGGCAAGACCACGCTGTTGCGCGCCCTGTGCGGAATGATCAGGTCGAGCGGTGAGGTGCGCCTTCGCGGAGAGCTCATCAGCGGCCGAGCGACGGAAGACATCGTGCGCAAAGGCGTCGCACACGTGCCCGACGGGCGCGGCACATTTGTCGACCTGACCACCGAGGAGAACCTACGGCTCGGAGCCTACACGCGGAAAGACAAGCACAGAGTGAACGAGGATTTCGACCGTGTGTTCGGCTACTTTCCCCGGCTGCGGGAGCGGCGCCACCAGCAGGCGGGCACGTTGTCGGGTGGCGAGCAGCAGATGCTCGCATTGGCGCGAGCGCTGATGCTGCGCCCGGGTCTGCTGCTGTTGGACGAGCCGTCCTTCGGGCTCGCGCCGCTGGTGGTCCAGGGTATCTTTCAGATCATGCGCCGGATCAACCAGGAGGAGGGAGTGAGCATGCTGCTGGTGGAGCAAAACGCCACGCTGGCGCTCGAGCTCGCAGACCACGTCTATCTGCTCGAGACCGGCAGGGTCGTGGTGTCGGGACCCTCGTCGGTGATTCGCAACGACGAGGCCGTCCGTCGCTCGTATCTCGGATACTGAGGGTTCGGAGAGCAGGGTACTCATAGACGGGCTCGAAGATGGAAGCGTTTCTGCACCAGGTTCTGTCGGGACTGGCGACAGGCGGAATCTACGCCAGCCTCGCGCTCGCGCTGGTGATGATCTACCAGTCGACCAACCACATCAACTTCGCGCAGGGCGAGATGGCGATGTTCTCGACCTATCTCGCCTGGGACATGATCAATCACGGCATGCCCTACTGGTGGGCATTCGTGTGCGCCGTGGCGATCTCATTCGTCGCCGGTATCGTCATCGAGCGAGTGATCATACGGCCGGTGGAGAACGCTCCTGTGCTGTCCGTGGTCGTGGTCTTCATCGCGCTCCTCGTGATCTTCAACAGCGTCGCCGGCTGGATCTACACCTACACCATCAAGACCTTTCCAAGCCCCTTTCCCCAGCAGCCCTTGTTCGGCAACCGCTTCATCTCCTCGCATGAGCTCGGGGCGATCGGTGTCACGTTGGCGGTGCTGGTAGTCCTCTACATGTTTTTCCGCTTCACCACGCTTGGGCTCGCCATGCGAGCAGCAGCACAGAATCAGGTCTCAAGCCGTCTCGTTGGTATCCGTGTGGGCTGGATGCTGGCGCTGGGCTGGGGGCTGGCGGCTTCCGTCGGTGCGATTGCGGGCATGCTGGTAGCGCCGATCATCTATCTGGAACCCAACATGATGTCGGGTGTGCTGCTCTACGCGTTCGCGGCGGCGCTGGTCGGCGGTATCGACAACCCGTTCGGCGCTGTCCTCGGCGGTTTTGCGGTTGGCGTGCTGGAGAACCTGGTGGGCGCTTATGTGATCGGCACCGAGCTAAAGCTGACCGTGGCGCTGGTCCTGATCATCGGTGTGCTGCTGGTCAAGCCGACCGGGTTGTTCGGCAAAGTTTTCGTTACACGGGTGTAGCGCTCAGCATGAACGACGCGGCAAAGACCGCACCGGTTATCAGCATCCCGCGCTATGCCGGGCTGTCAATGCGCGCCTGGAAGGCGATCGGTATCGTTGCGCTGGCCGCCGGTGCCGTGACGCTGCCCTTCCTGATCAGCAACTATCGCGTTTTCCAGTTCAACATGGTGCTGGTCTACACGATTGTGCTGCTCGGACTGAATATGCTGACCGGGTACAACGGCCAGATTTCGCTCGGGCACGGTGCCTTCTATGCCATCGGGGCCTATGCGGCTGCCATCCTGATGGACCGTTTCGGCTGGCCGTACTGGGCCACCTTGCCCGTGGCCGGCGTGGTGTGCTTCGTCTCGGGCTTTCTGTTCGGCCTGCCAGCGCTGCGCCTGCGCGGCCACTACCTGGCCCTCGCAACTTTCGCCCTGACGGTCGCGATGCCGCAGATCCTCAAGTACAAGCACATCGAGCACTGGACCGGGGGCGTGCAGGGTATCGTCATCATCAAGCCCGATCCGCCGTTCGGACTGAAGATCACGCCGGACCAGTGGTTATACCTGTTCACGCTCGCCATCCTGGCGGTGATGCTACTGGCGGCCTGGAATCTGCTGCGCGGCCGCGTGGGGCGCGCAATGGTGGCGATTCGCGATCATCCCATCGCAGCCGAGGCGATGGGAGTAAACAGCGCACTGATCAAGACGCTGACCTTCGGCGTGAGCGCGCTCTACACCGGGGTCGCCGGTGCGCTCGGCGCGATCGTCGTGCAGTTCGTGGCGCCCGATAGCTTCACGGCCGTGCTGTCGATCAATTTCCTGGTCGGCATCGTGATCGGGGGAATAGCCTCTATCTCGGGCGCACTCTACGGAGCGCTCTTCATCCAGTTCATTCCCAACTTCGCCGATCAGATCTCCAAGGCTGCTCCCTGGGCTATTTACGGTGTGTTCCTGCTGACGTTCGTCTATTTGATGCCCACGGGCGTCGCCGGCTTCATTCGCATGCTCGTCGGAAAACTTGTGCGTCGACGTGTACCCGCGTGAAGACATGTTGAAGGAGCTGCGAAACAATCTATTCTCGGCGGGCGCTGCCGTGACAGGTATGCGTCAGATTCTCGTATGGTTCGTCGCGTCGATGCTGGCGTTTGCGGGGCCGGCAATAGCACAGAAGAAGTACGACCCTGGCGCCAGCGACTCTGAAATCAAGATCGGGCAGACCATGCCCTACAGCGGGCCGGCCTCGTCTTATGGGACCATCGGCCGCGCCGAGGCGGCGTATTTCCAGATGATCAACGAGCAGGGCGGAGTGAATGGGCGCAGGCTTACGTTGATCAGCGTGGATGATGGCTATAGTCCGCCCAAGACCGTCGAGCAGATTCGCCGCTTGGTGGAGGACGAAGGCGTGCTGCTCATCTTCCAGAGCCTTGGCACGCCTACCAATACCGCGATCCAGAAATATCTCAACGCTCGCAAAGTTCCCCACCTTCTCGTGGCGACGGGTGCGACCAAGTGGGGCGATCCGCAGAACTTTCCCTGGACCATGGGCTGGCAGCCAAGCTATCAGTCGGAGAGTCGGATCTACGCCAAGTACCTGCGTCTGCACAAACCCAACGCGAAAGTCGGTGTGCTCTACCAGAACGACGACGCCGGCAAGGACTACCTGAAAGGCCTGAAGGATGGCCTCGGCAGCAATGGCCCGCTCATTGTCAAGGAGCAGAGCTACGAAGTCACCGACGCATCGGTGGACTCGCAGATCGTGGCGCTGCAGGCCTCGGGCGCGGACGTGTTCTTCATTTCGGCGGTGCCCAAGTTCGCGGCGCAGGCCATTCGCAAGAGCTACGACGTCGGCTGGCAGCCCCTGCGGCTGTTGGCCAACGTATCCACCTCCGTCGCATCGGTGCTGGAGCCCGCGGGCCTGGACAAGTCCACTGGGCTGATTACCGCCCTGTATTTCAAGGATCCGACGGATCCCCAGTGGCAGAAGGACAAAGCGTTCAAAGACTGGGTGGAGTGGATGAAGAAGTACTACCCGCAGGGCGACCTGACCGACAGCTTCAACGTCTACGGTTACAGCGCGGCCCAGACGCTGGTCCAAGTGCTCAAGCAGTGCGGTGACGAGCTCACACGCGAGAACGTGATGCGGCAGGCGGCCAGCCTCAAGAACCTTCGCCTACCGATGCTGCTTCCCGG
>Ga0335077_10013589_pt1 | contig 10178 bp, 8 predicted proteins | sample Lox_Sample_31_FD_207151 | JGI IMG/M metagenome (GOLD analysis project Ga0335077, IMG submission 207151) | Soil microbial communities from Loxahatchee National Wildlife Refuge, Florida, United States - Lox_Sample_3.1 | ecosystem: Environmental > Terrestrial > Soil > Wetlands | place: USA: Florida...
AAGACGCTTTTGCGGCTTCGACAGCCGAAACCATATCGTGGGCGGTCGACCATCGCTCGAAACTGGTTGCCGCCGTAACGGTGGTTGCCGTCATCGTCGCTCTGCTCATCGGCGGGTGGGCGTACATCAACTATCGCGACCAGCAGGCCAAGCAACAGCTGTCGGCCGCCATCCAGAAATTTAACATACCCGTCCGGCCGGCCGGAATGGCGAATCCCACCCCGGATTTCGTCAGCTACGGCTCCAATGAGGAGCGCGCCAAGGCCACCAACCCTGAGTTCGTCCGCATCGCCGACAAGTACTCGCACACGCAGTCGGCGGCGGTGGCGCGGTACTTCGCCGGTATCACGGCGCGCGACATGAACGACACCGCCGCGGCGCAAAAGGACTTCGAAGAAGTGGCCGGCAGCCGCTATCCCGAAATCGCCAGCCTCGCCAAATTCGCGCTGGCCAGCGTCTATCACGACTCCGGCAAGAACCAGCAGGCCGTCGACCTCTACAAGCAGATGATCGACCATCCTACCGTCTCCGTCGGCAAGAGCACGGCGCAGTTCGCGCTGGCCTCTCTCTATCAGTCGACGGGCAAGCCCGACGAGGCCAAGCACCTCTACGAGCAGATGCAGAAAGAGACGCCGAACAGCATGGTCGCGCAGCTCGCCGGCCAGCGCCTGCAGGAGCTGACCAAGCAGTAGCTGCCTTCGCGCTCTAGTAAACTATTAGCCCATGACGCTGTTCGAGGCCCAGCCTTACGATGAGGGGCGTGCGCGCAAACGTCGGGCGCTGATTATCGCGCTGGTCGTTCTCGGCCTGGTGATCGCCCTCGTCTGGTGGCAGATGCGCTACTGGCCGGAGGAGCGCGTCGTCGACCGCTTCTTCGACGCGCTTCAGCAGCAGGATTACGAGAAGGCCTACGGCGTCTGGATGCACGACCCGAACTGGAAACAGCATCCGCAACAGTACGATCGTTATACCTACAACGACTTCATCAAGGACTGGGGCCCGGGCGGCGAGTGGGGAATCGTCAAGAGCCATCGCATTGACGGCGCGGGCGTGCCCAAGGGCTATAGCGGCTCACCGTTCGCGACGGCCAGCGGCGTCGTGGTGGTCGTGACGGTCAACGACCGCGTCGCCGACAAGGCGCGCGTCTGGGTGCAGAAGGACGACAAGACGCTGGGCTTCTCGCCGTATTAGAAGCCGCTGTTCGCTCTTCGCCTTTCGCTTTTCGCCAGACCGTTTGAGCCTGCAGTCACGGCCGCCGTGGTAACGATTCGCCGCGTCAATGCCCGACGACACGTCCCGATAACTCTGGCGAACAGCGAAGAGCGAATGGCGAAAAGCGTCCTTCACTTCCCATACAAGAACAACAACGCATCCGGCAGCCGCCGCGCCCATGCCGCCTCGTTGTGCTCGCCGCCTTCTTCGATGACAACCTTCAGCCGGCTCGGACCCATACCTTTCTTGTGCAGGACTATCTCGAGTTCCTCAACCTGCCTGAACGCCGGTTCGCTCTGCTGAGGGTCACCATACGGGGCCTCCTTGGTTCCGATGGCCACGTACATTTTCAGCGGCAGCGGCTTCGCCTTTTGCGCGTCCTTCAGGAGCTGATCGTCGCCGATCCACAGCGGCGGGCTCTCCACCAGTACGTGCCCAAAGACTCCGGGATGCGCCAGCGCTGTGTATAGCGCGATGTCGCCGCCGTATGACGAGCCGCCCAGTCCAGTGTTCGCCGCGCCGCGCGAGACACGATAGTGCTTCTCGATGAACGGCATCACCTCGGTCGTCAGGAAGCGCGCATACTCCTTGCCGTGAACGCTCTTCTCATCGGCGGCGTTCTTGTCCTGTTTGTTGCGATCGTCGGGATACGGCAGATACTCGGCGGCGCGCTGCTCGCCCGCGTTGTCAATGCCGACCACGAGCATCGGCGGGATTTTGAAGCTGCCCACCAGGTGCTCGACGGTATCATCCATTTGCCATTCCCCATGAGCCGCGGTGGCGTCGTCGAAGAGGTTCTGGCCGTCCTGCATGTAGAGCACGGGGTAGCTGCGACGGGCGTTGTGCGGCGACATGTAATTGGCCGGCACCAACACCCGCAGCATGCGCGTGTTATGGAAGACCTTGCTCTCGAAGGGCATGATCTCCAGCCAGCCCACGACGTTGTGGTCTGGGTCGAACGATGTGATGACGGTAGTGCCCGGCGGCGGGTCCGAGGCCGCCGTACTGCTCCTGGTGCTTTTCTTCTGGGCGGGCAAGGCGAGCACGAATACCGGGACGACTAGCGCAATCATCAGCAATCGGGACATGCGTCCAGATTACCAGCGCACGACACGGGTGGGAGTTTGCCGTTGTTGTCTGGCCTGCCTAGGTCAGCCGGACAATGCAGCCGAGCAAAGCATCGTGCTGCACGTCCTCGATTCGAACCCGCGCCTGCAGATTGGCGTGATGACGGCCGCGGAGTCGCGACTTCAGGTAGTTGTCCGTCAGCGCCTCTGTGTACTCGCCGTCGAAATCGGTTAGCGTGATGGCTTCGACTTCGCGTCCGACGAACGACTCCATAAACGCGCGCTTCTTCTGGCCGGCAAGCTCGCGCAGGATGCGGTTGCGATTGCGCGCGACCTGCACCGGCACCTGATCGGGCATCGTGGCCGACGGTGTGCCCGGGCGAGACGAATAGGTGAAGACGTGCAGATACGTGAACGGCAAGCCATCGATGAGGGCGCGGGTCTGTTCGAAGTCGTCGCCGGTCTCGCCGGGGAAGCCGACCATCACGTCGGCGCCTATCGCTGCATCCGCCATAGCACGCCGGATGCGCTCGATGCGATCGGCATAATGCCACGGGCGATACTTGCGATGCATCCTGCGCAGGATGCGGTCGCTGCCCGATTGCAGCGGAACGTGCGCGTGCTTGCAGATGCGCGGCGACGAGGCGACAAGCTCGATCAATTCGTTTGTCCAGTCCATGGGCTCGACCGAGCTGATGCGCAGCTTCTCGATGGCTGTGCGCTCCAGGATCGCGCGCAGCATTGTCGCAAAGTTGGTGCGCGGCGTCAGTTCTTTTCCCCAACGTCCCAGGTTGATGCCCGAGAGCACGATCTCGCGATAGCCACTCGCGACCAGCGTATCGACCTCGCGCACGACGTGATCCAGCTTCAGAGAGCGGCTCTTGCCGCGCACGTAAGGGATGATGCAGAACGAGCAGCGATTATTGCAGCCGTCTTGCACCTTGAGGTTGGGCCGCGTCTTCTCCAGCACGCCGCCCTCGAACACCGGCGCGGCGGTGAGTTCGGTGTGCGCGAAGATGTCGCCGACGATGACATTGGCTTCCGGCGGGCGAACAGCAGATCCCCCCTCCGCTGCGGCGGGCTCGTGATGACAATGATTGGGTTCGCGCGCCGTCTGGACGGATCCGGTCAGCTCTGCCAGCGGGATCAGACGCGAAGCGCCCGGCACGACGTAATTCGCGATCTCGTGTTTGTGCGAGTTTCCGACGACAACGCTGACACCAGGAATCGCCGACAGTTCTTCCGGCGCGCGCTGGGCATAACAACCGGTCACCAGGATCTGCGCCTGCGGATTCTGGCGATGGATGCGGCGGATGGCGGCGCGCGCATCGTGATCGGCAGACGCGGTCACGGTGCAGGTGTTCAGGACGACCACTTCAGCCGCCGCGGCAACATCGGCACGCCGCAATCCACGTTCGAGCAACTGGCGCTCGATGGCCGCGCCGTCGGCCTGCGTCGCGCGGCATCCGAAGTTTTCGACGTGATACGTTGCCACATTTTCGATTATACGGGCCGTGTGCGCTGCTTTTGCGCGGCCCGGCGAGTCGGGTGTACGATGACAGTAACGCTGTTGCCAGTGACACGATGTGCCAACCAGCAACTCAGGTTGGACGAAACCGCATCTAATACCCTCATTGTCTGCGAGGGCCCCTGTGGAGTTCCCATGAAACGTCGCATTCTGTTGGTTGATGATGAACTCGCGATTCTGCTTACGCTGCGCGCCATCCTGGAGATGAATGGCTTCGAGGTCGACACCGCTGCCTCATCGAAGGAAGCCCAGACCAAGCTGAAGAGCAACGTCTACGAGATGGTCATCACCGACATGCGCATGGAGACCGAGACCGCAGGCTACGACGTCATCCGCATCGCCCGCCAGATGCCCTATGACCCCGCCACCGCGCTGCTGACCGCATACCCGTCATTGGGCAACGAGTGGAAGAGCAAGGGCGTGCAATCGCTCCTGGTCAAGCCGGTGAACACTGCCGAGCTGTTGCGGCAACTCGAAGCGCTGCTCATCACTCATCAGGACCACAAGATGATGCCGCAGAAGGAGAAGAAGACCGTGATAACAGGCGCCCCGAAACCCGAGCGTCAGGTAGCAGCAAAGCGGGCGCATTAGAAGCCGCTGTTCACTCTTCGCTTTTCGCCAGAGAGCCTCAACCCAACACAAGAATTCGAATCGCCCACCCCAATCCGCGCAGTTTTGTCTTCCGCTTTGTGATGACCTGGCCAGAAGCGAAGAGCGAATGGCGAAGAGCGCTCACTTCGTCGCCGGTGCGTTCGCGGTTGACAGTGCGGGAGTGTGCAACTCGGGCAGCCGCAGGGTCCACAGTTGCGCCGGGTCGAGATAGGCGCCCTCCCAGCGTGCGGCGACATGCAGGTGCGGTCCTGTAGCGCGTCCGGTCGATCCCGATAATCCGACCTCCTGCCCCTTCTCCACGCGCTGCCCTTCGCTTACTTCCAGCTGCGACAGATGCATATAGATCGTCGCGAATCCCAATCCGTGATCGATGATGATGCAGTTGCCCTCGTAGAACAGCTCGCGCGCCAGCACGATCTCGCCCGAGTTGGCCGCCATTACCGGCGTGCCCGGAGCGGCATGGTAGTCGAGCCCGCGATGAACGCTGGCGAGCTTGCGGTTGAACGTACGGCGGGTCCCGAAACCCTCGGACACGCCGGTGTCAACCGGAGCAATGAAGCTGCCTGACCATTCGGCCGGTGCTTCATGCGCGAATGCCGCGTGCTTCAGCTCCCGGTCAGCGGCGATACGCTGGCGCGTCTCGGCATCCGGCTCGACGTAGCGCTCAGGCACGCGCAACTTCTCAGTACGGAAGGCCGCCTGGCTGACAAGGATGGTCTGGTTGCGCCGGACCACGGAGCCGTCCGATAGCGTGGCACGAAGTTCGAGGACATAGCTTCCCGGCTTGGCTTCTACATCAACGCCCGCCAAGCCGTACCACACGCTGTGATTTGCAGAAGGAGCGAAGGTCAGCTCATGACCTTGCCAGCTTGCCGCTAAGGCAGTGGGTGGCTCTGCCATCTCGACGCGAAACAGGCAGGGCGAGCCGGTCGTGATTCGGGCCGGACTCCACGAGACGACTTGAAAGCCGCCATTGGCAGCGGCGGCTTGGGCAGCCGACGCAATTAACGTGATGAGGAAGAGAGCCTTACAGCCACGCATCTGCTGACAATTTCCCGCGCCTGCGATATCCGAAGGCAAGCACACAAGTCCCGCGGCGTCCAAATTAAAGCCATGGCGCTAAAGAATCACGGGAAATCGGCACTCAGGCCGTGGCCGCGCTGGTTCTTCGCTGCTGGAAGCACTCCCGGCAGAAGACGGGGCGGCCCTGCGTGGGTTTGAACGGGACAGTCGTTTCCTTCCCGCACTCGGAACAATTGGTTCGGGTTTCGACTTTGGGGTAATTCCCGGGCGTACTGGCGCCCAGGGTGGAAGCGCGTTTCGCCTTGCAGGCTTTACAACGCTTCGGTTCGTTCTTGAACTGTTTGTCGTGGAAGAACAGCTGCTCTCCCGCTGTGAATACGAAGTCGGCGCCGCAGTCAATGCACTTCAACACCTTGTCCTGGTATTCCATGGAGACTTACTCCCTTAGCCCGCGACTCCCGAGCATGCGGACGGGGATGAATTTGCCGGCGGCCGGCCAGTGCAAATTCCGCTGCTCAGGTCCAGCTCCCTGGGTTCGGCCCCACCATGCGTAACGACATGGCCCTGCAAGTAAAACTGCGCTCCGACTCGATGAAATGTATCTGCGCCGTACAAAAGGAAGGGGCCGCCCTGGTAATGGCGGCCCCTGCTGCGAATTAGTCCTGCTCTTTACGAGCCTTCTTTCTGCTGCGCTTGCGCGCCAGCGCTTCCTTCACGCGCTTCTTCTCGCCCGGCTTGAGGTAAAAGGAGTGACGCTTGACCTCCTTGATAATGTCCTCTTGCTGGACCTTGCGCTTGAAGCGCCGCAGGGCATTTTCTAACGACTCGCCCTCTTGAATGCGAACTTCCGCCAAACGGTACACACCCCCAGACTCGTCCCATATGGACTTTAGTAGTTATCCCTATGTTACAGGCGGAAGTCAAGCGAAGACTTACATCAGACACTAAACTTTGCGTGTGTCTGCATGCGACTTTCGTGCTGTAGCGGATCAGAAGCTCAATCGCACTGCGAACTGTAGTTGCCTGGGTGCGTAAGCGTTGGTCGGCGTCAGGAAGTTGGAATTCACCAGATATTCGCCTGGGTAAATTTTGCCGTTCGCAGTTGTGGTGTAGGCGATAAATTGGCCGGCAGAGTTGTAGAAGCCATCATCGCTGATTTGTACGCGAGCGTTGGTGCGGTTGAACAGGTTGAACGATTCGGCACTCAGATTCCACATGGCGTGTTCACCGCACTTCACGGTTCGCGTAATGCGGACATCGGTACTGAAATAGTCCGGACCCATGAACGCATTTCTGATGTAACCGGGCAAGCGGTCGTTGTATGTGTTTCCGTCCCCGTTCGGGTCGCCGGCGATGGTGGCGTTCAACGGGCGGCCGGAACCGGCAGTAACGACGTTCGACAGCTTCCAGTGGTTCGCCAAAGCGTTGAGCGTGCCATTGTTCAGCTTCAACTTCGGCTCGGCCACCCACGCCGCCACAAAGCGATGGCGCTCGTCGGTGGTGCTGGGGCCCCATTCTGCCGTTGCCAGGTAAGAATTCTGAACATTTCCCGGGCGTCCGACGACGAGTGCGTCGGGTCCGTCGTCCATCGCCTTCGCCAAGGTGTAGCCGAGTTGGAAGTACATGCCGTGGCTCATCTGACGTTTGACCGAGACGGTCATGCCGTTATAAACGCTCGTGGATTCACTCTGGAACGAATTGATCTCGCCGAGCTGCGGAATAGGCCGCTGCACGGGATTGATGCATGGCGGATACGGACAAGTAAGCGACGGCGTGGTTTGCCAGGTCGCGAACGACGCGACGTCCGCCATCCCCAGGAACCCCGAACCTGTGTCGTTATAAATCGGATATTGCGTGATCGTGGGTGGCGGCAGGTTTACGTCGAGCGACCGGATCTCGTGAATGCCGTGAACGTACATATAGCTGACGGTGCCGACAATGTGATCTCCGAATTGGCGCTCGACGGCAACATTCGCCTGCTCGGTATGCGGCGTCTGGAAATTGGGCGCGAACGCCGAGACTGTCGTGGTCAGATAGGGAGCGAGCGTAGGTGGCGGCGTGCACACCGCCGGTGCGGGCGGACAATTCACCAGCGCGTTCGAGTAGGACGGGAACAGCGCTGCCTGCGCCGGCTTCATCATGTCGAGAAAAACTTCCGACGACTGGCCATTGTCCGTCGCGACCTGCGATATGTACATCGCAGGTATCGGCATATAGAAGATGCCCGCGCCGCCGCGGATCGCGAGCGGATGCTCGCTATGCGTTGAATAAGCGAACCCCAGACGGGGAGAGAAATTTGTCAGGTTGCTGGGAAGCTTGCCCGAAGGCTCGTATAGCGGATTGCTTATTAGCGTGCCCGGCTGAAATGTCTGCAGGTCGTAGCGCACGCCCAGGTTCAGCGTGAGGTTCTCCGTCGCGCGCCAAGTGTTCTGCACGAAGGCGGCGTAGGTGCGCGAGTTGGGATGCGAGATCGGGTCGCCGAAATCCTGCATGTAATAACGCGGCACATCATGCGCATAGGCGCGCAAGGGCGTCAGCGGCTCACCATATTTTTCGGGGTCGTAGGTGAAGGGATTGACCTTTACATCGTCGAAATAGTATTCGCCGCCGAACAGATACGGATAGTCGTTGTAGATCCACGCCGGAATAAAATCGCCTCCGAATTTCCATTGCATGCGGCCATGCACGTAGCTCGCGGTTTCGGCCAGGTGGAGCTTCTTCTCGTTGGTTTCACGCGGCAGGATGCTGGCCCCGCCAAAGCCGTTCACCAGGTCGTAAATTTTGGTCCACGGCTCATCGGAGTTGCCGACCGACTGCTGCAAATCGCGCGAGAACTGCACCCGCAGATTGGTGGCGAGGTTCGGAGTCCACGAGCTGATGAGCGCTGCAGCCACACTCTCGGTGTGAACGTTCTCGGCGCCATTGGCGCTTTCGGCGTAGCCGGTGACGGGACTGGCCGGATCGAAGAAGACGTTGTTGGTTCCCGTCAGCATCGAGGTACTGACTCGCACGAAGGCCAATTGTTTGGGATTGATGTTGAAGTCAACTTTGGCGAAGCCGGCATTGCCCTGCATGTAGGTGGGATAGACTCCGCCCATGCTGCTCAACTTCTGCGCCGCCGCGAAAACCAGCTGCTGGTCGGTGTAGTCGTAGTCGGCAGGCTGCGGGATGACGCTGGTGGTTCCGCTTCCGAACTGCATGATCGACGGCACGGTCAGCAGGTGCTGATCGAAGCCGGCATAGAGGAAGATGCGGTCCTTTTCGATCGGCCCGCCAACGCTGCCGCCGAATTGCTGCTGCCGGTCGTCGGGCTTGCTGTCGGCGTAGGGCTGCTGTGCGTCGAACTCGCTGTCGCGCAGGAAATAGAAGCCGCTGCCGTGCCACTGGTTGGTGCCGGACTTGGTTACCACATTAAAGACGGCGCCGCCGGATCGCCCCAGTTCGGCGCTGTAGGAATTCTTCGAAACCCGAAACTCCTGGATGACTTCATCGCTGAACTGATAGGGCGCGCGATAGCGGCCCCGCGCCTGCGCGAAAAACGAGTTGTTGTCGTCAGCGCCATCGACCAGAAAGCTGTTCTGAAAGCCGCGCACGCCTCCAACAGACAAATCGCCGTTTGAGTTCGAGGTGAGCCCGCGCGGGTCCTGGACGACGTCCGGCGACAGCAAGGCGAGGTCGGTGAAGCGCCGTCCATTCAGCGGGAGGCTCTCGATCGTCGATTGCGTCACCACGCTGGAAATCTCGCCGCTCTGGGTCTGAATGACCGGCGGTGCGGCGGTGACGGTGACGCTCTGCGTCACTGCCGCCGGGGACAGGCGCAATCGCACCGTGGACGTGCCGCCAACCAGGAGATCGACTCCGTGGCTGGTTCGCGGGGCCATGCCCGGAGCGGATGCCGTCACGTCATAGCGGCCGGGCGGCAGCATGCCGAAGGAGAAGCTACCCTGAGCGTCGGCCTTGACCTCCAGACGAAGCCCGCGAGAAGGATCGCCGACCACGACCACGGCTGCGGAAATGCGGGCGCCGCTGGCGTCCTCGACGCTGCCCTGCAACGAGGTCGAGCCGTCCTGCGCGAGCACGATCTGCGGGCTGAATGCGCTGCATAGAAGACCGGCAAGGAGAAGCAGAAGAAATAACCGGCAGGAGCGAACCAACGCGGGAACAGTTCGCATAGGGGATTGGGGGCCGACTCCGTTCACATTTCTATGTTGAAAAAGCCGGCGACCTGTGGTCTGTGATTAGGGGCTACACGAAAGGCGAAGTCTAGAACGGGAAGTTCTTATACTTTGGTAACCGGGGATGTCCTTGACAAGGGCGTAGTATTTCGGGATTTCGCGGCGACATATCGCCGCTGCCGCGGCTCAGAAGCGTGCTAGCGAGGTTTGGGGCTGAGGCTCTTTCATAAGCGGGTGTCGCCGCTCTGCGGCTTGTTTCTTGTGCTGCTGGATGCGTGGGCGGACGCCCACGCCTAACATCATCCCGCCGCTTCGCGGCTGATCATATTGCGGTTCGAGATACTTGCTCGCGATTAAGCGACTTACCTGTCGAGAGAGCGCGTCGCAGGAGCGCGCCAGGGCGGGCGAGGAACTGCCATCCGGCAACTGACAACCGACAAGCGACAACTGACAACTGCTCTTAATCCAGCCTAACCAGAAACACGCCGCCTTCCTTCACCCGCGTGTTCCTGGCGACCTGTTCCGCCTCGCGCTTGTCGTCACCTTGCGGGCGAATGCGCA